>SL_3KL_010_SEDDRAFT_10000931_pt1 | contig 25862 bp, 22 predicted proteins | sample SodLakKL_010_SED_2_FD_10381 | JGI IMG/M metagenome (IMG submission 10381) | reverse complement strand
CGGATCGGCAATGCCCTCTATGCTGATCCTCCTGCTCATAGGGTCACTGGCGGGAACATGGCTTCTCAGCGGTGTTGTTCCGGCAATGATCTATTACGGACTGCAAATATTGAATCCCTCCATATTCCTGCTTGCCTGTGTAGTGGTATCTGCACTTGTTTCAGTGGCAACCGGCAGCTCGTGGTCAACTGTTGCAACCATTGGGATAGCCCTGCTCGGCATAGGTAATGCGATGGGGTTCAATGAGGGTATGGTTGCCGGAGCCATTATATCAGGCGCATATTTCGGCGATAAGATGTCGCCGCTGTCCGATACCACCAACCTCGCCCCGGCAATGGCAGGGACTGACATATTCACACACATCCGGTATATGGCCCTCACAACCGGGCCCTCCATTATCATCACCCTGGTATTGTTTATGGTGATCGGCTTCTTTTTCAGCCCCCATGGAGATGGTGCCAATGTCCGTTCTACCCTGGAAGCTATTGAGAGCAGCTTCAACATTACACCGCTTCTGTTCATCGTACCGGCTGTTCTGGTAACGATAATAGTAAACAAGGTCCCTCCCCTTCCCTCCCTTCTGGCCGGCACGCTCCTGGGTGCAGTTTTCGCGGTTATCTTTCAGCCACAGGTAGTGGAGCAGATCTCGGAAGTGACCGGCAACTACCTGAACGCCTCATATATTGCGGTAATGAAAAGCATGTTCGGGAGAATTGCGGTAATCACACCCGACCCGCAGGTTAACGACCTCCTGAGCACAGGAGGTATGGCAGGCATGCTCAATACAATATGGCTGATAATGACTGCCATGGTATTCGGAGGAGTTATGGAAGCGGCCGGTATGCTTGTGAAGATAACCAACACCCTGATGCAGTTTGCAAGGTCCACTGGATCGCTTGTTGCCACAACCGTCGCCACCTGCCTGTTCTTCAATGTCACAGCCTCCGACCAGTACATCTCGATAGTGGTGCCGGGAAGGATGTTCGCGAAGACATACAGGGACAGGGGGCTCAAGCCCGAGGTCCTTAGCCGTACACTGGAAGATTCGGGAACGGTAACCTCGGTGCTTATACCATGGAACACCTGCGGCGCCACCCAGTCGGCCGTTCTCGGCGTGCCCACCCTTGCTTACCTGCCATGGGCTTTCTTCAATATAATTAGCCCTTTTATGTCAATATTTATGGCTGCCTTCAATATAAAGATCAGGCGGATTGACGCTCAAAACAGCGGCAGGAGCATAAAGATGGACGATGAGTAGTACTGACAGGGATCACAGGGCCGGTTGCCTGCATTATCAGAACAAGCCGGGATATTTGACCGGATCGGACCTGTGCATCATCGAATAGGCCATTTCAAACAGGTCTTCTGCATTGGGATTGGAAAAGTAGTCCCCGTCAGTTGTATAAGCCGTTCTGTGATCTTTACCCGACAGCGTTCGCGGCTCCGCATCGAGATAGTAAAAGCCTCCACTCTCTTCAATTACCTGCTGCATCATGAAAGCAGTGCCGCCTCCTGGAACATCCTCATCGAAAAAGATTATCCTGCCGGTTTTCTTTAATGATTCCAGTATCATTCCCGGCCTGTCAAACGGGAGCAATGTCTGAACATCTATAAGTTCGGCCGAAATATCAAAATCCCTGAGCTGGTCAGCTGCCTCAAGGGCTATCCTGACACAGGAGCCATAGGTCACAATGGTAATATCATCTCCATCACTTATGATTTCCGGCACCCCAAGGGGAATGCTGAATTCGCCTAAATTGTCGGGCCTTCTCTCCCTGAGCCGGTACCCGTTAAGGGGTTCGATGACAATTGCAGGGTCTTCTCCTTTAAGCAGGGTGTTGTAAAAACCCGCGGCCTGGGTCATGTTCCTGGGAACGCACACATATACGCCCCTTATGGAGTTTATTATCATGCTTACCGGCGATCCGGCATGCCAGATACCTTCAAGTCTGTGACCGCGTGTAACAACTATCACCGGGGCCGCTTGCCCTCCCCTTGTCCGGTAATGCGTTGTAGCAAGGTCGTCGCTGAAAGTCTGCAACGCATAAAGCAGGTAATCAAGATACTGTATCTCGGCAACAGGCCTTAGCCCCCGGAGTGCCATGCCAATGCCCTGCCCGAGGATTGTCGTCTCCCTGATCCCCGTATCGGCAACACGAAGCTCACCATACTTTTTTTGCAGTCCTTCATATGACTGGTTCACCCCTCCTATATTCCCTGTATCCTCACCAAAAATAAAAACCCGGGAATCCCTTGCCAGTGCGGCATCCCAGAAATCCCTCAGCACCTCGCGCCCGGGGACCTCCGGTGAGTCTTCACTGAAAACGGCAGGGACACCCTCAACATTCAGTGCCGAAAATTGTGACTCATTATAGAGATGTGTGTTGTACCTTTCGGCATTGTCCTCACTGTTCCGCTTCAGCCAGTTGGTCAGGTCAGCCTGCAACTTTTCCCTGATCTCGCAATCGGCACAGACATGACGCAGAATCTTTCTGGCAGTACTTATATTGTCCTTCCTGATAGGCGAAATTATCTTGCTTAGTTCACCGGTAATCGTACCCGGTTTGTCGTAGCCCTCCCGTTTACAGAGGCAACTGCGGTTGTCAATGATCTTTACCAGGGCATCCCTTTCAACAAGCATCGGCCTGGTATATTCCTTCCATGCATCCCATTTGGCATCCCTTGCCTCCTCCTGCATTCTGCCATCAATACCGTCAAGTTCCTCTTCTGTTGCAATTTCTGACGACACTATCCATTCCCGCATTTTGCTGAGCGGATCGAAATTCTTTTCCCACTCAAGCCTTTCGGCAGATTTATACCTTTCGTGAGAGCCTGATGTGGAATGGCCAAGGGGTTGCGTCATCTCATCAATATGGAAGACAACGGGCACATGTTCACGCCTGCAGATATCAACCCCCTCGGCAAAAATCCGGCACAACTCCGGATAATCCCAGCCCCTGCCCTTAATGATCACTATACCCTTATCTGACCCGTCACGTTCAAACCCCTTCAGGGCCTCAGATATGCTACCCCTGGCAGTCTGGTACTCCCTGGGAACTGATATGCCGTAACCGTCATCCCAGACCGCAAGGGCGACAGGGACCTGCAATACGGCGGCGGCATTGATAGTTTCCCAGAAATGCCCTTCCGAAGTGCTTGCATCACCAATGGTACCGAATGCCACCTCACTGCCTTTGCTGGTCAGACTTGTAAGACGGTGCAGCTCAGGTATATTTCTGAAAAGAACTGAAGCATACGCCAGGCCCAGCAGCCTTGGCATTTGTCCCGCTGTGGGCGATATATCGGCCGATGAGTTCTTTTGCTTCATCAGGTTGCGCCATGTGCCATCCTCATTAAGGTTCCTGGTGGCAAAATGATTATTGAATGACCGGCCGGCGTTCGAAGGATTAAGCTTCGGGTCCGTATCACCGTAAAGCTGCGAAAAGAACTCCCTGGCAGTAAACAGCCCGGCTGCCATCATGAAGGTCTGATCACGGTAATAACCCGACCGCCAGTCACCATGACTGAACTGCTTCGCAAATGCGATCTGGGCGATCTCCTTCCCGTCGCCAAAAATGCCGAACTTGGCCTTTCCGGTCAGCACCTCCTTGCGCCCTATAATGCTGAGATTACGGCTCAGTACGGCAAGACCGTAGTCGTCGAGCACCTCTTTCCTGAAATCGTCGAATGATAATCCGGCGTTATGGTCATCGGGCTGTTTTTCCATCATCAGTCATTTTCGGGTTTTGTATGCATTACCTGCAAATTTAATAAGAATAATTCCAAAGGATTGTTCAAAACAACGGGTAATCCTCTTGAAAAACGACGGAGTTTTTTGGACAGAACCCCAATTATGTTAAATTTGCAGCTCCAAAGAACCGGCCTATGACCGAATATATACTTATACTGGCAACTTCTGTCGTTCTGATGGCCATGGTATTCGCAGGAATGTCCATCAGCATGCTGATCAGAAAGAACGGCAGATTCCCTGTCATCTCAATAGGCCGGAACAAGGAGATGAAAAAGCGTGGCATAACCTGTGTAAAGCATGATGAGATGTTGTGCCACGGAAACGGTAAGAACAGGGGATCCTGCTGTTCCTAGGGCAGTAACCCGCCATCCGCACAACAAGAGGTGAACCCTCCGTCAGTCCGCGCCGGTCAAAATTAAACAATCTGCTCAATAAGCTGTTTAATTCTTACCAGCCTTGCTGCAAACCCTCAATAAAACCTGCGGCGGGTTATGTGCGCCGGTATCCGGACATGTGGCTGCCGGCAAAGCTGAAAGTTTATGAATAGTTGAACATAAATACCGGACGGAAATGCTTTTTATACATGAAATTATTGGATTAATCCTCATATCTGTTATTCTGGTAGTTTTGGCGATAGTACTTATGTCTGTCAGGCTGCTGTTTGTTAAAGGAGGCCGGTTCTCGGGAGGGTCATGCAGAAGCACCCCTGAGCTGGAAGGCAGGGGAATAACATGCGGCTGCGGCAGCGAAGAACCCTGCAGCAAGCTCCCTGATGCCAACAAAACATAGTCCCCGTCAGACCATGTCACCTCGTTTACCTGCGCAGCATGCCGGCTATGCCGTCGGTATATGCCACAGCGAAGACCCCGTCAAGGTCATAGATAAAATAGGCTTCTATATCGGGGTGTGACGATGCAAACTCCATACTCTCTTCAAGCCCCATCACCATGAAAGCTGTTGCATATGCATCGGCATCCATGCATGTTGATGTTACAACCGTGGCGCTAAGAAGATTATGCCTTACCGGATAACCCGTATGGGGGTCAATTGTGTGGGCATACCTTTGCCCGTTTTCTGTATAGAACCGCCTGTAATTTCCTGAAGTGGCCAGCGATACTCCTGTGAGATGCAAAACTTCCTGGAGCTCCCGTGAAACGGCTGCAGGATCCTCAACAGGCTTGTCAATGCCGATACGCCAGAGCTGGTTGTTCCTGTTGGTACCCCTTACACGTATCTCTCCTCCCACCTCTATCATATAATCGGTTATACCCCGGCTGTCCAGAAATTCTGCAACCACATCGACCGTATATCCCTTGGCAATTGCATTCATATCAAGCACAACACCCGGGTGGTTTTTGACAATCCTGCCGTCGTCATAGCGAACCTTCTGCCAGCCGACTATGCTCAGCAAACTATCAATCAGTTGACGCGTAATATTTTCTCCCTCGGTAAACCCGAACCCCCACGCGTTGACCAGGGGTCCGACAGTAATATCAAATGCGCCTCCCGTCTTTTCTGAAATCCTGATGGCCCTGTTGAAAACGGTCAAAAAATATTGATCCGGCCGGGCTTCCGGATCATTTCTGTTAATGGCCGATATAACCGATTGCTGATTGTAGATGGACATCGAGTAATCGATACGCCTGAACAGTTCCCTGATTTCATCATGGTAATCCGTTGAATCGGGAGAGTTGTACGCGATCAGGTAACTGGTTCCCTGGGTGAACCCGTCGAGATAGATGAATATTCTCTCCTGCCCTGTTTGGCAGGAGCTTAAAACCATTATTGCCAGTAAAATATAAACGTATTTTTTCATTATCCCCCGAAATCATCCAGGTCAACCATCTCATCGGGTACGCCGAGGTCATAAAGCATTTTCAGCACTGCGTCGTTCATCATAGGCGGGCCGCAGAGGTAATATTCAATCTCATCGGGATCCTCATGCTTGCTCAGGTAGTTGTCGTAAACCACCTGGTGAATGAACCCGGTAAAACCATTCCAGTTATCCTCGGACTTGGGTTCGGACAGTGCTATATGGAAATTAAAGTTAGGGAATTCCTTCTCTATCTTCCTGAACTCCTCCTCGTAAAACACCTCCCTGAGCGAACGGGCCCCATACCAGTATGATACCTTACGGTCCGTCTTCACGGTATGGAACAGGTGGAATATATGTGAACGGAGAGGTGCCATACCTGCACCACCTCCAATATAGACCATCTCTTCATCCGTATCCTTGATAAAGAAATCACCGTAAGGTCCCGAAATATTAACCTTATCGCCGGGCTTCCTTGAGAATATAAAAGATGAACAGACACCGGGGTTTACATTCATAAATGCACCCTTTGCCCGGTCCCACGGGGGTGTTGCTATACGGATATTAAGAATGATGATGTTACCCTCTGCCGGATGGTTGGCCATTGAATATGCACGGTAGGTAGGTTCGGGGTTTTTCATTTTGAGGTCCCACATTTTGAACTGGTCCCATTCGTCACGAAACTCCTTCTCCACCTCAATATCGCTGAAGTCCACCTCGACTTTGGGCACATCAATCTGGATATAACCGCCTGAATTGAAATCGAGCTGCTCACCTTCCGGAAGCTTAACAACAAACTCCTTTATGAATGTCGCAACATTCCTGTTGCTCACCACCTCACATTCCCACTTTTTGATGCCCAGCACCTCCTTGGGTACCCTGAGTTGCATATCCTCCCTTATCTTGACCTGGCAGCCGAGTCTCCACTTCTCAATCTGCTCACGGCGTGTAAAAAAATCCTTTTCGGTGGGCAGTATGGAACCGCCACCCCCGACAACCTGGCACTTGCACATCCCGCACGTACCTCCCCCGGCACAGGCCGAAGGGAGGTAAATCCCGTTCCCTGACAAGGTTGAAAGTACGGTCGATCCGGGTTCAACTGTCAGCTCCTTCTCATCGTTTATGGTGAGCTTAACCTCACCCGACGGTGTTAGCTTTGACTTTGCAAACAGGAGGACAGATACAAGAGTCAGGATAACGGCAAAAAATACGGCTATACTGATTAGAATGACCAACCCCGGTGATGCTGTTAATATCATTTTGGTTTTATTTTTTTTGTATTTACAGGCCTGTCTTTAAAGCTTTATTCCCATAAAACTCATGAAAGCTATCCCCATAAGACCTGTTACAATAAATGTGATACCGAGTCCCCGCAGCGGACCGGGAACATTTGAATACCTTATCTTTTCACGTATCGCTGCAATGCCCACAATGGCAAGGTAGAAGCCGACCCCCGAACCCAGTCCGAATGACGCAGCTTCGGCAATATTGGCATACTCCCTCTCCTGCATAAAGAGAGACCCCCCAAGAATTGCACAGTTAACGGCAATAAGCGGAAGAAATATACCAAGAGAGGAGTATAGTGCCGGCGCAAACTTTTCAACCGTCATCTCCACAAGCTGAACCATAGATGCAATCACAGCAATGAACATTATAAAGCTGAGAAAGCTGAGATCCACATTGGCGAAGCCGGCACCAAGCCAGGACAAAGCCCCGGCGCTGAGAAAATAGTTCTCTATAAGATAATTTACAGGTACGGTAATGCCCAGCACAAAGATCACCGCAATACCCAGGCCGTTGGCGGTGCTTACTGTCCTTGACACGGCAAGATACGAGCACATGCCAAGGAAGTAGGCAAAAACCATGTTATCTATAAAAACTGACCTGACAAATATGTTGACCAATCCTTCCATGATTATGGTTTTATTATTTTGATTCAATCAGCTTCCTGTTCCTTGACCTCTGGACCCAGATGATTATACCGACAGTTATAAGGGCCATAGGAGGAAGAATCATAAAGCCGTTGTTCTCATATCCGATGGTGTAAAGCCCGAGCCTTTCCATGACAGGGTAGTCCCATACAGTGCCTGATCCCAGCAGTTCCCTGAAGAAAGCCACAACGATAAGTATCCAGCCATACCCGGCCGCATTGCCCACCCCGTCGAGGAACGAGGGCCATACCCTGTTGCCCAGTGCAAAAGCCTCAAGCCGGCCCATTATGATGCAGTTGGTAATTATGAGACCGACAAATACCGACAGCTGCCGGCTTACATCATACAAAAATGCTTTTAGTACCTGGTCGACCAGGATAACAAGTGAAGCGATAACCACAAGCTGCACTATGATTCTGATTCTCTGGGGTATGGTTTTGCGAAGCAGGGAAATGATCACATTTGCAGAGCCCATTACCGCAACAACCGCTACAGCAAGCACAACCGCAGGTTCCAGTTTGACCGTAACCGCAAGAGCCGAACAGATGCCCAGAACCTGCACCGTGATCGGATTCTCATCATTAAGCGGTGTAGTTAAAAGTTTAACATTCTTTGTCGAAAACAACGGCTCTTTATCTATTATGTTCATATCTCACTGTTTTTCTGGTTCCTGAAATATGTCCTGTAACTGCCGAGAACATCATAGAGCATCTCCTCAACGCCCTGGCTGGTAATTGTACCTCCCGAGATACCATCCACATTATGATCCCCCGGGGGAACAGCTCCCGGCTTAATGATGCTGATTGATACAAATTCGCCGGTCTCGTCAAAAAGCTTCTTACCTTTGAACTGGTTCTCAAACCTGGCAGTATTTATCTCTGCTCCCAGCCCGGGAGTCTCACTGTCATGGTCAAAAATCACCCCGAATATGGTATTCAGATCACCCTCAAGCGCAACATAGCCATAAACCGGGCCCCACAACCCCCTCCCGTGAACGGGAAATATATAATACTCGCTTCCGTCATCATCCTGTGCAACGAAAACCGGCAGATTACGCTCTTCCAGGGGTTTGCGCATCTCTTCACGCACATTGACCCCAAATGCATCGATATCATCCCTCCTCTCACCAAGATGATCTATCACATAGCTGTCAACTATGTACCTGGCATACTCCTCTTCCACATAAGCGTTCCTGTCGCGCATCTCCTGTGCCTGTTCCGCTTTCTCAACACTCCTCAGAATATCAAGCTTTTTGGCTATCTCAATGTTGAGTTCCTGGTAAGGTCTCAGAACCGTTGCAACTACAGAAAGAATGGCTGCAACAATTACCACCATCGCCGAGGAGTATAGAAAAATATAGGTATTATTCTGCTTCATCGATCATTCGGTTTTATTTATTTGCATCTGCTGCTGCGGCCCTTCTGAGCCTTCGCCTGATATTAGCCTGCATTACGTTATGGTCAATCAGGGGTGCAAAAACGTTCATAAACAAAATGGCCAGCATCATTCCCTCAGGATAGGCCGGATTGAGCACTCTTATAAGGATCGCCAGGAACCCTACAAGAAACCCGTAGATGTACTTTCCTTTTTCCGTCTGCGATGCCGTGACCGGGTCTGTGGCCATATATACCGCTCCAAATGCAAATCCTCCCATTATCAGTTGCTCCCAGGCCGGTATTTCCATGAAAGGATTTACGGCAAAAAGATTCAGTATGAACCCCATAACCCAGCCCCCTGCAAATACTGAAGCGATGATCTTAATGCTGCCGACACCGGTAAACCATAATATTAAGGCCCCTATCAGAATGGCAAGAGTCGATGTCTCCCCGATCGATCCGGGTATGGTTCCCAAAAACATAGCCATGGATGAAGGTATAGCCTCTGCATTTCCAAGCGTGGCGTTTGCAAGGGGAGTGGCCCCGGAAAAACCGTCAGCTATTCCCTCTCCCTTCATCAGGCCGCTGATCCACACAAAATCGCCGGACATATATGTGGGATAGGCAAAAAAGAGGAAGGCCCTTGCCGTAAGGGCAGGATTCAGAATATTCATTCCTGTTCCACCGAATACCTCCTTGCCAATGATAACGGCAAAAACAGTGGCAACGGAAACCATCCAAAGGGGTATATCTACCGGTACGATAAGTGGGATAAGCATCCCGGTAACGAGAAAACCCTCGTTTACCTCATGTCCCCTGATCTGGGCAAATGCAAACTCCACGGCAAGACCACTAACATATGAAACAATTACGATGGGTAATACCCTTATCAGTCCGTGCAAAAATTCATCCCAGAAACCAGCTTCGGTGCCGGTGGCAATAAAATGCTGGTATCCTACATTCCACATTCCAAACAGAAGTGTAGGCAGCATAGCAACAACAACGATTATCATTGTTCTCTTCATATCTATGCTGTCACGGATGTGCGCCCCCTTTGATGTCACCTTGTCCGGTACAAAAAGGAACGTTTCAAATGCATCAAAAGTGGAATGCAGCATTTCAAAACGTCCGCCCTTCTGGAAGTGAGGCTTTAGCTTGTCAATTTGTTTCCTGAGTAACTTCACTTGTAGTTTAGTTTGTTTTTTCCAAATATCTTTACCTTAAGCAGGGAACCGTCTAACTGGTCTCCTTTACCATAAGTTCTATCCCGCGGCGCAAAATCGTCTGCACCTCGATCTTTGATGTGCATACATATTCACAGAGGGCAAGGTCCTCCTCCACCAACTCATAGATGCCGAGATTCTCCATCTTGTCAATATCCTCTACCATGATCGCCTTGACAAGTTGCTGTGGAATAATATCCATCGGCAGCACCTTTTCATATTCACCGGTCATCACATATGCCCGCTCACCTCCGTTATAGTTGGTATCATGCCTGTATTCCCTGCCCGGCATCAGCCATGAAAAGAATGTGCGCGAAGAACTGAAACGGTCAAGACCCGGTTCAGCCCACCCCATGAACCTGTAGTGGTCACCCTCCGGTATAACTGTTACCTGTGAATCGTAAAAGCCGATGAACCCGTCTGACGGGATCCTTGATCCGGTCAGGACATTTCCGCTTATATAGCGATTATTACCTCCACTTACGTTGTCACGTACAAGAATATCAACAGAAGCTCCCATCATTGACCGGTAATACCGGGGTTTGACAATCTCCGAACCGGTCAGTGCCACAATACGGGAAAAATCAACAATACCGTTCATGAAGAGCCTTCCCAGAACAAGCACATCCTGCGGGTTTATATACCATACCTTGCCGTTTTTATGAACCGGTTCAAGGTGATGAATATGTACACCAACATTACCAGCCGGATGCGGCCCTGAAAAATAGTTCACCTCCACGCCATTTAAACCGGCAAACACATCCGATGGTGGGTAATCTGCATTCAGGTTAAGATAAACCTTCCCATCGGTAAGCTTTTTAATCACATCTATTCCCTTCCTGAATTCATTTCCGCTGTCCTGCATCACAAAATCGTAGTCCGGTGCAAGAGGTGCCGTATCAAACCCGGAAATAAATATCGAACGGGGCGTCTCTCCCGGCCTGGGGATTATACCGTAAGGTCTCTGCCTGAACAGCGGCCACAGGCCACTCTTCAGAAGAAGCCCGGTAATGGCATCCCTATCAAGCGAAGCGGGGTCTGCCTTACCAAAATCTTCATATTCCATCGAGCCGCCGTGTTTGATGACAACCTCCAGGATCCTGCGGCGCTCCCCACGGTTTATGGCAACAACGCGACCTCTTACCGGAGAGGCGAACATTACCCCTGGATTGTACTTGTCAAAAAACAAAGGTGTCCCCGCCTTTACTTCGTCATCCGGTTTTATCAGCATCTTGGGCCTGATACCCGGAAAATCAACAGGCTTGACCGCAAATTTGTCCGGCAACCCCTGGTTGACCAATATCTTTTCAGCTTTACCCTTGAGAGGGATGTTAAGACCTTTTCTTAGCCTGATTACCTTCGACATCTTATTCTGTTGATTGTTCTTCAAAATGGAACAAATTTAGTTATTTTGCAGAAACCATATCCCGGAATTAAGGATTTTTTATGCTCATTCCGGTCAAAGGTTGCCGCTAGTAACTATTGCAGGAAACAGAAAATGCATTTTTGCAAATTTTATCCGGTTTTAATCCGCTCCCACAACCGGCTGTTAACACTTTCACAATTAACGGGTGCAAGAAACGTTTACAAAGTACCAAAATAACAAGATGCAATGAAAAATGTTCAGCCGGTTTACAAGCTTTTTTCAGGCCTTTCTTCTTCTCTTGTGCTTCTGTCGTTAACCTTTCATGCTTATGCCTCTGGTGACAGGTTTTACGAAGATCTGGTCTATAATGAGAATATCAGGACCGTGCAGATGCATGTAAGCGGCTGGGAGATGTCTTACCCGGTCATAAGATTAGGCAGCAACGAAAGACTGCACTTCAGCTTTGACGACCTTGACGGCGACGTGAAAAGTTACCAGTACAGGATCATTCACTGTAATGCGGACTGGACTCCTTCTTCACTTTTTCCGTCAGATTACATGGACGGCTTTTTCGAAAACAACCTGGACAATTTCCGTTACTCCTTCAATACATTCGTAAGATACACCCATTACTCGCTCGAAATACCCAATCATGATGTAAGCCTGAGGATCCCGGGCAACTATGTGATCAAGGTTTACAAAGATTTTGACGAATCCAGGACAGTACTGACAAGGAGGTTTATGGTAAGCCAGCCGCAGGTAAACATTGCTGCACGGGTTCACAGGCCGCATATGACACGTTACTATGACACGGGTCAGCAGGTCACTTTTTCAGTTCGTCACCCGGAGCTCAGGATCACGGATCCCAGGACGGAACTGTTTGTGACGGTCATGCAGAACGGCAGGCAGGACAACTTGACCGGCCCCCTTCAGCCAATGTACGTAAGGGACAGGGAGATCGTCTATGAGCACGAGGAAGAGCTGGTGTTCCCTGCAGGTAACGAATACCGTAACTTTGACACCAAAAGCACAAGGTATCTGACTGAATTCATAAGAAGTGTGGAATTCTCCGGGGGTATAAACCATGTTGAACTTCACCCCTCCCCATCGCGCCAGTACGGGAGATATTTTGCTCATCACGATATCAACGGGCGTTTCCTTATACGAAACGAAGAAGGAAGATCTCCCTCATATGATGCCGATTACCTGATGGTATGGTTCACCCTTCCGTGGGATACACCCTTTGACAACGGCAATGTTTATGTGCTTGGTGCGCTAAGCGACTGGAACTTCTATCCATGGAACAGAATGAAGTACAATCTCGATACCCGTGCCTACGAACTTGGCATGTTGCTGAAACAAGGCTACTACAACTACAAGTTCGTGTTCAGGGAATATGGACCCGGAACCGCCGATGCCACCCTGTTTGAGGGTAACTTTTTTGAGACCGAAAACGACTACCTGATCATGGTTTACCACCGTCCCCCCGGCAGCCGTTATGACCGCCTGGTGGGGACATTGCAGGTCAACTCCAGGAACTGACGGCACAGGCACTTTACCTTACTTCCGTGACCCTTATGTTTGTTTTTCCTTCAGCAGGGTTGGTGTCAATGACAAAATTCCCGTTGCTTCTCTTCATTGTGATTTCACTGAGCACATTATCACCTGGCAGGAAGATCATGCCCTCAGCTTCTTCCGAACTGTGACTGAAGACACGCATTTCAATATCTGACCAGTCCATCTCCCTGGTCGACTGAGCCGGTCCGATATGGGGTATGGCTGCTCCGTCACGCACAAGGACAACTGCAGGTATGGGCCCGGCCTTTATATGGTTCCATCCTGGTTCGCAGACTTGCGCCGACTGGTAATCGATCTACCTGTGATTACCGGGCAGATATACATCGCGTGACCCGACCTCCTCAAAAAGCGGAGCAACAAGTATATCACTGCCAAACAGGTAATGATCGTCTACTGTCCATGCTCCGGGGTCATCGGGGTACTCAACAAACAAGGCCCTCATCATTGGCAATCCGTTTTCAGACGAATGCTTTGCCTGGGCATATATATAAGGCATCAGGCTGTAACGCATGTTAAGCGCATCCCTGAAGAAGTTCATGAAATCCTCGCCGAATTCCCAGGGTTCTTTCGGAGGGTGCCCATGGGCACGTGTATGCGATGAGAATATTTCAAAGGCCATCCAGCGCCTGTATAGATCTTCGGGTGTTCTGGTTACAAACCCTCCGACATCATGGCTCCAGAAGGTGAAGCCCGAGAGCCCTATACTCAGTCCCCCACGCACTGTCCCTGCCATTGCCGAATTGGTGTTCCCTGCATCTCCTCCCCAGAGGACAGGGTAACGCTGGCTCCCGGCCCAGCCGCTTCTTGCCCAGATTATGTTTTCACCCCGTATCTCCCTTGTGATATCTGCTACCTCCTGGTTATAACGGATAGGGTAGAGATTGTGCTCATAAAAGCCGGTGCGTCCGTTGTGATAAATGCCGTTCCAGGGTGCTGCCTCGCCAAAATCGACCTTGATGACCCCAACCCCCATCTCCAGCAAGTCTCCTATCTTACCCCTGTACCACTCTACCGCATCGGGGTTGGTAAAATCCAGAACAGCATCCTCGAATGGCACATTCCCTTTGAAATTACGCACATGAAGCCCTTTCTCAATTATTTCAGGGAAAAGTTCATTCTGCGGTACAAAATAGGGCAGCTGCCAGAGGGAGATATGAAACCCGTCCTCCAGGAGATCAGATATCATCTTTTCAGGATCCTCAAACCTTGATTCAGCAAAACGGTAATCGCATCTCCAGTCCGTCTCGAACCATCCTGTATCAAAATGTATAACATCTGAAGGTATTCTGTTTTCCCTCAGTTTACGTGATACTTCCCGGCCTTCTGCCTCAGAGAAGTAAGTGATACGGCTCATCCAGAACCCGAATGACCAGAGCGGAGGCATTGCAGCTTTCCCTGTAACATTGGTGTATTCATCAAGAATATCTTTGGGTCTGCCAATAAATACGAACAGGTCCAGTTCCTCATCGCCTATATACATGGAGTGGACACCCTGAAATACTTGCCTACGTCACAGGTAACAGGTGAGGAGGTATGAATAAACATGCCATAACCGCGATCGCTTATAAAGAATGGCACAGGCTTGTGGCTTGATTCATTCTGTGATCCGTGTGCATCGTCTATCCCAAGGATCACTTTCTGACCGCGTTTGTTGAACTCAGTGAACATCTCGCCAAAACCGAATATCTTTTCCCCGGGCGACAGGTTAAAGGTTGCAGAAAAGCTACGGGAATAATCTTCAGACCTCCTGACCCAGGAAAAGGGCAGAACAGGTGTGTAAAATGCATGGTTGTCGGAACTGTGATTGGTACTGGTAAGCAGTTTGCCTGTTCCATCGTACACCTCGACCTTCCAGGGATTCTCATGAATTATTACCGAACCATGGGGACTCCTGTAACGGTGCCCGCCGGGGACTGCAGAATATTGCCAGTCGCTGCTGGGGGACATATCATTGTTCACCAGCATTATCGATTCCGCATGCCTTTCAGCAGGCACAACAACACCCGATTTGGCCCTTATCCTGATGGTCCTTGATGAAATAAACTCTATACGGAAAGGCAGTGCAGGCGACACAGCATATTCACCCCCTGGAAACTCGTTAGGACCGATCTGCTGCAATCCGGCATTCATGTTGCTGAATGCCTTATGCAGGGTATATGCATGACGGTTGTTCACGATACTGCCGCTTGCCGTAACGGGGTCAAATTCAATCATATGGTCAGCCACAAAGTATACATTGCTGAAACTTTTAAAATCACCTGATATATCAACCGGGTCATTGAGAACTCCCATATGCTGCAGTTGTCAGGCAACCGGTTGCACCAGGAACCATAATGACAAAAACAGGAGTTTACTGAATAATGAGCTGAAAATTCTGATTATTTTCACGACCGTAAGTTTCAGTTTGCAATAATTTAACAAGATTATGATGCCGGATAAATGTCGGGTATTTCAGCCTGTTTCGGTCAGAAGCACAGTTAAGTATTGCAAATGCAGCAGGTCGAAACGGGAAAACTGAAGATCATTACAAGCCGATATCATCGCTTATCTCTTTCATGGCATTTACAGCCAGTTCAGCAAATTCAGGCAATGGAACGCCGATCTTTTCACACTCCATGATGTGATCACGGTTTACCGAGGCAGCAAAGGCTTTTTCCTTCATTCTTTTTACAACAGATTTTGGCTTGACTGAAGATATCTTCCGGTCGGGATAGACCAGCGCAGTGGCATATACAAGTCCGGTGACCGTTTCGCCTGCTGCCAGGGCATGCTGGAAAACAGTGTACCGCTCCTTTTTTGAAGCCTTCTCGTTGTGCATCGTTATTGCATCAATGATTTCCGGATCAAGCTCGTATTCTTTGAGAATATTCCGGGCCTCAAGTGCGTGCCTTTCCGGATCGGCATTGGTCACCTCCACATCAATATCATGCAGCAGCCCTGCAAGTCCCCATTTATCGGCATCCTCACCCAACCGTGAGGCAAGGGCACGCATCACCGCCTCCGATGCCAGGCAGTGAATACGCATTTTTTCATCTTTTACATGCTTTCTGAGCAATTCGAGTGCACTTTCCCTGTCCATAATATATATTATAATTCAACAAAAGATAAATTTGTATGCCGATAAAAATAGCATGTATGACCCATAAAAAAAAATCAGGTTTCTGTTTAAAGATGCGAAACAGTATATAAATTTGCGCCTTATGGCATTTCACACACACGAATTTGACAACGGCATCAGGATCATCCATTACAGGATGCCCTCACAGGTTGCTCATTGCGGACTCTATATCAACGCGGGGTCAAGGGATGAGCAGCGGGACGAGCACGGTATTGCACATTTCATTGAGCACCTTTTCTTCAAGGGCACCAAGAAAAGGAGGGCCCACCATATTATCAGCAGGCTTGAGGCTGTCGGAGGAGAGATAAATGCATATACAGGCAAAGAGGAGACATGTATATATTCATCATTTATGCGTGAAGACTTTGAAAGATCACTGGAACTAATATGCGACATGACCTTTCACTCGGTCTTCCCCGAAAAGGAGCTCAACAGGGAAAGACAGGTCATCATAGATGAGATCCTGTCATACATGGATAACCCGGCAGAGCAGATTTTTGATGATTTTGAGGAGATCGTATTCTGCAATGACCCTATTGGCCGCAACATACTGGGCACTCCGAAACACCTTATGAAATTCAACAGGGATGACATTATCAGGTTTATAGATAATAATTACCAGACCGACCAGATGGTCTTTACATCCGTGGGCGACCTTGATTTCAGGACTGTGATCAGGTATGCAAAAAAGCATCTTGAACCGGTACAGGCAAACAGAAAAGGAAGAATCCGCGAAGGGCACAAAATTTATAAGCCAGCATCGAGAACACTCAGCAGGAAAACTCACCAGGTGCACTGTATTACCGGCAACAGAGCCTTCGACATGCATGACGGGAAAAGAATGACGATGATAGTGCTGAACAATATCCTGGGCGGACCCGGCATGAGTGCCAGGCTTAACCTGGCCCTAAGGGAGAGGAGTGGATTTGCATATAATGTTGAATCACACTACACCTCATGGTCCGACACCGGTATTTTCAGTGTATATTTCGGATGCGACAGGGATAAAATTGACAAATGCCGGCATCTGGTAATAAAGGAATTTTCAGTCCTGAGAAACAAACGGCTAAGCCCTGCACAGCTTAAACGTGCAAAACGGCAGCTGAAGGGACAACTTGCAATAGGCTGGGAGAACCGGGAGAACCTGATGATGGCAATAGGGAAGAGCTATCTGCTTTTCAACCGTGTTGACCCGGTGGAAGAAATATACCGGAAGATTGATGCTGTCACAGCCACTGATATTATGGAAGTGGCCAATTATATACTAGACCCCGGATCGCTTTCAGAACTTGTTTACATTTGACGCCGGGTATTCCGGCAGGCTTTTCCTGTCCCGGTGCAAAACCTGAACCATATCATTGGTAACCATTAAAGTCGTAACCATGGCACCAGATCATGAGCAAAACAGGCAAGAATATATTCTGGCCCACTCAACACCTGAAGATCCGTTGCTTTCAGGACTGAACAGGCAGACACATCTGCGGTTGCTTAACCCTGAGATGCTCTCAGGGCAATACCAGGGGAAACTGCTTGAGATGCTCAGCCTTATGATCGCCCCATCAAGAATACTGGAAATCGGCACCTACACCGGGTACTCAGCCATATGCCTTGCAAGGGGACTCGGTGAAGCGGGTGAACTGCATACTATTGAGAAAAATGACGAGATAAGGGAATTTGCATGGAAATACATAAGGGAAGCCGGCCTTGAAAACAGGATAATAATGCATACCGGGAACGCACTGGAGATAATTCCGTCGCTGACCGGCCCGTTTGACCTGGTTTTTATTGACGGAGATAAATCGGAATATATCCGGTATTACGACCTTGCCTTCCCGAAAGTCAGAAAAGGCGGAACAATTATTGCCGACAATGTCCTCTGGTACAACAAGGTATATAAACCCGAATTCATCAGTGATGAATATACCCGCTACATGGATGAGTTCAACAAAATGGTTGTAAATGACACCAGGGTTGAAAACCTGCTGCTTCCTGTAAGGGACGGACTTATGATTATCAGGAAAAAATAATGCCCGGCTCATTTCAGCAATAAAACTTTTTTTTGTTTTATTTGTTATAGCTAATGGTTATACACAACGAATTCAAAAAATACTTTCATAGCAGCCGCTATTAGCTTATTTTGTGTGTGCGCGAACCAAATAATGTTTGCCCGGGACTTAAATATGTGCATTATTACGACTAAAAACATTAACAAATTACAGATATGGCCACCTATTCTATAAAAGACCTTGAGGAGCTTTCCGGGATAAAAGCCCATACCATAAGGATATGGGAGAAGAGGTACGGTATAGTCGTCCCGGCCCGGACAGATACAAATATCAGGCTGTACAGTGACAATGACCTTAAAAAACTGCTCAACATCTCCATACTTAACAGGCACGGATTGAAAATATCACATCTTGCCCGGATGGATGTAGAAGAGCTTAAAGAGAAGGTGATCCACATAACAAGGGAAACCGCAAACACCGGATTACAGATAGATAACCTGATCATATCCATGCTTGAACTGGACGAATGGAAGTTTGACAAGATCCTGAACGATACCATAATAAAATTAGGTTTTGAAGAGACCCTGGTACGACTGATGCATCCGTTTTTTGAAAAAATCGGGTTGCTGTGGCAAACCGGATCAATCAATCCCGCACAGGAGCACTTCGTGTCCAATCTTCTCCGGCAGAAACTGATAGTTGCAATTGACGGCCAGGCACCCGTACAAAGGAACAACCCGGTCAACTTCATACTTTTTCTGCACGAGAATGAATTTCACGAGTTGGGGCTTCTTTTCTATTCATATATCTTAAGAAAGAACGGTATTAAGGTTATATATTTGGGACAGGCCGTACCCTTTGAAGATCTGGAAAAGATCACAAAGATCCAGGAAGCCGAATATTTCCTTACATCCTTTACCACGGGAATTACTGAAAGTGCCCTTGTAAAATATCTCCGTAATCTGTCATCTTCCTTCCCAAACCACAGAATTTTGTATACCGGACTGCAAACGGCAAAGATAAACGGGAACCTTCCCGGAAATCTTGTCAAAATTGAATCGGTAACCCACTTCAGGGAGTACATAGGCTTAATCCGCTAGACTATAAACCATCCTGTCTGCTTTACAATCGCTCAAGGCCCATTCAGGAAAGATGATATTGCTTACCGGTCAAACTTATACTGGCCCCGGTTTTCTTTTAACAATATCCTGATATAAGCGGCCCTGATAAACGCATGTACGAATTGTTGTTTACTTTTTATTATTTTCTATTAATCATTTTGTTATTTTTATTCATTCTATTTTACTTTTGTGCAGTCATTTACAGCTTATTTAACATTTATTTAGACTTTTTATTTATAAAATATTTGGACACTGTTCATTTTGTGCTTATATTTGTTAAACATTTGTAACCTAAAAACTGAACAACAATGACTGCAATAGAATTCAACCATCAGCTCGTAAACCTCGAAAAAAATCTTGAAAGGTTTGCATACAGCCTTACCTCCAACCAGGAAGATGCAAGAGACCTTGTTCAGGAAACATTTCTGAAGGCATTAACATACAGGGAACAATTTACAGACCAGTCTAATTTAAAAGCCTGGACATTCACTATTTTGAAGAATACCTTCATAAACAATTACAGGAAGGCTGTAAAACAGAATACAACGTTTGACAATACAAAAGACCTGTATTTTCTAAACAAAGCCGGCGAGTCGGCCGAGTCAAAACCTGAAGGTAATATCTCACTCGAGGAGATCAACAAAAAGGTTGAAGAACTTGAAGACGAGTTTAAAACCCCATTCAAAATGCATACTTCAGGCTACAAGTACAAGGAGATCGCCGAAGAGATGGATCTGAACATAGGGACCGTGAAAAGCAGAATATTCTTCAGCAGGAAAAAACTGATGAAAGCACTCGAAGATTACAACCCGATCAAGCAATGAGTCAACATATACCGGAGATCACTTACTGAGTGAACAAAGTACATCTGCTTGAGTTGACCTGCCTTTATGCAACCTTTTAAATACCGGCACCCGCTTCAATAAATTGAAGCGGGTGCCGTATTTTGTGCCTGCAGGAAATACCGACTAAGGAGAATCCTCAGCCCGCTCAATCCTGAGGAGATGTATTAGCGGCGTTCCATCGGCGACCTTCAACAGAAAATAGATCCTGAAATCGCCTTTTTCCGTTTCCAGGCTGCCAATGCCGTATCTTGATGCTTCCTTACCACCCTTGTGGAGATATTCAAATTTAACCGGCTTATGTTCAGAAAAAAATCCCCTGAGTATAAGTTCGGCCTGAGATTTGCTGTAAACATCTTCGTGATCCGGAACAACCAGTTCAATATTATTATTGAAATGACGTGCAAGGTTCCGCGAATGTCCCTTGCTGAAAGCCTCTGCAATACCTTCGGGGAGCTCACGCGTTATGGATGCACCGGTAAGGAAAACAGCCAGTATCAACCAGGTAATAGTTAGGGGAAACCTGTTAAAAGTTGACATTTCTCAAGGAATTAATCAGTTAATTTAAAAAGTCATCAGACAAAGCTTGTATATTTGTAACCTTTAGAACACATCAAAAAATAAGCCAATTCTTCATTCTGAGTGGTTCATATGAAAAATTATTTGCAATATAATAATTTCAATCTCATTTAGAAAATGAAGATAATCCTTGTTTTTACGGGCAAGACTGCAGAAAAGTACATCAGGGAGGGTATAGATATCTATACTGACCGTCTCAGGCATTACATTCCGGTTGAAATCAGAATAGCAGAAATACCCGGTAAAAAGCGCCGTTCACGTAAGGGAAGCCTGAATATGGCTGAACCGGTGAGTCAACCGGGTTCGTCGTTGCTGGTATTACTTGACGAAAAGGGCAAAAAGCTCAACTCTGTCGAATTTTCAAAATTTATAGAATCGGCGATGACAAGCGGTTATAAAGAACTGGTCTTTTACACGGGAGGAGCCTGGGGATTCCCGGAAAAAACCTTTGATAAGGTCGACCGGATAATCTCCCTGTCGGATATGACGTTCACACACCAGATGGTAAGGCTGATCCTGGTTGAACAGATATACAGGGCAATGACCATAATAAGGGGAGAGCCCTACCATCATCAGTGACAAACATCCGGAAAAAGTGTAGATCAGATGCAAACAACTGGAAAAATATTGCGAAACTACCGGATGCTCTTTCTGGCCTTGCTGCTTGTTGCCTGTGGTACTGTAATTGATATCAACAGGCACGTTCTGGATGAAAAACGGATCAATGCCACGCATTTCCAATCAGTACTTGATGCCAAAATCAGGTCGGCGGCAGAAATTCTGGAAACTGCAGGGCAGAGACTGACTTCCGGTACTCCGGCCCGGGTTATAAGCGAATATGCTGAAGAGTATGATGGGATTTACAGGAATGACGGGCTGATAATACTTGGTTACAGGGAGGGAGATCTTGTATTCTGGAACAGCAATGTACTTCCTGTTGACCTGAACCGAATGCCGGAATGGAAACAGAATGAGCTGATCAATCCCGGAAACGGGTGGTATGTGGTGATCAGGCATCAAATGGATGATGCCATCACACTCCTGGGGCTGATATTGGTCAGGCATGATTATGTTTTTGAAAATGAGTTCCTTGTAAATGACTTCCATGATGATTTCAGAATATATCCCGAAGCTGAACTAAGTACGGAGAAAAAGGGCACACATGCAATATTTTCCCCTTCAGGAGAATTTCTGTTCTCCATTGCCCCCCCCTCCTCTCCACCTCATGCCAAAACATTTGCAATCATCGCATGCTGCCTTTATTTAGCAGGCATAATATTCTTGTTTCTCTTTCTCCACAGAAGTTTCAACCGCATGAGATTCGGGTCAAATGCATCAAAAAACTCCTTGCTTGTGCTGACCATAATTGCTTTGGCAGCATTGAGACTTGGAATGCTTGAAACGGGATTCCCGCAACTCTTCAGGGAGTTCTCAATCTTTCAGCCCCACCTGTATGCAAAGTCTTCCCTGTTTCCCTCCCTGGGTGATCTTCTGATGAATACTGCCCTGATATTTTTTATATCAATTTTCTTTACATCGCATTTCAAGGTTATTGACAGGGAGACCAAACCATGCAGGACCAAGAGCCTGACGTGGGTTTTCGCCCTCTCCCTGCTTCTTTCAGGGTTCATGTTTCTTTTTCATTACATATTCTCAGGACTTATTTATAATTCGAACATTCAGCTTGAGGTCCATAATTTCTTCTACCTTAACCGTTACAGCCTGGTCGCATACCTTACACTTGCGATGCTTCTGGGTTCAGTTGTACTGTTTACCGACAAGGTCGTTTTTCTTGCATCAACACTTGTAGGCGTCAGGACATTCCTGGCAATATTTCTCATGTCATTTGCCGGAGGTTTTGCTGTCTACAAGACAATTGGCGAGCAGATAAACATATATGCGCTGTTATTTTTTATTGTACTAACCTTCAGCATGACAGGTATACGCTACTTCAAATACAGGTATACGTACTCCCTCCACCTTTTCCTTGTATTGCTCGTTTCCCTTTTCTCCCTTGCATTTATAACCTCCAGCAGCAGCAAAAAGGAAAAGGGTGTAAGACAGGTTATTGTAATGAACCTGGCTAATGAAAGAGACCAGGTGGCTGAATTCCTGTTCGAGGAGATTGAATACAGGATGGGGCGGGACAGCTTCCTGATAAACACTTTATCAGGCATGTATTATGAGGATCATGAGCTGTATAACTATTTAGAGACTAACTACTTCAGTGGTTATTTCAGGAAATATGAATTGCAGGTAGCTCCATGCGGGCATGACTTTGACCTGTGGCTCGAAGATGTAGGAGAGCTGGTGGATTGTTATGGTTTCTTTTATGAAATGGCAGACGAACATGGCATACCAATCAGCAGGAATTCGGGGTTCTACTTCCTTGACAACCTGAACGGAAGGATTAGCTACCTTGGAATGATCCTGTTCGAATTTGATGACTATCCATGGGAAAAGACTCTGTTCATCTCACTTGACAGCAAACTGCTGAGTGACCAGCTGGGCTACCCCGAGCTTCTTCTTGAAGGCAAATTTTCCAGATCCCCTTCTGCTACCCAGTACTCAAATGCAAAGTATAACCAGGGGCAGCTCATTACGCGAACAGGCACGTATTCCTATCCGCTCAGGCTTCATTTAGATACTGAAAGTGACTACCAGATGGATTTTGTACGGGAAGGGGGCTATGAACACCTTACCTACAGAGTTGACGACGACAATGTTATAGTAGTAAGCAAACCGCTCACAACCACCATCGACCTTATTACATCTTTTTCATACAGCTTTGCATTCTTTTACCTTTTGTACGGGCTTGCACTGCTTGCAGGCAAATATCCTCCCAGGCTGAAGAAGCTGCAGGTCAACTTCAAGAACAAGATCAAATTCTCAATGATCGGGGTTCTGCTTTTATCCCTCGTAATTATCGGTGCCGGCACGGTCTATTACAACATAATGCAATTTGAAAACAAGCAATTTGAGAATATTACCGAAAAGATACAATCGGTGCTGATTGAACTTGAATACCGGCTGGGCATTGAAAGGGAACTTTCACCGGATATGAAGTACTACGTGACTGAACTGCTGATACAATTCTCGAATGTATTTTACACAGACATCAACCTGTATGATATTGAAGGTAACCTTTATGCCTCTTCACGGCCCGAGGTGTTTGATCTTGGCCTCACGGGAGAGAAAATGAACCCTGTTGCCTATTCGGAGATGGTAATAAACAATAATGCACGTTTTGTGCACAGTGAGTCAATCAGCAGCCTCTCCTTCCTTTCGGCTTATGTACCCTTCACCAATACGAACAACGAAATACTCGCATACCTTAACCTGCCATATTTTACGAGGCACTACATACTCACAAAAGAGATATATACCCTGGTGGTTGCCGTTGCCAACATCTATGCCGTACTGATACTGATCACGATCCTGATCGCCGTAATTGTATCAAATACCATCACCAAACCCCTGCAACTCATACAGGACAAACTCCGCGAACTGTCATTGGGCAGAAAAAACGAACAGATAGATTATGAAAGTGACGATGAGATAGGCAGTCTTATTAGGGAATACAACAGAATGGTCGAGGAGCTCGAAAACAGTGCCGGTATTCTGGCCAGGTCAGAACGGGAGAGTGCCTGGCGTGAAATGGCCAAACAGATAGCACACGAGATCAAAAATCCGCTCACACCTATGAAACTGAGTATCCAGCATCTTCAGAGAGCCTGGGAGGACAAGACAGACAATTGGGAAGAGGTCCTAAAAAAAACAACCGGGAACCTGGTTGAGCAGATTGACCATCTCTCATCTATTGCAACTGCATTTTCCCATTTTGCAAAACTGCCCGGTGCAGTCAGGGAACCGGTCAATATTACTGAGACCATAAAAAACGTATCCGGATTATTCTCCAATTCAGGTAATATAAATATCGATCTCAGGCTTAACGGGAATGAAGACCTGCACGTAATCTCCGACCGTATGCAGCTCAACCGCATACTTGTAAATCTTCTTAAAAACTCCACCCAGGCCATTCCCAAAAGCCGGAGAGGAGCAATAACAATCGAGCTCAAAAGGGAGGAAGGTATGGCTCTTGTTGAGATAACCGATAACGGGGAGGGTATTCACCCCTCCATAAAGGACAAGATGTTTACCCCATACTTCACATCCAAGTCAGGTGGTACGGGACTGGGACTCGCAATAGTAAAGAATATCGCAGAACAGTATGGAGGTTCGGTAGGGTTCTTGAGTGAATTCAAAAAAGGCAGTTGCTTCTGGTTCAGATTGCCCCTGGCTACTCCCGAAAATATGGAGGCCGGATCGGTGCAGGATGATAATATGTAAATTGAAATTTCCGGGAGAACATCTCTGAGGTTAAAAATCTTTTTGCATGTCATTAGCAAATATGCAAGTAATTGTTATATTTGTTTGCGGTACCGGGAAGATTCTAATAATACCGAGCATTCCCGGCAATAATATAAACAACTCTGTCTGTGTTCGGGAAATTTACCAGTGTAGCCATTAATACGGTCATTAGAAAGGAAGCAACAAAAACCCTGCAATTACTCCTGCTGACGGTTTTATTTTTTTCCGTTGCACAGCATCTTCATTCACAGGCAGGAATATCCGGCACAATCAATGATTATGCCGCTGTTGAGTCGGTTGAAAACAACCAGTCAGTTACTGTTAAGGACGCCTCGTTATTCCAGCCCAGGGACACGGTACTGCTGATCCAGATGAAAGGGCTCGGCATCCTTACCAGTCCCCCGGCAGACTACGGGAAACAGCAGAACATCAACAATGCCGGTAATTATGAATTCCTGATAATCAGTGAAATTACCGGGAACACCATAACCTTCACAAGGGAGTTCCTCAAAGAGTATTCAGCCGTTGAAACTTTGCAGCTTGTGCGGGTAAGAGGGTATGAAAATGTAACCGTTACAGGCCCACTTACTGCAATGCCCTGGGATGGGGAAAAAGGAGGGATCGTCGCACTTATCGTAACAAACACCCTTTATCTTGAAGATAACATAGACCTTTCGGCAGCAGGATTTAAAGGTCCGGAGCCGGTGATTATCAGCAATGAGGTATGCGCAGCTTCCGACCCCGGAACATACAGCGCCCTTTCTTTCCCTGAAGGTTCTGACAAGGC
>SL_3KL_010_SEDDRAFT_10000930_pt1 | contig 25865 bp, 16 predicted proteins | sample SodLakKL_010_SED_2_FD_10381 | JGI IMG/M metagenome (IMG submission 10381) | reverse complement strand
GCGGGACTGATTTAAAGTGTAATAACAGTTACTAATAAATCATAAATATAAACACAGGTCTTCTTCTCTTTTTTTGACCGAGCATCGAAGTATATTCCCGTTAATTCAGACTTTTCCTTTCAAATAGTGATCCCTCTCTTCTTTCGGTAATTTTTCGATGGCATATCGCAGCATTGAGTCCGCTTTTTCATATTGATAAACAAGAATCAGGAGTCCGGTTAGCCGAACTTCATGTAATTTTGATTTGAGTAGTTTTTTGACTTCTTCCAGAGAGAGGTTTCTGTGTTTAGGGGCAATTTTTCTCTGATCGGGAACCCGTAAACCAAGGAATTTGTCTACTTCGGCATACTCACCGGGTCCCGTCTTAAAAAAACGGAGGCTGTGTTTGGCAATACCGGGATCAGCAATTTCCCGAAGGAGTGAGATAACTGTTTCTGAAGTGTTCATGTTGGTAAGGGCTTGAATTTAAAAAAAAGAGAGAAAATCTATATTTTACAATTATAAAAAGAGTATTTGTGGATCGTTGTTTAAAAAAAATGCCTCCACGCTTGATACGGTAAAGACTCTGCCTGCGCATAAAATGCAAAGCTTTTTTCTGTTTTCAGGGATCTCATTGAGGTAATAGTGGACTATAAGGCTATAATATCAATTTGCCCACAACAAACCCTGAAGCACATATCTTGTATAAATAACAATTCATTATCAGACGAAATATGGAATTTGTAGAACTGATTCAATCCACTTTATACTATCTGCTCATCACTATTGCCGGAATTTTCGTAATTGTAAATCCGCTGACCACGGCATTTGTGTTTATGTCTTTAACAACAGATATGAGTGAACAGCAGAGAAATGAGACCGCACTGAAATCAACCAAAATTGCAACTGCGCTCTTTTTTGTGTTTGCGCTTCTTGGAGGTGTGATCTTTCAGCTTTTTGGTATCACACTTGCGGCATTCCGAATCGCCGGAGGTATTATCTTGTTTGGAATAGCGATGAGTATGTTAACAAGCGGGGAAAAAGAGGATAAAAGTGATATGAAATCGAAGGGCGAAATGACCGATGATATATCGGTCATTCCTCTGGCTATTCCATTCATTAGCGGGCCGGGTTCCATTGCCACAGTGATGATTCTGACCAGTGAAGCCCCTACAATTTATCATACAGGCCTGGTATTTATTGCCGTTCTGATTACTACCGTTAGCTGCTACTATTCGATGGTTTATTCCAAAGTAATTGTGCGCTATCTCGGGGAATCGGGCAAACAGATAATCACTAAACTTTTTGGTTTGATTCTTGCCGTTATTGCGGTCCAGTTTGTGATCAACGGAATTGTAAATGCAATGGCCGATCACGGTATTGAATTAACGGGAGTCTGAGTTTGGTCAATCAGCCAGGATGTATGATTGTGCGAGTTTCTCATAATCAGCCACCTGATTCTCTTGCCAAGCTTTATCTTCGCTCATTTCTTCAGCCATCAGCCGGGCAACTTCGGGCGCCATTTCCACACTGGCTTTGGCATCAAGCAAAAGGGCTCGGGTTCGGCGTGAGAGAATATCTTCAACCGTCATTGCCATTTCGTTTCGTGTTCCCCAGACTACTTCGGCTTTCAGGTAGGGGAGGCGTTCATGCAGTGGTTCACCCAATTCCGGTTTTTCTTTGATCAGTTTGTCGATTTCAACCCGGTCTGAACCGTAGTAATGGAGTGGATCGTTCATGTCAACATTTTTAAGCCAGCCGTGTATTCTCAGGTTTTCGGTAACACACTCCTTCATATTTAGTCCGGCAACAGTTGCGGCCTGATCGATGGTGTCTTGTCCCATTTTACGATAGGTGGTCCATTTGCCACCGGTAATCGTTACCAGACCAGACTCGGAAATCATCAGAGAGTGGTCACGTGAAATGGAAGCTGTATTTTTCCCGCTGCCAGCTTTTACAAGGGGGCGGAGTCCCGCAAAAACACTTCTTACATCCTTTCGTGTTGGGTTGCCGGTGAGGTACTGAGATGCATGTTTGAGGATAAACTCAATTTCATGTTCCAGTGCTTTAGGCTCCAGTGATGGTTTATCTATGGGAGTATCTGTGGTACCGACAACAATTTTTCCATTCCAGGGGACTGCAAAAAGCACTCTTCCATCATCTGTGTGTGGAACCATAATCGCAGATTCACCCGGTGAAAATTCTTTGTCGATAACAATATGAATACCCTGGCTCGGAGAAATAATCGGTTTGGCATCGGGTTTGTCCATTTTGAGGATATTGTCGGTAAATACTCCGGTAGCGTTGATTACCACGCGTGCATTTATCTCGAGCTTTTCTCCGTTCAACTGGTTTTGTACGGTAACGCCGTCCACCATACCGTTCGATTTTTTCAGCCCGGTCACTTTCATGTAGTTGATAAGAGTGGCACCGTGGTCGGCTGCGGTCTGAACCAGATTGATAGCCAACCGGGAGTCATCGAACTGTCCGTCAAAATAGATCACACCACCACGTAATCCCTTCTGTTCAAGTGTGGGAAGTCGTTCTATAGTTTTTTTCAGGGAGAGATTCTTCGACGGCCCCAAACCCAGTTTGCCCGCGAGCATGTCGTAGACTTTCATTCCAACGCCATAAAATGGCCCTTCCCACCAATCATAATTGGGAACGATAAACGATTGGTTGCGAACCAGGTGTGGAGCGTTCTGTATCAGTAGTCCGCGTTCTCGAAGTGCTTCTAAAACAAGTGAAACATTACCCTGCTGAAGATACCGGACACCGCCATGAACCAGTTTTGTAGATCGGCTGGACGTCCCTTTTGAAAAGTCGTGTTGTTCAAGCAGGAGGGTGCTATATCCGCGTGTTGCGGCATCTACAGCGGCTCCAAGCCCTGTTGCGCCTCCCCCAATGATGATAATATCGAAATAGCCGGTTTTTGCTTTTACCAGCTTCAGCATTTCAGCTCTGTTTAGAATCATAAATCATTCCTTATTGATAAAATATGGCTGTTTTTAATTAAAAAGTTTGACCCTGATAATCTGTACAAGATGGTCGGTCAACGGTTTCTGCAGATGTACTGATAACTATTTTTCAGACCAGGCTTTGGCGGCTTTAAGTGCCCTGTTCCAGCCGGAGATCAGTTCATCGGCTTTTTCCACGGCCATTTCGGAATCAAACTGACGGTCTACCTGCCACTGTTCTTTAATTTCATCGGCATCTTCCCAGTAGCCAACAGCGAGACCTGCCAGGTAGGCAGCTCCCAAAGCGGTTGTTTCAAGGATTTTTGGCCTTACAACCGGAGCCTGCAATACATCTGCCTGAAACTGCATAAGCAAGTTATTTGCTGTAGCTCCTCCATCAACACGTAATTCGCGGATTTCAATCCCGGAGTCGGCCTCCATCGATTTTAGCACATCCAGTGCCTGATAGGCGATGCCTTCAAGTGCAGCACGTGCGATATGACCGGAGTTGGTACCTCGAGTAAGGCCCACCATGGTTCCCCTTGCATGCTGATTCCAGTGCGGAGCGCCAAGCCCTGCAAAGGCTGGAACCAGGTAAACGCCATCGTTGTCATCAACCGAGGCGGCGAGCTTTTCGATGTCGGCTGATTTACGGATCAGGCCGAGCTCATCCCGGAGCCACTGAACCACTGCTCCGGCAATAAAAATACTTCCTTCGAGTGCATATTCCACTTTTCCGTCAACTTCCCAGGCGATGGTGGTAAGCAGGTTGTTTTTGGATTTTATGGGTTTGTCTCCGGTGTTCATCACCATGAAACAGCCGGTGCCATAGGTGTTCTTTACCATGCCCGATTCGATGCAACGCTGACCAAACAGTGCGGCCTGCTGATCTCCCGCTATTCCGGCAATGGGTACTTCGGAAGCGAATATGGTAGTTTTTGTTTTTCCATATATTTCGCTCGAAGGCTTTACCTCAGGCAGCAAGTTCTCCGGGATATCCAGAATTTCGAGTAACTCACGATCCCAATCTAAGTCGTGAATATTATAGATCATGGTGCGGGAGGCGTTCGTCACATCGGTGATGTGATGTTTGCCGCGGGTAAAGTTCCAGACCAGCCAGGTATCCATCGTGCCGAAGGCGAGTTCCCCGTTTTCAGCCCTTTCCCGGACTCCATCAACATTATCCAGAATCCATTTGATTTTGGTTCCGGAGAAATAAGAGTCCAAAATCAGTCCGGTTTTATCCTGAAATTTTTCGGTCAGCCCTTCTTTTTTAAGCTGATCGCAGTAATCGGAAGTTCTCCGGTCCTGCCAGACGATGGCGTTATACACCGGTTTGCCCGTTTTTCGGTCCCAGATCAGCGTGGTTTCGCGCTGGTTAGTGATGCCGATTCCTGCTATGTTGGTTCCGTTCAGACCGGCACTGGTGATCGCCTCAGCGGCTACCCCGGCTTGTGTGGACCAGATTTCATTGCCGTCATGTTCTACCCAGCCCGCTTTGGGATAAATCTGTTTAAACTCTTTTTGTGCGGTGGATATAATTTCTCCTTTCTTATCGAAAACAATTGCGCGAGAACTGGTTGTGCCCTGATCCAGGGCCAAAATATACTGCTTTGCCATGTTGATAGCCTCCTTGGTTGCTGGTTAGCTCATGTATAATTTTACAGAGAAACAATTTGAAAAACCGCTTCCACAAAATCAAATGAACAATTACAATTTGAAAGATTTGGTTTTCATTATGCTTGTTTTAGTCTGCTTTATTCAAAAATAATAGTGGATTGGTTTTATCGCTCTGTTCAAGATCAAGATACATCAAACAAAGATTAAATTATTTTAGGTATTGACACGTACTGTGCACCGACTGTTAACGATTTTTATAAAATGTTCATTCTTGACACAACATTAGTTAGTTTTGATTAAAAAGGTTTATTGATATAGATTGTGCTGTATTCAATTAAAGGGCCAATACATTGAATGACAGGTTCCATGTCAAGTGTTACCAACAAGCCATTCAAATGAAAATATATTCAAAATGAAGTATACAGAGACTTCTTTTTTGCGCACTTACTTCAACGTTTGGTTCAACCGAATCAGCAGTTATACCGGAAATAGATCCCTAATTCAGAAAAACGTTTTTATGCCGTTTGCTTCGGTATTTCTTCTTCTGTTTTTATATGCATTTCATACTACAGAGGATGGCGATACCGAAAGGCCGAATATTGTCTTTGCTTTTGCAGATGACTGGGGAGTTCATGCAAGTATTTATGAAACGGCCGGGATTCAAACACCAAACTTTGATCGGGTGGCTGAAGCGGGGGTGCGGTTTGACAGGGCTTTTATGGATGCTCCAAGCTGTACTCCTGCAAGAGGAGCCGTTCTCACAGGTCAGCACATTTGGAGGCTTGGCCCCGGTGCAAATCTTCATAGTGAATTACCGGCTGACATCCCCGTTTATCCGGACCTGCTTGAAGAGTCTGGCTATTATGTTGGATATACCAGGAAGGGATGGAGTCCCGGTAATGTGGAAGCAGGGGGGCGTGATCGAAATCCCGCAGGGCCACATTTTGATGATTTTGAGAATTTTTTGGAAAACAGGCCGGAAGATCAGCCATTCTCTTTCTGGTTTGGAAGCCAGGACCCTCATCGAAGTGTTCGTCCGGGAGAACTTCACCTGGAGAAAGGGATTGATCCCAGCGAGGTAGAGTTGCCCGCAAAATATCCTGATGTTCCCGAGGTGCGGGAAGATATCGCTGAATATTATGCCCAGGTACAGCGATTCGACAGGGAAATGGGTAAGCTGATAGAGAAACTGGAAGAGATTGGAGAACTGGAAAATACCCTGTTCGTTATTGGCAGTGATCACGGCTGGCCATTTCCGAGGGGTAAGTCTAATTTATACGATGACGGAACCCATGTGCCTCTTGCGATCTGGTGGCCGAAAAGGATGGATGAAATGGGAACGGGTGGACGCATCATCAACGATTTTGTTCTGAAAAGCGATCTTGCACCGACATTTCTCGAGGCAGCAGGTCTAAAGCCTCCACGTGAAATGACCGGACGAAGCCTGATGCCAATTCTGGATTCTGACCGTGAGGGCCGGGTTCAGGGCTACCGCACCTATGTGTTACTGGCAAAGGAACGCCACCACGGATTGGCCCGAGAGGGTGGGAAAGGGTATCCAAGCAGAGCAATCCGGACGGAGGATTTTCTTCTGATCCGTAATTTTGAACCCGAAAGGTGGCCGCTTGGAGCTCCCTATATCAGTTCAAGCCAGGGTATTTTTTCCGATTCTGATGACGGACTGACCCGGCAATATCTGATTGAATATGCAAATGATCCTGATGTTAAGCCCTATTTTCTGCGAATTTTTGATAAACGCCCTGAACTGGAGCTCTACGACCTTAGGAATGATCCGGATCAGTTAAACAATGTTGCCGAAGATTCCGAATATCGGACGGTGAAAGATCAGCTTTTGAACTTGCTGAAATCGGAACTCCGGGCGTTGGGGGATCCTCGTATTTTTGGAGAAGGCGATAAATTCGATGAGTATCCCTATCATGTCGGCTACGGCAAAGAGCAGGTTGATCCGCCGCCACAATTGCGGGAAGTTCTGGAATTTGACTGATCATTTCAGACTTTGCTAAGCCCATTTGGATTTAATTTTCAACAGTGAAACTAACGGGTTCAGGTTGTTCGATACCAAAATGCTCAATTGTTAATTCATTACTTGAAATTTTTTTAAATAAAACAGCGATTCTCAGGTCGGTTCTCAGCATCGCTTTCAGTACAAGATTCCGGTTACGGTCGGAAAAATGAGGTAAGCCGGAGAGCAGCAGGCCTGTTACCTCAGGGGATTGAATGTCAGACAATCCGCTGATCGCTCCCATATGCAGATGGTCATCGAGGTCTGGGTCTAAATACGATTGTAGTTCAGGAATGCTTTTTTCAGGGCTGTCCATTGCAAGAATCCGCAGGGCATCATAACGCCATGGATTGGGAACTTCAGGATTTGCTGCTATTTGATAGGATTTCTCTATAGCATACTTCCATCGTTCACTCAAAATGTGATCGGCCTGTAGAATATCATGAATTCGGGATTTGGGCCAAATGCCTTGACGGCTGATTCCGTTCACAATCCCTCCACCCAAAACAACCGTCTGCCAGTTAAGCAGTTTCTCTCCCGGTTTCGGAAGTGAAATTTCCAGGATTTCCAGAAGTTCGGAATCTGTATTTCGTTCTCCCGCTGCTACCGTAACACGAAATATCCAGGGGATACGCTTTGTTTCTTCCCGTGTTTCGGATTCGAGATCCCGAATCAATTCTGTTAAAATTTCCGAAGCCAAACAGGGATATTCATCGATTAGATCCCGCCGTTTTTTTTCCTCTATATTGTTGTTTAATAGCATTGATGCAATTTCGGCTGCCTGCATATCTGAATTGTAATCAGCGGCATTTTGTTTGTTGCATGCGGTGAACAACCATCCGGCGACCAGCAGGCAGAAAAACACTGGTATAAAGCTTTTGTGAATCATAGTATTTGAGATACTTTGAATCGAAAAAGTATTAACATACTGCAGGCTTGGCAGCTCCACTAACTGTTGTTATTGATTTTTAATAAAACTGATCAAGTCGGCCATCTCCTCAACAGAGATCTGCTGTTCAAGCCCCTCAGGCATGGCTGATTCCTGCATCGCTTCCATACTCTCGATATTGCCGCGCGAAATGGTCGTCTCTTGTCCGGCCGGGTTCCGGAATGTAACGGAACCCGGAGATTCGGATACAATGGTTCCCTGCAGGATTGATCCGTCGCTTTGAACCACACTCCACTGCTGATAACCGGCTGCAATTTCTGAGTTTGGCATCAGAATACTGACCAAAAGACTTTCCGTATTACTGCTGCGTGATCCGGCGAGATCTGGGCCAAATGGCACACCGGCTTCTCCGTTTATCTGATGGCACATCGCACATGCACGTTCATAGACGGCACGCCCTCTTTCAGGATTGCCTTCTAACTCTTCCACATCCATGTATTTGGCTACAACCTCCGAGCGGGGTACGTCAGGCAACCCCAGCAGATTTTGAGCTTTCAGTCGAAGTTCATCATCAGAGTGAAGCATCAGGCGATTGGTTTGGGCAGGGGTGACTGCCGAACGCTGAACCGAACCTTGTTCCACAGCATCCAATACCAAGGCAATTCGTTCATCATCTTCCATAAGTGCTTCCATTGCTGCTGACTGTACAGAAGGAGTCATACGGTTCCAATGTGACAGTAAAAATTCACCGATGTGGCCGCCATCAATATGGCGCAATGCACGGGCAGCCGCTTCCTGAACGGGGGCGGGTTCACGCGGATGAATCAGTTCTGTCAGCAGACTCTCGTAGTGGTTGGAACCGGCGAGTTCAAGCAGTCCTATCGCATCACTTCGCAAATCTGCATCTTCATCACGATCTGATGCAATCACTTCAGCGCGGTGAAAGATCTGACCTCCAACATCTCCATCGGGTGGCCCCACAACCGCAAGCACTTGTCTTGCGGCACTTCGAAGCGTGGATTCATCAGGAAGAAGTGAAATTGTTGCCACTGTTTCGCGGACAAAGTAGATGGAATCGCCCGGATCATCTCCGCGCCTTAAGCCGTCAGCAAGGCCATTCATACTCGCAGCCTGCCACCAGCTATTTTCTGAACTTTCGAAGTCTGACAAAGAATCGATNAGAAAGCGAACTTCTTCCGGGCTCTGACGGACACCGATCAGCATACCGAGACGCTCAAAATAGGTTTGGTGGCCATCGTTTTCCTGGTTCGAAAATCGTGTAAGGGCTTCATCAAACAGTGAACTATAGTTAAGACCAGGTGCAGAAAGTGCGGCCATCTGCATCCATTCATCGTCAATATATTCATAGAGAAGATTTTCCCGAACCCGTCGTGCTTCGTCTGTATCAAGTTCACCGAGTGTTGCAAGAAGCTGAAATCGGNCTCTGGGATCAGAATCGCTCTCCATTTCAAAAAGCTGTGCAGCAAGACTGGTATTGTCATGCAGATGTAGTTCGGCAAGTCGGATTGCTTGTTCCCTTACCCGGGGTGAAGAGTCGCTCAGCATATTTTCAATCAGTAAGGGGGTAAGCGCGTCCAGGCCATTAAGGGTCCAGAGTGCGTGGGAGCGGCCCTCCGGTAGATTGGAAGAAATGGCAAGCTGTTCGAGTGGCTCAACGGATGTTACATCTCTGCGATCAACGAGAAGGCGTTGTGCTGTGCGTCTCCACCAGATGTTTTCGTGCTCAAGGTACTTTACCAGTTCGGAAGATTCCATCTCTCCGAGGTTTAACTGTCCCGGCCATGATGGGGATTCGGTTCCTTTGGCTGTGATTCTGTAAATTCGCCCGCGGTCGCTTCCGTCATAAAGTATCCCGGCTTCCAGTACCTCTTCCGATAAAAACCGGGGCTGTTCAATCACTTCACGGTAGTAATCGATCACGTATAGGGCACCATCCGGTCCGATGTAGGAATTGACAGGACGAAACCATCGGTCGGTGGATGCCAGAAATTCCCGGTCTTCGTGCATTCTCTGCGCATTGAGCGTGGTTCCATCTTCGATGATTCTGTCGGCATGAACCAGGTTGTGTGCGGGTTCAGCTACAAATGTAGCTCCCTGATATTCCGGCGGGAATGCTCCCCCAAGGTAACACTTGATTCCGCATGTTGCGGTTGTTGTGCCTTCAAGTGTAAAAAGTTCATGGCGCGGGTCTTTTGTGATGGGAAAAACATCTGTCACCGATCCATGATCAGAAATGTTTGCCGTGGATGGAGCTACCAGAAGGTCAGGGTTTCGGCGAAGATATTTGGAGTCTATCACTTCCTGGTAAACATGATTGTTCCACGCAGCATATAGCGGACGCCCGAAGGCATCGAAGGTATGACCAAATTGTGATGCAGATGAGGTGGATTCCCATTCAAAACTGTCTGGACGGAATCGTATATTTGAACTTCCCGCCAGCCGATCCTCACCAGGCTGATCTTTAAAGTAAGGCCTGCTGCTGCCCATTCGATGCGCTGCATAAATCCAGTTGTCCAGACCGTATTTTGGTGTGTTGATACCAAGCTGTGGATTGCCGCGGGCGAAACCGCTCATGATAATCTGTTTCAGGTCAGCTTTGCCGTCGCCGGTTGTGTCTTCGAAATAGATGATGTCGGGCGCATCGGTTACCAGAATTCCCTGTTTCCACCTCATTACACCCCGTGGTGCCTGGAGACTGTCCACAAAAATAGTGCTTTGATCCGGGAATCCGTCACCCGTGGTATCTTCCAGCAGTCGTATGGTTCCGTAACCGCCAAGTTTTTCCGGATAGCCGGGATCCTGTACAACATAGATACGGCCCATCTCATCCACATCCATCCCGACAGGGTCCTGAATAAGAGGTTCAGAGGCGAAAAGTTCGATTTGGAAACCCTCCGCAATTTCAAATGTACTGATAGCCTCATCAGGTTCACAGGGGGAAGTTTCACAAATGAGGTTTCTTTCTGAACAACTGCTGAATATTCCAAAGCATAAAATAGCAGCAAATATATTGAGAGAGCCGCGTTGAATTGATTTCATAAACCGGATTAATAGTTTAGAATAAACATTCGTGAATCGATTTGATGATCTCGAGTCATAGTAACTTTATATACAAGAACAAACCCGGGAACCCTGACAACGGCTGCCGAATCTTTCAAAGAAAACTAAAATTAAGTCTGAAATTTTCAGTCATGAAGGGCACGAAGTTCATCCGGGGTCCAGATATCGCGGCGATCGCTGGTTGCAGACCGGATTTCATGTATGACTCCGGGTTCAACAGGAGACGCATTGTTCCCCCAGGATTGTCTCATGTAGGTTAAAATAGCGGCCACATCTTCATCCGGAAGAAAAGCATGCCCCGGCATATCATTTGGGATATTTTCACCCTGCTCGGCGGCCCCGCCGTTAAATCCATGAAGAACGATGCGTACCAGTTTAGCAGGATCGCCATTTACCCAATCGCTGCCCGCAAGTGTGGTTCCAACTCCTGTCATTCCCTGCCCTTCTGTCCCGTGACAGGCTGAGCAGGTGGGATAAAGTAATTGGCCTCTGTTATAAAGTTTCGCTGCTTCTTCAGTTAAGTGATCGGGAATTCCAACGGGGCGTTCTTCTATTGCTTCATCCAGCTTTGTAAAAAATTCACCAAACTCTTCTCTGTCGTCTGCATTCCAGCCAAATTCATCCTGCAACAATTGTTTAAAGGGTTCTTCCCTGTGATAAATTCCAGTAAGTGCCATTTCCCGGAAATAAGGGCTCACGGCATGTTTATCCAATATAGCTGCCATTAGGGAGAGAGCCTGTTCACTGTCTGATTCTCCCAGCGAAGCGAGTAGCTGCAATTTAACGTAGGGAGCTTCTTCATTTTCATTCAATTCTTCCAGCAGGGAGAGGATTTCTCCGGAATTTTCTGCTATTTCCGGCTCCAGAATACGTAAAGCAGCTGCCCGGACTCTGGGGTGAGTATCGTGCAAAGCCTGAGCGGCTGTTTCGGTCAGTTGGTTTTTGGAGTACACAGACCGGTCAAATCCTTCAAGGGTCCACAGTGCGTGAAGTCGGGTCACATCTTTTTCGGAGTGATTGAGGGCCATCTCTTCAAGTCCGGAGATCAGGTGATCTGGTGAGCACATTGCGAGTACCTGCTGGGCCTGATCCCGCAATAAACCATTTTCGTGACGCAGGTAGGCAGCCACTTCAGATGCTGTCATCTGACTGAACCTGGAGGTGTTGAAATTTCTGTCCTGATCCTCCCGGTAGATGCGATAAATCCGTCCGAATTTACCAGTTGGAATCTCCAGGTCGCGTTCCAGTGCGTATTCAGCGAGATAGTCAGTTACCCAAAGTACATAGTCGTAGAGGCCTCTGTACAGATCCACAACATAGATGGAGCCGTCGGGTGCATTGTAAATATTCACGGGCCTGAACCGTTCATCAGTGGAAGTCAAAAACTCCCGGTTTTCGTAGGCAAAGCGGGCTTCTGTATCGATTTCGGCGGGATCTGATTCAAGAATCATCCGTTTTATCAAATTCCCAGCGGCTACGGGTGTAAATGCATTGCCGCGATACTCTTCCCCAAACTGATCACCACGATAGATGAGTGTGGAGGAGATACCGGCTCCAATTCGAAGGGTACCATCTTCTCTGGTGACATCTCCAACGTTGTAGCCACGATTAACCCCGGTGGGATGTGCGGGCCACATCGGTTCATGAGGGGCAATCCTGGCATTGTTGCCACTTGTTAAATCGAAAAATGGATGCCGGTCGCTGTACGCGTAAGGAACCAGGTGGGCATGAAGCGGCCAGGAATTACTCGATGAGTACAGGCGCCCCCAGTCATCCTGGGCCATATCCCATTGCCCCAAAGGAGGGAATGTTTTGGTTTGCCACTGTCCGTCAACCCTGCGGATACTTGGAAAGTGTGAGTTGTGAATCCAGTTGTCCATCGCCCAGAAAAGCGCACTGGGGCCGCTTTGAGGGGAGCGTGGGGTGGTGTATTCATTGGAAATGATTTCTTCGGTATCCCCTTTTCCATCGCCGGTTGTGTCACGGATAAATAGTAGGTTAGGCGGCGCACCGAGCAGGATTCCGTCGTTCAACACTTTAATTGATCTCGGCAGCAGCACATCTTCATAAAAAACTTTGTGAGAATCCATTTTTCCGTCACCGTTGGTGTCTTCAAGAACCACAACATTGCCTTTTGGTGCATCTTCAATGAGTGCCCGGAGTGCTGCAGCTCGTTCTTCGGTCCTCTCGCCGGTTGTTTCCAGAATTTCCCGCACATTGCCAGCATTATAGGCCGGCATGTTGATCACCCATAGCCTGCCGTCTGCATCGATATCCATCGCTACAGGGTCAATAACCATCGGTTCATGAGCAACCACTTCGATATTAAAACCGTCTTCAAGTTTAAATCTTTCCAGAGCCTGTTCCGGGGTTAGGGGCGGGACTTTCAGCTCAGCATATAAATTATAATCGGTTTCTCCCGGATGGTCATCAGCTGAAGCCGTTATATTTGTATAGAAAGTAAGGCAGTTTTCCCCGAGAGTGGCATCGTCATCCCGTAAGAATAGAAGAAAAATGATAATAGCGGTGGTGATGAGCAATACAGCATACAGGAGATATTTCAAATTAGACATGATTTACTGTTCTGATTGGATCATTCAAAGATAACCGTGTGTAAATAAAATTTATAAAAACGAATTACGCGTAAAATTCAAAACCTGGTATATGTGATGAGAAAGAAGCTCCCGAAATAAGGAGCCGGTATGCATCGGGATTGCTGTGAGTTTCTGTAAAACACGGATTCATACTATAAATATACATGAAAACTCCGTGTTACCCCGACAATGGTTTGGAAGAATCTTGTTTATTCTGAAAAAACGGTTGGTTGATGTATGGCAGAAAAGATGGGGAAAGTGCTTATAGCAGGATTCAAAATTCGCTAAGTCGGGTATCGAATATCGCCTATATCGTTCAATCAAAAGATTTTTCGATATGTGCGATATAACGACGTAACGATATTCGAATTGGCATGCAATAAATCGCCCGGCAGAGGATTGGATATATTTAAAATTTGCTCAATCAATCCGAATAAAATGCCTTTACCCGATCTCTCAGGTTAAAACCGCTGCTCATGACTTCGCCATAGGCGCCGGCACTTCGAATGGCAACCAGATCGCCCCGCTGAAGTTCGGGAAGACGTATGCTCTTGCGGAACGTGTCGGAAGTTTCGCAGATGGGGCCGACCACATCGTAGACTTTTTTTTCTTTTTCGCTGGTCAGGACATCCACACGGTGCTTGGCCTGGTAGAGAGCTGGGCGGATCAGTTCGGTCATACCCGCATCAATCACGGCAAAATGGGTTTTAATACCTTCTTTTACGAATAATACCTGTGAAATGAGGCTGCCGCACTGTCCTACAATACTACGGCCAAGCTCAAAATGCACCTGCTGGCCGTCGCGGATTTCAAGATTACGGTCGAATACATCAAAAAAAGATTTAAAATCTGGAACCGGTTCGTGGTCGGGATCTTCATAATTGATACCGTAACCGCCCCCGAGGTTAATATGCTGCAAAACAATTTCATTCTCTTCAAAAATATTCTGGATGGCATTGGCCCGTTCACACAGCTGAACGAAGGGTTCGAGGTCCTTAATCTGCGAACCGATATGGAAATGAATACCGGTGAGACTGACAGCGTCCAGGTTTGGCAGCATTTCAAAAAGCCGGGGCAGTTTTTCCACATTCACCCCGAACTTGTTTTCATTCAGGCCCGTGGTGATATATTTGTGCGTTTTAGCCTCTACGTTTGGGTTGAGACGGATGGAAACATTGGCTGTTTTTCCTGCATCTTTGGCAAGCTGGTTCAGCACCTCCAGTTCCTGTAGAGATTCACAATTAAAAGAGTAGATGTCATAGTCAAGGCCGGTACGGATCTCTGCATCGGTTTTTCCCACTCCTGCAAAGGCGATTTGATCAGGACGAAAACCCGCTTCAATGGCCCGTTCAATTTCCCGGCCGCTTACGCAATCAATACCCAGGCCTGCATTACGAATAATGTCAAGAATCTCAAAATTGAAATTGGCTTTGATGGCGTAATGAACCTCGTAGCCTCTCGAAAGTCCGTACTTGTTTATCTGGCCAAGGGTTTTGCGCAGGAGTTCCAGGTCATAATAATAAAAAGGTGTTTGTAGTTGTTTGAATTTTTCTATCTGGGCTGGTTGAAACATCGCAGTATTGAGTTAAAAAATAAGCGCTAAGAATACGAAGCGGGGGTTCAGGATGCAAGATTTCGGTTCATCAGGAGTTATCCTATTTAATATAAAATTTCTCTTTCGGGTTTATTTGTTCTTTTTCCCCTGCATCGCGCAAGGCTAAGAGGAAGTATGCCTGATGCAGTACGTGTTTAACGATCTTACAGTGTGCCCGGAAACTGCTTATTCTCTTCCATAAAGTTCCAGTCCGGCTTCTTCATATACATCACCGGGAATCCAGAATGGGGCTTCGTCCCGATCGGCAATTTTTAGCGTGGCAAGCACAAAAGAGCGGATGTAGCTCGTGATGTACGTATAGTCGATGGTATCAGGCTCATCGGTGGGCTGGTGGTAGTAGTAGTTGATTTCATCGTCAAAATCAGTGATGCCCAAACTGTAGGTAGGTGCGGGAATGCCCCTTTGGGCAAAGTTTACGTTATCAGATCGGTCAAAAAGGTTCTGTTCGGGAACCGGATCGGGAATTGCTTCAAGGCCAAAAGCCTCGGCGGCAGCGATCATCTCATCATCTGCTTCGGTGCGTCCCAGGCCAATCACTGTTACTTTTGTAGTGTCGTTATATCCCGCTCCGTCGATGTTGAGGTTGTAAATGGTCTGCTCGAGCGGAATCATCGGGTTTTCGGCGTAGTAACGGCTGCCCAGCAAACCTTTTTCCTCGGCAGTCCAGGCTGAAAAAATCAGGGATCTCCTGGGCGGATGTTCGGCAAAATATTTGGCTGCGGCCAGTACGCCGGCTGTGCCCACAGCATTATCACGAGCGCCGTTGTAGATATATTCACTTGTGATCGGGTCAGGATGATCTTCCGCTACACCTTCATGATCGTAATGAGCACCCAAAAGAATGTATTCATCCCTGAGATCGGGGTCCGTTCCGCGGATCACTCCAACCACATTCCGGCTGGTGAATCGATCTGGTTCGGCTCCCGAAACGGTTAGAGTTACGTTGCTGTCACTGAGCTCACCCAGATAATTGACTCGTTCCTCTGTGGTGCCATTCATCCAAAAATGGGGCATGGGCTCGTCGTTTTCGCCATTATTGTCGTCGAGATCCATCCGGTCGCCGCCGAGAAATCCTACGAGTACCTGCCAGGGAAACTGCGGATTGGTGTAGAGTTCGATGAGTGCCTTAGCCCCGGCTGCTTCCGCCCATTCGTTTTTCTGCTGAACGGCCATGAAGAGTTGCTGAGGAGAGGTTTGCCCAGGAAGGCCCGCGCTGGCTACTACAATTTTACCTTCAACGTCGTTATCGGCAAGTTCATCTTCTGTTGCATAATCCAGGAAAATGTACGAAGCATCCATGTCGCCCCGGTAACCGGTCAATAGTGCGAGGTGTTCATTTTTTTGGTAGGTGGAGTCTCCAACGGAGAAAGTAATCTCTTCGGGTGAACGAAGTGTTTGAAGGGGAACATCCTGAAAGTAGGAGTCGTACCCGTCGGCTTTTTCCACTCCATAGGTCTGAAACCAGGTGGCAATGTAGCGTGCGGCAATGTCCAGTTCATGGGTTCCGGTGTCGCGTCCCAGAAATTCATCGGAGGCGAGAAAATAGATGTTGAATTCCACATCAGAGCGGAGGACTTCGGCTTCAATCCGTTCTGCATCGGTTTGAGCCACTACAGTCAGGTGAAAGGAAAAGCTGAGAATAAGGATCAGAAAAAAAGATTTAAGCGTTTTCATGTGAATGTATGAATTATCAGTTTTTTATATGTTTACAGAATGATATAATGTTGAAGTTGTAACAAAATCAGCGAGTTTGTTTAATCCGGCGCTGTTTCATTACGAATTTGCGCTAAAAATGTTTTTCAGTGCCGGAATCATCAGAATCAGAAAAAGAATCACGGAAACCGTAAGAATAAGAGTTTGGTCGAGCAGTTCAAACCCGGTGATATGGGAAATTGCCCGGAAGCGAAGTCTGTTTTCTGCCCAGTTGGTATCTCCGGGTTTCGAAAGCAGCGACTGAGCCGTGACCGAAGCTGCGAGTGCGGCTGTAAGAGCCGAACTGATACCCGCACCGAAAAGTCCTGCAGCCAGAAGCCAGGGTGCCCAGCCTCCAAGCTGGCCGCTGAGAGCATCTGCAAGCCCTTCAAATGAAAATGTTCCGGAGATGGCCGTTCCCGTTAGCAGAATGGTTACAGAAACAAACCCGCCCAGGCCAATGGCAATAAGCAGGAGCTTTTTTTTCATCGAAACAGAATAATCAGATGATTTTACATTTTAAAAACAGGCTATTGGTTTGTTTGAATCTTATTTTATATAGTAGAGCAGGTAATTGAGAGATAAAATTTGAAAATTTATGTGAAAAAGTTCACTGACATCGGTTTATTGAATGATCAATTAATGTGTTTCGTTAATTACTACGGAGTTATGGGAGTGGGGCATAGTTTTATGATATGAAAAAGTTCTTGCAAAATGAGTTATTCGAGGAAATAACATGAATGCATTCGAAAATAAAAGTTATCTGAAGGATTTTGGGTTATCTCTGTTTTTTATAATGTTGCTTGTTTTTTCTTCCTGTCGGACAGTTCAGGAAGTTGAAATCAGAGAGCGCATGGATGATGGATATTATCAAAATCATGTGCAATCAGATCTTGTTCGCCAACAGATAAAAGAGAGTTTTAATACGGTCAGGCGAATTCAAAGCAATGTAAGTTACCGTACCTACCAGTTTTATGTGGATGATATGCCGTTCGAATCTCAGTTACAGGATGTGAATTTCGCAGATGTGGCCGCGGAATCGAGTGTGGATAACCACTCGACAGCGGGAACGGCTATTGTACTTTCTCAGCAGCGTGGAAGAGTGGCACTTCTTTCAGCAGCTCACACTGTTTCATTCCCGGATACTATCTGGCATTATGGCGATGGTATTACTGTGGCTGGAGATCAGCAGGTAGAGGCGGTATCCGTCAGGGAAAATATCAATCAGTTTGTTTTTACGGATGATGGTATAGAGATGCTGGAATTTATTCTGTCAGACCCCCGCCGTGACCTTGCTGTAATGAGAAGCCAGGCAAGTATCGGGAGCGACGCCAACTTAATGCCCCTGAATGTAACTATCGGTGATTTTGAACGGCTCGACTGGTCCGATATGATCTATGCAATGGGATATCCGCGCGGAGTAAAAATGGTTACACAGGGCACAGCCAGCCGTTCCGAACATCCCATTCGCCGTCTTGTGATGGATATTTCTATCAATCGCGGATTTAGCGGGGGTGCCGTTTTTGCTGTGCGGAGCGACGGTTCTGGCCTTGAATGGGTTGGAATGATTACCTCGGCAATGGGTGAGCAGGAAACTTACCTGGCACCAGAAGTGCAACACGATGATGAATATAACCCTGATCTACCGTACGAAGGCACTGTTTATGTCCGAACGGCTTCACGCATTCACTACGGAATTACAAATGCAGTGGACGTAGAACAAATTCGTGATTTTTTAAGTGAAAACATTGATGATCTGAGAGCCAGAGGAGTTTCTGTGCCAGACATTTGATGGATAATTCAGAAGTTTATTCGGTCAGCTTATTCTGCATTTAACTCTCCACACCTTCCATTTCGAGATGTTTGGCAAGCTGGATTCCATTTTCAAAATTACGAAGCCCCATCACTGAAATATTAAAACCCATTGGAAGAGGTACCGGAAGCTGATGGTTAAAATCCAAAAGCTTTTCGCAAACTCTCTGGGTTGTTTCCAGCGAAACGGAAGCGGGGTTCTCACTTCCAAGAATATATTTTTCAGTTCGCTCGGGAATATAAACACCCAGCCATCTCAGGAAATCCACATCCTTTTTGCTGGAAATGGGTGTAAAGCTCCAGAAAATAGCTGGGGGATTTTCTATCTGATTCTGCTCAAGCAATGATGAAAAATCTTTCAACAGCGAGATGGGTGTTTCAGCTTCGGTGATAATCTGTGAAGTGAAAAAATCCGCACCGGCATCAAATTTGTCTAACATACGCTCAGGTTCGTCATAATCGGGCCGGCGGCGGGTGGGTATGCAAATATTCCCAAGAGTGAAGTTGGTGGGGTCTATGGTTTCATTTTGGTATTTTCGTTTACCGTTGTTTAGGTAATTTTTCACCAGCTTGTTTCCTTCACATACCGAAAGTCCGTCATAACGCTCGGATGAAGATTCCCCGCCAACCAGAATGATGTGGCTGATGTCGAACTGATTGTGAGTTTCGAGAAGCCATTGTTCCAGTTTGGGAGGATCATGTTTTACACAAACATGATTGATAATATATTTGGTGTTGAATGCAGCGGAAAGTGATCGGGTATATTTACGCGGACTCACCCGTTTTTTATAAGGGTTTCGTCGCTTTCCTTTTTCTCCTTTTTTCGATTCGTTTTGGATTTCTGGCAGATTGAGTGCATTTACATCGGTTTCCCGGAGCAGCCGGGAGATATATTTTTGATGTGATCTCAGACGTTTTTTCTGATTACCTTCAACAGGGGGTACAATTTCAAATAGCAAAGCAGCATGATCGCTACAGTCTGTTACTATGTCATCGGTTTTCATCATTTCTTTAAATATCGTGTTCTTGTGAATGGTTTTTTTCTGTAGGTCTTCTTGGTTATTCACCGGAAGGTTTTTGGAAGTGAAAAATTCCCCAGGAGAGAAACTCTTTTTGGGCGCCGTTAATCCAATGCTGAAGTCCGGTTTTCATGTTTTCCAGATATTCTTTGCTAACGTTTGCCTGAAGTTCTTTCTCGTTTTTTTGAGTTTCTCTCAGAATGGCAGCATAGTGCTTTTCCAGGTGTTCTGTTAATTCTTCAAACCTAATGAATTTAAGTGAATGCTTTTCGGCCACAGACTTGTAAAAACGGGGAGAGGCCATGCTTTCAAGGTGTATTCGGTTTAAAATGGGTTGAAGTACACCTTCAGGGCAATTATCGGATTGCATCGGGTCAGTGAAAATAAAGTCGCCACCGGGTTTTAAAACCCTGGAAGCCTCCTTTATTACCTGTTCGCGGTCGGGACTGTGCAGAAAAGCATCTTGCGACCACACTAAGTCGAACTGTTCGTTTTTGTATGGCAACTCTTCAAAGTTTCCGTCAACCACGTCAATCAGTTCGTCGAGTTGCTGTTCCCGGTTTAACTCTCTCGCGCGGTCATTTTCAACTTCACTCAGATTATAGGCAACCACATGGCAACCAAAACGATTGGCCAAATATCGTGCCGATCCGCCATAACCGGAACCCAGATCAATCACCCTGGAATCTTTAGAGAGTTTTTCGGCATGTGTAATCATGCGTTCCTGTGTTCTGAGGCTTGCGTTAAATACTGGTTCATCAGCTGAGAGATAAATGCCGATATGAATATCTTCGCCACCCCAAACTGTGGAGTAAAAATGATCGGCATCTTCGCTATTATAATAATCTCTTGCAATGTCAACGGCTTCCAAAGGATTACTGCTCATGGGATCAGTTTTTTTAGTTAAGATTTCTGTTTGCGATACTCTTTTTCAGCAACATGGATAAAAAAATCAGGTTCATCGGAGCGGTAGGTTTCCTGAAAATCTCCATAGGAGTGAACGGTTTGAAATCCAACCTCCCTCATGAGTTGTCGCGTATACTCTTTGCGAAGAGGAAACATATTCAGGTGAAAAACCGAATCGTCTTCAAATCGGTAACGGAATCGTGCCAGTCCGCGATCAACGTGTTCCGGTTCCACTTCCACATCCTCACCGCAGTAATAAAATTTGTGCTTGCTGGAATATCCGTCATTCAAAATGGAATCGTAATTGCGCTGATCCAGGATAAGCAGCCCGTTATGGTTCAGGGCCGAATAAAATTCGGCAAGTGCCTTACGCCGGTCATTTTCTGAAAAAAGATGTGTAAATGAGTTTCCAAGGCAGATAATCGCATCAAATTTTTCATGAATGTCTCTGCTCAGCCAGCGCCAGTCTACCTGGACTGTTCGCAGGATTTCATTTCTCTTTTTTGCGTTTTCAAACGCCCGGTAGAGCATTTGGGGACTGCCGTCGGCACTAATAACATCGAACCCGGCTTTTAGCAGCCGAACCGAATGGTAGCCTGTGCCGGTGGCTACATCCAGTACTCTTTGAGCGCCATGCTGTTTAAGTATATCAATAAAAAAGGTGCCTTCGCCTTCTGCCCGCTTTTCCCAGTTGATAAGGGCATCCCACTTCGCAACAAACTTTCGGATATATTCTTCCTGGTAGTGATCGCTTTCACGTACTGCCGTTGGGTCATTTCCAAAAAATTGTTCTTGTGATTTCATAATCTGATTCTATTTTAAATGAATAATTTATCTCATGCTATTAGTGAAAGGTTTGTTGACCTTCCCAGTCGGAAACCGAGAATTCATCTTTCTTTTTTTTGAGGCGTTATGAACCTACGATTTCAATCAGCTTTTTATACAATGAATTGTATAATATTAACAAGAGTAATTATACTTGTAAAGAATTGTTTTTGTTATTTGAAAGATAGGCTATTTACTTATCCAAATTATTTTTTTAAGTAAAAAATAAACAATTATTTGTATCTATAAAGGTGAGAAAATAAATTTTTAAAAACGTGATTAATAAATTAAACTTTGTTTTTAATTAGCACTTTGGAGTCTTCACTTATTACATTTTGTGAGCTTAATTCGGAGATTAACAACCAAAACCACCACCTCCCGGAGTAAAAAGAAGAAAGCGATCTCCCGGATTGAGTTCTGCGCCATCCCGCCATTTCATTTTTCGGTTGAGCCCATTTTTCCTTTGAATTTCCTGTTTTCCGGTAGTACCTGGTTCTCCGCCTTTCAGGCCGTAGGGTTGCACGACTCTGTGCTGAGTGAGGACCGACAAGCTCACCGGTTCCAGAAACGTTATTTCCCTGATAATGCCGTTGCCGCCTCGCCAGGTTCCGTTACCACCTGAGCTTTCCCTGATGGAGTAGCGGTCCAGTCGAACAGGGAAGCGGTGTTCCAGAATTTCGGGGTCGGCAGCGCGGGTGTTGGTCATGTGTTGATGTACAGCATCCGTTCCATGGAAACCCTCACCGGCACCGGTTCCCCCGCCAACGGTTTCATAGTAGCCGAATTTGTCGTTTCCGAATAGTACATTGTTCATCGTACCGTAACTGCACGCGGCCAGTCCGAATGCTTTCAGGAGGGTATCAACAAGGCGTTGGCTGGTTTCGATGTTGCCGCCCACTACCGCCGGACACTCAGCCGGATTATCGGAAAAAGGCGGGTTGAGCATTCCATCCGGGATGGTGATTTGAACCGGTTCCAGCAGTCCGTCATTCAGCGGCAGAGGTTCATTAACCATCAGCCGAAGCACATACATGATCACACTGTTGACGATGGATGGATTCGCATTCAGATTCCCAGGGTGAACACCCGAACTGCCAGAAAAATCAATGGCCATGGAACTCCCCTTTAAGCTACAATTAACTTTCAGTAACGAGCCATCATCCATCTGTTCTTTGGCATGGAAAGTGCCATCCGGAATGTTTTCCAGAGTGAGCTTCATCCGTTCAGCTGCATAGAGTTTTAAGCGCTGCATATGAGTTTTTACTTCATCTGCCCCGAATGTTTCAGCGAGTTTTTTCAACTCCGAAACACCACGGTGATTGGCAGCGACGGCTGCACGGATGTCGGCCATATTTTCTTCTATTGAACGGCTGGGCCATTCGGCTGAGCGAAGCAGGCCTTCTATCTTTCCCCAGCGGAATTCCCCTTCCCTGGCAAGAAACGCGGGCGGGATCACCACGCCTTCTTCAGCAAGATTTGTTGCATCAGGCGGCATGGAGCCGGGGCGTTTCCCTCCGATTTCGGCGTGATGGGCACGACTGGCCACAAACCCTATCCGTTTCTCATTAACAAAAACGGGAGTCACCACGGTAACATCGGGGAGGTGAGAACCGCCATAGCCGGGATGGTTGGTGATGAGGACGTCGCCTTCTTCCAATTTTAACACTCCTGGAGTTTCGAACTCTTCGAGAGTTCCCTGTTTAAGACTCTCTATCAACGTTCGTACGCACGTTCCCATCGCACCCAGATGCACAGGAATATGAGGTGCATTCACAACCAGGTATCCGTCTGTATCAAGCAGGGCACAGGAATAATCGAGCCGTTCTTTGATGTTAACAGAAAGGGCGGTTTTCCGGAGCATCTCGCCCATCTGGTCAGCCACAGACCGGAAACGATTAGTGTAGAGCTGTAGCTGAACAGCTTCGGGGCGTAAACCCATCAGGTTTTTAGAATCTGTAAGGTTTTGTTTTTGGGTGATCCATGTACCATCACCCAAAAGCTGCCCCTTCCAACCCGGCTCAATCACCGTTGTACTGTGAGGATCCAGAATAAGTGCCGGACCAGCAATTTCGGCACCGGGTTTCAGTGATTCACGATGGTATAGCGGACTGGTGTGTGAGATTTTATTATAAAGAATCTCTGTTTCGCCGGATGTGGAGATTTCGACCGAATCGTCACGACTTTCTGGTACAATTTCAATTTCTTCACCGCTCTTCTCCGATGCAATCACCCGAATGGCCTCAACCTCAATCTCACGCCCTTCCACCCAGTGGCCGTAGTGATGTTCATACGCCTTCTGAAACTGCCCGGCCACGTTCTTGGCTCCACTCCAACCAATCTCAAGCGAGCTATCCTGACCTTTCAGGCGCAGATAGATCTGCTTTCGGGAAATTTCAATTTGCTCATCTTTGATATCCTGTTTTTTCAAATCTGAGATAGCTTCACCGGAAAGTTCTTCAAACCGGTTATCCAGGTTCTCCCGAACTTCATTGAGCGTTTTTAAAATCTGGCGAGAGGCAATCTGTTCAGTTTTAGCCTGCTGAAGGCCATACGCGCTGAGCAACCCGGCATCGGAAGGAACCAGTACAGTTGTTATATTCAGTTTCGCTGCCACGGCAAGGGCATGCTGGGCGCCGGCACCTCCAAATGCTACGAGAGCATATTCAGACGGATCAAACCCCTTCTGAATCGAGATTTTTCGAATGGCCTGGGCCATCCGTTCGTTGGCGATATCCAGGAATCCTTCCAGTACATCCTCTTCTTGTAGCGGATTTTTTCTGTTTTTGTTGATTGTTTTCATCAACTTGCTGAGAGCGTTTCGGGCGGCTTCCGGGTTGATGGTGATGTGGAAATTGGAGGGGTGCAGGCGTCCGCTCAGCAGGTTTACATCTGTGATGGTAAGAGGGCCTCCGCGGCCATAACAGGCGGGGCCCGGATCTGCACCTGCACTCTCGGGGCCTGCGGTCAAACTTTTTCCATCGAAGGAGCAGATGGAACCTCCCCCTGCGGCAACCGTTTCGATCTCAATGGCGGGAGCCGAAAGAGTTGCATCACCCACAGTGTGCTCAAATATATAATCGATCTCACCGGCATAGCGTGCCACATCGGTACTGGTGCCGCCCATATCGAAGGAGATGATTTTTGTTTTGAAACCTCCTTCTTCTAAACCTCCAGGGTTTCTTTTCGAAAGGTTTTGGTGTTTTGTAATAATTTGGTTCTCCGAAGGGAAACCCTGGAGGTTTTTTATCGAAGCCACTCTCTTTGCCACAGCCACTGCCCCAATTACCCCACCTGCCGGGCCGCTGAACAGTCCGTCTTTCGGATTGTACTTCTCTGCCTCCACCAAACTTCCCGCACTGCTCATAATTCGGAGTGAAGAGCTGCCGATTACCTCAGAGATCCGGTCCAGGTACTGCTGCATCACCGGGGTAAGGAACGCATCGATATCGGTGGTAACTGCCCTGGGAACGACTTTAATGGAGGGGCTCAGTTTCGACGAACGGCTAACAAATGGCACACCCAGGCTCAGCATCATCTCTTCAATCAGAATTTCGTGATCTGGATTCAGATAGCTGTGCATCAGGCAGATTGCCGCGGCATCAATGTCGTCCAGAAGTGGTTCGATCTGATTTCGAAGAGCGGTCAGATCAGGTTTTTTGAGTCTGTTTCCATCTGCATCAAGCCGTTCTGGCACTTCAATAATCTTGTGATAAAATGGTTCCGGTTTCCGGATATTGAGGGAAAACAGGTCGGAACGCTGCTGGTTTTTGATCTTTAGAAGGTCTTTGAAACCTTCCGTGATCAAAAAGAGAGTACGCCCGCCCCGGCGCTCCAGCAAGGCATTGGTGCCTTTGGTGGTGGAGAGTCGGAGCTGAAGAGGCGGGAGCGGGCTGCCTATGGGAGTTTGTGTAACCAGCCGGGCGGCAAGAACAGGGGCCTCTTCCGGGCTTTGGATTTCGAAGGGAACGTACTGGTCAGAGGGAAGGGAGAGTTCATCAGATAGTGTAATGGTGGACTCTTTTTCGTCAGAGCTGATGATTTTGCAGGAACGACCCGGATCATCAAGAAGCGAAAAATCATATCCTTTGAAAAAATCACCGGGAGTTTCGTATTCGAGCCGAATAGAAATTTTTCTGGAATTATCTGTGGATCTGGCTGATCCACGGAGGGCACTGCTGCTAAGAACTTTTCGGCGTAGAATGGTTCCATCAGGGGATGTGGCAATGCAGTCGGTAAAGGTGCCGCCGGTGTCGATTGATATTTTGTAATTAGCGACCGAAAGATCTTTTTCCATAATTTTGTTTTGGAAGATGGATGTAAATCAAAATAAATTAAATTGACGTGGCAGGTAACTTCAGATTTATCACAAATAGTTCCAAGCGTAAAAAGCGATAAAATGTATCTTTCTCTTAATCATTGTTTGTTATATTACCTGATCAAATTGTTTAAGCTTTAAATAGAATTGGCTGGGGACGCCAATTAAGAGACTAAACTAAATGACTGTACTATTGGTTTACAGGAATTATTGCATGCTGAGCCGCCTGATATTTTAGCCTAATTATTTAAACTGTTTTTGATGAACGACAGGTTCTATTTTCCCATACCTTTTGAAGATCCCGTGCTGATTTTTGCACTGGTTATGCTGATGATTTTACTGGCCCCGATGGTTTTCAAAAAAATGAAAATTCCCGGAATAGTGGGTCTGATCCTGGCAGGTACTGTTGTAGGGCCCGGTATGCTTGGTTTAATCGAGAGAGATTTTACCATTGAGCTTCTTGGTACGGTAGGCCTGTTATACCTGATGTTCATGGCGGGTCTTTCGATTGATCTGAACCGTTTTGAAAAATTAAAAG
>SL_3KL_010_SEDDRAFT_10000929_pt1 | contig 25866 bp, 23 predicted proteins | sample SodLakKL_010_SED_2_FD_10381 | JGI IMG/M metagenome (IMG submission 10381) | reverse complement strand
AAAAAATGAAACTCTTAAGTTTGCGTAACTCTGCTGTGCGAATTGATTCGCACCTACAGATTGTCTCAATCGGACAATGAGGAAAAATATTATGGCTGAACCCAGACCTGTGATATCTAAAGACCCGTCTTTGTACCATCTTCCTCCCCACAATATAGAAGCCGAAGAATCCATCATCAGCGCTATATTGATCGACAACAGCACCTTGCTGGATATCCTGGAAATTTTGCAGCCGGCCGATTTCTATCACAGCGCTCATGAGATCATTTTTGACGCCATCACTGATCTTTTTTCGACAAGTCAGCCCATTGATCTGGTCACATTGTCTAATCGATTAAGAGAAAAGGATAAGCTTGAAAAAATAGGGGGAGCCTCCTATCTGGCCACACTGGTAAATACTGTTCCCCTGGCGGTCAATGCCAAATATTATGCCAAGATCATTCACGACAAAGCATGCTTGCGCCGTCTTATCGAAAAAGCCAACCTGATTGTGCAAAGATGTTTTGAGGACCGGGGCAATGTGGATGAAATCATCGATTTTGCAGAAAGTGCGGTTTTTGAAGTTTCTGAGGATAAAATCAAGCCATCTTTTTATCCGCTTTCAAAAATTATTGAAAAAAGTATTGATACCATTGAAGATCGTCAGGGGAAAAAATCTCTGATTACCGGGGCCAGGACAGGGTTCAATAAACTGGATCAACTGACATCCGGCCTGCAAAAATCCGATCTGATTATTCTGGCAGCCCGTCCCAGCATGGGAAAAACCGCACTGGCACTTAATCTGGCAAGAAATGTCGCCATTGATGCCAATATACCTACAGCGGTATTCTCCCTTGAAATGTCCAAGGAGCAGCTTGCCTTGAGAATGCTGTGTGCTGAAGCCCGGGTTGATTCTTCCAAACTAAGAAGCGGTTATTTTACAAAAGAAGACTGGAATCATTTAACCGATGCTGCCACACTTCTGTCCGGCACGCCCATATACATCGATGACTCGGCAGATATTTCGGCGATGGAAATCCGTGCCAAGACACGTCGCCTCAAGATGGACCATGACATCGGCCTGGTTATTATCGATTATATTCAGCTTATGAAAATTCGGCAGCAATCTGAAAGAAGGGATCTTGAAATATCAGAAATATCCCGGTCACTAAAAAATCTGGCCAAGGAACTCGATCTCCCTGTTCTGGCGCTTTCCCAATTGAACCGAAAATTGGAAGAAAGAAGCGATAAACGCCCGCAGCTCTCTGATCTCAGGGAATCCGGTGCTTTGGAGCAGGATGCCGATGTGGTGATGTTTATCTATCGCGATGATGTCTACAACAAAGAAGAAACCAACCCCAACAAAGGTACGGCTGAACTTATTTTATCCAAACAGCGAAATGGTCCTACGGGTAAAGTACTTTTGAGTTTTATTGATCAATACACACGATTTGAAAACCCGGCTTCCGAATCTATACTTCATGCTTAAGGCACGCAAACGTAGACATACACCTTTCCATGTATTATACTTTCATATATGAAAAAGCTATATGGAAATACGGGGGGGTTAAAATCCGGTCAAATCAAAAGGCTGGAAAAGCTTTACCGAAGAAAATCACCGCCTGAAAATATCGCGACACTGGAAATGACAAGGGATATCAGCCGATTGAGCCATGAAATCAGCCGGCAGATTGGAATACTCATCGACCGCTTGGGGAAAGTTGCTTTTGTTATCGTTGGTGATCAACAAAAGATCGTATTACCGGATTTAAGCGATTATCGAATTGCTCCAGGAAGGCTCAGAGGTTTGAGGTGTGTCCACACCCATTTAAAAAACGAACCTCTTTCATCAGATGACCTTACCGATTTGGCACTGTTAAGCCTTGATGCCATGGCAGCAGTGACTTGTTCAAAAGACGGGCAACCCGAAAAAGTATATGTCGGCCACATTCTTCCGGGTTCGTCAGCAAGTCCGTATCAACTGCTGGAACCTTTGGATCCTCATTTTTTGGATATCGGATGCCTCAGTTTAATACAATCGCTTGAGGGCGAGCTGGCCCGGCAGAAACAATCGCTTAAGTCGGACCATAAGAAAGAGAGAGCACTTCTGATCAGTGTGTCTTCGGCTCCCAAATCCGTTGCAGAAGACTCTATGTCTGAACTTAAGGAACTTGCAAAAACCAGTGGTATTCATGTAGCAGGTACGATTATTCAGCAGCGGCAAAAAATCGATCCCCGTTTTCTCATGGGACGCGGAAAACTTCAGGAACTGGTCATTCAGGCACTGCAAAGTTTTGCATCATTGTTGATTTTTGATCAGGAACTGAACCCATCCCAAATTCGTTCCATCACCGATGCCACAGAGCTCAAAGTAATCGACAGAACGCAGCTTATCTTGGACATTTTCGCCCAGCGTGCTCAAACCCGGGAAGGAAAGCTTCAGGTGGAGCTTGCCCAGTTAAAGTATCTTCTTCCAAGGCTGGTAACCAAAAATACAGCCATGTCAAGATTGACAGGAGGAATCGGGGGGCGCGGACCAGGTGAAACCAAGCTGGAAATTAACCGGCGCCGTGTACGGGATCGAATCACCCGTCTGGAAAAATCCTTGGACTCAGTAAAAAAACAACGCCGTCAGCAACGTGCCCTCAGAAACAAGAGGGGTTTGCCCATCATATCAATTGTCGGGTACACAAATGCAGGAAAATCCACGTTATTAAACACTCTGACCAACAGCGAAGTGCTTGCAGAAAAAAAACTCTTTGCAACCCTGGATCCCTCCAGCAGGAGGCTCAGATTTCCTAGAGATACAGAGGTAATTATCACTGATACGGTGGGATTTATCAAAGATCTTCCCGAAGATCTCAAGGTGGCTTTTCGGGCTACCCTTGAAGAACTTGAAAGCGCTGACCTGCTTCTTCATATCATTGACATCAGCAACCCGCGGTTTGAAGACCAGATCGAATCGGTGGAAAAAATTCTTGAAGAACTCGACCTGGAAAATATACCGGTGATTCGGGTACTCAACAAGCAAGACCTGCTGGATAAAAACCTGGTAGCGCAACTGGAGAAATACTTTAACGGCATTGCCGTTTCAGCGCTAAACCCGTCTACCCTCATACCACTGATTGAAAAAATGGCCCAATGGTCTGAAGACCTCAACGAGGTGGTTATAAATTAGTATTCTTGACAATAGAGGTTGACAGCGAACCTGATTTTTTTATAAAAACTAATACTGATGAATATTGCAAATATAAAAAAAACAGGTTTAGCTGCAACTTACAAGGGTGCTGAAATTCTTCGGCAATACTTTGGCAAGCTAACCGGCGTTATGAAAAAAGGGGCAATCGACCTTGTCACAGAAGCCGACCTGGAAGCTGAAAAGGCAATTATCGAGGTTCTTCACTCCGCTTTCCCGGAACATTCGATTTTGGCCGAAGAAAGCGGTCTTAACCATAAAAATTCTGAAAATCAATGGATTATCGATCCTTTGGACGGAACCACCAATTTCGCACACGAATTAGGTATATTTGCAGTTTCTATTGCTTTTTCCTACCAAAACGAAATTATTCACGGATTTGTTCTAAATCCTGTTTCAGGGGAACTTTTTACCGCAGAAAAAGGCCAGGGAGCAATGCTCAACGGGAAATCCATGAGCGTTTCGTCCACTGAGAAGATTTCCGAAGCCCTTTTGGTGACCGGCTTTCCTTACAACCATCCTGAGATTATAGACACCATCATGGCCCGATTCGGCCGTTGCATAAGTGCTTCCCAGGGGGTTCGAAGACTGGGATCTGCTGCTTTGGACCTATGTTACGTTGCACGGGGAAGATTTGATGGGTTTTGGGAACAAAACTTAAAACCCTGGGATACCGCAGCCGGAATGCTTATAGTTGAAGAGGCAGGAGGACGGGTGACGGATTTTTCCGGGAACCCATATAATATATACCAAAAAGAAATTTTGGCGACAAATATGAACATTCATCAAGAGATGATGAATTTAATGAAATATTAAGGAACTAAAATGAAAAAGGATATTTTGGAAAAGCTCTTTTTTGAAGATCGTTTAGGATGTTTCGGCTGTTTCGAAATCAATGATCCGGTTTGCCGTAAATTTTGTGCATTATGCCTCAGGTGCGCTATAGAACGGGATCAAAATGACCGCCTGGAAATTCTCGAAGAGCTGGTTTCATCTGAAAACGTTTTTCTTCGTACCCAGTAAAAAAATTAACCTGTTTTGAAAAATTGCGGTGGGACTCAACAAACCGTGATCCGGGTTAAAAAGATTCTCCGGCGGTTTTTAACCAACGGAGAATCTTTTGAGGATTCCCGGATTATTTTCCCCAGCCCTCCGCTTTCACCCTCCACAGGTAAATTCACTGAAAAATCAAATCCGGCCACGATTGGTTTGAGTTTTGCCAATTACCTGTTATGAATATAACACCCGATGAGTGCAATCGTAACTTTTCAAAAGTTAATGGCGGCTGTCTGGAAAACCTTAAAAGGCCTCACTCTTTGGACAACCTCCGGAAAATGACAATCCAAAGTAACGGTTTCATTTTATGAGCCAGGCTAACAGACGGCAAATCACCATGCTTATTGAATGTAATGATTTAAATTACCGGTATCCTTCTTCACAGGCCAATCTTTTTCGCAACCTGTCCTGTCGGATTTCCATACCTGGATTTCATGCGCTGTTTGGGCCTTCAGGTGTGGGTAAAACAACTCTGGCAAAAATGATTGCCGGTTTGGTCGAGGGATTTTCCGGAAAAATAACCGTGCATCCTGATACCGGCATCTTATATACTTATAACCTGGAGCGGCTTCCCGGCTGGTCCCTTGCAAAAGACCATCTGGCAGATATCACGCCCCATGACAGGATGCCGGATCTTAAAAAACTGACTGAATCTTTTGGAATTCAAGGGTGTCTTGAAAGCAGGTTTTCGAAACTTTCCTTGGGACAGCAAAACCGCATGAACCTTACCCGCTATTTGCTTCAGGATTTCAATTTTTTAATTATGGATGAAAGCCTTGCCAATGTAGATGAAGCCACCAGAGAGGTCATCATACTCCAAATCAAACAATTGTTTCCGCAAAAAGCATTTTTGTATATTTCTCATAATGTGATGGAAGTTGCAAAATTTTGCAAAATCATTCTGGTGCTGCGTAGCGCAGACAAATCACCTCAGATAACCGAAATCAAGGGGCAAAACCAGACTGACCAAGACATACCGGATCATCCGGCACTGGAGCAGACCATGCTGGAGATCGTTCATGCTTCATAGGAGGTTATACCAGTTTTTCATTGTCTATGGCATTGGTATCTGCTCGCTTTTTTCCATAAAATACATCTTAAATCTCTCAGATTACGTGATTCCAAGTCCCATTGAAGTTTGGTTGACTGCTGTGGACGTATTCATGCGATATTCGGTAAATGTTTTGGATACATTGTCTGTGGCAATTATCGGCCATGTCCTTTCCATTTTTATGGCCATAGTTGTGGGAATTATTGCAAGACTGACCACAGGCATTGGTACATTGATAAAAATTGCCGCCTTCAATATTCAGGCCTATCCTATTGTTGCCGTAGCTCCGATTATATTCATTCTTTTGGGGGACGGATTGGCATCAAGGCTTTTGATCGCTTCGATGATCTGTTATTTCCCCTTGCTTTTGTCTATCCTTGGAATATTGACCCAGCCTGTTTCCGACATTGAACATTTTTTCCAAATGACCGGGCGAATGACCTGGCAGCTGGAAGTCAAAATCCGGATATTTGAAAACATTTCCAAACTGATCATGGTAATCACAGGAAGTGCCACACTTGCTATGGTTGGAACAATCGTTGCCGAATTCATTGCAGCAAATGCGGGTATCGGCTATACTATACGTATCGCTTTATATCAAAGTGACCTGGCTAAAATTCTGGTTGCCCTTTTTATTATTGGAATCTCGACATCTATATATCTGGTGTGCCTGGAGTGGATGGGACATATGCTCCAAAAAAAATGGGAAGGCTGACATTTTAATAAGGATACCCATGAAAAATTTTTTCAAAAAATTAATCCCGCTTGCCATGGTTGTTTTCATGGTCATTGCCATTTCTTCATGTGGCCAAAAAAACGGGTCGTCATCTGTGGATCCAATTAACTACCGACTAAAATGGCTCTTTAACATTAGTTCAGCCGGAGATCTTTGGGCAGATGTCAACGGTCATTTTCAAAGACAGGGACTCACGGTGAATATCAAACCAGGGGGGCCGGAACGGGATGCAATCAGGGAACTCGAGTTAGGCCGTGCCCATTTCGGGGTTGCCTCCGCAGACCAGGTGATTCGGGCAGTATCCAAAGGATCCCCGGTGGTGGTACTGGTTCAGCTTTTTCAAATCAATCCGCTCCAGTGGATATATCGCCCCCAGCATGTAACAATAGAGTCACCGGAAGATTTAACTTCAAAAAACATCGGGATCACCTTTGGTGGAAACGATGAAACCATTATGAGAGCGCTTTTATCAAAGTATCAAATAGGTGAAAACGAGGTAAATTTTTTCAGTGTTCGTTACGATTATACGCCTTTTTATAAGGGCGATGTAGATCTATGGCCCATATACAGAAACGCTCAGGCAGTGATTATCGGTAAAAGACTTCAGGAGGCAAACGATCCCATCGCCTTTTTTGATCCACACTCCGCGGGAATAAGATTTGTGGCCAATTCGGTAGTAACTACACAAAAAATGTTAAAAGACCATCCTGAAACAGTTAAAAAATTTACGCAGGCTCTGGTTTCCGCCTGGATAGAAGCCATGGATCCCACCAATACGGAAAAAGTCATTGAGGCCGTACATCATTTTGATCCGGACACTTCCCCGGAAATAATCGTGGAGCAACTGAAAATCACCAGAGATTTAACCATCCCCTTTGGTGATTTCGAAAAAGGAGGACAATTTTTCGGAAAAATCGATTTAGCCGCGTGGAAAGAAACCGAAAACATGATGTTAAATCAGCAATTGATCCATGCACCTGTCAATATTGAACAATATCTCAACGTTTGGGATTAAGGGAAAATACCATGAAAAGTGAAACAGTAACTATTCCTGTGATAGACGATGAAAAAGTGTCGGCGATTGTCTGCAGGCCCGACAAACTCAGGCTGGACAAACCGGTGGGGGTTATTATCGCCCATGGGGCGGCAAACGACATGCACGAGCCCTTGATTGTGAGAGTATGCGAAGGCATTGCTCAGGCAGGCCATGTGGCACTCAGGTTCAACTTTCTTTATCGTGAAAAGGGCCTTAAAAGTGTAGATTCTCAACAAAAGCTGGAAACCACCTGGAATCGAGTTCACCAATTTTTTACGGGCTTATCCTATGATTTCAAAGCAGTGATTGCAGCCGGAAAATCTTTGGGTGGAAGAGTGGCATCTCAAATGCTGGCTTCAGGAAAGCTTTCCGCAAATGGGCTTATTCTTTTGGGCTACCCATTGCACCCTCCCGGAAAAAAAGACTCCCTTCGGGATACTCATCTTTACGAAATGAAAACACCCATGCTTTTTTTTGCGGGAACCCGTGACAGACTCTGTGATTTGTCCCTGCTCAAAGACGTGCTCAACCGGTTAAAAGCGCCGTGGGAACTTGTGGTGATTGAAGGGGGCGACCACTCATTTAATGTGCCGAAAACAGAAAGTGAAATTCAGGAAAATGTTTACCGTCATGTTGTTGAAAAATGCAATGGATGGGTGGAATCGGTTTTTTAATTAGATTGCTCCAATTGCTCATATGGCGCATTTTTTTTGGAACAGGCGGGACAAAGCCCTAAAAATTCAAGCCGATGACCAATAATGGTGTATACTGTAGCCCCATAGAGTTCATCTTCAATCTGATTTAACGGAGCCACAGGCGCGTTTTCCACTCTTCCGCATTCCATGCACCGAATATGATAGTGCTTTTTGGTATCCCAATCAAATCGGTTTATGGTGCCCGAAAGCTCCAAACGCTGAATTTCACCCAACTCCGAAAGAATATCCAGGTTTCGATAAACTGTTCCCAGGCTCACACGAGGAAGTCGTTTTCTCACCGCTTCGTAAATTTCATCCGCACCAGGATGGTTGTTAAGCTTTCTTAACTCCTCCAGAATAAGCTTTCGCTGCGGTGTCATCCGGTATGTTTTTTTTTGAGGCAATGTGAATTCCTTAGCTAAACCAGTCGACTAAGATTAAAGCAATCGGCTTATTAAGTATAATTAATAATGGTTCTTAATAACATATTGATGTCGGAGTGTCAACTTTAGACAACAAAAAAGGCGGCAGGGATCTTAACTGCAGGATTAAGATCTCGGTCCAGGACTTAAGATAGGCCGGAGTAAACGGCTTTACCTACAGTTTGGCCGTTTAGTCGAGCATGTAATCTTTTCCGGACACGCTGCCACCCAGTTTTTATAATAGTCATTATGATTGTTTTTCTCAAGTTTTTTTTTCAACGCCGGTTATTTTTCTGAGCTTTAAGACATAGGGATGGGTTAATGTATCTTTTTGGAACAAGGGTGATTCTGGGAAATTTCCCCAGAGGATTTTGATCCACCAGCAGCGGGCATCCATATGTCTTTTCAAGAGTTTCATATGTCAGCACCCGGTTGGGAGGGCCGGTACTCACGATTTTACCGTCGTTGATCAGCAGAAGTGTCTGTGCATACATGCTGGCCAGGTTTATATCATGAGAAACCATGATAACAGTCATCCCTTTTTCCTTTTGAAGTTGTTCCATGAGATCCATAACACGCACTTGATGGGTCAAATCCAGGGATGCGGTGGGTTCATCCAGAAGAATGATTTCGGGCTGCTGACATATGGCTCGTGCAATCAGGACCCTCTGCTGTTCGCCCCCGCTTAGCTGATCGAGTTTTCGGTATTCCAGGTGTTCCACTCCGGTAAAGGCCATGGCCTGGCGGGCTATTTGTAAATCGGTTGTACTATCAAAGCCCAGCAAACCTTTATGAGGAGACCTTCCCATCAAAACCACTTCCCCAACCTTGAAAGGAAAATCCATGGCTGTCATTTGAGGTGCAATGGCCACGGTCCGGGCCAGAGATCTTCTTGAATATTTCTCGATGGGCTTGCCGCAAATGAGAAGATTACCATCATCGGGCTTTTCAATTCCGGCCAGCACTTTCATCAGTGTGGTTTTACCCGAGCCATTGGGTCCGATAATGATGAAAAATTGTTTTTTGGGAACACTAAAGGAAATATCTTTTAATATGTTTTGCCGGTGGTACCCATAAGAGAGGCATACTGCTTCAACCGCTTTGGTTTCAATACCGTTTGTTTGAATTTTTTCCAAGTTTCATCCCAGGGCCATTGTTTTTCCTAAAGATGGACTTCCATGCCTTCCCGGGCAAAAAAAACGTCAAGCTCCTTATGGGAGCGGCAATAATGACGACAGAGCTCATCCATTTGATCATCCTTTCGCTGCACATCATGGTGAAACAGCGCCAGGCGACGGACATGGTTTCGCTCAGCAATTTCAATGGCTTGCTCAATGGAAGAATGTCCCCATCCTTTTCGCTTGGAATTATATTCTTCCTGAGTGTACTGAGCATCAAAGATGAGCAAATCGGCGCCGCGAACAAACTCTTCCAGCTTCTCGTTTTCCCTTTCCGCGCCACTTTGGCCTTCCTCAGCCATAGCGGGATCATAATGCGGATGATTGGAATCGGTTATAAAAAAATTGGAAAACGGTTCAGTGTCATAGGCGGTGCATAATATTTTTCCGTTGAATTCGAAACGATAACCAAGACAGAGCAGTGGGTGGTTTAAATATTTGGTTTTCAAATGTAAGCCCTCTCCGAGATCGTATTCGCCCTGATGCATTTCCACATAATTAATCCGGGAGGCCAGTTCCTCGTGCCGAATCGGGAAATAACGATAGGTCCATTGCCCGCTTAGCACCTCTTTGAGGCTGTTTTCTTCATAGGTCACCGGGCCATGGATGGTCAGTTGAGTATTCGGAGAGTAAATTGGGGCGAAAAATGGCAATCCCATAATATGGTCCCAGTGAGTATGGGTTATAAAAATTTCAGCTTTCAGGAAAATATCGGATGGCTGTCCCCTCATAAGGGCATCTCCCATTTCGCGAATTCCTGAACCGGCATCGATTACAATCAGACGATTGGTCTTGCCGGGCACCACTTCAATGCAACTGGTGTTGCCACCATAACGAAACGTTGAGGGTCCCGGACATGGAATGGATCCCCTCACCCCCCAAAACTTGACATACATAACATCATCCTTTTCCGCTAATTTTTAAAAAAACCCGCGCCCCCTCAATTTGTTCTTCAATTTCCGGTTGTAAAGAAAGCAGCTTTTCAACATCAATTTGTCTGTTTTGCTTAAAAAATTTCGTCTGTTCAAGTTCATAAGGATCAACTTTATCATCGTTAACCTGAAAATGGTGAATAAGTTGGTTTGCTAAACTTACCGTGTGGAGCAAACCATGGGATACCAGCGGATATTTGAATGGTGCATGGTGATATACTAATACATTGCTGAAGGATGGCCCCAGATTCCATTTTTCTGCGATAAACCAATTGACCTGGCAATGGTCCAATTTCAGAAAGCATTTTTCAGCCTCACAGGAGGAAACCTTTTGCTGAGCAGCATCATGGATGATCTGAATATAAACTTTTTCAAAACATGCCATCAGAGGCAATTTGCCAAGATCGTGCAGCAATCCGGCCAAAAAATACTCCTCCTGCTCACCAACCGGTATCTGGAGTGTTTGGGCAATAATTTTTGCTGTAACTCCCACCCGGAGCGAATGCTCCCAGAACATATCCACAGTCCCGCCCCGAAGCGCACTGTTCGATTTAAACACAGTGAGCAGCGAAGTTGCCAGTGCCAGGTTTTTAACGGTGTTAAGACCTAACATAATAATGGCCCGGGTCAGCGAAATATTTTTAACTGGAAAACTGTAATAGGCTGAATTTATCAGTTTGAGAACCTTGCCGGTAAGCACAGGATCCAATTCGATGACTTTTTTGAGTTCATTGGGGGATGAAGAGGAATCATTACAGATTTCCAGCACCTTCATTACGGTGGCGGGAAGATTGGGCATTCTGGCAATAAACTGCTTAACATGAATCAAGCTGTTTTGAGCAGTTATCTCCGCTAAATGTTCTTCATTAGTCATGGTTTCCCTGTAATTTTCAACCCGTCAAAATTGAATGGATTCAGATCGCCCTCCATACTTTTTTCTTAGCTTGGTTTTTTCGATTTTGCCTGTTGGATTTCTGGGAATATCATCGAAAAAAAATCGTCTGGGACGCTGATACCTTGGCAATTTTTGTGAAAATTCGATAAGGTCGCTTTCGGTGATACTTTTTCCCGCTTTGACTTTGATAACTGCAGCCACGATTTCTCCCAGGCGATCATCGGCAATTCCAATCACACCGACATCCTGAATGCATTCATGCTCCATTAAAAAGCTTTCAATTTGCACGGGAAAAAGATTTTCTCCTCCGCTGATAATGACATCTTTTTTCCGGTCCACCAACCAAATGAAGCCTTCTTCATCAACTCTGGCAATATCACCGGTAAGAAGCCATCCGTCAACAATGGCGGCAGATGTTGCTTCGGGATTTTTATAATACTCTTTCATCACGCCGGGCCCTCTGACTGCAAGCTCGCCGGGACCACCATTGGTCAGCTCTGTGAGATTTTCGTCAATGATACGGTACTCCCAGTCAAAGCCGGGTTTTCCGATAGAACCGACTTTGTCGAAATTGTTCAGTCCCAGATGAACACAACCGGGTCCGGTAGATTCGGTCAGACCGTAATTGGTATCATAGCTGTGATGAGGGAAAAATTGTTTCCATTTTTTGATAAGCGCCGGAGGCACCGGCTGGGCGCCGATATGCATCAACCTCCATTGTTGAAGATGATAGTCATTCAGGTTGACATCCCCATTTTCAAGTGCGATCAAAATATCGTGAGCCCATGGAACCAGGAGCCATACAATGCTCACCTTTTCCTCAGAAACAGTTTTAAGAATCCACCGGGGACTAACACCTTTTAAAAGAACGGATCTGGCTCCAACAATAAAATTGCCGAACCAGTGCATTTTCGCGCCGGTATGGTAAAGAGGAGGAATACATAAAAAATTGTCTTCATGGGTTTGATGATGGTGATGATTTTCCACATAACATGAAAATTCCAGGTTACGATGGGTCAGCAAAACTGCTTTGGGTTTTCCTGTGGTCCCGGAAGTAAAGTACAAACCGGCATCATCCAGCAAACTTAAAGTGACTCTCGGTTTTTCACAATCACCGGATTCCAGAATATTATTCAGAGATTCTGCATAATAGGGTCTCAAATTTTCAGGACCGGCAAAAATATATGTTTTAACGGTTCTTTCCAACTGGTTTTTGATTTTGCCGATTCGGTCGATAAATTCAGGACCGAAAATAAACGCTTTGGCCTCGGAAATCTCAGAACAGTACCGTATATCTTTTGCCTGAAATCTGAAGTTTAAAGGAACCACTATGGCGCCGGTTTTCAGAATACCAAAGTAAACCGGAAGCCACTCAAGGCAGTTCATCATCAATTGAATGACCTTATCGCCTTTTTTAATGCCAACTGCAATCAACGCCTGAGCAACACAATTGGCCTGAGCATCAAATTGCATCCAGGTAATTCGCCTTCGTATATTCTTTGCAGGCTCCCGTTCAATGAGTGCGGTCTCACCGGTATATATTCCGGCGTTTCTTTCAAGAATTTCGGTAATCAGCATAAAGCAATTATTTATCGTGTTAGATTTTTTTATATTGTGTTCGATTTTTTTAATAGATTTTGCAGAAAGTATCAAAGCCTGAAAAAATGGTCAAGCTGGATTTAAGGTGGTGTGATGAAAAATACCCGGTTTTGGGATCGGTTTCATCATCTCGAACCTGTTCCGCATATCAGGTACCAGAAAATTTGGTTTCAGGTGTCAGGTGTCAGGTGTCAGGATATGGGAAATACAAATTGGAGATACCTGGCACCTGACACCTGACACCTGACACCTGACACCTGACACCTAATATCTAATAACTATGCAGCAGAACAAAACTCAGAGGATTTTTCAGGCCAATTTTGTGACAATTCTCATCACCCCAAATTTAAGGCAGGTGGCAATAAATAATTCATTGGGAGCCAATTTGTACAACACCGATAAAAAAATCCCGTAATGCACTCTTGCATTACGGGATTCTGGTTCCAAATAAAAATGATTACTTTTTGTCTTCTTTAACTTCTTCAAAATCAGCATCAACAACGTCCTCATCAGCTGAACCCTGCTGTGCGGAACGGCCTTGCCCTGCGGAAGCACCCGGCTGTTCTGCCCCGGTTCCTGATGCCTGCTGATACATGGCTTCGGCAAGTTTATGGGATGCCTGGGTCAATTCTTCACTAAGCCGTCGAATTTCATCTGCATCATTGCCTTCCATCGCTTTTTTCAAATTCTCGATAGCAGATTCTATGTTGGATTTGGTGGAAGCATCCACTTTATCTCCGAGTTCCTTGATCGACTTTTCTGTTGCGTAAATGAGAGAATCTGCCTGGTTGCGAGCCTCGACCAATTCTTTGGTTTTTTTGTCTTCCTCGGCGTGCAATTCAGCATCTTTGACCAACTGATCGACTTCCTCCTGGGTCAGACCGCTGGAAGCGGTAATCTGTATGGAATGCTCTTTGCCGGTAGCCAGGTCCTTTGCAGAAACATTAACAATACCGTTGGCATCGATATCGAAAGTCACCTCGATTTGGGGCACGCCTCTGGGAGCAGGCGGAATTCCCACCAGTTCAAATCTTCCCAAAGTTTTGTTATGCGCGGCAATCTCCCGCTCACCCTGGAGCACATGGATTGAAACCGCAGGCTGATTGTCGGCAGCTGTGGAAAAAACCTGGCTTTTCTTGGTGGGTATTGTGGTGTTTTTTTCGATAAGTTTTGTCATAACACCACCGAGGGTTTCGATACCAAGTGACAGGGGGGTAACATCCAGCAGCAGCACATCTTTTACATCCCCTTTAAGTACTCCGCCCTGGATACCAGCACCAATAGCAACAACTTCATCAGGGTTGACTCCCTTGTGGGGTGTTTTTCCAAATATTTTCTTGACCCGCTCCTGAACCGCCGGCATCCGGGTCATACCACCCACGAGAATAACTTCATCCACATCGTTGGCACTCAAACCTGAGTCTTTAAGCGCTGTTTTGCAAGGCCCTTCCAGTTTGTCAAGAAGATCACTGACCAGAGATTCCAGCTTTGCCCTGGTAATTCGGATATTCATGTGTTTCGGGCCACTGGCGTCGGCTGTAATAAAAGGCAGGTTGACATCGGTTTCAAGAGATGCGGAAAGCTCCATCTTGGCCTTCTCTGCAGCTTCTTTCAGGCGCTGAAGAGCCATTTTGTCACTGCGGATATCAATTCCCTGGTCCTTTTTGAATTCATCGGCAAGGTAATCAATTATTCTCAGGTCAAAATCCTCTCCTCCGAGATGCGTATCCCCGTTTGTCGATTTGACTTCGAAAACACCTTCACCAATTTCCAGGATAGAAATATCAAATGTACCGCCTCCCAAGTCAAACACCGCGATTTTTTCGTCTTTTTTCTTGTCCAAACCATAAGCCAAAGAAGCCGCCGTAGGCTCATTGATGATACGAAGCACATTCAAACCCGCGATCTTGCCGGCATCCTTTGTTGCCTGACGCTGGCTGTCGTTGAAGTAAGCCGGAACGGTAATAACAGCATCGTTAACCTTTTCCCCAAGATAGTCTTCCACATAACTTCTGATATGCGCCAGAATAAAAGAAGAAACTTCCGCAGGGCTATAATGCTTATCTCTGACTTTAATTCTCACATCACCATTGGCGGCCTCTTCGATAGTATAAGGCAGAATTTTTTTATCTTTCTGAATCTCCGAAGAGCTAAATCTTCGCCCGATAAGTCTTTTAACCGCGAAAATCGTGTTTTCAGGGTTGGTAATTGCCTGTCTTTTTGCAATTTGTCCAACCAGCCGTTTACCATCCTCCGTAACAGCCACAATCGACGGAGTAGTCCTTCCACCTTCTGCATTGGTGATAATCTTGGCTTCTCCTCCCTCCATAACAGAAGCACATGAGTTGGTGGTTCCCAAGTCAATTCCAATTACTTTTCCCATATTTTCCTCCTTAACCTTCATCCTTGAATAATTCTTTAAACGGGATTTTATATCCCTTGATTTTTATTGGTTTCATCTTTTTCTTCAGTTTTAACATCCGAGGGGTTTTTTCCCACAACTACCATTGCAGGTCTCAAGAGGCGATCGTGAATGGTGTATCCTTTCTGTAATTCGTTTAGAACAGTATTGTCAGGATACTTGTCTGTCTGTTCTTGCATCATGGCCTGATGAAAAGCGGGATCGAAATCTTCACCGATGGATTCGAAGCCCTTGACACCGTACCTTTCAAGTATTCTTAAAACATCTTTCAGGGTAATCTCAACTCCTTCCATCAATTTTTTCTTGTTACCTTCATCCTGTGCACCCGATTCAATAGCCCTTTGCAAGTTATCCACCACCGAGAGCATTTCTTTGAGTATATTTTCATTTGCAAACTTTCTAAGATCGCTCATTTCCCGTGAAGTTCGCTTCTTGTAATTTTCCAAATCCGCCGTTGCTCTTAGGAAACGATCATAGTTGACCTCCACCTCTTTTTCCAGCTCCTGTATGCGGGCCTCCAGAGCAGCTATTTTCTCAGAACTCTGGCTTTCGGCATCTGCTTTCGCCTCTACCCTGTTTTCGTCGTCACTTTCCTGTACCATGGCCCTGTCGGATGTTTCTTTGATTTCATTTTCTTCTTCGTTTTGATTTTCAGCCCTTTGAAATTCCGTTTTGTTTTCCGGCATTCTATCTTCCTCATATTCCTTATCTAAGTTTTTAAGATCTTTTTAATTAAAATCAATAGATAACTCTCGAAAATTTTTAATTTATCGTCTTTTTCACCTAAAAACAAAGATGAACCAAACCGGTTATTTTGTAACTTTCAATTAATTGCAGAAAATAATACTATATAGAAGCTTGTCAAGAAGATACAAAATCGGAGAAAATAATTAAGAATATTATTTATAGCTTTCCAGAAAATGTTTTTGGCAAGGATAGAGGGAAAAGATTATACTTTTTCGTATATCTCCAACCGATAACACAGCCAAAAACATTTTCTGGAAAGCTATAGGAAATGATTTCAGAATAAAGTTGAGGTTTATATTGAATAGGAGGGTTGTGCACCCCCTGTCGGGTTTAGACCGAATGGTTAGGTCACCTGCTGGATCGGGATCGATCCACGACACAGACTCAATCCCTTATCGCTGCTTCCTTCCGGACCTGACGAGGTTCGAGACCGTCTGTTGCGCGGCGGCCGATCAGGGTGACTCATAACTATCGGCTGCAAACCCTCGAGAGGGAATTCGGTCCCGCATCAAGCGGATTTCGGGTACAGGGCACCGCTAGCTCCCCACCTAGCACAACCATAATATGACAATATCGAATACTGAATTGTTTTTCAAGAAAAAATACAGAAATTCTTTTATCGGGGTTTGAAAGGGATGGAAACCAAAGAAATTATCGAACAGGTAAATGCGACAATTTTGAAGCATGATATGATCAAAACAGGGGATCATGTTTTGATGGGGGTTTCAGGCGGAGCTGACTCCATTGGAATGGTGCATATTTTGTTAATGCTTTGTTCTGCCGAACTGAACATTCAGCTGGGAATCGCCCATTTTGATCACGGTCTTCGTGGCACGCAATCACAAAGGGATGCCGGATTTGTCGATGGGGTTGCCAGAAAATTCAATTTACCATTTTATTTGGAAAAGGAAGATATCAGCAAATTCTCAATCGATCACAAACTTTCTGTTGAAGAGGCCGGAAGGACCCTCCGGTACCAATTTTTATTTAAAACCGCTGCTGACCATGGCTTTGACAAAATCGCGCTGGGTCACAACAGAAATGACATGGCGGAAACCGTTTTAATGAATATTTTCAGAGGAAGCGGGCCACAGGGGATAGCCGGCATTCCTCCGAAAAGGGGAATGATAATTCGACCCTTGATCGATATCTTGAAATCAGACATCGAAACGTTTGTAGACAGAGAAAATATCGCCTTTGTTACGGATTCTTCAAACAATGACCTTTGTTTTCTTCGAAACCAAATCCGGCTTGAACTTATTCCTCTTTTGGCCTCTTCATATAACAGTGATATTGTGGAAACCTTAAGCCGCACGGCTGAGATATTCAGGGAAGAGCAAAGCTGGATTGATACCATAATCAATCCTTTATTTGAATCAGTCAGACTGGACGAAGATGAACCCAATATCGCGTTGTCAATTCCGGATTTGAAAAAGACGCCTTTGGCTGCATCAAGGCGAATAATACGCAAAGCCATTTTTCAGGTAAAAGGAAACCTTCAAGGTGTGGGATTTAAGCATATGGACGCAATATTTGAACTAATGCTTTCGCCTCATGGGAAAAACAAAATTTTAGATCTGCCAGGACCCATAAAAATCAAGCGCGAACACGCCCGCTTGATAATTGTTCGTCGCAAGAACAGTGGAAGAACCCACAGTAATTCCCATGATAACATGCGAAATTTTCCAGGCTTCAGCTATCAAATCAATGAACCTGGCAGCGTCTACATCAAAGAAATTGATCATTGGATTGAGTTGGAACCTATATCTGCCGATCAGGTCCACCGACTAAAACAATTAAACGTTATTACAGAAACAGGGCAAGAAGCATATATGGATATGTCACGTGCAGGTTTTCCCATCACCATTCGTTCATGGTCTCCGGAAGATCGATTCAGTCCCCTGGGGTTGCGAGGTACTCAAAAGGTAAAAAAATTTTTAAGCAATAACAAGGTGCCGCTTTCGAAGCGCAAGACTATTGCTATTTTGGAGCATGCCGGATGCATTATCTGGGTGGCAGGATTTCGAATAGACAATTGTGTAAGGATAAAAACAGATTCAGAAAAAGTTTTAAAGGCACGACTGTTTAAAAGATCAGTATGAGTTCAACAAGTTTTTCTTGCCTTAATTTTTAAAATGTTTAAAATGAGATTTTAATGTTTACGTTTTATTTATTAATTATAGGAGGTAATAGTTGAATCCTTTTTACAAAAATATGGCATTGTGGCTCACTATCACTCTGATGATGATCATGCTGTATAACCTTTTCAGCCAGCAGCATCTGGCAGAAACCGAAATAAGCTATTCAGAATTTTTGGGGATGGTGGAAACCGGGCAGGTGTCAGATGTGGTCATTCAGGGCCAGGAGATTCAGGTAACCGATCGGGACCGAAACAAATTCAAGGTTTATGCCCCGCAGGATCCCGCCCTTATTGATATACTCCGAAACAGAAATGTGGCTATCTCCGTAAAACCGGAGGCTCAATCTCCATGGTACATGTCGGTGTTAATTTCCTGGTTCCCCATGATTATTTTAATCGGGGTGTGGATATTTTTCATGCGTCAGATGCAATCCGGTGGAGGAAAGGCGCTTTCTTTCGGTAAAAGCAAGGCCAGACTCCTGTCGGATCAGCAGGCCAAAGTCACTTTTGAAGATGTGGCCGGAATTGATGAGGCCAAGGAAGAGCTCAGTGAAATTGTCGAGTTTTTGAGTGATCCCAAAAAATTTACCCGCCTGGGCGGAAGAATTCCCAAGGGCGTATTGCTCATGGGGCCTCCCGGGACCGGTAAAACACTTTTGGCAAGGGCCATCGCCGGAGAGGCCGGAGTACCATTCTTTTCCATCAGCGGTTCTGATTTTGTGGAAATGTTTGTGGGTGTGGGAGCATCCCGGGTTCGTGATCTGTTTGTACAGGGTAAGAAAAATGCACCCTGTATTATTTTTATCGATGAAATCGATGCAGTGGGACGTCATCGTGGAGCCGGCTTAGGCGGAGGCCATGATGAACGCGAGCAGACCTTGAATCAGCTGCTGGTGGAAATGGACGGATTTGAATCCAATGAAGGGGTTATTTTAATCTCAGCAACCAACCGCCCCGATGTTCTTGATCCCGCACTTCTTCGGCCCGGCCGTTTCGATCGTCAGGTAGTGGTATCGCTTCCGGATATCAGGGGACGGGAAAAAATATTGCGTGTTCATATGAACCGGGTTCCCCTGTCATCCGATGTGGATACGATTGCTCTGGCCAAAGGTACTCCCGGCTTTTCAGGCGCTGACCTGGAAAATCTTGTCAATGAAGCCGCACTCTTAGGCGCTAAGAGAAACAAGGAAAAAATCGACATGGCAGACTTTGAAGATGCCAAAGATAAAGTCTATATGGGCCTTGAAAGAAAGTCCAAGGTAATCAGAGACGAGGATAAAAAAACCACGGCTTATCACGAAGCTGGACATGCATTGGTAGCACGATTTCTTCCCGGAACCGATACAGTCAATAAGATCACCATTATACCCAGGGGAAGAGCTGCCGGTGTGACATGGTTTTTGCCCGAAGAAAGAGATTTTAAATACAAAGATCAGTTAGAGGCCGAACTGGCCATTGCTTTTGGAGGACGGGTGGCGGAGGAAATCGTGTTTAAGCGAATCAGTACGGGTGCGGCCAATGACATCAAGAGGGCCTCCGAACTGGCCCAGCTCATGGTCCGGACCTGGGGCATGAGCGATATGGGTCCCGTGAGTTTTTCCAAAGGGGATGAACCTCTTTTTTTAGGCCGTGAAATCGCTCAACACCGGGATTATTCTGAAGAAACGGCCAGAAAAATCGACGAAGAGATCAACCGCTTGATACAAAGAGGATATGATCATGCAAAACAGGTGCTGAAAGAAAATATGGATATTCTTCAAAGTCTATCCCAAATGCTTCTGGAACAAGAAACCGTACTGGGAAAGGAGCTTGATGAGCTGATTCTTTCCATGAGGCCCGGAATAAAGCTTTCAAGTCCCGATGATTATAATGGAAGTAGTGACGTGGATGAACAAACCGAAGAAAGTACCCATGCATAAAATTGGCCGCTTCTTTTTATTGGTTAATCATTGAGACCTCCGTATTACATGACCAGCAATCCAACACGAACTGTTTTCCATATTAAATGGGACCGGCACCAACTTGAAATCGGCAGGCGCACCCTTGTCATGGGAATACTGAATGTCACACCGGATTCTTTTTCAGATGGCGGAAAATTTTTCGCTCTTGAAAAGGCAATTGCCCATGGTCAGAAACTGGTTGAGGACGGAGCCGATATATTGGATATCGGCGGAGAATCAACCCGTCCTTTTTCTGAGGAAATCAAGGAAGAAGAAGAAATTCGAAGAGTGGTGCCGATTATTGAACATCTTGCCAAAAGGGTCAATATTCCCATCTCCATTGACACCACAAAATCCGGGGTGGCCAGAAGGGCGCTGGATGCCGGTGCAAGCATAATAAACGATGTGGGTGCCCTTCGTATGGACCCTGCTCTTGCCCGTTTGGCTGCCCAACGAAGGGTTCCGGTAATTCTCATGCACATGAAAGGGGTTCCAGGAACCATGCAGGTCAACCCCCATTATGACGATCTGGTGGGGGAAATCAAAGGATTTCTTTCAGAGCGAATTCATTTTGCAATCCAGGAAGGAATTGAAAAATCTAAAATTATCATTGATCCCGGAATCGGCTTTGGGAAAACTGTTGATCACAATTTACAGTTGATTCGAGATTTAAACCTTTTTTGTGATTTGCATGTACCGATTCTCATCGGACCTTCCAGAAAAGCATTTATTCGAAACACCCTGAAAACACATTTTGGGGAAGAATTTTCATCTGCTAAACCCCAGGTGGAAACAGGTACCCAGGCCATTGTGTCGGCATCAATATTAAACGGCGCCCATATCGTTCGCGTTCACGATGTCGCCAATACTGTTGTAACTGTAAAGATGATCGATGCTGTTCGAGCTTAATGGATTTGACTTATACCTGACAAAAAATTGACAAGCTTTAATAATGAACATGGATAATCATATCATCCCACCCAATATCCGTCAGGTATCTGAAAACCTTTTTTTAATCGCCCTTGATCCGGGAATTCGCGGCTTTCAGAATTTTATCGGGGTTTGGCTTTATAAAGGAAATATCAATTTTATTGTGGATGTCGGGCCATCATCAACTGCACCCGGATTGATCACAGCCCTCGAAAACATGAAAATAGCTCATCTGGATTATATTTTATTGACCCATATTCATATCGACCATGCCGGGGGCATCGGGCAAATTGCGAATCATTTTGATAAAACTCCCATCGTCTGTCACAGCTCCGGCATTGGGCATTTGGTGGACCCATCACGCCTGTGGGAAGCAACCACCAAAACTCTTGGACCTGTGGCACAAGCATATGGGCCGATCACCGGCGTTGACAAGAGACGTTTTTTAAATGCCGAAAGCTTTGCCGCGGAGCAACTCAAAACCATCGTCACTCCCGGTCACTCTCCTCATCATGTCAGCTTTAAAGTCAGCCCCTTTTTGTTTGCCGGAGAAGCCGGCGGCGTATTTTTGTCCCTGTCTGCCAATCACCATTACCTCAGGCCGGCAACACCCCCCCGGTTCTTTCTTGAAACCACTGTAAAAAGCATAGATGCACTATTGGAAAGTGAACCGGAAATGATCTGTTACAGCCATTTTGGTATCAAAGACGATGCTATGGTAATGCTGTTGAAGCATAAAAAGCAATTGTATCTATGGAAAGAAATCATCGGCGGCGAAATGGAAAGTTCTCCCAAAAAAGATTTTATTTCCGATTGTCTGAACCTTCTTTTACAAAACGACCCCAATCTTGCCGGTTTCTTTGCTTTGGATGATGTCACACAGGAAAGAGAACGCGGATTTTTAAACAACAGTATCCGTGGTTTTGTGGGATACCTGGAAAGCCTCACTGATAATTCTTAATCCTTCAAGAGTCAGGTTTTTTTCCACGGCATCGATGGTTTCTGAAACTTTAAACATGATACCGGCAAGACCACCGGTGGCAATAACCCGTGCGTCAAAACCCAGTTGCTTTTTCATCCGGTTTACGATTCCATCCACAAGCCCTGCATATCCGAAAATAATCCCCGATTGTATACTTTCCGAAGTAGTTTTTCCTATCACATGCTCGGGTGGCTTGAATATTTCCACTCGCGGAAGTTTGGAAGCTTTTTGGAAAAGGATTTCCGCAGAAATCATGATACCGGGGCTTATGGCCCCTCCAAGATACTCTCCCTTTTGAGAAATAGCATCAAAAGTGGTCGCTGTACCAAAATCGATAACAATCAAGCAGGTTTGATATTTTTCATAGGCAGCTACTGAATTGACAATCCTATCGGCACCTACTTCGGATGGATTGCTGTATAAAATAGGCATACGGCTGTAAGAACCGGCATCTATCCACTGGGGCACATGTCCCAGGTATTTCCGGCAAAAGCCGTCCAAAATTGTAACCATGGGAGGAACCACACAAGATATAATGGTTTTATTGATTTTTTCAGGATTCATCCCGCCCTGGGAAAATAAGCTGGTTGCCAGCACATTGAATTCATCAGCAGTGGTATTTTTTTCCGTACGAACACGCCAGTCTTTCAGGAGCCTGGTCCCTTCATAGATTCCCATCACAATATTTGTGTTGCCCACATCAATGACCAATAGCATGGTTAAATCACACCCCTCATATGCCACGTATTTTTTTTGAGGCATATTGAAAAACTTTGTAAAAAATTTCTTTATCGGCAATGCCTCTCAGTAAAATTTTGTTGATTTCATTAACATTGGCAACGTTAACAACAAGGTTGACACTTTTGTGAAATGCTTCCATATTATCCATGGTTCTAAAACGTTGGGTCAGCATCACCAGAAACAGATTTCTTCGCAAAACCATGGGAAGTTGCTGAAGATAAATAAGTACTCCGTTAAAGTGGTAATCTTTACAGTCAAACAATTCATCTAAAATGACCAGATCAAAGTTGTGATATCGCATCTTTCTTAACGCATCCCGGGCATTTTCAGCTAAAGTATTGTGGTACTCCAGATCCACGAGGACGGATTTAATGATATCGGCAATTTTCTGATCCGATACGCACAGCAAGGATGCCTTGGCCTCTTCTTCAAGAAAGTCAAACGGTTTTTCAGTTGCATCGTAGGTTTCCGTAAGAAGATCTTTTATCAGGTCGCCTGATTTTTGATTTTCTGGCTTTTCCGTTTGAGGGTTTGAATTGATTGCCAAACGGTTTTTACATCCGGGGCAGTTAAGATACGCGACCCGATTCCTGGGAATTTTGCTGTCGGGAATATTTAATTTTTTTTGACAATTATCACAAGTTATTTCCATAAGCCTTTGTCCCGCCCCCGGTTATCATTTATTATAGTTATTGTCTATCTCCAGCTTTTCGATATCGGTGGTGGTTTCTCCTCTTGCACTTTTCACCGAATCGATACCTCTTCCCACAACACCTTTGCGCGAACAATATCCGAGGGCAGTTTCCTGAGTAATAACACCCAGTTCATAAAGATGTATAATATAATCATCAAAGGTGGTCATTCCAAAAGGCCTGCCGGCCTGCATAATATCATAGAAGGTTTTTCCCTCTGACTCACCATGAAGAATGCTGTCTTTGACACGCAGGTTTGTCTTTAAAATTTCAAAGGCAGCAATTCGCCCGCCACCGACCTTAGGAAGAAGCCGTTGGCAGACAATCCAGCGAACTGCATCAGCAAGACGTATCCGGACCTGAATTTCTTCTTCCGTGCTGAACATGCCGATAAGCCTGTTAATGGTTGCACCGGCATCTACCGTGTGAAGTGTGGTAAGAACCAGGTGTCCTGTTTCTGCGGCATTCAATCCAATTTCGATGGATTCCCGATCCCGCATTTCACCCACAAGGATGACCTTGGGAGCTTGCCGAAGGGCTGAACGAAGGCCGCTGGCAAAAATATCAAAATCGAGACCAAGTTCTCTCTGGTTAAAAGTGGCTTTCTTATGCGGATGTTGATACTCTATGGGGTCTTCCAGCGTAACCACATGAACTGATTTTGATTCATTGATTTTATCCAAAATTGCGGCAAGCGAGGTTGTTTTTCCACTTCCGGTGGCCCCGGTGACAAAAACAATACCGTTTTTTTCCGCAGCTATATCGTGCATGGCATATGGTAAGTTAAGCTCCTCTATGGTGGGAATTTTGGATTCCAGTTTACGCAGAACAAGAGAATAATTGTTTGACTGGGAAAAGATATTGACCCTGAAACGTGCTTTGCCCGGAAGATTATAGGAAAGGTCACAAGATCCCGTGGCTAAAAGCATTTCAGTCAAACGACGATCCTGATTAATCAGGTTCAAGGCAAACGTTTCTGTCTGAAACGGGGTCAGCTCCTTGAACTCAGGCTTCATTTCCACGGGCACAAGCTCTCCGTAACTTTCCACCTGAAGTGGTTTTCCGGGTGTCAAATTAAGATCTGAAACATCCTGATAAGAATCCAGCATTTTGGTCAGAATATGGTCTATTTCCTGTTTTCTCATGACAAATAGTTATCCGGTTTGATATTTAGGCTTCTGTAAAATCTGTGGGCGGATTGGTTAAAAGCGGCCTGAAACGTGATTTCTCGTTTGCTTTGAGGTAAGCATCATCACCACTGATTTGACCTTTGTTGTACAAATTCATGATGGCATCATCCAACAGCTGCATTCCATAGCGCTTACCCGTTTGCATCACAGAGGGAAGCTGGTGTGTCTTGGCCTCCCGGATCAAGTTGCGNGCCGCAGGAGTGGCNATCAAAATTTCAAGGGCGGCCACTCGACCTTTTACATCCACACGCTTGAAAAGCACCTGAGCTACCACCGCCCGAATGCCATCGGATAAGGTAGACCGAATCTGAGGCTGTTGATCGGCCGGAAAAACCTCTATGATTCGATCGACAGTCTTGGGAGCGCTGGTGGTATGAAGGGTGGCAAAAACCAGATGACCGGTAGAAGCAGCCTCTATGGCCAGGCTGATGGTTTCCAGATCCCGCAACTCTCCCACGAGTATGATATCGGGATCCTCCCTGAGGGCACCTCTCAACGCAGAGTGAAAAGATTTGGTGTGAAGACCGATCTCCCTTTGGTTAATGACACATCCCCGGCTTTTGTGAACAAATTCAATGGGATCTTCAATGGTAATAATATGGTCTTTCCGGTTACGGTTGGCCACATCAATTATGGCAGCCAGGGTTGTGGATTTACCACTTCCGGTGGGACCTGTAACCAGAACCAGGCCCCGTGGAAGCGAAGCCAGTTTGGAAATTACCGGTGGTAGTCCCAATTCCTCGGCAGTCATAATTGTGGTGGGAATCTCTCTGAAAACTGCCGCCACACCGTTTTTTTGCATAAAAAAATTGGCCCGGTAGCGGGCCAGTCCGGGGATTTCATAACCAAAATCCACATCCCCTGTTTCTTCAAAAACCTTTACTTTATCCTCAGGTGCAATTTCATAAAGCATGGCCCTCAAACTATCATTATCCAGCACCTTGTATTTAACTCTTTCCATCTCGCCCCGGATCCTGAGCGCCGGAGGCTGAGACGCCGCCAAATGAAGATCCGATGCTCCCTGGTCGTTCATGAGTTTAAAAAATGCATCAATCTTTGCCATTTCACTTTCCGTAAATGAATTGAATCCGTTTAAAAAAAACTACACTCTGTGATAACCTTACCTATTTCGGCTGTTTCAGCACCATTATCTTCGACTCTTCGTCATCCACGGCCTTCATTCCATCCTTGCTAAGTTGCAGTAGCTTTGAATGCGCATCCAGCACGGAACGAATCTGAACCTCTATCTGAATCCTCTGGCGCTTCAGTTCGGAAATATCATCGTGAAGCTGTGCCAAACGATTGTG
>SL_3KL_010_SEDDRAFT_10000928_pt1 | contig 25881 bp, 15 predicted proteins | sample SodLakKL_010_SED_2_FD_10381 | JGI IMG/M metagenome (IMG submission 10381) | reverse complement strand
CCAATGGTCTGATGGGTCTCAGTGGCCGCGAATCTTCCGAGGAGCGTCCGGCAACCCTCGGAGCCGGGGAGAGCGGCGCTGGGGAGAGCGGAGCCGGAAGGAATCTTGAGCGAGCCCTACCCTTCCGATTCGGTGGGGTGCATCCTTTGGGGTACATCCTTGATGTCCAGGAACGCACGAATCCCCCTGGAGTCGTCCCCGGATCGGTGTCACACCTACCCCTGGACCAGGCCGCCGTCATGACCATCGAAATCATCATCGTCCTGATCGGCCTGATGCTGGTACTTCCTGCCATCATCGGGACCTTGGCGAGCAACTCGGGCGGTGCAGGCCCTTTTGGTCCGACCATCACCATCGTCATGGCCGTGCTCGGTGTCGGCCTGTTGCTTTATGGTGGGTTTGCCTATGGCGTCGTGACCCAGCGCGGACAACTCGAGGTTCCGGCCGTCGCAGGGAAGCTTCAGGTCGAACACCCCGTCCAGCGGGTTCACATCATCTCTCCCCTGGACGGCGAGGCCGTGCCGTGCCGGGTGCTGACCATGGGCGTCTATCCCCAAGGGCACGACAAGGATATCTGGGTCCTACTCCGCCCGACGGACAATATGCTGTACCCGCAGTCGGATCATACGAACACGTCGTTCAAGCGGAACGGCGAATGGCAGGTAATCACCCGGTACGGTGGCTCGCTGGATGAAAACTACGAGGTCATCGTCTTCGAAGCCGATGCCGCCGCCTCTCAGTTCTTCACGGCAACCCTCGAAGAATGGAAGGCAGACCTGTTCTTCCCCGGACTGACCGACGAGGAAATGCCTGCGGGCGCAACTGAGCTCGACCGCATCACCGTGACCCTGGCCGAAAACTGTCGCGGCGTGTTTTGAGTCCTCGCGGCAAGCAGCCGGTCGATCCCGGCGAGCCGGTTCTCCGGACTCAACTGCGGCCCCACGCCTCCATGCCTCAGAAGACCGTGTGCTCGCCCCGCTCCACCGAGGTCTCCCCCCGCACAAGCTTCCCATAGTAATCGAAGAGGGTCTCGGAACCGGTGGACGGGGTGGCGGCGGCGTCGTACCTGCCGGCCTCCTCATCCCATACCAGCATGGATTCGGTTGCGTAGTAGAGGCCGATGCGGGCGAACTCCGCCCGGGCGCGCAGCGGTGGGATCACACGGGACAGCACGCCCAGACCACCGGCGATTCCGCCCAGTAACGCGACGGGCACATGACGGATCCTGGGCTCCCGTCCCAGCAGGGCAAAGAGGTGTTCGGCCTGCTCCATCGGTGTGATGGCCTCCCCGGGTCCCCCGATGGGCAGCACGCGGTCCTGGCGGGCCGGATCACTGAGACATCCTGCCAGATACTCGGCCAGGTCGTCGTCGCTGATGGGTTTGCATGCGGTGAGGGTGCCATCGCCGAAGACGAGGTAGGGCTTTCCCGCCATCACTCGGGCCACCTGCCCGGAAAGGGATTTGAAGTAGGCCGTTGGCCGCACGATGGACCAGGTGATCCCCGAGTCCATGAGCCTCCGCTCGAAGGCGAGTTTGGCGTGCTGGAAGGTGAGCCTGGGCTTCTGGACACAGATGGCCGAGAGCAGGACGAAGTGGGTCACCCCGGAGGCCTGAGCGGCCTCCAACAGATGGATGTGGGCCTGGTGGTCGATGGCCCAGGCATCCTCAGGAGCCCCTGTGCGCGAGGCCATACAGGATACGACGGCGTCGAAGGGTTCTCCTCGGAATCCGTCCCGTTCCATGGAGAGGCGGTCGGTCACATCACCCCGGCGGACCGTGACTCCGGGCTCCGGCAGCGGGGCGGGGGAGCCCGCAGCGCCCGTGGATTGCTTCGGGGCACGAAGGAAACACACCACGTCGTGGCCCTGGCGAGCCAGGGCCTGCACCGTGGCGCGGCCGATGGTTCCGGTGGCCCCCACCATGAAGATGCGGAGCGGGCGGGGGGTCGGAAGGGGAAGCTGGGTATCCATGGAGGTGGAGTTTAACCCAAAATTCCCTGACGGGTGAGTCGCGTGGTTGACGGCGGCGCGTCTTTGACTGGGGAGGTGGCCGTAGGCTGGAGCCCGTTATGGAACCCGCACCGTTGCCTCCACCTTGGGGCCCGATAGCGCCAGGCCGCGAGAGGCTGGCCTGGAGTGTGCCGGGTATGATCCTATGTAACCCCGAGCCCCTCCCGACCCACTACATCACCGGTCAAGGCTTGGGAATATGCCTGAGCAGGAGTAGCCATGAAGATTGCCATCTCCCATCATCTCGTGGAGGCCGTGGATCGCACTCGTCGTGGAGACTTCTCCCAAGAGGGCCTGACGGGTTTCAACCTGCGCGTAGCGCGGACGCGGTGCTTGAGTTCCAGCGGGTATCTGGACTTCCTGTTCCCGGATTGCGACCGGCGGACCCGTGCGGTAGGATCGGGGAGGCATTCCGCACCGTCCACCTTCCGTCCATCCGCACGTGTGGGGCGGGATTGTGTGATTTCGGGCAATGGCCCGAGCGCGCTTCGACCCCCAACCTGCCATGTCCTCTCGATCTGTGACCGCCTCTTCGAACTCCTCGTCCGAGAGCCCCGACCCCGAGACGGTGGAGCGTCTCAGTGCCGGCCTTTCGGGCCTCCGTGAGCAGATCGGGCGGGTCGTCATCGGTCAGGACGCAGTGGTGGAGGAGGTCCTGCTCTGCCTGCTCGCCGGTGGACACGGGCTCCTGGAGGGCGTCCCCGGCTTGGCGAAGACTCTTCTGGTTCGAACACTGGCTCGGGGACTCGAACTGGAATTTCGCCGGATCCAGTTCACCCCGGACCTCATGCCCGGGGACGTCACGGGAACCGAGATCATCGAGGATGACCGGACCACTGGCGGCCGGGCTCTCCGCTTCCTTCCAGGACCCGTCTTCACCCATGTCCTCCTGGCGGACGAGATCAACCGGGCGCCGCCCAAGACCCAGGCCGCCCTCCTGGAGGCCATGCAGGAGGGGAGTGTGACGGCTGCGGGTGAGACCCGCCAGGTGCCGACGCCCTTCCTCGTCCTGGCCACCCAGAACCCTCTGGAGCAGGAGGGGACCTACCCCCTTCCCGAGGCCCAGCTCGATCGCTTCCTCCTGAAGATCCGGGTCTCCTATCCTTCCGAGCAGGAAGAGCAGCAGATCCTGGCGGCCACGACGGGTAGGGTCCGGCATGAGGTCGACGCCGTTTTGGGGGCTGAGGAAGTCCACCTCCTTCGCACGGCCACCCGGCAGGTACCGGCGGACGCCTCCCTTCTGGACTATGCCGTCCGGCTGGTGCGGGGAACGCGTCCGGGGAGCCCGGGCCAGGTCGCTTCGGTGACGGACTGGCTCCGCTGGGGTGCCGGTCCCCGTGCGGGCCAGGCCCTCATTCTTGCGGGGAAGGCCCGAGCCCTCATCCGGGGACGCCTGCACCTTTCCGGTGAGGACCTGCAGGCTGTGGCGCCGGCCGTCCTCCGCCACCGGATCCTCCCCACCTTTCGGGCTGAGGCCGAGGGTCTGGACCCGGATGACCTCGTATCCCGTCTCCTGGATCGCGTCCCGGCACCCGCAAGCCGCGTCGCCTGATCGGGATGGCAGCGAAGTTTGATCTGCCCCCGGAACTCCTGGATGGGATTGAGGATCTGGCGTGGGTGGGACGTCAGGTGGCCCGGGGTCTGGGGCCCGGGGTCCACCGCTCCACCCTCGTCGGGCTCGGCGAGGACTTCGAGAGGCATCGTCCCTACCAACAGGGAGACGACCTCCGCCATCTGGACTGGCGGCTCCTGGCACGGACCGACCGGCTTCACGTCCGCCGGTACCGGGAAACCACGAACGTCCGGACCACCTTCATCGTCGACGGCTCTCCCTCCATGGGCTTCGCAGGGATCGAAGTCCAACCGCAGAGGGGTAAGGGCCCGCTGACCAAGCTCCGGTACGCCGTCCTCCTCGTCGCCGTACTGGGTCACCTGGCGCGGGACGCCGGCGACCTTCCGGGGCTCGTCGTCTCGGGAGGACCGGATGGTACACCCCTTCACATTCAGCCTGCCCGCCCCGGTCGGGAGGCCTGGCACGCTCTCCTCCATGCCCTCCACGGGCTCGAGGTCGGCGAACCGGCCCCACTGGCCCCGATCCTGACCCGGGTCGGAGGGCTTCCCCGGGGTCGGGTCGTCATCCTATCCGACTTCCTTCAAGACGACCAGGGTGAGGCCTTCTGGACCCAGGCGGGGCACCTGCGTGCCCGGGGAGACGACGTCACTGCGATCCGTATCCTGACCCCCGACGAGCTTGGCCAGGGGTCGGCGGCCGACGGGCTCTTTGCGGACCCTGAGGATCCGGACCGGGCCATCCCCGGGCGTCCCCGGGGAGACAGAGGGTACATCGAGCGCCTGGAGGGCTACTACCGTCGCGTGGCTCTGGAACTGGAGGATCGAGGGGTTCTCTGGTGGGAGGCCTGCACGACCGATCCGCTCCTCCCCCTCCTGCGCGGATGGATCCGTGGCGAGGGTCGGAGATGATCGAGATCGCTCGTCCCGCACTCCTCTGGACCGGCGCCCTGGCGGCCCTCCTCCCCCTGGCTCTCCACCTCCTTCGCCCTCGGGAGCGGGATCGACGTCTTCTTCCCACGGCCCGCTTCCTCTCGAGAGAGACGAGAACCCGGATTCGCATCCACAGATTCCCGGACCACCTCGTCCTTCTCCTCCTCCGCATGGCCTTCTGCCTGATCCTGGGGGCGGCCCTGGCGGGGATGAGATGGATCGGCCCGTCGGAGGGAATCGGGGAAATCGTCATCGTGGATCGGGGGCCGGGGATGGCACCCGTGTGGTCCGATGCGGAAGCGGCTCTTGCGGAGATGGTAGGGGATCGGACCCGCAGGATCATCCTGGTCGGACTGGACGAGGACGGTTCGGTGACGAGCGAATCCATCGCCCCGGGGGATCTCCCTGAAGGAGAGGCGTGGGCCACCCTCGCGCCCGTTGAGCAGGGTCCCTGGACAGACGTCCATCTGGCACACCTTCTCCGGGAACTCCGGACCGCCGGAGGGGGCCTTGCCGGAGTCGACTCCATCGAGGCTCGTATCCTGACCCGAGCCCGCTGGTCCGCCTGGCACCCCGGGACCCTCGCCCTGCGGGCAGAGATCTGGCCCGCCGGGATCGGCATCGAGTTGGTCACCGATGAGGGCCTGGGCACGGTCCCCGGTGGACCTTCCGCGTCCTCGATCCGGCTCCTGGCTCCGGAGGGGGTGGAGGCCGCCTTCCGGGAGGCCCTTGAGCTGTGGGGCTACGATCCGACTCGGGATGAGGGTCCGGAGATCGAGTTGATGGTAGGGCCTCCGGACGGGCTTGGAGCCCTCTGGCAGGAGGCGGAGGAGTCCTCTCCCCGGGAGGGGGACGGGACCTTCCTCCTGCCCGACGGCCGGGTCGTTCCGGGGGCCGGCCGGTTTCTCGGCGGGTTCCCGCCCGACGGCGCACGGGTTCCCCTCTTCCGGGGCGGAGGACGTCCGGCTGCGGCAGCCACCGGGCCCGGCCCGGGCGAGCCCTGCCGAATCGCTCTGCCCCTGGACGGGGTGGTCCCGATCCTCGGGGAGCTGGTGGTCCTCCTGGACGCCCTCCTCTGGGAGGGGTGCCGGGTCCGGCGCGCCTCGGCGGGGGAGGACGAAAGCGCGGCAGAGTTCTGGCGTGTGCTCCTGGAAACGGCGGACGGCATCGGTCCGGTCTCCGCCGAGCTCATCCGGACCGAGGAGGCGGGCCGGCCCCTGGCCAGGCTCCTCATGGCACTTGCCTTCATCCTGGCCCTGGGAGAGCTCATTCGCGTCCGGGCGCTCCCATGAGGAGGACCCCCACCGCCCTGTTTCGGGTATCTCCCGATTGTTTAACGTCCCGATCTACTCCGGACCCATGACCGTAGACGCCAAGCCCTCAGCCTCGGCCCGACCGGCGAGGGATCGTCTGGTGAGCCTTCTGCGGGCCACCCGAGCCCGTTGGCGACGCCGGACCGTAGTCCGAGGGGCGGCGGTGGGTCTTGGGGTGCTGGCGGGAGGGGTCCTCCTTCTGGCCCTTCTTTCCGTCGCAGGGATTCTACCGCCATCGACGGTAGCCGTCCTCCGATGGCTCCCACCCGGCCTGGCGCTCCTCGCCTTCGGGGGTTTCGCCGTTCGGGCCGTTGTCCGGGCGCCGACCCTGGAAGCGCTCGCCTTGCGCGTGGATGAGGGCGGATCGGAGGACCACCTGGCGTTGACCCTCCTTCGCCTGGACCTGCACCATCCCTACGCCTTGGAACTCGCTCGCCGGAGTGAGATGCGGGTGGACGGCCTCCGTCCCTCCAGCCTGCTCGAGCCCGCCCTCACCCGGGTCCAACTGGCCGGAGCCGCCCTCCTCCTGGGCGGGGCCGGGCTGGTGGTGCTAAGCGCTGGGGGTCCCGGGGCCCTCTGGGCGGCCCATGAGACACCGACGCTCCACCGCCCGGGGGCCGCCGCCATGGCCGAGGGATTGGAGGAGGAGTCCGAGTTCACCGATCCGTTCGCGGATCTCCGACTCCGGATCGAGCCTCCTGCCTACACAGGCCTGGATCCGGTGGAGCTTCCGGCCAGTGGGGGGATCACCGCACTCGCTGGGAGTCGGGTACAGGTCATGGGAGACGGGCAGGACCTGGAGGCCCGGATCATCCGGGAGGAACGTCAACCGGAGGCCCTGGTCCCGGTCGAGAACTGGCGGGTCGAGTGGATGGTGGCGGCAGGGGATCGGGGCCTACTGCTACGAAGCTCCTCCGGCAACCGCCGGGAGCGGGTCCTCCCCGTCCAGGTCCGCCTCGACGGCCCTCCCGAGGTCGAACTCCTCGAGCCCACCCGGGATCTCGTTCTGGCTCGGGGTGAGGGAGAGGTGACCTTCCGGGCCCGGGCCCGGGATGCGTATGGGATCGACGAATTCAAGCTGAGCTGGGTCCACACGCGGGGTGGTGGGGAGTCCTTCGACTTCCGCGAGGACAGCCGAAGCTGGGCGACCTTGGAGGAAACGGAAGACGGGGTGGAGGGCCGGCTGACTCTGGACCTGGAAGAGCTGGGAATCGGGCCTGGTGAGGTCCTCCACCTGCGGGCCACCGCCTCGGATGCAAATGAGGTCACCGGTCCAGGGACCGGTGTCTCCCGGACCCGTCAGATCCGGGTGATCCGGGAGGGCGAAGAGATGCAGGTGGATGCGCTCCTGGGGCTTCCCCTGGAACTGTCCGAGGAGCCCGTCCTCTCGCAGCGGATGCTCCTGATCATGACCGAGGAACTTCTGGGGCGGGCCCACGGGCTCACACCAAAGGAGTTGGCTCGGGAGTCCGGTGCCATCGCCCGACAGCAGCTCCGGCTACGGAGTCAGATCGGCGAGCAGGTCTTCTCCCGAGCGACGGGTGCCATGCAGCCCGCCGACCTCCACCTGGGGGACCACTCCCATGGAGACCACGCCGGCGAGATTGCCCATCTGCTGGAGGCGGAGGCCCACGACCACGACCACGACCACGACCATCACGACCACGACCATCACGACCACGACCACGCGCACGACGACGAGCCTCCCCACCGCAGCCCACCGGGCTCCCGGTACGGGGTTGCCGCCATCTTCGATCCCTCTGCCCACACGGCTTCCGCTGAGGAGGCCGTGGTGTCTCCTTCCCCCCATGACCCCACTCACGGACTCGAACACCGTCCTGGTCATGGTCACGGCCACGACCACGACGAGGTCCGCCCCGGAGAGGCGGGGACGGATGTGGGCAGCGTCACCATAGGGGGGCTGGGCCAACTTCCCACCGGGTTCGGGGAGGTGAACTGGATCGACCATCATCACGATGGAGATCCCATCCTCTCGGTCAACGAGCCGCTCCTGGCGATCTACAACGCCATGTGGGAGTCGTCGCGCCGCCTTGAGCTTGTCACTCCAGAGGCTTCCGTGCCCCATCAGGAGGAGGCGTTGGCCGGACTCCAGGCTCTGCGCGAGAACGAGCGGGTCTTCGCGAGGGGGCGGGTCTCGGCACCCCCGGTCGACGTGACTGAGGTCCGGGGCACCGGTGAGGTGACTGATGTGGACCCGGCCTCCCGGAGCCCCACCGAACGGGTGCAGAGGGCCGACCGCTGGATCGGACAGATCGAGGACGCCATGGGCCGCATTGGGGACGGGGATACCCCCGAACTCTCCCAGCTCGCCGTAGCCCTCCTCTCCGATGGTGGAGTCCCCTCCGCCGCCGGGAGTCGTGTGGTCGAGGCGGAGGAGCGGCTGCGGGATGGGGACCCGGACGGCGCGCTCGGGGAGCTGGCCCACGTCCTCCGCCTCCTGGACGCCCGAGACCACCGCCCGGACCGGCTGCATCGATCCGTCCGGGGGAGCCCCTCCATCACTTCCTCCCTGCTCACCCTGGCGTCCGACCGGGTGGAGCCTGGATTCAGTCCCTCCGAACCTTCCACCGGGGATCCGGATGGGTCCGCAGAGGCTGAGCCCTTCGTCTTTGCCACCCTCCGGTACGAGTCCGGCAACTGGGACTCCGGTCCCCTGGTCCCTCAGAATCTGATCCACTCACTGGCTCGGTACACGGATCTTCCGGTCGCTCCGGAGGGGGTCGTGGTGGACCTCTCCTCTCCCGAGATCTTCCAGTACCCGGTCCTCTACCTGACAGGGCACATTCCGGTCCGGTTCTCGGAGGCTGAGTCCCGCAACCTGAAGGCGTACGTCGAGCGCGGGGGCTTCGTCTTCATGGACGACCACAACCACGACATTGATGGTGCGTTCCATCGCACAGTCACCGAGGAGCTGGCCCGGATCTTCGGTGACGGCGCCCTACAGCCCCTGCCAAACGACCACGAGCTCTACCGCGCCTTCTTCCACTTCGACGACGGTCCTCCGACCACGGGTATGGAGCTCTCGGGTTGGGGCGACGGGATCATCCATTCCCAGCTTCAGGCCATTCGGGTCAACGGTAGAATCGGGATCCTCTACTCGAACAAGGACTACTCGTCGGAGTGGAACTACCACGCCGTGAACAAGCGCTTCCTCGCCGTGGACAACACCCGGTTCGGGGTGAACCTCCTCATTTACGCCCTGACCCGGTGACCCGTCCCGACGAGTCGAGATCGCCTGTGGAGATCCCTGGGTTACGGGCTCTTCTCCTCGTCCTCCTGGGACTTCTGGTGATCCTGGGAGTCCCGGAAGAGCACCGTCCCGGACAGCCGGTCCAGGTAGAACTCTCGACCATCGCCGAATCTCCGAACGCCTGGACGGACCTCCTCGCCCGAAGCGCCGAGGTCCCCATCCGGGCCCGGATTTCGGGTTTGCCCGCGCCCCTGATCCTGGAACCGCCGTCCCGCCTTCGAGCTGGGCGCCCCTCCGCCCTGGGGGTGGCCTGGACCGCCTCCGATCCCGATCCCCCCATCCTGACCCTCACCGGACCGGCCGGGGTGGTGGACAGCCTCAAGCTGGATTCGGAGGAGGGGGCCTTCCTCCTGGAGCCGAGGGAGGCCGGACCGGCAAGCTGGGGGCTGGCGGCGCTTTCCACCGGCCAGGAGCTCCACCCCGTGGCCTTCGGGGCGGAGGTGGGTGGATGGGTCGAGGAAGCTCGAGCCCTTCGGATCCTGGTCCTCTCCGGGCCCCCGTCCTCCGAGGTCCGTCTTGCCATCAGGGCGCTGGAGGAGGCTGGAGAGGAGGTCGAGGGGTGGATTCACCTGGGCAGGGATCTCTGGGTCGGTCGGGGGCGGGAACCGGGCCCACTCCCCACCGACGGGTCCGAACTCGCCGAGTACGATCTCGTCATGGTCTTCCCTGGTGTGGAGATGACCGGGGCGCTGCGGGACGGACTGGAGGTTGCCGTGGGTCAGAGGGGAGTCGGCCTGCTGTTGGCCGGAGGCGCCGGGACCGATCGGGCCACCGCTGAATGGCTGGCGTCGCGGGTCGATGCAGGCGGGCTCTGGGACGGCTCATCCCCAACCTCGGAGGTGCTTCCAGAACCCGGAGCGTCGGTGGTTGCAGAGGACCTCCAGTGGCAGCTCCCCCCCGAGATCCCGCCACTCCCCATTCGGGACGTGACGTCGCCACTTCGTTTTCCCACCTTCCCGGACGAGGGGGGTCGGACAGACCCGTTGACCCTTCATTCCTGGGGTGGGGGCAGGGTCGGCATCCTGCACCTGACGGAGAGCTGGCGCTGGCGGATGGAGGGAGACGCGGTGGATGGGCACCGCTCCTTCTGGCGAGGGATGGCCGATTGGCTCACCGGGGGGGAGTCTGAGGATCCGGCGATGGAAGTCCTGGGCGACGATCTCCGGGTGGGGGAGGCGGTCCGGGTCCGCCTCCTGAGTCGGGACGTGGACCGGGTGCCTGTTCAACTGCGGGTCTCGGGTCATGGAGCTTCGTCGGGCTACCGCCTGCCTTTGCCGGTGCGGGTGGGGGACCTCCACCTGCAGGAGCTCCAACTCGCCTTCCCGGAACCGGGGGTCCATCGTCTCCAGGGTATGGATGAGACGGATGAACCGCTGACCTCGGGAATCGGGGTCGTGATCCGGGAGGGCGGCGTCCCGGCCCCTGATCCCGAGGGTCGCCTGGCTCGTATCGCCGCCCTTTCGCCCGGAGGAACCGTGGGTGTTGGCGGTCTGGCCCCGGATCGGGCCCCTGGACGGTGGCCCTGGCCCTTCCTCCTCTTCTTCGTCCTTGTCGGGATTGCTGCCGCGGAGTGGGTGCTCAGGAGGAGGGCCGGCCGCCCCTGAGGGCCCATCCCACCCGGACCGGGAGGCGATGGGGGTCCTCGATGAAGCAGAGACGCGTTTGACGGGCCCGCACGCATCAAAGATTATGAAGCCGAATGAATTTCCCCGGCGGGGGCCTTCCGGCCTCCTCCCCGGAAGAAGAGACGATGGAAGGGATCCCATCGGTGGCGGGGGCCTGTTACGCGCCCCGGGGCCCATCCCTTCACCCCCCACACCCCAGATCGGGACAGCCAGATGAAGAGACGCGACTTCCTCCGTCACTCGGCGGTGGCCGCCGCCGGGCTCTCCGTAGTGGGCCATCCGGAGGCCCTCCACGGGATCCTCTCACCGGCCGCGTACGGCCCCGTCGCCGTGCGCTCGGACCGCCGGGAGCTGGCCATGCGTGCCCTGGAGGCCGCCCGCTCCGCTGGCGCTGACTACGCGGATGTTCGCATCAATACGAACCGGAACCAGGGCATCCAGACCCGGGAGCGCCGCGTGATCGGGCTCTCGGACAACGTGACCTCGGGCTTCGGAGTCCGAGTCCTCGTGGGCGGGACCTGGGGTTTCGCCGCCTCGAGCAACGCCACCGGGGACGAGGTGGTTCGCGTGGCCCGGCAAGCGGTGGCCCAGGCCCGGGCCAACCGGGCGGCCCAGCGGCAGCCGGTGGAGCTTGCGCCCACCGAAGTGGAGCCCGATGGCGTGTGGCGGAGTCCGATCCGGACGGATCCCTTCGAGATCCCCATCGAACAGAAGGTCGAGTACCTCTTCGGGGCGAATGAGGCGGCCATGGGTGTTGCCGGCGTCCGGTTCGTGAACTCCTCCATGTTCTTCCTTCGCGAGGACAAGTTCTACGCGAACTCCGAGGGGACGGTCACGGACCAGACGATCTTCCGGACCTATCCCACGATGAATGTCACCGCCGTGTCGGACGACAACTCGGACTTCCAGTCCCGGAGCTCCACGGACATCGCGCCCATGGGGCTGGGGTATGAACATGTGGTGGATTCGGACATGATGGGGCTTGCACCCCGTTTCGCCGAGGAGGCGGTCCAGAAGCTCTCGGCCCGGTCGGTGGATCCCGGGGAGTACGATCTCGTTCTCCTCCCCACCCACCTCTGGCTCACGATCCACGAGGCCATCGCCCACCCCACCGAGTTGGACCGGATCATGGGATTCGAGGCGAACTACGCCGGCACCTCCTTCATCTACCCGCTGGAGGAGTTTCTGGGACGGTTCCGGTATGGGCCTGACTTCATGAATGTGGTCGGGGAACGCTCGACCCCGGGTGCCCTGTCCACGGCGGGATGGGACGACGAGGGCGTGAAGCCCCAGGACTACCACATCGTGAAGGACGGGTTCTTGAATGACCTCCAGACCACCCGCGAGCAGGCGCTGTGGCTCGGGGACTGGTACCGGAGCCAGAACCGTGAAGTCCGCTCCCACGGAAATTCGTACGCCCAGTCCTGGGCTGACGTCCAGTTCCAGCGGATGCCGAACATCAACCTGGAGCCATTTCCGGATCGGGACGTGAGTGTGGACGAGTTGGTGGAGGGGATTGATCGGGGCATCATGATCGATGGATCCGGCTCTTTCTCCATCGATCAGCAGCGGTACAACTCCCAGTACGGGGGCCAGGTCTTCCACGAGATCCGAAACGGTCGGGTCACCGGGATGCTCCGGGATGTGGCCTATCAGATTCGGACGCCCGAGTTCTGGAATGCCATGGATCTATGCGGGGGGCCCAGCACCTACTTCATGGGGGGAGCATTCGGCGATGCCAAGGGCCAGCCCGCCCAGTCCAACGCCATCACCCACGGGTGCCCCGCCACCCGTCACCGGAACGTCACCGTCATCAACACCGCCCGGAGCGTCTGACCTATGGCCGACCAGCCTTTCATGTCCGAGGAGGAAGCCCGTCGCATCACCGATCGGGTGCTCTCCCTCTCACAGGCCGACCATTGCCGTGTCAACCTGACGAGCGCCATGGACGGAAACACCCGGTTTGCCCGGAACCAGATGAGCACATCGGGCGACATCACGAACTCGAATCTCACGGTGACCAGCGCGTTTGGGCAGCGGGTGGCGTCCTCCACCACGAACCGGTTCGACGACGATTCCCTCCAGCAAGTCGTGCGCACCTCGGAGGACCTGGCTCGCCTGGCTCCGGAGGACCCCGAGTATCTGGGTGAACTGGGGTCGCAGAGCTACCCGGATACCCGAGGCTCGTACTACGATAGCACCGCCGAACTCGAGCCGGAGGAGCGAGCCAGAGCCATTGCCCGGGTTACCGAGCAGGCCGTGACGGAGGATCTGATCTCCACCGGGTTCCTCGTCCACCGCTCCGGGGCCACCTGCGTGGCTACCTCCGAGGGCCTCTTCGCCTACGGGCTCGACTCCCGCGTCAACTTCACGACGACCATCCGCACGGAAGACGGGACCGGCTCGGGGTGGAGCGGGACGAGCGTGAACGACTGGAACGAATTGAACATCGGTGAGCTTGGAAGTATCGCCGTGCAGAAGGCCATCCGGAGCCGGGAGCCCCGGGATGTGGAGCCGGGCCGCTGGACTGTCGTCATGGAACCCACCGCCGTAGGGAACATGGTGAACCTCATGATGAACCAGCTCTCGGCCCGGGCGGCGGACGAGGGCCGGTCCTTCTTCTCGGCCCCGGGTGGCGGGAACAAGATCGGAGAGCAGTTCATCGATTCCCGGGTGAACATCCACTCGGACCCGGAAGACCCCTCCATCTACTCGACCCCGTTCAACAACATGGGGCTGGCCAACCGGCGCACCATCTGGATCCAGGACGGGACCCTCCGGGAACTGAACTACGACCGGTACTGGGCCGAGCAGAACAACCGGGAGCCAACCGGATTCCCCTCCGGCTGGTATATGGCCGGAGGGAACGACACCCTGGAGGAGATGATCGCCTCGACGGAGCGAGGCCTTCTGCTGACCCGGTTCTGGTACATCCGGAGCGTGGATCCGCGGACCATCCTCTTTACTGGACTGACCCGGGACGGGACCTTCCTGATCGAGAATGGGAGGATCACCCATCCGGTCAAGAATCTCCGGTGGAACGAGACACCCATCTTCATGCTCAACAACATTGAAATGATGGGAGCCCCGGTCCGGATCTCTTCGGGGGAGTCCGCGGGGCTGACCCCGGCGGTGGTGGTCCCGCCCCTGAAGGTCCGGGACTTCAGCTTCACCTCGATCTCGGACGCGATCTGAGGGCCTGGTCGCCCGCCCATTCCAGGGATCTGGTCCTTCCGGCCCCTTCGCCCGCGCCGGCAGGTGTCCGGTGAGCACTTCAGCGCTGACGCCCCCTCACGCCCCATACGGGACCCAGATGTTCTTGACCCGGGTGGCATGCTCGATGAACCGCTCGTCCTGGGCGCGGCAGGGCCGGCTCCAGTGCACGGGCGGTTCGGCACCGCCAGCCACAGGGGCCCATGTGCGCTTGAGGTTTCCTACCGACCGGAGCTCCACCTCCCGGGCCTCGGCGGCCCCGCCGAAGCTCCACACCGCGTCCACCCCGTCGTGGTCAGCCAGCACCGGGACCAGTTCGCTCCGGAGTCCGGTGACCAGGTTCACCACCCCTGCCGGGATGTCGGAGGTGTCCAGCACCTGATAGAGGTCGGTGGCGGAAAGGGGGAAGGTCTGGGAAGGTACCACCACCACGGTATTCCCCAGGGCCATGGCCGGCGCCACCGCGGACACGAGGCCCAGCAGGGGGTGCGAGTCCGGCGCGGCGATCCCCAGGATTCCCACCGGCTCCACCATGGCCAGGGTCACGTTCCGGAAGGGAGTGGCGTGGACCCGGCCGTCCACCTTGTCGGCCCAGGCCCCCCAGGTGAAGAGGCGCTCCACCGAGAGGGACACCTCCCGGGCCGCTGCGCCCGGCTCGAGCCCGGCCTGCTCCCGGAGACGGGTCTCGAACTCCGTCGAACGGGCCGCCAGGTTCTCGGCCAGGAAGTGGAGGATCTGGGCCCGGAGGTGGGCGGTGGCGCCGGACCACCCCGGGAGGGCCTTCCGGGCGGCCTCCACGGCGTTCCGGATGTCCTTCCGGTTGCCACGGCCCACGACACCGAGGAGGGCTCCCCCTTCTGCAGCCACCACGCCGAGGCTGGTGCCGCCATCCGGGCGCGTCTGCTTGCGGCCGATGTAGAGCTTGGGAGTCCGGTCCAGGGCGGGGTTCACCTCGTCGCCGTACCCCGTTGGGGGGACGGGCTCAGCCAACGGGCTGTGTGCATCCCCCGATCCGGGGGCCGTGGATGATCCGGGCTCAGGAGGGATCCCGAGGGCAGGGGAGGTTCTGACCCCCGTGGCCGGGTCGTGGGCGGCGGCTTCCGCCGCCATCTCCGTGTCCGAGCGGCCCCGGGGCCGGAGATACGCCAGGAGTCCTTCCCGGCCTCCTTCCCGACCGAACCCGCTCTCCCGGACCCCGCCGAACCCGGAGGCGGCGTCGAACACATTGGTGCAGTTGATCCAGACCGTTCCCGCCTCCAGGCGCGGCGCCACGTCCAGGGCCAGGTTCACGTTCTCGGTCCAGACCGAGGCGGCAAGCCCGTACCGCGTGTTGTTGGCCAGCGCCACCGATTCCTCGTGGGTCCGGAAGGTCATGAGCACCACCACCGGCCCGAAGATCTCCACCTGGGCCAGCGTCCCGGCCGGCTCCACATCGGTGCAGAGGGTGGGTGGGAAGAAGGCGCCCCGGTCCCCTTCATCGCCGTCGGCGGTTCCCCCGTCCCCATTCCCGCCCCCGGTCGCCCGGTTCCCATCCCCGGCCCAACTGGGCTGCCACACCCGGGCCCCTTCCTCCCGACCCCGGGCCACCAACTCCCGGATCCGGTCGAGCTGCACCTGGTGCACCACCGCCCCCATGTCCACGCCCTTGTCCAGGGGGTCGCCCAGACGGAGGGTCTCCATCCGGGCCCGGAGCTTCGATACCAGGCGCTCCGCCACCGACTCCTGCACCAGGATGCGGGACCCGGCGCAGCACACCTCGCCCTGGTTGAACCAGATGGCGTCCACCACCCCTTCCACCACCGAGTCCAGGTCCGCGTCGTCGTAGACCAGGAAGGGCGACTTCCCGCCGAGTTCGAGGGTGAGGGCCTTCCCGGTTCCCGCCGTCTCCCGGCGAAGGATGCGACCCACCTCGGTGGAGCCGGTGAAGGCCACCTTCCCGATGCCCGGATGGGCCGCTACCGCCGCCCCGGTCCGGCCGTCTCCGGTGACGATGTTCACGACCCCCGGCGGGACGCCGGCCTCGCGGCAGAGGTCGGCGAAGCAGAGGGCGGTGAGGGGGGTGTACTCGGCGGGCTTCAGCACCACCGTGTTTCCGCACGCCAGCGCCGGCGCCACCTTCCACGCCAGCATGAGGAGGGGGAAGTTCCACGGGATGATCTGCCCCACCACGCCGTGGGGCTCCCGGTGGGGAAACTCCTCCTCCACCAGCGCCGCCCACCCGGCATGGTGGTGGAAGTGGCGGGCCACCAGGGGGATGTCCAGGTCCCGGCTCTCCCGGATGGGCTTCCCGTTGTCCACGGACTCCAGGACCGCAAAGAGGCGACTGTGCTTCTGGATGCCCCGGGCCAGGGCGTAGAGCACCCGGGCGCGGCCGTGGCCCCCCAACGCCTGCCACGCCGGGAGCGCGGCCTCGGCGGCGGCCACCGCCGCAGCCACATGGGCCTGGGTTCCCTGCGTCACACGGGCCAGGAGCTCCCCGGTGGCCGGGTTGCGGGTCTCGAAGCCACCGTCGGTCCCGCCTTCGGACTCGTTCCCGGACCGGTTCTCAGGCTCGTCCGGGGAAGGAGGCCGGGTCCAGGAGCCCCCGATGAAGTGACCGAACGTCCGATGGTGGGCTTCGAGCCAGTCCACGGCCGGAGCGGGGCTTTCGGGAGCGGGTCCGTACTCGGGGGCGCGGAAGATGTCGGCGACGGAGGGCATGACGGATGGGGTTGGGTGCGAGCGAAGAGGTACGGACCGGGGCAAGCCGGGAGGTCACGCCATGGGATGACGATGGTGGGCCGAGTAGCGGCCGGTGGCCTGGTGCTCGAGCTGGCGTTCGATGTCGGCCAGAAGCGACGAAGCGCCGAAGCGGAAGAGGTGGGGGTCCAGCCACCGATTGCCCAGCTCCTCCTTCATGAGGATCATCCAGGCCAGCGCCTCCTTGGCGGACCTGATCCCACCGGCGGGCTTGAACCCCACCTCGTGGCCGGTGCGCTCCAGGTAGCCCCGAATGGTCCGGGCCATGACGAGCCCCACCGGGAGGACGGCATTCACCGACTCCTTTCCGGTGGACGTCTTCACGAAGTCGGCACCGGCCATCATGGCCACCAGGCTGGCCCGGGCCACATTGGTCAGGGTCGAGAGTTCGCCGGTGGCCAGGATCGCCTTCAGGTGCGCCTCCCCCGACGCCTCCCGGAATCGCCGGACCTCGTCGTAGAGGGCCTCCCAGTCTCCCCCCAGGACATGGGCCCGGGTGATGACGATGTCGATCTCCTGGGCCCCTGCCGCCACCGACGCCTCGATCTCGGCCAGGCGTTGGGGGAAGGGCGAGAGGCCGTGGGGGAAGCCCGTCGAGACGGCGGCCACCGGGATCCCGCTCCCTTGCAGGGCGTCGACGGCGGTGGGTACCCAGCGGTGATAGACACACACCGCAGCGGTGCGGATAGGAAGCTGGTCGGCTCCCAGGGCCTGGAGCAGGTCCGGGCGGACCGGCGTTCGGGCCTTGGCACAGAGGCGCCGCACATTGGAGGCCGTGTCGTCGCCGGAGAGGGTGGTGAGGTCCATAAGGGTAATGGCCCGAAGGAGCCACGCCGCCTGCCACTCCTTCTTCACGCTCCGGCGGGCGGTGAGGCTCCCTGCCCGGCGCTCCACGGCGCTGCGGTTCACCTGCAGGCTCCGGACCCATTCCAGCTTCAGCGGGATCCCTGGATTGCGGGCCGGGGCGTGGGTATCCACCGGACGGGAGCGATCCGGCTGAGCAGGTGAGACGGTTGGGGGCGAGTCGAGTAGAGCCATGACGGATGGAGTGGGACCGAAGAGGATGGACCAGGGGATTGCACGAGGTGGCAGGAGAGCGCGGGCGCCGTTGGAAAGCTAAGTGCGAGCGGTCGGGTGATCCACCGCCTGGACACGCGCGTGCTCAGCCCCTGGAAAGTCTGACGGAGGGTGGTGGGGAAGGGCACGCACTCACCCCCTTAAACGCAGAAACCCTCCCCACGGTTCACGTCCCGTAGGGAGGATTTCGCTTGCCGGCGGCAACTCAGGACCCGGGTTCTTACAAGAGCCGTCCACGTGCGGACGGGCCGGGTCGCTCTCTGCCTTCCCTGTTCCGGACAAGCTCCGGATCAGAGGACCCCCGAGCGCCGGGGGCACTTCAGTGAAGGCCGGCACCTCCTCCACTGTCGAGCCGGTCTCTTGCTCCCGACTCGAAGTCATCTCTGCAGCGTCCTGCCCGATGACACGGTCTTCGAAGGGTCTCGACGGGAGGGCTGACCTCCTCGCACGAGCCGCTTATCTTCGAAGCGTACTTCAAGTATACGGATGATGTAAGACTCGTGTCAAGGGCGTCGCCGTCCACTTCCCGGCGCCACATCCCGGGCCGGAGTGCCTGCGGGAGCGATGGGCTCCGCCGCCGGCTGCTCCACCGGGTGTTCCCCGAGCGTCTCCAGGAGCTCCTGGATGGCCCGCTCGAGCTGGGCATCCTCCCCTCGCCAGGTAGCGTGAGGGAGGTTGTCCACGCGGATGTCCGGCTCCACCCCGAACCCCTCGATGATCCACCGACCATCGGCGCCGAACTGGGGAGTCTGGGGCGACCGGGAGATTCCCCGGTCCACCAGGAGGTTGTTATTGCTGAGCCAGACGCCGGCGCCGGAGGTGCGCTCGCCCACCAGCGGTCCCAGCTCCAGCGCCTTCACCCCGGCCGAAAAGGTCTCCCCGTCGGAATACGTGAGGGGATCCATCAGGACCACCAGGTGCCCCCGGAAGGCCTGCTGCATGTTCCAGTAGGGGTCCTGACCCGGGGGTGCCCAGAACGACCACGCCCGCCTCAGCAGCTTCTCGATGACCCAGGAGTCGATGTTCCCTCCCCGGTTCCGGCGCACATCGATGATGAGCCCCTCCCGGTCGATGTTGGCGTAGAATTCCCGTGTGAAGTCGGCCATGTCCCCGGCGCCCATGGCCCGGAGGTGGAGGTAGCCGATGCGGCCGTCCGCCGCGGCGTCCACCGCCTCCCGGCGTCCCATCACCCAGTCGCTGTAGCGAAGCGCGGAATCCCGCCCCGCCGTCACAGGGTGGGTCACCACGCTCCCTTCTTCCCCCTCCCGGACGAAGTCCAGGCGGACCTGCTCGCCGGCCTGATGGGAGAGGGCTCGCTCCATGTCGGCGGCGCTCCGGATGGGGCGCCCGTTGATGTGGGTGATGAGGTCCCCGGCACGGAGCTCCACCCCGGGGCGGGCCAGGGGTGAGCGCTCCGACGGCAGCTCGGGATCGGTGCGGTAGATGTGCTCGATGCGGGCTCCCCCTTCCTCCCACTGGAAGGTGCCGCCCAGGAAGGAAGGCCGTCCCTCCTCCGGGTTCGAGGTGTAATCGCCCCCCCGGACCTGGGAGTGGAGGACGCTGAGCTCGGCCACCATCTGTGCCAGGACATCGTCCAGCTCCCTGCGGTCCCCGACGCGCTCCACCATGGGGGCGTACTTGTCCCGGACCGCCTCCCAGTCCTGCCCGCGCATCTCGGTGTCGAAGAGGAAGTCCCGCTGCATCCGCCAGCCGTCCACGTACATCTGACGCCACTCCTGGCGCGGGTCCACCGCCAGCCGCCAGCCATCCAGGCGCACCCGGGCCTCCCGGAGGTCCGAGGGGAGCTGGGCGGCGGCGGGGACGATGAGGAGCTCCCCACCCGGGCTCCGACGCACCAGGAGGCGGGAGTGGTCCCCCGAGAGTTGGGCCTGGGTGATCCCATCGGCGAACGTCTCGACCCGTGGGCTGTCCAGCCCGAAGTCCACCCGCTGGAGTGACGGTGGACCGGACTGGCCCGTCACCCGGTCCAGGAAGTACAGGCGGGAGCCGGTGGCCAGGAGCCCCGAATAGTTTCCGGAAGCCACAGGGACCTCGTGGAGGCGCTCGCCCAGCCCCGGGTAGACGATGGCGGGGAGGTCGCTGTTGTCCGAGGTGAACCCGTCGCCGGTGAGTTCGGTCCTCGGGCTCAAGGGGAAGGCGGCGTCGGGCTGAAGCGCCAGCCCGTAGATCCGGGTGCGGCGGTCGAAGAGGGGCCCCAGGTTCCGGTCACCCCAGGGGCCTCCGGGGGTGGGCGAGAAGTGTCGGTCCGAGAGGAAGAAGAGCCACCGGCCATCGGGGTGAAAGGCCGGTGAATAGCTTTCGTACCGGTCGGAGGTGAGGACGTGGGCCTCCTCGGCGTCCAGCTCCAGGAGCACGAGCTGGGGTCGCCGCATGGGGGTGTCGGGGCGGACCACCGCCAGGGCCCGGGAGTCCGGCGACCAGACCACATCCCGGTACGACATCCCGCGCGCGTCGTCGATGCGGCGGTTCTCCCGGCTCTCCAGATCCAGAAGCCAGAGGTTGCCCCGCCGGTCGGTGTGGGCGATTCGCTCCCCGTCCGGTGAGACATACATCCCGGTCCGATGGCCGGCGCCGTCGCTGGTGAGGGCCTCGCCGGCACCGCGTCCATCGGCGGGGAAGCGCCAGATCTCCTGCTCCCCGTCCGCGTCCACGAAGGCATAGACCCATTCCCCGTCCGGCGATACCACCGCCTCCCGGGCCCGGCTCGCCTCCGGGAGCGGGATCTCGATGCGGCGGAGCTCCCCGGTGCCCGCCAGCGCCAGGTGGCCCCGGGCCGTGAGGGCCACCCGCTGGGCGTCGGGGGCCAGGGCGTAGGAGTCCAGGTAGTCCAGTGGCGAGTCCAGCCAGCGGATGTGGGTGCGGCTCCGGTCCGAGCCCAGCTCGATGGAGACCACCCGGTCCGACCCCGAGGCGATGTCGTAGATGCGCAGGTCGGCACCGTGCTGGTACGTGATGCGACCGTCGGCGGACAGGGTGGCGCCGCGCACCTCCAAGTCCCGGTGCCGGGTGAGCTGCTCGGCTCCGCTTCCATCGGGATCCAGGCGCCAGAGATTGAAGAGCCCGTCCTCGTCGCTCACCAGATAGAGGTGGCCATCCCAGTACATGGGGCGGGTCAGGTTGGCCTCCCGGTCCGCGGCCAGGCGTACCGCCTCCCCATCGCCGTCCAGCGGGAAGCGCCAGAGTTGGGCCATGGTCCCACCCCGGTACTCCCGGGCATTGTCGCCGGTGAGGTCCAGCCCGAAGCGGGTGAAGAAGACCGTCCCGACTCCGTCGAACGCTCCCTGCCGGGCATCGGCCAGGGGGATCTCCGTGACGTCTCCCGTCTCCGGGTCCACCGTGCGCAGGAGGCGGAACCAGCTCGGGCCCACCGCCGCCCCCGTGGCGTAGAGCACCTCCCCGTCGGGCGTCCACCCCTGGACCTCCACCCCGTCGCCCTCCCAGGTCAGGCGCCGCGCCGGACCCCCTTCCAGGGGCATGACCCACACATCCGGCGCGCCTTCATAGCGAGCCGTGAAGGCCACCATACGCCCGTCGGGAGAGAGGTGGGGCTCGGACTCGGCGGTCGGGTGACTCGTCAGGCGCCGCGCCGTCCCGCCGGCGCTGGAAACAGCCCAGAGGTCGCCCTCGGAGACGAACACCAGCGTCTCACCGTGAAGGGAAGGGGAGTGGTAGTACCCCACCCGGTCCGGATCCACGGCCGGCGCCGGCGCCACCGTTCGTGTCCATATGTCCGAGGCGAGACCGGGCGGTGTGGGGCTGGACACCACCGGGACCGCCAACGCTTCCAGGGCGGTGACTGACACCCCAAAGAGGGCGGTGAGCGTCAGGAGAAGGAAGGCAGGGAAGGACGGACTCTGACGCGGACTCATCCAGCGACTCCTGGCAGGGGATTCAGGACGGTGACGGAGAGCGGAGAGGCTCGATCCGCCGGCGCCCTCCGATCNNCCCAATTTCGGGCCACNGANGGGGCGATGCAATTCTCATGGGGGACCGTGCGTAGTCCTAGGGACGCGGGCTATTCTCCATCTTCCCGACCCCACACCGGGGTGTGGGATTCTTCGTCCACCTCGCAGCCGCCCCATTGCCGAGACCCCATGTCCCGACACGTTCGCATCCTCCATGCACCGGAGATCCTCACCGACTCTGCCTCCCGCTACAAGTCCACCGCCACCACCATCGCCGTGGCGGCGAGTCTCTTCGGGATCCCCCTTCTCCCCCTGATCTACCCCTTCACGCGTTGGTACCAGAAGCGGTTCTTCGACAGTCTCGAGGTGATCCTCACCCGTCGGGACCTGGTGGTGCGTCTCGGCGTCTGGAACCGTCAGGAGAAGTCCATTCCCCTGGAGAAGATCACCGACGTGGCACTCCTGGAGGGGCCCATCATGCGGAGCTACGGAGTCAAGGGGCTCCGGGTCGAGACGGCCGGCCAGGTCTCCGGGGCCATGGGTCTGGTCAATCTGGTGGGGATCGACGATCCGGACGGGTTCCGTGACCGCATCCTGGAGCAACGGGACCGCATTTCCGACGGCGATACCGAGACCGGTCCCCCTTCGCCCGGAGCCACGCGCCAGTGGGAGACCGGGATGGTGGGGGAGGGGTCATCCGGAGTCGGTCCCGGTACCCCCACCCCGTCGGGAGGCGGTGGTTTCGGCGCCGGACCCGCTCCGGCCGACCCGCAGGTGCTGTCTCTTCTGCAGGAGATCCGGGACCATCTGGCGCGCCTGCAGCGGTAGGTGCTTCCGGTCAGGCTGGCGCGCCTGCAGAGGTAGGTGCTTCCGGTCAGGCCAAGGGCCGGGTCGGTGCAGGGTCCGCAGGCGGACCGTCATCCCTTCCCATCCTCGTCGCGGGGGAAGGCCTCCACCCTGGATCCTTCGAGCTCGACGGGGATCGGGCGCGGGGGGCGGGCCGAGCGGCCGGTCAGGCGTCGGAACCACCTGCCAACCCAGGTCCTGAGCCCACTCGAAAGGCGGCGGGTCATCCGCGGGTCACGGGTCAGGAGGATCGACCCCGACGTGCGTTCGGCCAACTCGTCGGCGGTCTGCCCGATGACATGGCGCCCGAAGAGGGTTCTCAGGCTGACCTCGCGACTCGCACCCAGCACCAGGAGGTCGCGGTCCCGGGCGGCCTTGAGGATTTCCTCGCGGACGTCGGAGCCTCGGGCCAGGATCAGTTCCGCATCGTTGCGGGTCAGTTCATTCAGCTTCTCCAGGTAGGAACGTGCCTGGGCTTCCCGGGCGCTGGACGCCGAGGGCGGAAGGACCATCATGAAGGTAAGGGTCGCCCCGGTGAAGGTGGCCACGGCGTCGGCCAACTCCACCTCGGCCATGGCGTAGGGACTCCCCGCTGTCGCCACCAGAATGTCTGCGTACTGTCGATTCCCCCGGTATTTGAGAACCGCCACCCGCGAAGCCGCCTGCCGCAGCACACGGTCGACGTAGCTTCCCAGGAGGTCTCGAAGTCGGAAGGTTTCGTGCCAGTCGATGAGGATGATCCGGGCGTCGGGCGTATCGAAGGCCAGGAGCGCTTTGGCACGGTCCCGGGCCAGAACGTGGTGGAATCGCAGGTCGACGCCGTGCTCGTCCGCCCGGGATCGCAGTTTGGCCATCCACTGGCGATCCGGTCCGGCGCTCACCGAATCAAGTCCCAACTGGTAGGGAACTTCCGTGATCATGACCACGTCGATGGGCGCCTGGTATCTGTGCCCGAAGGCGGCGGCCAGCCCGATCAGGTGCTTGAAGGGGCGGCCCTCTTCCACCTCGACCACGACCTGGATGGAGGGTTCGCCCCCTTCCGCCTCGGCTCTCATGGGTCCCTGATCCGGCCGCAGGACGAGACGTTTGTCCTCCAGGGACTGGAGCTGCTGCAGCTCCTGGAGGCGGTCGGCGAGGCCGAATTCGGGCTTGAGGACCCCTCCCTGTCTCTCCACCTGCCCTCGACGCCAGACGTACCACCCCCCGGCCAGCAGGGCGAGTCCCACCGCGGACAGATGAGACACGAGTCCCATCCCCGGCAGGATCGAGAGGGCGGCCACAGCGCCAACCACCGGAAGCACCGGCGACAGCGGGACCCGGAAACTGGGCTGATACCAGTCCGGATTGGCGCGTCGGAGGATCACCACCGAGAGGTTCACCATGGCGAAGATGATGACGCCGAAGGCACCCCCGAGCTTCGCCAGTCCCTCCACATCGAGGAGGAGGGCGAGTCCGGTCATGACCGCGCCCGTGACCAGGATGGACCGTGCAGGCGTCTGAAACCTGCGATTGATCTGACTGATCCAATCGGTGATCAGTCGGTCCCGGGCCATGGCAAAGGGGTATCTCGACGATGCCAGTAGTGCGGCATTCCCGGTGGACAGGGTGGCCAGGAGTCCCGCGACGGCCACGACGAGGGCTCCAGCGGCCCCAAGAAAGAGTCCTCCCGCATCGGCGAGGGGGGCCGATGCCGCCTCGATCTCGGCCAGGGGGAGCACGCCGGTGACGATGACCATTGTCAGCACGTACAGGACCGTCACCACCACCACCGAAGAGAGAATCCCCAGAGGTAGATTTCGACCCGGGTTCTTCACCTCCCCCGAGATGGCCGCAGCCTTCATGACACCGAGGTACGAGATGAAGACCACACCGGTGGTGCTGAACACTCCCCCCCAACCGAAGGGGAGCAGGGGCGTCATGGTCTCCGACTCTACCGCTGTGAGCCCCACCACCGCGAACACGGTCATGATGATGAGGAGACCCACCACGATCCAGTTCTGCAGCGTACCGCTGGCCTTGGCCCCCACCACATTCAGCAGGGTCAGGGCAAGCCCGCCGATACCGGCGGTCAGAAGGATGGGAATGGGCGAAAAGTAGAAGACATATTGTCCGAGCCCCACCAGGGCGAACGCACCCTTCAGCACCAGGGCAAGCCAGGCGCCCACCCCCACGATGGCCCCCACGAGGGGTCCGGCTGCACGACTAACGAAGTAGTAGTCCCCACCCGCCTTGGGCATGGCCGTGGCGAGCTCCGACACACTCATGGCCGCGACGCAGGTGATGAGTCCGGCGAAGAGGAAGGAGAGGGCTGCGCCAGGCCCGGCGCCGGCTGCGGCCACGCCGGGCAGGATGAAGATTCCGGCACCGATCATGGTGCCGGTGGCCGTGGCGAACACCGCCGGAAGGCCAAGCTCGCGACTCAGCTCCGGCGAGTCTCCTCGCCCTTGGGTCCCATCCATCGAGCCCGTTTCACTCATGGCGTCCCACCCCACTTCGAAGACAACTCATGGATTCCCAACTCCTCAGGCCTCTGGGCTACATGGTCCATGGATCAGGAAATCCAACCGGGGGTCCTGGGGCCGGTTCGGTNGTCCAACCTCGCGGGGGATGGGGTGGGCTCACCATGGGGCACCTCATCCGGGATCCGAAGTCCCACCCTCCGCCCCGGACTGGCTGACCCTCTCGCCCACCTGGCCGCGCGACCCACGCATCAATCCCCGGCCATTCCCGGCCCCCGCCCCCAGCCCGGTCATGAGGTCTGCTCCGGAAGGTTTCTGGAAGACACGGAGCCCGAACTCGGGGATGGTGGCCAGGACGTGGTCGAAGATGTCGCCCTGAATCCCCTCGTACATGACCCAGCGCACATCGTTGCTGAACCCATAGATCTCCATGGGGAGGCCGTCGGGACCCGGCGGCATCTGGCGCACCATTCTGGGAAGGTCCTGGTGGATACTGGGATGCGTACGGATGTACTCATTCAGGTAAGCCCGGAAGGTACCCAGATTGGTGAGGCGCCGGCGATGGGGGATCACCCCGTCCCGCTCCGGGTGTTGCCGGTTGAACTCCTCCACCTCCCACTTCTTCTGCGCCATGTAGTCCTTCAGGAGCGACCAGCGACCCAGCCTCTCGATCTCCTCGTCGGTAAGGAAGCGGACGCTGTTCTGATCCAGATAGACGGAGCGCTTGATGCGTCGCCCCCCCGACTGGGTCATCCCGCGCCAGTTCCGGAACGAGTGCTCCAGGAACTTGTGGGTGGGGATGTAGGTGAGGGTCCGGTCCCAGTTCTGCACCGTGATGGTGTTCAGGGCGATGTCCACCACATCCCCGTCGGCCTGGAACTGGGGCATCTCGATCCAGTC
>SL_3KL_010_SEDDRAFT_10000927_pt1 | contig 25887 bp, 15 predicted proteins | sample SodLakKL_010_SED_2_FD_10381 | JGI IMG/M metagenome (IMG submission 10381) | reverse complement strand
CAGGAGGTATCTGTTATCACTGTAAGGGACAAACAAAACCCCGGTCTTGTCTTCCGCGACTATAGTAAAGTAGCTATAAGCAAGAATCTTGGGACAGCGAGAATAGGTATTGTCACGGATGACATTCAAAAAAGCGTCCGGGCAACCATGCATTCACTCTGGTACATGATTGCTGTCTTTTTATTTGTTGGGCTCATCTCCGCCTTTTTTTTCTCATATATCATTGCACGACCATTGGAAGTGCTTAGTGGACATTCCAGGGACATTGACATAGAAAATATCAGGGAAGGGCTGAAAGCTATCTGCAAAAGCAAAAGCAAACCGTATTACCGGATCAGAAGAATGTTTGGTTTGAAAGATGAGATTGATGTGTTGTATGAGAATTATGTGAACATGTTGAACAGGCTGGCGGAAGCCTATAGCAACATGCACCGGCTGCAGCAGTCTTTGCTGCAATCAGAAAAACTTGCTTCCATTGGCACATTAACCGCGGGTGTAGCCCATGAGATCAACAATCCCCTTGCTGGTCTTTCCATTGGATTAAAGCGCATCAGGAAAAACCCAGGCAATCTTGAGCAAACGGAAAACTACATTTCATTGATGGAGGAGAGTCTTTCAAAAATGCAGCGTGTCATAAAGGATTTGCTTGCATTTAGCAGGAAAGATGATCTTTTATTTGAAAACAGGGAAGTGAAAGAACTTTTGGAAAAGAGTGTCCAGCTGGCCCAATATCGAATCAAGAAACACGACATCGTCATCAGGCTGGATGACAAGCTTGATGGGGTTTATCTTCGTATTGCGCCTAATCGTATGGAACAAGTTTTTCTCAATATCATTATCAACGCGATTGATGCCATCTCTGAAAGCATACAGCAGGGGAAGCGTTCAAAAGGAATGATTTCCATATTTGCCACGATTGATGACAAGAGGGTTTGCTTTGTTTTTGAGGATAATGGCTTAGGAATGGAAGCCGGGGAGATACGAAAAATCTTTGATCCTTTTTACACCACAAAGGATGTAGGGCAAGGCACCGGACTTGGTTTGTCTGTGGCTTATCAGATTGTGAAGGACCACAGCGGTGAAATTTTTGCAGAAAGCGAGCCGGGCAAGGGCAGTCGCTTTTATGTTTGTTTACCAAATACCACGGCATGATGCATATACTTGTAATTGATGATGAACGACTGGTACGTGTAACCACCGCTGATGATCTTCGGGACGCCGGTCATCGTGTCCAGGAGTTTTCATCTGCCAAAGCTGCTTTGCAATATCTTCGGGAGTATCACGAAGATGTGGATGTGGTGCTTACCGACCTGAAAATGCCGGAGATGGATGGGCTGGAGCTGACCAAAAAGATCAAAACAGATTATCCGGAAATTGTGGTGCTGCTGATGACGGCCTATGCCACAGTGGATACAGCTGTTGAAGCCATGAAAATTGGTGCATACGATTATATTCCCAAGCCTTTTCAGATGGATGAGCTTTTTATCGCCCTGGAAAGGATTGCCGAGCTGAAATCAGTGAAGAACGAGAATAAGCAGTTGCGCAAACAAGTCAGCCGGGAGTTTGACATGTCTTCTTTTGTGGGAAACAGCGAAGAAACAAAGCAGATCTTTGCACACGTCGAAATGATTGCGGACAAAACCACCACCGTATTGATTACCGGCGAAACAGGCACCGGAAAGGAGATGCTGACCAATGTCATTCATTACAATAGCAACCGGAAAAAAGAGCCGTTTATAAAAGTGAGTTGTGCCGTTTTAGCCAGAGAGGTATTTGAAAGTGAGCTTTTCGGACATGCAAAGGGTGCTTTTACAGGAGCAGACAGCCTGAAAAAGGGGCGTTTTGAGTTGGCGGATAAAGGCACGCTTTACCTGGACGACATTGACGATATTCCGCTTGACCTGCAAGTTAAGTTGCTCAGGGTCCTGGAGGAAGGTGAAATTGAAAGGGTGGGCGGCACCGATACCATCAAGGTGGATGTCAGGGTGATTGCTTCCACAAAAAAAGACCTGCAACAGCTTGTTAAGGAGGGAAAATTCCGGGAGGACCTTTTTTACAGACTCAATGTTTTTCCAATAAGAATCCCTCCGCTAAAGGAAAGGGTATCGGATATACCCCTTTTGGCCAGGCATTTTGTCCGGCGGTTTGCCGATCATCAACGAGTAGCGATCGATGATGAAGTGCTGGAGATCATGAAGAATTATGTATTTCCAGGTAATGTGCGGGAGCTGAAAAACCTTATGGAACGTCTGGTTATTTTATCCGGGGGCAAACACATTACAAAAAATATGTTACCGATGGAAGTGCGCTTCCCGGATAAACCTCACACATGTTTTTATTTCGAAAATAAACCCCTGCCTGAGATTATCAGGGAGGTAGAAGAGAATGCCATTCGGGATGCACTCATGCGAAGTGGCGGAAACAAATCAAAAGCAGCCAAATTGTTGGAAGTTCCGGCTTCTACTCTGAAATCGAGAATTGAAAAGTTGGATTTAAAACTATGACTTGACGATATTTCGTCAATATTTGCAAGATCTCGTCGATATTGACATCGCATGTACCAGGCCCTGTATTTAACTGCAGGGCCTTTTTTGTTTGATAATGAGGGGGTTATATGCCCCGGCAGTTCCTTCAAACTATTCATGGCAAACGCTTTGCACATAGAAATGGTAAATCTTATTCAATAATCAGATGTTCAACTTAAAATAGGGCTAACAATGATTCAAGCAAGAGTAATTATCGCGCTACTTACCACTTTAATTTTTATCCAGGGTTATACCCAGGAGACCTATGTGGTGGATTCGCATGAGATCGTCATCTATGGCAACTCCAATATTCAGTCCTGGTCTGCTGATGTGGAAGATTTTAGTGGGACATTTATCCTGCACATAGAAGAAGGTAAAATCACCGACATTGAAAATGTGGATATACGCATGGAAGGTGAATCTATTCAGGGTTCCGAAGGGCGTAGAATGAATAACAAAATTTATGAAACTTTGGATACAGACAATCACCCGGAGATTAGCTTTTTGTTGAGGGATGTATTGTCATTGGCGGAAAACCCTGGCACAGCCATTGTTTCTGCCCGTGGTGTCATCACTGTAGCCGGAGTTTCCCGGGTCGTGGAAATGAATACCACAGGGCAACTGCTATCCAACGGCCGGGTTGTATTTGAAGGCAAGCAAGACCTGAAAATGTCCGATTTTCGTATGGACCCTCCAAGAGCGATGTTTGGTGCCCTCAGAACGCGGGATGAGGTTGAGGTAGAGTACCGGGTAGTCCTCAGGCCCGAATAAAAAGGCAAATATTAGATCAGCGACCTTTGAACTGTCGAATTAGTATCAACCCGAAAATCAAAACCCCATGCCACGTATTTTCCTCATTTTGCTGATCTTCCTGCCCCTGACTTCATTCGCTGCAAATAGTTCATTTTATGTTTACACTGTTGCACAGGATAGCTGGATATCCATTGAAGGAACTACCAATGTTAACACATTTCGTTGTGAGTCCCCTGACCAGGTAACCAGTGGCCTGCTTTTAGCCGATTATGATCTGGAGAAAGAAGCCGTATACTTTTCGGATGCATCGCTGGTACTTCCTGTTTCCTCATTTGATTGTGGAAACAGGCGGATGAACCGCGATTTTACAGAAGCCATGGGAGGTGAGACACATCCGGATATAGAAATAAAGTTGCTGGAAACAATGGTCCGCGAATCCCCCTGTGGCATGTCGGAGTATATCATAGCCCATGTAGACATCTTCCTTAATGGCAAACATAAACGGGTAGAAGTCCCTGTCGAGCTCAGCACCTCAGATCAGCTGAGTTTTCACATCCATGGCAAAACAACGCTTAAGATGTCAGATTTCAATATTGATCCACCATCTCCAGCCATGGGGCTGATCAAAGTGCGCGATGAGATGGAGGTGATCTTTAACCTCGTTGTCGAGGTCAATATGTTATCCGACTTATAATCTTTTCTTACCTTGCATCTGGTTTGAATTAAAAGCTTGAATAATGCTGGTTCAGAGCTAACTTTCCGCAAATCTTTTGTATTATTGTGGTAAGAAAGCCTGACTCCTATGCCTGTAAAAATTCTAGCTGCTTCAGACCTGCACCTTGGACGCAAATCTGCTGATCTGCACGACGACCAGGCGGTAGCTTCCACCTCATTTACCTGGCAAAACATGGTTGATTATGCTGTGCGGACAGGCATTGATTTGTTTTTGCTTTCGGGTGACATGGTGGATGAGGACAACCGGTATTTTGAAGCACTCGGTCCGCTCCGGGAAGGTTTTGAAAGGCTATCCAATGCGGGCATTCCCGTTGTCATGGTTGCCGGAAACCATGATTTTGACGTGTTGCCGCAGCTTGTTGCCCACAGGCAATGGGATAATGTGCATCTCCTGGGGAAGGATGGCCGCTGGGAATATTTGAATCTCCGCATCAAGGAACAGGACATTGGCTTTGCCGGCTGGTCTTTCCCGAAAAGGCATATCTCATATAATCCGCTGCTGACTTTTGATGACATATCCGGGCAAATCCGTCCGGATGTCCTGAATATAGGTGTTTTGCATGGGGACCTTCACATGCAGGAGAGCCGCTATGCTCCATTCCGTTTGGCGGATCTGCGACAACAGCCACTTGACCTGTGGTTGCTTGGGCATATTCATAAGCCTGCTTTTTTTGATGATAATCTACCCCTTGTTGCTTATCCGGGATCACCGCATGCCCTGAGTGCTGCGGAGCCTGGACTGCATGGCCCTGTACTGTTTACCATTGGGAGTAAACATGACATCCGGTATGAAGTACTGCCTATGTCAGCGGTCCGGTATGAAGATGTTGTCGTAGAATTGCAGGAGGGCATGTCTGGCGATGACTTTCGTGCGTTGCTGAACAACACGTTGGACACTCAAATGGATCGCCTGGGGGAGGAGCTGCAGGATACGAAACACCTGATATTCACCTTGTGGCTAAAGGGTCATCACGAAAAACGGGAGGAAACACATGCATGGGCCGCTGAAACCCTTGATTTGGCACTGTCTGCCGGCAGCACATCCGTTAGCATCCGTAAGGTTCGCCATGCGGTCGAACCGGCACTTGGGGATCTCCGGGAGCTGGCCAGGCAAGCCTCTGTGGCTGGTCGTCTGGCACAGGTTATTCTCAGCATTGAAAACGAAACGCGAAACGACCTGGTGGAGGAGATGCTTGATGCCTGGCAACGAAAGGCCGGCCAGGCAAAGCTTTCTGATACCTATGCCCCTCTGCGCCAGATGGAGCGATTGACGGAACCAACCCGGGAGGAGGGGTTGGCCCATATCCTTCGGGAAAGCAAAGTCCTGCTCAGTCATATGTTAAGCCACAAAGACACATCACAACTCTAACAAGGTATGCCTACCATGAAAAGCCATCCTTTGCTTATCGACGAGCTTGAAATAATCAGGTTGCCTGGCATGCCGCGAGGGATCGACAGAGGTGCCTTCCGGGATCTGGCTGCCCACGTAAATATCGTGGCCGGCCCTAATGCTTCCGGGAAAAGCTCTACAGCCAGACTGATCAGCGACATGTTGTGGGCAAGGGAAAAGGAAGGAGCCAAAGCCCGGATGAAGGTCCAGATTGATCAGGCCAGCTGGGTCATTCACCAGGATGGCCGTCATCGCCAGGTGGAACCTGTGCAGGGAATGCTGGAGTTCCCCCCTTTGCCCCCGGCTGAGATGGCCGACATGTATATCCTGGCAATGCACAAACTGATCTCCGCAAGCGACACGCATATTGCAAGAGATATCATGCGCCAGATGGCAGGGGGCTTTGATCTGGAATGGTCAGCCAGCCAGCTGAAATACCAGGACACTGTAAAAAGAACGACCATCGCAGAATACAGGAACTTCCGAAAGGCAGCACAGGAAGTCAGGGAGGTCAAAGGAAGACAGGAAAATCTGAAACGGGAAGAAGCTCGTCTGGCTATATTGAAAAAGCAGCTTGAGGATGCACAAGAGTCGCTTTTCCTTAAGGAGATGTATGAAAAACTGGTGCATTACCTGGAAGTCAGGATAGACATGGACTACAAGCAACGACAGGTTGCCGGGTTTTCGGAGAAGCTGAAGCTATTTACTGGCGGCGAAAAACAGCAGATGGACGACCTGGATGAGGATATTGTCAAGGCTGAGAACCGTAAGGCTGCTGCTTTAACGGAAAAACAACAACATCAGCAAGTGCTGACAACGGTCAATTTGCCTGGCGAAGGTGTACCCAGGGAGGTTTTATATGAATTGAAGGAGAGGCAGGAAATTGTCGCCTCCCATGAGCAGAGGCTTGAAACAAACCGTGAGGATACGGCTGCTGCAAGCGAGGGCCTGAGCGAGTCTGTAAGGCGTATCGATCCTGAATTGGATGAGGTGAATTGGGAAGGGGTCGACCTGACCGATGTTGACGATCTGCACAAATATTTGCGGGAATCGCATCAGCTTGCGAGCGAAAAGCACTTTCTTGAAACAGAGGTGTCGCATTTGGAAACTGAACTAGCAGATCTGCCGGATGCAGATGCCGGGCGTTTGCAGGAGGGCATCCGTACGCTTTCCAGGTGGCTGCATGAGACGCAAAGCAGCTATGGCTTGGCGCCCCGATGGTATTATTTGCTGGCGGCCCTTGGGCTTGCTTCGGTACTGGCAGCTGTTCCTTTCGGCTGGTATGCGCTGGCCGGGATTGTGATCATGGCCGTGGTTTTTGTCCTTGGCTTACAAAATGCCAAAAGGGGCGATCCGCAGGTAAGGAAAGCTGATTATGGGCAGACGGGATTGCCTGCACCTGTAACCTGGTCCATAAAGGATGTAACCCACCGGGTCGATGACCTCGTCAGTCAACTTGAATACGCCCATCAGAAACAGTTTTTGGCGCAGCGGTTGCAGCAGCGGAGAGAAGACCTTAAGGCCTTGATTCCCAGAATAATCGAGATGGAAGAGAAGTATGATCAGCTTAAGGCACGAGTGGGTGTGGTACCGGATATCCCATCAGAAAACCTCAAAAGCCAGAGTGCGCTTGCGTATTTTTTGGAAGCAGTGGCTAAGTGGCAGGAAAACCAGACAAAGCTGGTCGAGCTGCGGGCTCGCAGGCAGGTCCTTCAGCAGCAGTTTCAGGAAGAGGTCGGGGCAATCAATCAGCTGCTTGACCCATTTCGTGATCAGCATGTTGCAGACAGCAGGTCCGCTGCCGCAACGATCAGGGAGCTTGGAGAGCAGGAGGATGTCAGGCAAAAGGCTCAGTGGTATGCAACATGCGGATGATAAGATCAGGCTGGAAGAAGAAAAAATCAAGGCAAGCCTCCGTCGCAGAGCCAAAATTTATTCAAGTTTGCATCTTGAAGATGACGATAAACAGCAACTTGAGCGTTTGGACCAACAATTGGAAGCTTTCCGGGATGCCGGAAAAGAACTGGATCGTGCTGAAAACCTGGAGCAGGTCTTGCTAACCGGTCTGCAGGAATACCCCAGCTTCATAGAAAATGAGCAAGACTTGCTCTCCCTGCCCATTGAAGATGCAAGGAGAGCAGCTTTAAAGCATGCCGGGGAAGGCGCACGTGCTGAGCAACTGAGGAAGGAGATCAGCGAAATTGAAGGTCAGATCAAAATCACCATGCAGGGTTCAGCCCTTGAAGATGCCTTGTTAACAATGGAAGAAAGCCTGGACCCACTGGAAGAGGTCTATCATCAAAACCTGGCTGCGATCACCGGTGATATCGTGGCCCGGCACATCGCCAGGGAGAGCGAGCAAAAGGACCGGCCTGCTGTGGTCAAACACGCCGACCGGCTTTTTTTGCAAATTACCCAGGGCCGGTATACCCTCAAGCTGGATACCAGGGAGCAGCTTGCCTTTATGGCGTTTGACAATGTGCAACAGCAAAACCAAAATTTAGATCAGCTATCCACGGGCACACGCATCCAGTTGTTGCTTGCCGTGCGCCTGGCTTACCTTGAGTCGCAGGAACAGGCAGTAAAGCCTCCCATAGTGGCGGATGAGCTTTTTGCCAACAGCGACGACATTCGCTCGGAAGCCATCATGGAGGCGTTGGCTGCCATAAGCCAGGAAGGCAGACAGGTGTTTTATCTTACCGCCCAGGGGGATGAGCTGGCGAAATGGGTGCAATTTCTGGATGCTCACCCTGATATTCAGGGGAAGTGCATTTTCTTACGCGGTCACACAGCCGATGGCCCGGATGCGATAACCAGCACAAGCCAGGGTTGGACGTTGAGCCTGCTTGCCGACCAGGTGCCAGCGCCCGCAAAAATGAGTCATGATGATTATGGCAAAGCGATCGATGTGCCTGTTTTTGATCGGATGCGGGATGAGGTTTCCCAGCTGCATATCTGGTACCTGACAACGGACACGGCTTTTATTTATCATTGCTTGAAAAGGCATATCGTGTATTGGGGACAACTCGATCATTTCCTTCGTGAGCAGGGAAATATTGATGGAGCACACGAGGAGGAGGTGCGGAAGATGCGTAAAAAAGCAAAACTCCTGTCGCACTTCCTGGAGTTGTATCGCCAGGGTCGCGCCAAACCCGCAGATCGGTCTGTGCTTGCAGACAGCGGTGCGGTAAGTCAAACGTTTATTGATGAAGTGGCTCAAAAACTGGAAGAACTGGGAGGCGATGCCGGGGCACTTCTGCATGCACTTCGCGATAAACAAGTGGCCGGTTTTCGTGAAAACAAGATTGGGCAGCTTCAGGGTTATCTGCTGGAAAAGGGATATATTGATACAGCTGAACCCATGGATGAGGCAGAGATCAGGGTTAACCTGCATGCATTCATATCGAACAGCAAGCTGGATTCTGAGGAAGCTGAACAGTTTTTAATTCGGTTTTTCGGGCACAGATAGTTTTATTGCGGCCTGAAAACCATCTGTAAGATCCTGGAAGGCTTTTTTGACCGTAGTATTTATATAGGCTTTGTCAATAACTTCATTTTTTTTAAAATGCATGTTTCACAAACATAAAGGTTGCATTTGTAACTAATTCCCTTTTTTTTTAACTGGATTTTATGTCAAGAATAGAAATGATCGGCTTTCATAAAGCCGAAGGAAAACTGAAAGAAATTTATGACGGACTGCTTGATCAGCGGGGCAAGCTGGCTGCCACGCTGGTGGTGGCATCTGCCATGTTGTTAATGCAAAAAGGGTTCTTCAAATACCCCGGAGGTAAAGCGTATCTCTTTCCTCCCGAGGGTAATAATGAAACCTACGGGAAACCCCCGAAGTGGCTTGAGACAGATGAATGGTTTAACCTGTAATTTGTGATATATGTTTCCCTATTCCACCATATGGCAACCCCTGTTCTGGCTCAGCATGGGCGCGCTGATCGTGTTTTTCTTTTCAAATCTGAGATATTGGCTGGGTGATAGCGGTATCACCATGACCTGGTGGAAGTGGTTGCTGTTGTCGTGCTGGCTTTTTCTGCTGGCTCTGGTGATGGGGACAAGTTCCTGCGGGCGCCTGGCGCGGCAGGATGAAGATAATGTGTTGCACATCATTCACGCAGGAAGCCTTTCGCTGCCGGTAAAAGCGCTGACGGAGGCTTTCCATGAGGAAAACCCGGATATCAGGATATTGACTGAAGCCTGGGGCAGCAAGGCAGGAGCCAGGCGCGTGGCTGACCTGGAAAACCGTGCCGATGTGTTTATGTCGGCTGACTACATGGTTATTGAAAACATGCTCATTCCGGAGCATGCCGGCTGGTACGTGCCCTTTGCCACCAATGAGCTGGCGATCGTGCACACGGCACAATCAAGGTATGCAGATGAAATCGGCCGGGATAACTGGATGGATATTCTTCTCAGGGGGGATGTATCTTATGGCCGCAGCAACCCCGACATGGATCCGTGCGGGGTGCGTAGCGTGCTTGCCGTCAAGCTTGCAGCAAAAAAATATGACCGGCCCGGTTTTGCTGATTCACTCCTTGGGAAGGATACAGAGCATATCCGGCCGAAAGAGACCGACCTGATCGCCTTGCTGGAAAGCAGGCATCTCGACTACATATTTCTTTACAGAAGTGTGGCTGTGCAGCACGGGTTGCCATACCTGCAGCTGCCGGACAGCCTGAACCTGGGGAACTCGGGGCTTAACCCTTGGTATCGTAGCGTAAACACCGAAACCATGGGGACCACCCCGGGCGAGACCATTACCGAGTACGGTGAGGCCATGGTGTATGGGTTGACTATTCCGCATAAAACAGAAAACCCTGGGCTTGCCGGGCGCTTTGTGGCTTTCGTGCTCCATCCTGAAAAAGGACAGCAGATACTGAAAGCCCATGGACAGGATCCCGTCAGAGATTTTGATTTCCCTTATGAAGACGAAGTATCCGGCTTTTTAAACGGGAATGAACATGAATAAGGTATTGCTGTTTTAATGAAAGTTAATGCTTCGCAGCGCGGATTTACCCGGCAGCGTTAAATATTGAAATTACTATGGTTGTTGTGGATCCCCGGAAAATTTTTCCAGAAACCTGCAGCGTAAATCCGTGTTGGCCGAAGGTTATCCGTGTCATCNGTGTTCATTCAGGTTAAGTTGCTGAAATTCCATAAACTTGCAAAGTACGACTCAAAATAAAAAACAACCACAGCATCCCAATAATATGCATATTAGCACATTAATACTTTAACACATAAATATGATAAGAAAGGTACTATTCACAGCCCTCCTGATCTGCTTCGGCATGTATTTGCCTGTTTCGGCGGATGTTCCCAACGGTGATTTTGAAAGCTGGCCGCCCGGCAATAATGGGAACCCGGAGTTCTGGGACTCTCCCAATGAGCTTACCGGGGGCTTTCCATTTTTTGAGATCACCGTGGAGCAAACAACAGACAGTTATTCCGGCGATTATGCCGCGCGGCTTACAACCAAAGAGATAGCGGGCGAAACCATTCCGGGTATATTGTCACTCGGGGAACTCGATATAAACATCGTAAACCCGGAGCAAACGGAGTTTATCGGGGTGCCTTTTGAAAATCGTCCCGCCGGGTTAACCGGATATTACAAATACAGCAGTCCGGCTGCAGATGCCGGCGGCATTGGCATACTCCTTACCCGTTACGATCAGCAGAAAAACAAAAAGGACACTATAGCATTTGCACTAACCGATTTGCAGGAGAATAATGGTGAGTTTGAGTCTTTTTCCNTGTCTCTTCAGTATCTCAGCTATCACCAGCCCGACTCGATGAACATCATCATTTTATCTTCCGCTTCGCCTCAACCCACCGTGAACAGCCAGCTGACCGTTGATGCCCTCACGCTGGAATACGTGGATCCGCCTCATGTGGATCTGGGCGGCGACGTAGATCTGTGCCTGGGAGAAAGTCATACTTTCGATGTTGGATTTAATGAAGGCTATTCATATCTGTGGAAAAACCTGGAGACCGGCGATGTGCTCTCCGACGACCATATCCTGACGGTATATGAGGCCGGGATATATCAGGCCATTGTACAGAATGAATTTGGACTTCCCGGCTTTGATACGGTCCAGGTCTTCATGCATGAAGCGCCCGCTGTTTTTGCCCTGGAAGCAGAAGGTGTATTCTGTGCAGAAACACCGGATATTGATTTTATACTGGGTTCATCAGAGCCTGAAGTATATTATTCTCTCTGGAAAGAGGATACACAGGTATCGGATGCTCTCGAGGGAACAGGTGATGCGCTGGTGTTCGGCTCATATTATCAGGAAGGTCTGTATTTTGTCCTCGCTGAAGATCCTGACCTGTCCTGCTCTTCCCATACCGATACGCTGGATATAAGTTTTGTGCCTACTCCAGCAATATATAGTGTAACGGGAGGAGGTGCGTTCGATCCTGATGAGGGAGGCGCTGAGGTGGGGCTTTCCGGGAGCCAGGAGGACGTCACCTATTATCTTTACCGTGATGATGAAGAGGTGGTAATGGAAAAAGCCGGAACAGGAGAGCCGCTCACTTTTGGGTTTCAAGCGGAGGGAGTATACTCTGTTGAAGCGGTCAGCACTTTAGCCTTTTGCCCCATGATGATGGAAGGAGAAGCAGAGGTTAATCCTGTAACCTTTGTAGCTGATTTTGAGGATGAAAGTTTTTTCCTGTATCCCAATCCTGCTTCCACTCATGTTTCCGTTGCAGGTCTTTCGGGTACGGCTGTCATCCGGGTGATTTTAATGAATGAAACCGGCCAGCTTATAAGGTCTTACAATGTGGATAATGAATCAAATGCCCTGGCACTTGATCTCACTGGCACGCCGGCAGGGGTCTATCTGGTTATCCTGGAGCTGACAGACGGTCATCGCAGAATGGATAAATTGATCCTTGTTCCCTAAAAAATAAACAAAGGTCCGTTTTTACTGCTGGCTTAGCCACTGCGGCAGCACTTCTTCTTTCCATTCTTCTTTTTCCCCGCGGATTTGTTCCATATCCAGGCCGATATATTCCTGGGCTTTTTCTTTTGTGGAGATATCGGGCATGTCGATAGGATAGGGGATATCATATTTGCGGAATATTGCTGTCAGTTCGATACTGGCTTCCTGTGCTTTTTGTATGGCGGTGGCCAGTGTCCGGAGTGCTTCAGAGGGGCTGTGGAAGCCCATGGAGTTGGCGGCTGCTACCCAGTCCCATCGCCATTGCGCATGCCGGATCAGCTGCAGGATGTGCTCCATTTCTTCTTCTGTAGCGCCGGCATCCCAGGCGTGTTTCGCCTCGATGTGTACCCTGGCGAGGTTTCTCTCTGTGATACCCCGAAGTTCCGACACCCTTCCCTGTTGTTCATAAACCCTGTCTATAATGGCTTGTTCGTCTTCGCGATGGCATACCATACATGATGTATCAACCTTATCCAGCGGGCTGACAAGATGGTGGTCGGTAAATTTGATGCCACCCTCACGTTTATAGGGCATGTGGCAATCTGCACATGCCACCCCGCGTTGGGCATGAATGCCTGTTTTATACAATTCGTAATCGGGATGCTGTGCTTTAAGCATCGGCGCGCGACTAAGGGCATGCACCCAGTCAGTATGATCTACGTTGTCTTTGTAATATTCCATCTCATCGGCGGAGAACCCTTCATCCCACGGAAAGATGAGGTAGTTGTCCTCGCCGAAATAGTACTCCACGTGGCACTGGGCGCATACGAGCGAGCGCATCTCCTGCCGTGTGGCATTGTTGATGTCGACACCTCGGCGCGCAAAGGCTTCCGTGAGTGCCGGGCGGGTGATGCGCAGGTTCATGGTCTCCGGGTCATGGCAGTCCTGGCATCCGATGGGGTTTTGGATGTTTGGGCCCATTTCGGCCCAGGTCTGGGAGTAAAACTCCGACACGCCGATCTCATTCATCATCCTGGGCACATCGGTGCTTTTGCAGGTCCAGCAAGTCGCTGGCTGAGGAATACCTGTCCGGAGGGTGTTCTGCACATCCGTGACAGAGTAGTAGTGCCCTCTGCCCTGGTTATAATCTCTGGAAAAGGCATAACCTGCCCACATGACAACCATTTCGGGGTATTTTTCGAGATAGTCGATCATGACAGAGCCATAATATTTGCTTTCAAACGTAGTATCCAGGGTTTGCAGATAGGATTCATACTGCCGTGGGAAGTTTTCGCCCCAGACGGCGTTGTCTGGTTCCCATTCGGGGATGGGGCTGACCATCTGAAAGTAGAGTTGGGCCTCGCTGCGCCTTTCTACGATGGAAGCCGCAAACAGACCAATAATGAATACGATCACCACGGTCGCAAAAAACAGCACCCAATTTAACCACGGTTTGTCTTTGGTAATCTCCTGTATGCTTTTCATAGGTTATTAATTTGTTGGTATTATTGAAAGACGAAATGACAATAGGACAAAAGGACAAAAGGACAAAAAGTTGAAATCTCAGTAGCACCTAATCACGCATTCCGGGGTATTCCACTGCCCGTACACTGCCTCTGGTGTCGCGTCCGGTAAGGTCATCCAGCCACGCCGGTATTACCGAGGGCAGTCTTTCCACCAGGGAGTGTGGCGAAGCCGACAAGCTTCTTACGCTGCCATGGGGTGTTTCCGCGTGGCAATCCCAGCACAATTTACCTTCCCCTTCTGCTGCCGATTTCGCTGTAACCTCTACAATCTGCACCATGTCCACCATGTCGATGTGGCAGCTGATGCAGTTCTCCTGGACGACCCTTCTGCCGCGGTCTTTGATGCGGATCACCTGGGGTTCCCAGCGAAAGGTGAACCAGGTGGCGTGTGCCAGGCCATCCGTAGCTTTCACATAATACTTACTGAAAAAATTGTCTTGTGGAACGTGGCATTCTGCACAGGTGGCTTCCTGCGCGTGGCTGCTCTTATCCCAGGAAGCAAAATAGGGATACATGACATGGCAGTTGATGCAGGTTTCCGGCTCATCCGAGATATATGAGCTGGCGTTGGACACATGGAACACAAAAACCAGGATTCCCACGAAAATGCCGCTCAATATGATGACGGTAAAACGCCACTGTTTAGGTGGTAAGATAAAGTAATACAGTTGCTTAAGCTTGTTCATGCGGCTTGGTTTAGGCCTTATTCTGGACAATTCGTACTTAAATGTACAAACTAAATGGCGAACAAACAAAAATGATGGAGAATTTCTTCTTTAATTGCAGAAATTGTTATTTGGACTTAATCCAAACACGAAACTCGCTGTTTGGTCGATAAACAGCAGAAGAACACACATGGATCCATATAGAATGGTTGTTATTCTCTGAAAATGACAAGTTTATCCGCCTGGTAGGCTTTTTCCCCCTCCTCGTTGGTGATGACCACCCGGTAGACATATACGCCATTGCCCAGCAGCCGTCCGTCATCAGCCCGGCCATCCCATGTAACCGGGGTTGTTTGGAAGCCCGGAGAGAAAAGTTCTTCCTCCAGTCTTTTGACCAGCCGGCCTTGTATGTCAAAAATCTCAATGTCCATGTGCAGGCGGTTGAAGGACTGGTTATGTTTGATCACAAAGGCGGTTTGATCTGCAAAGGGATTGGGGTAGTTGATCAGGTCTTTCAGCAAAAAGCGGCCACTGTGGGTTACGATAAAGTCAATGCTTTCGCTGGATGGATTGTTGTGCGTGTCCCAGGCGCGCAGGGTCAGTGTATGGGCTCCTTCTTCCAGGTTGCGCAAAGGGTAGGCGACCCGCCCACGCTGATAGGAATCCAGGTCGGCCTGGTAATGCCTTGTGAGACGTATCGGTTCGTGGGTGTTGTCGTTTAAAAAGGCCACGATGTCGTGCCCCATGCTGCCGGTCAGGTTAATGCCGCTTTTATCATACAACAAGGCAAGCAGGACCGGGTTTTCATCCGTGTGATCACCCGAAACAAATGTCGTATCATTCATGTACAGGTCAATCACCGGACCTTCGTGGTCGGGCGTGTAGTCATCCGTGCTGCCGCCAATGATGAAATCCGTGAAGGCACCCTGGCCATCGGCATAGCCGTTATCCAGGTAATAACTGATCTTACCCTGTCCGTATGGGTAAGCGATATCACCGGGCACCACAAAACTGAAACGGAAAGCACCGTCTTCAATGCTGGCTTTGCCCTTATACAGCACCGAATTTCTCATAGAAAAGTCAAAAGGACTGCTGTCGCTGTTGTTGCCGAGGGTCCGAAAATCCTGTTTCTTATCGTAAATGGTGGGGTAGAGCACGCCCTGGTAATCGTGCTGGATGTTGCCGTTGCGGTCTGTTACGAATCCTTCAACCGTCACTTGCTGATAAGCGCGGATGGTGTCGGGCATGGTGGTGGTTGTTACGCGGTATGTTGGGTAAGCTGGTTTCATGCTGGGATCGCCAAGCAGGACAAAACTTCTGAGTCTCCGGTCGATTTGGTTGTTGTTAGCATGCACTGTAGCCCTTCTGAAATGGTCTCCCATCCGGATATTTTTATTGCCTTGGGAATCCATGAAACTATTGACAAAATGAGTGTTAAATGTATTATTCTTTCCAAGGAAGGAAATACGAGCTGCAGCAATATTGGCCACCACGCCTCCTTCTGGCTTGAGCAGCATGGAGACGCCGATGGATTGATCACCGGGGTCGGCCTTATCAAAAGGGGCTACTTCACATGAAGCCGCAAAGAAGATGGGCATATTGTATGAATTGTTCCACTGATCCAGGTTTGCGTGGGTTAGCACGCGCTGATCCGAAAGTCCTCTTGGTCCGCCATGCCCCTGGTAGTTGAAGAGCAGCGCCCCCTTGTTGATTTTTTCGTTAATGGCCCGGTTTACTTCGGGATACCGTTTTCCGCCGGGGAGGATCACCTGCTGATAGGCATCGAGGTATATCTTTTCGATGTTAATGTTCTCATCTGAAGCTGCAATCGCATTGGTTAGGTTTTCGGTATCCCGAACGAAATTATTATGATTACCATCATCAGCCATAAAAACCAATCGGTTGCGCCAGTCGGCATAATTCGGAATTACTCCCTGGAATTCCGGGTCTGTTGCACCAGGGGCAAGGCCAGGTACGCGCTGGTCGTAACGGATGATTTTGTCCACCAAAAGGGAAGCCTCTTCGGGTGTGTTCACCGGCAGCCTGCCTGCGCCGACATCCGGGAGNCCGTATCCTCCATCTCCCTCATGGTCAGCCAAAAAGGTCACATACTGATCCATTGTATACGTTAACCCTGAAAGATAGTAGGTCAGGGAGCGAAAGCTTTGGTAGGTGGGGATCAGGTTGGTACCATGTCCCAGGTAATCCCTGTTGTCGAAGCTGCCATCACCAAAAAGCAACAAATATCTAGGAATATCTGCAGGGCCGTTAGCCCTGTTGTAAAACATCTTCAATAAATTTCGGATGGCTGTGATATCTGGTGCTCCCGACGAGAATTCATTGTATACCTCTTGCGTGGTAACCACGCCGACCAGCAGGCCATCATTTTCCCTGCGGTATTCGGCAAGGCGTTCAGCCTCTGGTTTCAGCTTTTCAGGCGTCACGATGAGCAGGTCTTTTGCCTGCATCCCGTGCAGGTTTTGGTTTGGAACGGCACCTTTCAGCTGTGGACTTAAATAACTTTGCTCGTCAAAAGCAATAAACTCCCTGAGTTTGTCGCCGGGGCAAATCCATGTGTGGAGGTCGTCCTGGACGGACACTTCTGGAACTGTTGCCTGAAAACGGTCTGTCACTTCCCAGACATGTACATCCGGAGTCGAAGAACTCAGCTGATAAGCGATGTTTCCGGCTGTTTGGGTGAAGCTGGTTTGCCGGAATGGCATCTGCCCGCCAGTGAATTGCAGGTCGCGCGTGACATTCACTGCAATGTAGTCCAGCCAGCCGCGTGCGCCGCTTGCCGGGCTGGCATAAGTAAGGGTTATGTCGAGGGGAGACTCGCCGGCTGGAAAAACAAATGCTCCTTCCCCTGACCTGGCATAAGCAGCACTATGCGTATCTGTCGGAACAGAGTTAACTGTCAGGGTCGCTTCATTTCCACCTGACGCTAAAGTAAAATAGCTTGTCATGGCCGAGCGGGCTGCCACCCCGGTACTGACGGTTACCTCGCTTCCCGGGGTCAGGTTCGGAAGGTCGAACGACACCAGGTGACTTTGGTTTACTGAAAAGACCTCACCGAACCACTTTCTCCCGGATTCCAGCAGGTTGGTCAGGTTGCGCTGGTGCAGGGCGTAGTCATGAAATGTGTCGACAGTGTGGTCGGCTTCCTCGCCTGGGTTGTTCGTGACGGTAATACGCTTTCCCTGGCCATGATCAGCAGTTATAAAATAGCACGCTTCGTTCGCATATAGGTGCACCTGGGGTTCAAACAATCCTGTGGCTTCGTTATAATGCCAGGTATCCGGTGATCTGCCGTAAAACAGGATATAATCATCCGGGCCAAATGTGCCGGAGTTGCCTCCTGATACATATATGGCGTTTTCCTTCAGGTCATCGATAAAAGGGGCTGAGTTGGCCTCTGGCAGCATGCCACTGCCATTGCCGAAGAGGCTGATATCTTGTATTTGCAGTTCAGCCGGTTTCATGCCAAGGGTTTGCAGGTCATCATAACCAAGTTGGTAGATGCCGGTTTCATCCACACATAGTTTGTACCAATCGCCCGTGGTCAGTAGGGAGTTGTCGGCAAATTCATTGGCAGGTGCTTGTCGTTGGTTTTGATCATACACTTCCTGGTATTCCAGCCGGAAGCTTACGAGTTTTTTAAAACCGTTGTTTTCTTCATCATAAATGAAAGGATAAAACTCCACAACGCTTTGATACTCCTTCCGGTGCCCGCGCAAGCTGTGATGGAGGGTGATGCTGTCCTGGAGAAAACCGGCTTTTCGCAGGATCCTGTCTGCCTGCTCGCAAACCGGCTCAAAACTTGTTTGGGTCAGCTGGAATTGGTGGTTGAACAAGGGCGTCCGGTCCTGGGTAATGTAGCTGTAGACCGGAATGGCTGCCAGGGTGTCCGCATAGAAAGCCCCCCTGAAGTTTAGCTTTTTCAGGGCCAGGGAGTCGTCCACATGAAATAATTCCGGTTCGCGCCATTCGATGTCCCTTTCCAGGGTACGCACATTGGCAAAGGTGAAGGTTTGAAAGCCGGTAGCAATGGTGATAAGCAGGGCAATGAGGGCGTTATTAAAGGGTAACATATTGGCAATAAAACGGTTTTGGCTAAGTGGCAATGCAACATTTGACCCGGGTTGATCGCTTTTGGTGTTTTTTTCTGCCACTAAGGCACTAAGGCACAAAGTTTTACTTTGTTCTTGATAATCGATAATATAAGCTTTGTGCAACTTTGTGACCTTAGTGTGGCCATTCAAAAAATTAGTCGGTTACTAATGATAAGTTAATTATGAACTAGAAACGCCTGATATCAGGGCATATTGTTTGATTTTACGACAATATTTTGCCGGCAGGACAACAGGTCAGTCTCTTCAGAAACGCATAAAAAAATGGCCGGCAGCGCATTGCGTACCGGCCATTGTAATAAAAAAATCGGGGGATTATTTCTCTTCGTAGCCTTCTGCCAGGCTGCGGCTGCGTGCCACGACGGTCAGCAGAACCCCGTAAATTACTTTGGATGAAACGTCGGCAATGGTATAGGTGATCTGACGGCCAACGACTCCGGCTTCACCAAATAATGCCCCCTCAATGCCAGCGAGGTGAGGCATCAGGTAGGCGCCGGGATAGAGCATCCAGGCAATGAGGAAGAGGACCCAAATGGAGCGAAGCGTACGTTGCGCTTTTTCCGGGATACCCTCCTGGCCTTCCTTGATGACTTTGTGCATCAGGTAGAGAATGTGGATGAAGAAAATCGTGGAGATTGCACCCCAAACGGCGTATGTTCCAATGCTGGTCACTTCATAATACTGTCCGATGTAACCGGTGATGATCATCGCAGCTCCTGAGAACCAGAACTGGTTACGTATGGATGAAAATTTGGATTTGGTGAGTGCCACCACAAAGAGGATCTGGAAAAGCAGCATGGGCACATCAATCAACCAGTTAAGATACCTGTATCCGTTGTTGAACAGGTCTCTACCTTCACCCAGGAAATACCTTCCCTGTTCCTTATCAAACACAAAACTGCTTGTCCAGTTTTGCGACTGCGCATAGAGCAGCAGGAATGCTGACACCATGACCACGACGGACAGTACGGACGAAATGCGGTATTTCGGTGCCACCGTCTTCATCGTCAGAATGAAATAAAAAAGTCCGGCCAGCATGACCGCATAACCCAGCGTGAGTACGTGGGCCACCATTTGGTAGGCCATTTCACTGAGTCCCTGCTCCAGGCCTACATAGTTTTCAAAAGTAGCGTTACCAAGTCTTTCCATGTCTTTATTAGGTTTTAGTGAATGAAAAACTAACATATAAACATAGGTGCAGACATAATGTTCAAGGAAACGCTAAAAAAGTTAAACAAATGGTGCGATTTGCGCTTTGGCGGGCCAAATATTCAGCGATTACAGGTCTTTGACGGTACCATAAAGGAAGGCAATTTCTTCCTGCCATTTATCGGGGTCAGGCGTTTCGAGGATCATAGGAATTTCATCAAACCGGGCATCGTTCATGATGCGGATAAAGACTTCTGTCCCCAGGGTGCCTTTGCCGATCAGGTCGTGGCGGTCGACGCGGGAGCCTACTTCTTTTTTGGAGTCGTTCAGGTGCATGCCTTTCAGGTAGGATAAGCCGATAATCCGGTCAAATTCCTTGAAGGTCTGTGCAAAGCCTTCTTCGCTCTTCAGATCATACCCGGCCGAATAGGCATGGGCCGTATCGATGCATACGCCAACGCGTGATTGGTCTTCGACATGGTCGATGATGAAGCGTATCTCTTCAAAGCTACGTCCCATATTGGTGCCCTGACCGGCTGTGTTTTCGATCACGGCAATCACGCTCCGGGTTTTTCCCAGTGCGATATTGACAGACTCGGCAATGGTTTTCAGGCAACTTTCCTCATCGGTCTTGTTCAGATGACTGCCAGGGTGGAAATTGAGCCGGTCGATGCCCAGTTGTTCGCATCTGTGCATTTCGTCCAGGAACGCATCCCTGGATTTGGCGCGTCCGGCTTTTTCAGGATGCCCCAGGTTGATCAGATAGCTGTCGTGAGGCAGGATCTGTCCCGGACCATAGCCGTATTTCTCACAATTATCCCTGAATTTTTTGATGTTTTCTTCGCTTAAGGGCTTTCCCACCCACTGACGCTGGTTTTTTGTGAATAGCCCAAAGGCTTTGGCGCCAATCTTATATGCGTTCAGGGGTGCATTTTCGACACCGCCTGCTGCGCTTACATGTGCTCCGACATATTTCATAGTTGGTATTTAGTTTAAAAGGACGAAAGGGCAAATGGATAAAAGGATAAAATGTCGAAATGTCTTGCTATTTGATGAGATCAAGCGCTAAAGTAAGGAAAAAATCCTTTTCGCCAAAGGACAACGTGTACCTATGAATGTTTAAAAAATCAAAAAGGTACGAAAAAGCATAAATTTTAAACATTTTGTGATTTTGTGTTGTTTAGCGTGAGCGCGTTAACAGTTCTAGGCAACTCGTAAGGCCGATTGTTCCTCATTTCCATTGCTTGTACGCATAATCTGCAAATGAGATGTTGAAAAACAGTCTGTACAGCACGGGGACAAAGAGCAGCGTAATCATTGTTGCAAAAAACAGGCCGAATATAATGGCCAGGGTAAGCGGTTCCCATAGCAAATCACCTGAGAGCCACAGGGGGAGTACACCCATTGAGGTGGTCAGTGCAGTGAGAATGACTGGTCTGAACCTGTTTCCGGCGGCCTTCATGATGGCATCCCGTCTGTCTATGTCGGGGTCTTCAGCTATTTCCACATCTATGCGGTCGATCATGATGATGGCGTTGTTCACCACGATGCCAGCCAGGGCGATCACCCCAAGCACACCAAAAAAGCTTACAAATGTGCCACCGATAAACCAGCCGGCTACCACGCCTATCATTCCGAGGGGGATTGAGAGCACAATGATTGTTGCTTTTCGGATAGAGTTAAACTGCAGGACCAGCAGAAGTACAATGATAAAGAAGGCGAGGGGAAGGTTTTGAAATATGGCTCCGAGGTTTTCGCTTCTGTCTTCATCCTCTCCGCCCAGCTCGAAGTTGTAGCCCTGCCCCCAGGTTTCCTTTTGCTGATCCAGCCAGGGACCGATGGCTTCAAATATATCCGATGCGGTATAACCCAGATCCAGATGCGTCCCAACGGTCATGGTCCGTCTGTGGTCTTTGCGGATTACCCTTCCGAACTGCCATTCTACATTTACATCAGCCACCTGGTCAAGAGGCACATGTTGATCCAGGGTCTGCGAGTAGATGTTAAACGCCCGGACTGATTCAATATCATGATCTTCATCGTATTCATTTTTCAGAATAATGGGAATTTGTGAATCATGCTCAAAATAGGCTCCTGCTGTGATGCCTGTGAAGCCTGAATGGAGAGCCCGGGCGATTTCCATGTTTGTAAGCCCGGCCCGCTGTGCCCTGTCAGGGTGAATATCTACCACGAGTTTCTTTATTTTTGGTCCCCAGTCATCGGATATGTTCCTTGCCCCTTCAATGGTATGCAGCTTTTCTTTGACTTCTTCAGCAATTACTGCCAGTTTTTCAGGATCGCTTCCTGAAAGCCTGATTTCAACAGGTGTGCCCGATGCTCCTGCGCCGCTGAGCCGGTTTACGCGTATGTCTGCGTCCGGGATATGGTTAAAGCAGAAGCTGTCCACCTTTGCGATGATGTAGTCATTGTCTCTGTCACCTGTCGTGTTTAACAACATGTGGGCATAGCTGGAGTTGGCTTCATCTTTAAAATATCCGAGATCATATGGCTCAGGACCTTCTCCGATAAATGAAGAGAAATCCAGCACGCCGGGTTCATCCTTTTCGGTTTTGGGGTCAACGAGCAGATTATCCTTTATGTAATTTTCGATATCCTCAACTGCTTGTTCTGTGTATTCAATCCGGGTGCCTGAGGGGAATTTAATATCCACGGTAACCAGGTTACGGTCACTGTCCGGAACCAGTTGGAAAGGCAGGAATTGTATCAGCGACAAGGCCAAAATGAACAGGCCGAGGGTGAATCCAAGGAAAAGAAGTGGTTTTTTCAGTACACGGAAGAGCAGCTTATTGTACCAGAATCGGAGCTTATCCATATAGCGTTCAGTGAAATTCTTTTTGCTGCTCCCGGCCTTTATCTTAAGGATCAACACGGCCAGCAGGGGGATAAAGGTAAATGCGAGAAGCCATGAGGCGAGCAGTGTTGTGCTGACCACCCAGAACAATTGCGATGATATTTCACCCATAGGTGTCCTGGCCAGTGCAAATGGCAAAAAGGCGGCTGATGTGGTCAGCGATGAAATCAGCAGAGGGATCAGCAATACCTTACCTGAGTAGACGCTGGCCTCGAATGCACTTAATCCGCGTCTCATGTTCACAAGGATGGATTCGGAAACCACGATGCCATTATCTACGAGCAACCCAAGTGAGATGATGAGCGCAGCGAGGGATACTTTGTTAAAGCCAAGGCCAAGGAGCCCAAGGAAGAAAAAAGAGGTCAGGATGACCATGGGGATCAGGGCAGCCACCAGTGAGCCGGTGCGTAAGCCCAGAAATAGCAACATGATAGCCAGTACAATAAGAATACTTTGCATCAGGTTAACCAGAAAATCATTCACCTGGCCTTCTACTACGTGGTCTTGTGATGCTGAGCGAACTATTTCCACTCCAAGCGGCAACCTTTCATTGATATTTTCCACTGTCTCATCTACTTCTTCACCAAGTCTGACAATATTGGCGCCGTCTTTCAATGAAATAAACAGGGCAATCGCAGGTTTTCCATTTATTTGTACAATCTTTTCGCGCGGTGTCACATAGTCACGGTAAATCCGGGTGGTAATGTCTTCGAGATAAATGGCAGTCCCGTCAGGGGTGGGGATCAGAACCTTTTTAAGGTCTGAGAGGCTTTCAAAGCTTCCGGATGGCTCGAGAACAATTCGTTGGCGTCCCATCGTGATTTCGCCTCCGGGGGTCAGGATATTGGTTGTCGAGATGATTTGTTGTAACCTTGCCGCATCAAGGCCGTAGCTTGCCAGCTGCTTGTCATCAAACGTTATAAAGATCCGCTCTTCCTGGATCCCTCCGTATTTGATTTTTTCGGCGTCGCGAAGCAGCAGCAGTTCATCCCTGATTTCTTTGGAATAGTCTTCCAGTGTGCTGTAAGAAACGCCATCGCCCGTGACACCCAGTATGATCCCAAAAACTGTCCCGATGTCTTCGTCCTGAATGAAAGGCCCAAAAACTCCCTGGGGCAGTTGGGGTTTAACGTCCTCCACCTTGTTGCGCATGGTAGTCCATGCTGGCTGCAAATCTTTCTCACCAACGGCAGTGATCAGTTCCACGGTGATGACTGAAAGTCCGGGACGCGATTCGCTGGTTATGGTTTTGGCTTCAGGCATTTCCCGAATCACCTCTTCCAATGGTTCAGAAACCAGTGTTTCCACTTTGTGTGGGTCTGCTCCGGGAAATTGGGTGACAACACTTGCCAGTCTGATCGTATAGGGTGGCATGCTGTCGCGTTCCAGCTCAAAATAATTGCCAACCCCGATAGCTGCTATCACCAATATGGCGATTAGTGTTATCCGGCTGTTGTTCAGTGTAAGTCTTGTGAGATTCATAGGGATATTGTCTTCAGGTTACATTCATTTTTTTGCATCCAGCAATTTCACCCTGCGGCCATCATACAAGAAACTCAATCCGGCAGTGATGATCAGGTCTCCTTCATTGATCCCCTGGGTGACCACATATCCGTCAGCCAGCAATTCGCCAAGTGTTACCAACCTTTTTTCTGCTATGTATACACCGTCTTGGTTGTCTGGCACTGCTACATAAACAAAGTCGCCCTCTCTGTCGTGTCCTGCTGCGTCAACCGGGACAATGACCGGAATGTCTTCAGTAATTTCAGGGTCCAGTGGCATTTCCACGGTGGCTGTCATACCAGGAAAAAGCCGTTCAGTTGATTCCGTTAGCTGGATGATCACGGGATATGCAGAAGCCATTGGTGTTCCCGGACTGATTTCGGTAATGATTCCTCCAAATACCTTACCGGGCAGCGTGCTGAAACGAACATCCACTTTTGTACCGCGGTTGACTTGTCTAATCAGATTTTCAGGTACAGCTGTCTGGACTTCCAGGTCGTTAAATGAAGAATAAACCACTACGGGATGTCCGGCTGCGGTCATTTCGTTTTCCCTGATCATCACCGAGGAAACTATCCCATCAAAGGGCGCCCTTAAAATTGTATAATCCAATTTGTTCTTAGCTGCCGAGACCTGCGACAAGGCTGTTTCCACCATCGATTCAGCTGACTCATACTGGGTTTTTGCTTTTTCGTATTCACTCAGGGAGACATGGTTGTTGATGTACAGGTTTTCTACCCGCAAATAGGTGGATCTGGCAGCGCTTAACTGTGCCTTTGCATTTTTCAAGGAGGCGTGTGCCTGGTTGTATGCAATGCTATAATCTGCAGGGTCGAGGCGGGCAATCACATTTCCCTTATTCATTGTATCGCCCATTTCAACAGCAACCAATGTTGCTGATCCGCCAACTTTGAAGCTTAGTTTTACTTCATTTGCGGCCCGGGTGACCCCGGAATAGTTGCGTGTTGGTTGTTTATGATCTTTCCCCGCCTCTGTGTAGAAAACCGGGCGAACGGCGTCTGGCTCTTCTTCCTTGCTGCTGCAGGCGAAGAATAGCAAGACGGCTAAAGCGAATAAACTGATTTTTGTCTTCATGATTTATTGTTCTTTGTTAAGGTAGTTCAATAATCTATTAGTATACCCTGTTTTTTCTGAGTCATTGGTCAGAAAGGAAAAGCTTCCCTGGAGTCTTTCTATGTGGATGTAATCCAGGATGTACTGGTAGTTGGACCCCAGTGCTATTTGCCTGGTTCTGGTCATGACGCTTTGGGCATCAGCAAGTTCTGCGGCATTGACCATGCCCTGGGCATAGGCATCCCTGACTATCCGGAAATTATCTTCAGCGGCTTGTGCAGCATTTTCTGACAACCTGAGTTCTCTGAATGAAGCCTGGAGGAATTGCACATTGGAACGGATTCCGGATTCCAGCTTATTCAGCATATCTTCCTTTTGCCAGTTGATTTTATCCTGTTCAATTGTAGCCCTTTGCACTTCAGTCCTTCTGCGTCCACCTTCAAAAATTGGGATGCTGATGCGCAGCCCCAGGCTCCAGGTAATGTCGTCAGGGGGGTCCGGAACGGGCAATTGCGGGTCCCGAATGACACCTTCGCGCACAAAGACCTGGTGTGCAGCCCCTGTTAATGCCACTTCAGGCATGTAAAGCTGCCGTATTCTCATGGATAGCTGCCTGTCAATTATTTCACCCGCGGTGGTTAGTTGTTGCAACTCCGGGGAATAGGCCAG
>SL_3KL_010_SEDDRAFT_10000926_pt1 | contig 25887 bp, 22 predicted proteins | sample SodLakKL_010_SED_2_FD_10381 | JGI IMG/M metagenome (IMG submission 10381) | reverse complement strand
CGAGGAGATGCAGGGTCGGGGCGGCCCCGTCCCGGAAGATCCGGAGGGTCTCCGGAAGCCGGCCTTTCGGGTCCAGCACCACGCGGACGGGGTTGGGCCCCGGCACCCGGCGCACGGTGAGGCGGGGATCGTCGGAAAGGGCCGTACCCGCACCGATCACCACAGCGTCCACCAGGGCGCGCAGCCGATGGAGACGGACGAGGTCCTCTTCCCCGGTGACGTAGTGGGAGTGCCCCTCATTCGTGGCAATCCGGCCGTCCAGCCCCTGCCCCAGCTGTCCCACCACGACCCGGGAGCCGGCTGCCAGGGGCAGGAAGAGTTCGAAGAGGGGGTCTCCGGAGGAAGCGCCCCCCCCTACTGGGGCGCTCGTCCCGACGGCCTCCCCCACCGGGGTACCCGTCCCGACGTCCGTCCACTCGGCACCACCCGACCCGGCCCGCCTCCCGCGCAGGCGATCCAGGGGAAACGCACGGGCATCACGGAGAACGGCCGCCAGCCGAGAACCCCAGAACTCCACCAACACCCGCCCCATGGCCGCGTCGGCCAGGGTGGCATCGCCGGTGAAGCCCAGTGGGTTGAGATCGCCGGCGAGCCAGGCGAATCCGGCCGCCCCCTCAGCCGAGACGATCTCCAGCGAGGCCTCCAGCTCCTCCGCCAGGGAAGGCCCCGGACGAAGCTCCTCCGTGCGAACCAGGTCGGGTCGGAGATGAAGCATCATGGCTGTCTCCACAGCCCCACCGTGGAGCCCGTGTCGCCACTCCCTGGCCGGAAGCTCCACCGAAGGAGGCTGTCCGAGACGGGGGTAGTGAACCGGAATGACCAGGAGTCCCGCCTCGGCGCGAAGGCGCAGCGCCGCGCCCTCCAGGGTGTGCCGGTTCCCCCCGTGTGCATTCAGGATGACCAGCCGTCGACCGCCCGATGCGGCGAGGCGCCGGCCCATCTGCACCACCCAGGCCGCCAGGAGATCCGCCGGGACGCTCAGGGTCCCGGGAAAGCTCTCATGCTCCAGGCTGGCACCCACTTCAAGGGCCGGGAGATGCACCAGGGGAAAGGCCGAGGGTAGGTTCCGTTCGGCCTCCGACGCGAGTGCGCCGGCGATGATGGCGTCGGTGGAGAGGGGCAGATGGGGGCCGTGCTGCTCCGTCGCCGAGACGGCCCAGAGGAAGACGGGATCCGACTCGGCGAGCCGCGCCGCCTCTGCCGAGGTCAGCTCTCCCCAGACCGGGGTCATGATCCCTCCCGAAGGCGACGGGCGTAGAGATCGCCCGAGGGGATGCCCCCGGCCCCACCATGGAGCCAGGCCAGGGCTTCCGCTGACGACCGCCACCGGGAAAAGAGGAAGCGGCGTTCCTCACCGGAGATGGCGTTGTACTCGTACGCGTCCAGGTCGGCCAGACGCTCCACGCACGACACGGTCACCCCCAGCGAACCGGCCACGAACTCCACGGACAGCGCCTCCAGGGGCCGGGTCAGCCCCGCCAGGACCCGGTCCTCGAATCCCTCCACGTCCACCTTGCAGAACCGTGGCTCGCCATGCTCACGGATCAGCTCGTCCAGGGTGGTCACCGGCACCTCCACCTGGCGGTTCCAGCGAATGCGGCTGAATCCAGGGTTCGTGCGTCGGATCTGCTCGGTCCACCCCCGGTCCAGGGTGGACACGGTGGGGTTGCCCGGACTCACGGCCAGAGACGCCGATCCGGTGGACGGGCCCGCCGCCCGGGGCACGATCACCACCCCCGGTCGCCCCCCCACCAGGCGCCGAAGCCAGGGGAGGAGCCGGGGATTGGGTTCCAGCGCCACGACCCTCGCCCCCAGAGCCGAAAAGGCCGCCGTGCGGTCTCCCAGGTGCGCACCCACATCGAAGACCAGGTCATCGGGCCCCACGAATTGCGCGTAGAGCTCCCGCAGCGCTCCCTGCCGACCGGGGCGCCAATAGATGAAGAGGGAGCGCAGCAGACCCCACCAGGCCCGCATTCAGGAGTCGGCCAGGTGGTCCAGGATGTCGCTGGTGGTGACGATCCCCACCAGGTGACCGGTGTCCACCACCAGGACGCGGTGGATCTTCTTCTCCCGCAGGAGCCGAGCCAGATCCTGGATGCTGGCCTCGGGCGGGATCATGACCGGATTGGTGCTCATGATGTCGGCGACCCTGTACCCGTCGAAGAGCGTGTCCGGCACCTCCTGAATCCGCGATCGAACATCCACGAAGCCCCCTCCGGGGGTGACGTAGTAGGCGAAGAATTCCCCCTCCACCGGCGGGTCGAGGAAGCCGCTCTCCTGCGGTGGCGCACTTCGCGCCATCCCCCATCGCATGGCCTCGGGTACCTCACCCATCTCCCGGGCCAGGTGAAGCACGTCCCGAACGGAGACGATCCCCACCAGCGCCTCGTCCGCATCCACCACCGGGGCTCCCGTGATGGCCCTTTCGTCGAGGAAAGCCACCAGATCGGCCACCGAAGTCTCAGGCGGGATAGTTGCCACATCCGTCTTCATCAGATCCCTGACGCGTATCATGGCTTCCTTGAGGTTGGAGAGAGGGCGAAGAACGACCTTCCTTCCTGAAAATGGGGCAAGAGCCATGCTGGAGGCCACCCTCCCTCCGCTTCAACGGCGGCCACCAGGGACCCCTCACACCGTTCGGAGACTATGATCCGGTGCGGAATTGCGAACCAGTACCCAAAACGAGGAGAACGTCCGACCCATGATGCAGACAACCCTCTTTCCCGGCCGCTATGTACAGGGAGATGGCGCCGTGTCCCGCCTTGGCAGTGAACTCTCACGCCTCGGCCAGCGGGCCCTTCTTCTGGCCGATCCCTTTGCCCGGGACAACCTCCTGGATCGAATGGATCTCTCGGGCGATCACGGCGTGGAGTTTCACGTTGAGGGCTTTGGAGGAGAGTGCTCGGATCCCGAGATCCGGCGCCTGGTGGAAGTGGCCCGGGACCAGGGAGCCCAGGTCGTGGTGGGATTCGGTGGCGGGAAGACGCTGGACACGGCCAAAGCCGTGGCCCACGAACTTGAGGTCCCGGTGGCGGTGGTCCCCACCATCGCCTCCACGGACGCTCCCTGCTCGGCCCTCTCCGTGATCTACACGCCCGAAGGGGAGATGGACCGCTACCTCATCCTCCCCCGAAATCCCGATCTGGTCCTGGTGGACACGGGCGTCATCGCCCAGGCCCCGGCTCGATTCCTGGTGGCAGGTATCGGCGATGCGCTGGCCACCTGGTTCGAAGCCGACGCCTGTGAACAGAGCTGGGCAGCGAACCTGTCCGGGGACCGGGGATCCGTCACCGCCTTCGCCCTGGCCCGGCTGTGCTACGAAACGATCCTGGAGTACGGACAGGCCGCAGTGGTCTCGTGCCGGGAAGAGGTCGTCACGCCGGCGCTGGAGAGGGTGGTTGAGGCCAACACCCTCCTGAGCGGGCTCGGGTTCGAGAGTGGGGGACTCGGCGCGGCCCACGCCATCCACAACGGGCTCACCATCCTGGAAGCCACCCATGGCTCGTGGCACGGGGAGAAGGTGACCATCGGCGTCCTGGCCTCGCTCTTCCTCACGGACAAGCCACGGGAAATCCTGGACGAGGTGTATGACTTCTGTGAGGAGGTGGGGCTGCCCACCACCCTGGACGAGATCGGTCTGGGCGATGTCGGCCACGACGATCTCATGCGGGTCGCGGAGCGGGCCTGTGCCGAGGGCGAGACCATCCACAACGAGCCCATGCCCGTCACCCCCCGGGCCGTCTATGCGGCCCTCCGGGCGGCCGATGCCGAGGGACGGCGGCGGAAGGACGGATAGGGCCCGACCCGGAATGCGGTGGGCTCACTGAATGTCCACCGGATTCGATCCGTAGGGAGGGGGCACGGGGGTGGACGGGAAGACCCCGTCACCGCACCTTGCCTCGCCGGTCGGTTCCGCCCGCCTCGCCAGAGGGACAGGCGGGACCGACCCGACGAGAATTCTACCGCCCCCGGGCCCCTCTCCCAGGATATGCCATGGATCTCCGACAGATCTGGACGCTGTACCGGCACGAGATCCGCTCGGCGCTGCGGGAACGGAGCATCCTCCTCACCAGCATCATCCTTCCCGTGGTCATGTACCCGACCCTCCTCTGGGTTGGATTCACCGGATTCTACTTCCTGGAAGGCCAGGCCGAGGCCATGAACACCCGGATCGGGGTTTCTCCCGTTCCGGAGGCCCATCAGGCCCTGGTGGACTCCCTGGCCTCCGATCCCCGGATCGAGATCCGGGAGTGGAGCGACAACGAGCAGGCCGCCGCCATGGAGATCGCCCGGGGCCGATTGGAGGCGCTTGTGGAATCCATGCCGCCCGGGGAAGGGGGCGGGGCGCTGGACGGGAATCGGACCATCCGGATCCTGTACACCGAGGTCCGGGAGGGCAGCCGATCGGCCCGCAACCGCATCGAGCAGGTGACCGACGCACATGGCGCCCAGTGGATCGCCGAACTGCGGCGTGACCTGGGCGTGTCGGATACCGTCTGGGCCGACTACGCCGTGGTCATGACCGACCAGGCCACCGCCGAGGACGTGACCCGTTTCCTCCTGGCCATGATCGTCCCGCTACTGACCCTCATCATGGTGGCGCTGGCTGCCTTCTATCCCGCCATCGACGCCACGGCGGGAGAGCGGGAGCGGGGGACCTGGGAGACCCTCATGACCGTCGCCGCCCCCCGGAGCAACGTGGCCACGGCCAAGTATCTCTACGTGGCCACCTTCGGCGCCGTGGGCGGGCTCCTGAATCTGGCTGCCCTGGCCCTGTCCATCCAATGGATCCTGTCGCCCATGACCAACGGCGTCGGCGAGGAGATCAGCCAGGGCGGCTTTCCCCTCTCGGCCATCCCGGTGATCGTGGCGGGAACGGCGCTCCTGGGCCTTTTCGTAGCCGCCGGCATGCTGGTATTCGCCGTGTTCGCTCGGGACTTCAAGGAGGGGCAATCCATGATCACCCCCTTCTACATCGTGATCCTCATGCCGGCCCTCTTTCTCCAGTCTCCCAACCTGGAGTTCAGCACCGGGCTGGCCGCCGTTCCCATCGTCAACGTGGCCCTTCTCCTCCGTGGCGCCATCCTTGGCGACATCCCGTTCCTCTCGGGGTTGGTGACACTCCTGTCCATGGGCGTGGCGGTGATTGCCGCCGTGGCCCTGGCCCAGTTCGTCATGCGCCGGGAGGAGGTCCTTCTCGGGACCGGCCAGGGCGGTCTCTGGGATTTCCTGACCCGTACCCTCCGTCGAGGGAGGAATGGCGCATGACCGACCCGTTCGTTCAGACCCGGAACCTGACCAAGACCTTCTACGAAGAGAGCCGGGGCGAGGTCCGGGCCGTGGATGGCGTCGACCTGACCTGTAGCAGCGGCGAGATCTTCGGCCTGCTCGGGGCCAACGGGGCTGGAAAGACCACGACGCTGCGGATGCTGTCCACCGTCCTGCGCCCCACCTCCGGTGAGGCGTGGGTCATGGGACACGAGGTCCGGAAGGATCCGGAGCGCGTCCGTGGGAACCTGGGTTTCTATTCGGCCAGTACGGCGCTGTACCCCAAGATCACGGCCCGGGAGACCCTGCGCTTCTTCGCCCAGGTGAACCGTTTCCCCCGGGAGCGCATCGAGTCGCGGATCGAAGACCTCATCGACCGGTTCGGCATCCGGGACTTCGCCGACAGCCGCGTGGAGAAACTCTCCAGCGGGATGAAGCAGAAGGTCTCCATCGCCCGCACCGTGGCCCACGACCCCCCGGTGCTGATCTTCGACGAACCGACGGTGGCGCTGGACGTGCTGAACGCCATCGAACTCCGGCAGATCATTGCCGCGCTTCGGGATGAGGGAAAGGCGATCCTCTTCTCGACCCACATCATGAGCGAAGCCGAACAGCTCTGCGACCGGATCGCCATCATCCACCAGGGAAGAATCCTGGCCGTGGGCACCCTGGATGAGTTGAGGGAGGCCACCGGCCATCACTATCTGGAAGAGATCTTCGTCCACTTCGCCCGCGTCCGGGATCCGGAGGAAGCCGAGCTGGAGAGCCTGCGTCGAGACCGTCCATGAGGCTCACCGTTCCCATCCGTGCCATCTTCGGTCTGGAAATCCGCACCCTTCTCCGGGACCCGCGGACCCTCCTCATCTCGGTGGTCCTTCCCATCGTGCTCATCCCGGCCATTCTCATCGCCGGGGACTGGATCGAGTCCAGGGAAGCCCGGGCCAGCGAGGCCCTGAACTTCCGGGTGGCCGTGGATGGCGACAGGGCCGATTTTGCCCGATCCCTCCTCCTCCGGGTCGACGATGNGACCCGTGGCNTGGAGGAGACCGGCCCCACGTCCNGGTTCCAGGTCGTGGATCTCGAGCGACCACGGGAGGCCCTGNCCGACGGCCGCATCGATGTGGTCCTTCAGGCATTGGACTTCGACACATGGATCCGCGGTGTGGANGACGGATCCGTGGANCCCGGTCCNGNNGAGCNGNCGGCGGAGTTNGAGGGGGCGCCTCGATTCCAGATCCTCTTCCATTCGGATCGGACCTCCTCCAGGGAGGGAGCCCAGAACCTCCGACGCCACCTCCTNGATGTCCGGGAGGTTCGCCGGGACTCCATCCTCCTGGCGAGCGGATTCCCGGTTCCCACCGACGAGGTNCTGGCGGTGGAAAGCATCAATGTGGCGACCCCCGAGGCCATGGAGGGGGCCCTGCTGGGTCGATTCCTCACCCTGATCCTCCTGGGTCTCATGACCCTGGGCGGCTCCGCCATTGCCACCGACACCCTGGCGGGAGAGAAGGAACGAGGGACCCTCAACACCCTGCTCACCTCGGCGGCCCGTCGTCAGGAGATCATCACGGGCAAGCTCCTGGCCATCATGGCGGTGGCNTTCGCCATCGCCCTGATCCAGATCCTGAATCTCTGGCTCTTCCTGGGTCTCGAAATCGTGGATGTGGGAGGTGCGCTGGCCGTCCGGATCCCTCCGGAGGCGGCGCTTCTTCTTCTGGTGCTCTATCTCCCGGCGGTGGCCCTGGTGTCGGGTGTGCTGCTCCTCACCTCGGCATACGCCCGGAGCTACAAGGAAGCCCAACTCTACCTGACCCCTGTGCTCCTGGCTCTGGTGCTTCCGGCAGCGCTGCCCATGCTTCCGGGGATCTCCCTTCAGTCAGCCATCCTCCTCGTGCCCATTGCCAACCTGGGCGTGGCGGTTCGGGACCTTCTCATGGGGGACATCCATCTCCCCTCCATCATGACGGCCTGGCTGGTGACGGCGCTGGCCGCCTCCTGGGTCACCCGTCGATGCGTCCTGGCCATCCAGGATGAGAATCTGCTTCTGGGCGACCGGTCCCAGGAGGAGCATACCGGCGGCGAGGGCCTCTTCCGCCGACAGGTGCTCGTGTGGATCCTGGTCCTCTGGGGGGTGAAGATCCTCTGGGACTTCAACATCCCGGTTCAGGACCTACGGTGGGCCTCGCTTCTGGGCGTGGGACTCGTCTTCGGCCTCTTCCCCCTGGTGGTGATTCGCCGATTCCGGCTCGAGCCTCGGAAGGCGCTGGCTCTCAGGATGCCCCACCCCGGGGTGTGGGCGGGGGTGCTCCTGGGCGTGCCGGCGGGGATCCTCACCGTGCTCGGCGTATTCCAGTTGGTGGACACCGTGGTCCCGGTACCCACCGAGATGATGGAGAGCCTGGGCCAGGCCATGACGCCGGAGGCCATCCCGATCTGGCAGCTCCTCATCTTCGTGGCGCTGATCCCGGGAATCACCGAAGAACTCACCTTCAGGGGGGTGGTGCTCTACGGCCTTCGCCGCCGGTTCGGAGCCGTGGGCCTGGCGCTGATGGTGGGGCTCATCTTCGGCATCTTCCACTTCTCCCTCTTCCGGATCCCCACGACGGCGACGCTGGGGGTGATCCTGACGGCGGTCACGCTCCTCACCGGTTCCATCTTCCCAGCCATGGTCTGGCACATCCTGAACAACGCCCTGGCGGTTCTGGCGAGTCGGGACATGCTTCCCGGAATCGACGCGGAATGGCTGTCGGAGGGGGTGGGGTGGGGGTGGAGCGTCGGGGGGCTGCTCGCCCTCCTGGTGGCCTTCGCCATCATCTGGCGGTTCCGCACACCCTATCCGGAGGTTGGCCCGCCCCGGGTCCGGGAAACGGTCAGGGGCTAGGGTCCGAAGGCCAACCTGCCGAAACTTGTATCCAGATCCCTGGACTCCGGACGCACCCGTAGCCCAGGGCAGCGTCCTCGTCCGACCAGGTGCCCTACTGTGAGCCATCCCCCGGAGACGGAAGCCCCGAACCTCTTCGTGGCCCGGCAACCCATCCTGGACCGATCCGGCCGCCTCTACGGCTATGAACTCCTCTTCCGGTCCAGCTTCGAGAACGTCTTCCGGTCCGATGATCCGGACCGGGCGGCCGAGGAGACCATCGGCGCCGGCCTCATCGGCTTCGGGCTCGACTCCCTGGTGGGCGACAGTCTGGCGTTCATCAACGTCACCCGGGATGTACTCCTGGGCGAGACGGTGCGCCTTCTTCCTCCCGAGCGGGTGGTTCTGGAGATTCTCGAGTCGGTGGAACCGGACCCTGAGGTGGTGGAGGGGTGCCGGGAGCTTCGCTCTCTCGGCTACCGCCTGGCTCTGGACGACTGGGAGGGGATGGATGATCGCCGCCCCCTCCTTCCCCTGGTGGATCTGGTGAAGCTGGACGTTCTGGGAATCGAGGGTTCCCGGCTCGACGAGGTGGCCGACCTGGGTCGGGCCAGTGGGCGTCCCTACCTGGCGGAGCGGGTGGAGGAGCGAGACGGCTGGAAGCGCATGATGGAGTTGGGCTTCCAGTGGTTCCAGGGCTTCTACTTCTGCAAGCCGCAGATTGTCGCCGGTCGGCGACTGGAGGGGCACGCCACAAGCCGCCTCCAGCTCCTTCGGGCCATCGCCGACCCGGATCTGGACTTCCGGCGCATGGAAGGCATCATCGAGCAGGACGCCGCCCTCTCCACCACCCTCCTGCGCTATCTCAACTCCGCCGCCTTCGGGTGGCGGCACCGGGTCGAAACCATCGGCCACGCCCTGCAGATCCTGGGAGAGACCACGGTTCGCCGTTGGGCCATCATGGCCACCATGGTGCAATTGGGTCAGCGGCAACCGGCGGAACTGGTTCGGAATTCGCTCCTCCGTGCCCACTTCATGGAGGAGCTCGCCGCCGAGTCCGCACCGCCCATCCGGACCTATGACGCATTCCTGGGCGGGCTTCTCTCCAGCCTGGACGCCCTCACCGGCCTCCCCATGGAAGAGGCGGTTCAGACCGTGACCTTGCCCCGGGAGGTGGAAGCGGCGCTCCGGAACCGGGCCGGGCCCATCACCGACCTCCTTCAGTACGTCCGTGCCTTGGAACAGGGCCGCTGGGACGAGGCCGAGGGGATCGCCATGGCCGCCGGTCTCCGGGACGCTCCGATCCAGGAACTCTACGCCTCGGCAGCGGAGCGGGCCCGGACCGTGTTCGGGGCATGACGACGCCGTAGCGGAAGGCGTCCGTGGCTTCATCCACCTCAACTTCGAACCCTCGCGCCTCGTCCGGAGCCGGAGCTTCGAGCCACACGTCACGAGTGGTCACCGGACCGTCGCGCCCGAAGAATTCGAAGCGGAGCTCCACCGTGTCTCCAGGGTTCGCCGCATTTCCCACCACTCGACCCTCTACCCGCATTCCCCGGCCCGAGGGTCGAAGGGTCAGCCCCTCCAGGAGCACGGGAAGTGCGTCCACCCCTTCCAGCCCGGCCAGAGCCGCCGCCTCATCGCCCAGCTCCAGGTGCGCCCGGGCCAGGATCAATCGAATGGTTTCGTTGAGGGGATCGACGGCGACCCCGTCCTCACCCACCTCCACCAGCCTCTCCCACGCCTCGGCGGCAAAGAGGGCATTGAGATAGTTGAACCAGAGGTCACGGGAGTGCGGGCGACTCTGCACCAGGGCCTCGAAGGCTTCCGCCGCCCTGGGGGCGTTGCCCGTCCTGAAGAGACGGATCCCCAGGTTGAACCGCTGAGCCTCTTCCAGTCCGTCGCGACCCAACAGGGCCTCGTAGATACGGGCCGCCTCCTCATCCCTCCCCAGACCCTCGAGGGCCGTGGCGAGATTCTGCCGAAGCGCCGGATCGTCCCTCTCCGGGCCCCGGGCCAGGCGGCCCTGGAGCAGCAGCTCCGCCTCCCCATAGTTCCCGTCCATCAGGAGCAGTTCGACCAGGGAATCCTCCACCTCGTCCCGCTGGTCCTGACGACGGGCCTTCTCCTCGGTCGACAGGATCCGGGTCACGGGCTTCCGCGTCAGCCCCCGGAGGGCTGCACGATAGAGTTCAGCGGCCTCTCTCGTCTCTCCGTCGATGGTGAGGAGCATGGCCAGGTTCCGGTGGGCTTCCGGACGGAGATCGTGAAGAGCCACGGCCCCCGTCCAGGCGGCCTGCGCCTCGTCCATCTGCCCCCGGGCGTAGGCCTCGGCCCCTCGGTTGAAGGCCTCGGCCCAGGCGGCCTCCCGCTCCGGCTCCACCTGAAGGGCATAGGCGGGATAGCGGCTCTCGGCCGCCCGGAAGTGATGGTCCGCCTGGACGTACCCCCCCACGCGGGCCCCTGCCACTCCGGCCAGGAAGTGGTGGACGGGGTTCGTGGGATCCGCCTCGATCCCGGCCAGCGCCTGGTCCAGGGCTCGCTCCGGCTCGCCGGCGCGAAGGTAGAGGGTGGCCGTCTGGGAGAAGCGCGTCTCCGTCGGCGGCGTCCCCGGCGGGAAGACCACCCCTGTGGGTGAGACCGTGGGGCCTGCCGGGGCGCCGGCGGCCCCACCGCCACACGCCGCCAGGCCCCCCATGGTGACGAGGAACAGGAGCCAGAGGAGAGTCCCCGGACCACCTCGTCCATCTCGCCCCACCGACTGCCAGCCGGCCCAACTGCACTCGAGCATGGCCATACGCACCTACCAGAACGAGAGCCAGAAGATGACCGCCGTAGGCACCCGGAAGCCATCTTCCCGTGCAGGACTGAACGAAACCACCCGTTCGAAGAGCTCCAGAGCCGAGCGATCCAGCTCGGCATCCCCACTGGACCGATTGATTTCGGCCCATTCCACGGACCCCCGCTCGTCGATCCAGATGGCCACGCTCAGGGTTCCCCGGGGGCGTTCCTCGGCCTGGGGCCCACCGAATCGGCGCTCGAGGAATTCCCCCACCTCCACGGGGTTCCGAACCAGGATCCAGCTGGAAGGTGACGTGAGTGCCAGCTCGGGACGAAGAGCCGAGAGCCGTTCCAGGTCCAGGATCTCTTCCCGGGTGAGGCGCTCCTCGAGCTGCTCGGTCAACTCGTTCTGAAGCCTCCGAGTGGTTCCGTTCACCCCATCGGACCCCTCTCCCGCCCCCCTGCTCTCCCGGGACTCCCCCGGGAGTCCGGATTCGGAGGCGTCGGGTTCGGAGTCGGGGGAGACGGACTCGCTGGGTGCATCGGTCGATGCACTGAGCGTGGGCCGCAGGGCGGCAAGTCGGTCCAGGCCCGCCCCGGAAGCGCCACCCAGGCGGGCATCACGGTTCACGGGAGGCCTCCCCGGCGCCGTAGCTCCACCGGTGGAAGGCGCGCCCTCGACCGAACCGAGAACAGGCGCCGCTCCCCCGTCGGGATCGATGTCCGCGTTCTCCCCCTCCCGTACATCGGCCACCGGAAGCTGCCACCCTGGGACATCCCACCCCTGGGCGTCGGAGCCATCCCTCTCCGGCGGGTCCACATCCAACCCTTCCATATGCGACCCAAGGGCGACCACCTGGATCCCCGGCCCGGCTCCATACCCACCGGGAGCGGCGGCCGAGCGGACCCACTCCGGAGAGAAGAAGAGGACGGCTCCGTGGAGCATGGCAGCCAGGATCAGGGATCGGTTCAGGAACAGGGGTGCCCGGGCCTTCAGGCGTTCGTTCGCCGTGGCCGTGAGGCGTTGGTGGATGGATGCGAAGGAGCGCGGCCAATCCCGGGAGTCGTTCAAGCTCGGCGTGGGCTGCATGGGAGGGACTTACGGAGATGGTGCGAGACCTTCCCTGCACCGGGAAAGGCCCATGCGACTTCTGGAGGCTACGGCTTCGGTCAGGCTAAGGGATCGGGAACAAACCTGCAACTTACTTGCGGTGGCGTATGGACTGTGAAAGAATCCTCCCCATGTCTGACCACCGCCGTTATCTGGGCGCTCTTGGCGCGGCCGCAGGGCTGATCCTCCTCCTGGCCGTGGCAACCCGCACCGCCACCGAGTCGACCTCGTCACCCCCACCTCCGGCGGAGCCCGGTCCGGTCACCTCCACCGGACGTCCGGCCACTCCCCACGGGGGGTACCCACCAATCACCCCCGGATGCCCGACCACTCCCCTGCTCTGGCGACTGGTGGATGTGGACCCCCGATTCGAGCTCTCGACGGAAGCCATCCGCGCCGCGGTGGAGAGAGCGGGAGGAATCTGGGAGCAGGCTACGGGCCGTGACCTCTTCCTCGAAACCCACGGCGGCGTGGGGTCGAACCTTCCGGAAGCCCTGTCCTCCATTCCAGGACAGGGCATCCCCCAGGAGGCCATGACCATCCGGTTCGTCTTCGACGAACGGCAGGAACGTGCCCGGGAACGGCAGGCCACCAAAGGGGGACCGGAGGATCCGGTGGAGGTGGAGGCGGCGGCCTATCGAACCCTGGTCGCCCAAGGTCCCGGCGGGGGGGTGATGGTCCGCCGGGAAATCCGGGTCTTCCGGTTCCGGGACGGCGACGATCTGGTTCGCGTCCTGGCCCACGAGTTGGGCCACGCCCTGGGGCTCCCGCACGTGGACGCCCAGGGCTTCATCATGAGCGCCTACTACGGCCCCGGAGAGGGAGCACCGGCCGTCCATCCTGCCAGTCGCGCTCGACTCGAGGCCTGCGTCCCCGGCCTCAGCGGCTCAGGGCTCCTCGAACGGCCCGCGCCAGTTCGCTGATCCGGTACGGCTTGTTCAGTAACGTTCTGATCCGAATGCCCTCCGGAGCCCTCCCCAGGAGATCTCCGGCGAACCCGGAGGTGAAGAGAACTCGGAGCTCGGGCCGACGCTCCACTGCCCGCCTGGCCATGGTCACACCATCCATGGATCCCGGCATGACGATGTCGGTGAAGAGGAGTTCAATCCGGCCGTTGTCCCGCTCCAGGATGTCCAGGGCCTCGTCGGCACGAGACGCCTGGACCACGGAGTAGCCCAGGCTTCGGAGCTGAAGCGCGACACCGCGACGAACATGGTCATTGTCCTCCACCAGGAGCAGGGTCTCGTCGCCCCCCCGTGCATCCTCGGACTCCTCGAACCCATCTGGATCCTCCGCCTCGTCCTCCGCCAGGGGAAGATACATGCAGATACTGGTCCCCTCCCCCGGGCGACTTTGGAGGGTCAGGTGCCCACCGGACTGGGTCACGAAACCGTAGACCATGCTGAGCCCCAGACCCGATCCCCTCCCGGGACCCTTGGTCGTGAAGAACGGCTCGAGGACCCGCGCTCGCTCCTCCGGCGTCATCCCACATCCCGAGTCGGTGACCTGGATGAGCACAAAGCCCCCGGGGGACGCACCTGGATGGAGGAGAGCCTGATTCCGGTCCAGGGTCACCTCTCGCACATGGATGTGGAGGGATCCCCCGTGGGGCATGGCATCACGGGAGTTATTGGCGAGATTCACCAGGCTCGAGCTGAGCTGTTCCGGATCCACATTGATCCGGGGAAGATCGCTCTCCAGGTGAAGGTGGATCTCCATGTCCTCACCCAGGGTTCGCCGAATGAGCGCCAGCGTCTCCCGCACCGCCGCCTCGGCATTCGTGGGCCGGGGCGCGAGGGGCTGCCGGCGAGCGAAGGAGAGTAGACTACGGGTCAGCGCGGCACCCCGCGACGCCCCCTCCAGCGCGGCTTCAATGAACTCCTGAGCATCGTCGGAGAGGCCGGACTCGAGTTTCAGGAGTTCCAGGTACCCATAAATGACACTCAGGTAATTGTTGAAGTCGTGGGCCAGACCACCGGTGAGCTTCCCCAATGCCTCCATCTTCTGGGCCCGGCGCACATGCTCTTCCGTCTGGACCCGGCGGGTGATCTCAGAGAGAACCGTGACCCGGCCGCCGGGCCCCCAACGATGCGTTCGGACCGACGCGATGCGCCCATCCTGGACCCGGAGGATGGATTCTCCACCGTCCGCGCGAACGTGCAACCGGACCAGGAGTCGGAGGAACCGCTCCGCCGTCTGATCAGGGGGAATCTCGAGGGCGCCACGAGCCAGGCTCTCTGTGAGAAGATCCTGCATGGACGTTCCAGGATGGAGGAGATCCTCCACTTCAGGGAGCAATTGCCGTACGCACCGATTCGTATGAACGATCCGGCCGCTACGATCCCACAGGATGACGCCCTCGCCCAATCGATCCAGGACGCCGTCCAGATACTCCGCGTCGTCGTCCGGCCACCGCTCTGTCCGGACAAGGGAAACGCCCCTCTTCAGTCCCGCCCAGCCGTTGATGACCGTGTCGGCAACCTGGGGTGCCGATCCCCCATTCCGTTTCGATCCGTTCATCCGGTTGCTCTCCCCCTCGTTGCACTCTGAGGACCGCCTCGCCTCAGGCTTCACGCCCCGGGAACCCGTCCCCGGGGTATCGGCACCGGGACCGAGGAGTTGATCACCAACGATTTCTTGTCAGATTTGAACATGATGGAAGGGGGTGGCGAGACCAGACAGGTTCCATCACTTTTCGACTCAAGGCCCGAGCAGTCGGGTCGATACTACGAAGGCCATCACATCTCCCGTCCCTTTGCCCTGCCGCAGGCCCCGTAAGGAGCATCGGCCTATGCCGCTCAGATCCGTTGACGCCCTGGAGCCCGGGATCGTNCTGGCCGCGCCCGTGCATGATGACCACGGTCGCCTCCTCATTCCGGAGGGCCGTCCGCTTACGGCGCGGCAGATCCAGCGCCTCTCCGGATGGGGCATCCACGAGGTGGATGTGGCGGAAGAGGAGGAGGAAGAAGAGGAGTTGGTGCTGGATCCCCAACTCCTCGCCCGAGCGGAGGAGGTGGTGGCGACCCGCTTCGCCCTCCAACCGGCTGATCACCGTCTGGTCCGGGAAACCCGGGCTCTGGCCGTCCTCCAATGGGCCACCAAGGAGTCGAGACTCCGCCCCTCCCCGTCGCCACCCTCCAGAGGAGCGGATCGATGAAGGGTTCTCCCCAGTCACTCATCGACGGGCTCGGGTCCCTGGCTTCACCGCCGGCCATCCATCAGGAACTGATGCGGGTCATCGCACGACCCACCAGCAGCGCTTCGGACATCGCCGACGTCATCGGGCGGGACCCTGCCCTCTCCGCCTCACTCCTGCGACTGGTGAACTCGTCGTTCTTCGCCTTTTCGAGACGAATCGACGACCTGGGCACGGCCGTCATGGCGGTTGGGGTGAGTCAGATCCGGGATCTCGCTCTGGCCACCTCCGTCATCTCCCTGTTCAAGGATGTACCGGCCGACGAAGTCAGCATGGAAGATTTCTGGAAGCACTCCCTCGCCACGGCGGTGGGGAGCCGCGTCCTCGCCTCCATGCGGCAGGAATTCAATGTCGAATCCCTCTTCCTCGCCGGGCTCCTCCACGATCTGGGACGTCTGGTGCTCTTTCTTCGGGCCGGGCGCATGATGAACCGTTCGATCCGGGAGGCTCGGGACCGGGGTTTACCGCTACACCAGGCCGAAGCCGAGATCTTCGGCTTCCACCATGGGGACATGGGTCAAGCGCTCATGGAGCGATGGAATCTGGAGGAGCTCTTCGGTGAGGTGGCGGCCTACCACCACGCTCCGCTTCAGTCCGAGCGCTTCCCCCTCGAGACCGCCACCGTCCATGCTGCCGACGTCATCGCCAACCTCCTGCGATGGGGGCACTCGGGTGCTCCGGTGGCGCCCCCCCTTTCGCCTCGGGCCTGGAAGCTTCTGGGGGTCAAGGACGATCAGATCCCCGCCCTCCTGAGCGTGATCGGTCGCCAGTGGCAGGACGCGGTCGAAGGGATCATCCTCCCCAGCAAGGCCGCCTGACGCGGTTGCGGCATTGCCTCCACCTTCCCCTTCATCCCTCCCGGGTGTAGGGTTGTTCAGGCTCGTTCGCACCTGAAGTGTCCCTTCGGTCAACCCGGAATGCTGCGACACTCCCTCCTTCGCAGGAAGCTGCCGGCGGCTCTTGCCGCCGTAATTCTCGCTCTCTCCATGTTTGCGGAGGGTGCGGGGATCTGCCCGTGCGAGGGACATGCGGGGCAACAGCAGCACGGGCAGATGGCCCACGGGGATCACCATCCCCATGCCCACCATGGGGGTGAGCCCGAAGACGGTCAGACTGGCTTCGACGACTGTCGGCTCCTCTGTCCCCTGGTAGGGGCATCCGACCCTCCCCAGGTTGCTCAGGCTCCTGCCCTTCCCCTCCCAGCCGCCTCCGCGGAGTCGGCTCCCCGTCCTGCGGCCTCCGTGGAGACGGTTCGTCTCACCCTGCGGCGTCATTTTCTCCCGCCCCCCCTCGCCCCTCCCGGGCTCCCGACTCTCCTCGCCTGAATCACGTCGTCTCGGCCGCCTCTGCCGGCGTCCGCCGAGGCCGGTCCATCTTCTGACGCCGTACCCTTTTTCCGGGTCGGTGAAGAGACGGACGTTTCATCCTCTGAGTGTCTGCACGGGAGCACATTTATGTCCAATCGGTCCCCTTCGTCCCCGACCTCCACCGGAGCGGCTCGCCTCGCCCCGGCGCTGGTAATCTTCCTGTTGTTGGTCCTTTCGACCCTGCCCTCCCAGTTGATGGCCCAGTCCGGATCCCTGGAGGTGAGGGTCGTGGACACCGCCGACCGTCCCATCGGGTCCGCCACCGTGCAGGTGGAGGGAACCACCCTCGGTGTCTTCACCGGCAATGACGGTGTGGCCAGACTCTCCGGCGTGCCAGCGGGAGACCGGGAGATCCTCGTCCGTCGCCCCGGCCACGAGACCCGGCGGATTCCCATTCGCGTCGAAGAGGGGCGGACCGCCGAGGTACGGGTGGTTCTCCTGGAGGCCCCCTTCCAGCTCGAGGGCATTCAGGTTCAGGTGCTCCGGCCGGATCTTCGTCCGGACCTCCGCCTCGATGAACGTGAAATCCAGGAGGCGAACCCCCAGGATGTGGGCGACCTCTTCCGGTCCATCCCCGGACTGGACGCCATCCGGCGGGGCGGACTCGGGATGGAACCGGTGGTGCGCGGACTCAGGGACACGCAGGTGGGCGCCTACGTGGACGGCATGCGGACGCTGTCCGGTGGCCCTGGCGGAATGGACACCTCCCTGTCCCATGTGGACCCCAGCGCCGTCCGGAACGTCGAGGTGGTGAAGGGCCCGTACGCCCTCACCTGGGGGGCCGGAAACCTGAGTGCCGTCCGGGTTGAGACCCAACAGGTGCCGCCTCCCGGATCGCGGGCTTTCGGAGGCCGCACCTTCCTGGGGTACAACGCCAATCTCGGGGCTACGGAGACCGGTCTGGAGATCACCGGCGCCGGCGGGCGGACCGGATATGCCCTCTCCGGGGCCTGGCGCGAATCCGGAAACTACGAATCGGGGGGTGGGGTGGAGGTTCCCGGATCCTTCCGAAGCGGGGAAGTCCGGGGGAGAGTGGCCTACCGGCCCACTCCGGCCTCGACCTTCACCGTGGCCGGGTGGCACCAGGCCCAGAGGGACATCGACTACCCCGGACGCCCCATGGACGCGGAGTGGTTCGATACCTTCAACGGCTCCCTGCGCTGGGAGTACGCCCCTGCCGGCGGCGCCCTCAGGGGGCTGGACGCCATGGCGTACGTCTATTCCGTGGACCACGGGATGAACAACGATGCCAAGCCCGCTCCCATGCGCGTGGCCACTGTCTCCGATGTGGAGATGATGGGTGGACGCCTGAGCGCTCTCCTGGAGCCCGGACGGGACTGGATCCTGGAGGTGGGCGGCGACGGGTTCTCGGCGCTCCACTTCGCGGAGGCCCGTCCGAGAAATCCGGACATGCCCCGTCGCCTCATCTGGGGTGACGTGCGCCTCACGTCGCTGGGGCTCTTCACCCGGGCCGAACGCCCGCTGGGGCCGTTCCTTGCCGCCGGTACCGTGCGCCTGGACATGTTTCGTTCCGAGGCCGATGCGGCGAGCCCCTTCTTCCTGGCCAACGTGACGGAGGACCTCTCATCCTCCGAGGAGCGCCTCAGCGCCGCTGCCACCCTGACCCTTCCGCTGAATGACGGCTGGTCCCTCTCCGCCGGCGCCGGCTCGGTGGTCCGGCCCGGGGATGCCAATGAACGGTACTCGGATCGGCACGCGTCCAAGCGGTCCCAGGTGGGGGCCGAATTCATGGGGGACCCGTCGCTCCGGGCGGAGCGGAGCAATCAGCTCGACGTGTGGATCGAAGCCAGATATCCGCGCTGGACCGGCGGCCTCAACCTCTTCGTGCAGCAGATCGAGGACCACATCAGCATCGAGGCTACCGATCTGACGCCCCGCGCTGCGCCCCGGGTGTTCCGATACGTGAATGGGGAAGCCTCCTACAGGGGAGCCGAGGCCAGCGGCTCCGTCCGGATCACCCCCTCCGTCCTGCTGAGCGGTGCGGCCGCCTACCTCCGGGGGCAGGAAGTCTCCCTGGATGAGCCGGCCCTGGGCGTCTCTCCCCTCCGGATGGATCTGGGCCTTCGCTGGGACCCACCCGGGGATCGTCGTTTCGCCGAACTCTCCACCCGGATGGTGGCTCGGCAGGACCGGATCGCCGGAACCCGGGGAGAAATGGAGACACCGGGCCACACGCGGTTGGACGTGCAGGCGGGGCACCCCTTCCCCGGAGGCTTCATGGTCCGGGTCGGCGTGGAGAACCTCCTGGACCGGGAATACCACAACCACTTGAATGCCGTGGACCCCTTCTCCCGCACCCCCGTCCCCGAGCCGGGACGGGTGGCCTTCGCCCGGGTCAGCGTCAGCTTCTGAGCCGTCGCCGCGAACGACGCGGCTGGTTCAAGACGAGGACGGGGGCGTCGCGGACTCGGGGCGGCAGAGGTACTTCCGGTCCGATGCGGCGCGCCCGCACTTCTGACAGATGAACTGAACGGGGAGGACCCGGCGCACGTACTTGTCCCACTTCTTTCTACGCTTGTTGCGGGACCAGTCGCAGAGAGTCTTGGCCATGGGAGAAGCCTGGGGTGGGGGCGGGGGATGGAAGGTCGGGAAGCGGGATGGGTGAGCTTCGAGGGAATGCCGGACCCGCATTCCCTCGAAACTCACCCCGTGTCACGAGGGGGCCAACCCCTGGGGGCCGGAAGCCCCCAGGGGCTCGACCCTCTTCCCGATCCGGGGCGACTGCCCGGCGAAGCGCGCCTGCTCCTCCACCAGACGGGGCGGGAGGTGGGCATTGTGGCGTGAATAGATGGACGGCCCCTCGACCCGGATGGTCCGGATGAGGCCGCGGCGGCGGGCCACCGCCACCCGGTCCAGCCCATGGTCGTGACACCACCGGGCGTACCGCGCGTCGGCCATGGTCTCCCCGCCGGGGAGCTCGTCGTGGGCAGGGAGGTCCCGACCCAGCACCAGCATGGTACCCGTCCCCAACTGATCCACGTAGAGGCTGTGGCGGAGGGGTTTGGCGTAGTGGAAGAGCCGTCGGCGGCGTGTCCAGAAGAGGATACGGCGCTCGGCCAGGATGCTCCCGTGCACTCCGAAGACCCGCCCCTCCCACCCGAGCCGCCGGGCCTCGGCCTCCAGAACGTCACAGTAGTCCGGCGCGTAGATCAGGTCGTCATCCACCAGGAAGACCCGGTCGTCGGCACCGGGCCGGGGATAGAACTTGCCCAACGCCTTCACATCCCGCTCCGGCAGCACCGGTATCACATTCGGGTGCCGGTCCAGCCATTCCGGCACGCCGTCGTGTTCATTCAGGACCAGGTGGAGTTCGTCCACCTGCGGCGCCAGCGAAGCCACGGCCTGGGGGAGGGACTCGGCCCGGGCGGGAAAGGTGGCCATGTGGGCCCGCCGGATGGACGGACCGGACGAGGGGTGGGATGGACTCTCGGAGCCGGACACGGTCAGATGACCTCCCGGAAGCGTTCCGGGATCCGGATCACCGGATCGCCGGGAATCATCCCCGGCTTGTTCAGGGCATAGAGGGGGCGGATCCAGCTCTGCCAGCGTCGGGCCCGCGGAAAGTACGCGTCTCCGTCCCGGGGCTCGGCCCCGGTGATGATCTCGAAGAGTCGCCGACGGCGCTTCAGGTGCCCTCCCCACCCGGTCTTCTGACGGTCCCCATCGCCCACCTTGCCGTGGGCAAGGGCCTCATCGACCATCCCCAGATGGAAGACGAACAGGTTCGGATCGATGCGGAAATTCCGACCCTTGATCCGGTGCATCCCCGAACCCCAGGTCACCGGCGCCGTGGCCACCACCGGCTTGGTATACCGGGACGAGACGTGGGCGTAGGCCCGCTGCTCCAGGATGGGACGCTCCGGATCCAGCGGGCCTTCCTGCTCCAGGTGCTGCCCCACATCCAGCCCCAGTCCCGAGAGGGTGCGGGGGAGGCGTGGGCGGGAAGCCAGGTAGGCGGCCAGATCCATCCCCAGACGCGGATCCACCACCAGGAACTCGTCCACGTCGCAGACGATGACCACGTCGTAGTAGTGGAAGAGCGCGTCGGCGATCCGGGACATGACCCTGGCCCGTCGGCGCATGGCCGGGACCCGCCCCAGAGGTCGGTGGGGGAGACGCAGGACGCTCCGACCCAGATGGTCGTCCGGGAGCGCCTGATCGTGTCCATCCAGGATGGGGACGAGATTGTCCGGGCCGCAGATGCGCCCGTAGTGGGCGATCCATCTCCCGAGGAAGAAATCGTCGTTGCGGCAGGTGGTGACCGCACAGATCCGGAGTCCCCCGGAGCCGCCGCCCCGGAACGTCGCACCGTTCCCAGTCCCGGTCATGGACGCGCCCCTCCCGCTCCACCGGACCGGGCCCCGGGCACTATGTCCCACGCCGGAGGCAGCCAGGAAGGGCGCTCCCCGGAGCCGGCCTCGGTGCCTCCTCCCCGGACCATGACCACATCGGTGTGGAAACGGCCGGAGCGGCCCCCGGCCAGCTCGTCCAGCGAAGCCAGTGGACGGAGTTGGTCCCGACCTCGTCGCCGCTGGGGGACGAAGAGCCGGAAGCCCGCCAGCACGCCATCCACCTCGGCGATGGACGCACCGGCCGCTTCCATCAACGCCCGATCCACCTCCACATACCCCACCGCCAGGGGCGCCGCCGCCAGGGTTCGCTCCATGCCCCGAAGGACGAAGGACTCGAACCCCTCCACATCGATCTTGAACACCAGCGGTCCCTCCAGCTCCCCAGGTCCGGTCAGCCCTCCCACCAGGGTGTCGATCCGGGTGGCGGGGACCTCCACGCGCTCCTTCTCGCTCTCGGCCTCCCCGGTGGAGAACGCTCGGGTGCGCCCGCTCCAGCGCGGCTCCAACCAGAGCCAGGCCTTCTGCCGTTCGTCCTCGCCGGCAATGGCGTGACGAAGGTGGATGCGGGAAGTGTCGGGGTGCGCCTGCCGCGAGCGTTCCAGGTGGGGAAGGATGCGGGGATTCGCCTCCACCCCCAGGACGCGGGTCCCGGAGGGATAGGTGAGCGAGAACAGGCATTCGCCATAGTTCGCCCCCACATCCAGGCAGACGGCGGGCTCGAGATGGCGGGTGAAGTCGCGCCAGAATCGGATATGGCGCGCCGTGCGCCGGCGGGCGAAGTCCAGGGCGATCTTGTGGATGGCCCGCTGGTCGTCGGGGTCGATGGAAAGGGCGGCGTCGAAGTCAGGGTACCGGACCCACTCCGGTCGCATGGTCCCGTACCGGCGGCGGAGGAGGACGTGCATCTTCGCGGCGCGCACCGCATCTTCCAGCGACTTTCCCACCGATTTCAGGACCCCACCCACCACGGCGGCCATGTCAGCGCCCCTCCTGGAGCCAGGCGCGGAGTCGGCGTCCCGCCTTCGCGAGGCTCAGGCGGTTGGCGATTCGGCTGAAGGGTCGGAGCGACAGCAGATTCTTCTCGCCCAGCCCATCGATGAGAACGAGGCGGTCCGCCCCGCCCCACCGGGCCAGAACCAGATTCAGGGGCTTCAGGTCGCTGACGACGACATGGTGTCGGACCAGAAGGTCGATCATGGCCTCCACCTGCGGCCACAGGTGGGGCGCAGGACCGCCGCGTTCCACCAGGGCATGGAGGGTCGGCGCCAGTCGCCCCTTCCGGTCCACCATCCGCTCCACTTCGACGCCCACGCCGAGATCGGTCTCAACGAGTCCGTGAAAGGGTGCGACGATGGGCGGATCATTGGACATGCGACTCCGGAGGACCAGGTACTCTGTGAGCTCGATACCGTGGGACTTGTAGCTGCCGAAACGGCTGGAGAAACGGACCCGCCAGGCCGGCCGGGCGGATGGCTTCACCACCTTGATGAGCCGGTCGGGCTTCAGGGGGTGCCGGTACACCGCACGACGCGCGCCGAAGGCTTCCGGCGATTGATCCGAGAGGGCGATCATGTCGAACGGTAGATCCGGGCCGAAGACGGATCAAGGAGGCAGGCGGCATCCGGACATGGGCGGCGCTAGTGGGAGGCGCCGGCGGAAGGGGTCGGTGCACCCTCCGGACGGGTGGACGTGGGTCGGGTGAGGGAGGGCGTCCTGGGGTCGCCCGGGGCCCCCCGGACCCCCTCCAGATGCAGGGCCCGACCGTCTTCCTGCTCGCGGGCACGGCGCATGGCGGCCTCGGCCTGGGCCAGGAGGACCCTGGCGTCGTTGGAGGTGGGAGAGCCGGCGACGGCCCCCACCGTGAGGGAGAGGGGCTCGTCGCCCGCCTTCACCTGATCCCGGATCTGCTTGCGCAGGGAAACCAGGACGATCCGGGCCTGCCCCAGGTCGGTCTCGGGAAGCAGCACGGCAAACTGGTCCGGTCCCACCCGGGCGAGACGATCCAGGCGCCGGAACCGTCCGCGGAGAACCCGGCCCACGTCGCTCAGGATCCGGTCGCCGGCCAGGGGCCCCATCGTGTCGTTCAATTCCCTGAACCCATCCAGATCCAGGAGGGCGAGCGCCAGGGGACGGCCATAGCGCCGCGCCCGCCCGAGTTCGGCGCTGGTGTCGGCCAGGAAGCTCTCCCGATCCATGAGACCGGTCAGTGGATCGGTGCGGCACCACCGCCTGGCCATCCCCCGCTCCCGGATCTCGGCCACCACCCAACCGGCCACCGTCAATCCGAGCCCCAGGAGGAGGGCGTCAGCCAGGAGCCAGACCCCCTCCGGCAGGGGGACGGCCAGATCGCGGCGGGCCCAGGCGTAGGTGGCCACGGCCACCCAGGCCATGATGGTCCCACCCCATCGGCCCGTGGCCCATCCCGCCGCCGCGGCGGGAAGCAGGAAGAGGAGGTGGGGCGACATGAGTTCCGGCCCCAGATCGGTCAGGAGGGCCAGGGGGCCGAGACTTCCAATGGCCACGCCCAACCAGATGACCCGGGAGGTGGGAGAACGCATGGCACACGGACTTCCGGGGACGGGGCGCGGGCGACCCCGAAGCCCGCGATTGCATCGGATGTGGAGTGACGTCCCCAGGGCCACGGCCACCACGCATGCGGGCACGACCCAGCGTATGGCCATGGGACCCAGACCGGAAGGCGTGAACACCGCCGCAGGAAAGAGGAGGTGCCCCGGAAGCGCCACGGCGAGATACGCGATGGCCATCCGCTCGAGCCGCTCCGCCGCCCGGTGGAATTCCAGATCGGCACCGAGGAAGATAAGCGCGCCCGTAGCCAGGGTGACCGGCAGGAACGCCTCGCCGGAGGACATGTCCCCCAGGAGGACGCTCACCCATACGAATCCCACGGCTGCCCCCGCACCCGCAACGAGGAAGGCTCGAAGGATGTGGTAGGACAGTGGGCGGCGATCCATGGGGCCTGGTCTCGGGGGCCGGTGGAAGCGACACCGGGGAGGGTTGAAATGCGAATCCAGATTCGCATTTCGGGCGTCCCCCTAAGTATCGGCAACCGGCGCTGGACCGTGGAGGCAAGGAGAACGGGCTCGACCTCTCTTCCGGCTTCGGCACCACTCGCCGAAGCGTCGAGGCCGCCCTAAGATTCCTGAACCCCGACACTTCCAACCAAGCCACGGCCCATCATGTCCCGAACGTTTCTCCTCTTCCTGATCCTCCTGATCAGCCTCACTCCCGCGGCCTGCGTCTCCTACATCCCCGTGGAACCGGATGCCCCCGTTCCCGGCGACGAGGTCCGGGTGTACCTGGCACCGGAGGAAGGTGAACGTCTGTCCCAGCGGACCGGACGGCGTGTGGAGACCCTCGACGGTCGCATCCCGGCCGGAGCGCCCTTCGCCGACTCCCTCCGGATGATGGTGACCTGGGGTCCGGCCTGGGCGGGCACACCGATGGAGGGACGACGGGATGAGGTGTCGCTTTCCCGATCCGGGATCCTGGCGGTGGAGCGGAAGGAGGTTTCACGCTCCCGAACCGCCGTCCTCGGGGTGGCGCTGGTGGCCACGGCGGTGATCCTCTTTCGCTCCATCGGGAAGGACGGAGACGGGCAGAGCGGCGGACTTCCCCCGGACGCCCCGCCGCCACCGGTGGATCTCTGAGCCGGAGCCGATCCCTGACCCGGGCCCGATGCTCGGGCTCGGGACCCATCTGGGCGGGGTCCCAAAACCAGATGAGGGGGCCGGCCACGTGGGCCGACCCCCTCGGGTGTCCTCAGTGCCGCGGGTCCCGAGGGACCCGACCGGTCATGAGGCGATGTTGGGGTTGCTCAGGCGCTCGTTCCGGGGAAGCGGAATGCAGGTCGTGCCACCGTAGGCGTCGCCCCGGCTGCTCAGCCCCTGCTCGAACTCGATCCCGTAGCGGAGCATGTCGCCGAGGCGGTGCCCGTCGAGCCAGAAGGTCCGGCGTCGCTCCTCGATGATGTCCTCGAGGCTGCCGTTCCCGGTGTAGGCCGGAAGCTCGAAGTGCTCCCGGATCTTGTTCAGCGCCTCCACCGCGGCGGAGCCGCCCTCCACCTCGGCGATGATGAACTGGGCTTCGATCCACGACGCCAGCGGCATGTTCTCACTGTGGGAGGTGTACTTCTGCTGCTGGTGGAAGACGGTGGAGCCGTCCTCGCCCACCCCGTCGATGACGGACTGGACCCGGGTGTCCGGCTCTCCGTCCACTGTGAGATCCCGGAGGTCGGGCTTCACCGCCAGGCGCCGGGAGGTGATGGTGATGGAGGGCCACCGGTTCTCCCGCCGAACCTGCGTCGAGGAGAAGCCCACCTCCCGAACAAATCCGTCGGGGATGTTCCGGGCGTCGGCCAGAGCACCCTGCTGGTCGCCCATGTTCAACCGGGCCCGAGCCCGGCCGACGAGCGCCATGTTCCGGAGGCTCTGGTCCCCGGCGGCGTCGGCGTGGGGAAGCGCCCGGGTGAAGCGCTCCTCCGCAATCTGGAAGGTCTGGTTCCGGGTGAGGAGGGGACCGCCGTCCACCGCCACCTCGCAGTGGCCCTCACCCAGGAGGAGGTATCCATACCCTCCGTACGCCGAGAGCTCCGCCAGCTTCCGCTCCCGGTTCGGCACCGAGCCCTCGGGGAAGGCGCTGATCCGGCGATACCCGTCATCGTTCAGGAAACGGGCCGTCTGCATGGGTGCCCAGTACCCGAAGCCGTCGCTGGCACGGCTGGTGGTGCAGCTACCCATGACGTTGTCCAGCTCATCCAGCCGGCTGTTCCAGATGTTTGTATTCCGGAGCCCGGTGGTGCTCTCCACCTCAGCAGCCAGGATCCCGGTGGTGGTGACGAACTGGGCGAAGGAGCACTCGAACTCTCCCAACGCCGAGACCAGGATGGTTCGGGCCAGGGCCGGGTTCTCGAA
>SL_3KL_010_SEDDRAFT_10000923_pt1 | contig 25954 bp, 19 predicted proteins | sample SodLakKL_010_SED_2_FD_10381 | JGI IMG/M metagenome (IMG submission 10381) | reverse complement strand
GCCGGCGTTGGAGAGGTGGTAGAGGAAGATCCCGAGCCGGTGTTCCCTCCACACGGCACGGTCCACAAGGAGCCCGGACCGGAACTCCAGCCGGCTTCCCAGGTCCAGGCTCTCGCCCTGCTGATAAAGGCCTGCACTGAGGGACGGGCTCACCCTGATTCCAGCGCCGAGCTCGAACACCCTGGTAAGCCCCCCATAGAGGTAGAACCCCCCGTCTCCGTTCCCCATGGCTCCGGCCTGGGGCCGAACTCCCAGTGGGAGTTCCAGGCCGGGCCGAACCGAGATCTCCAGGGCGGGAGACGACCGCTTCCCGTCCAGGTCGAACCAGGAGATCCCCAGCCGGGCCTCAGTGGGAACCCCCTCCCCCGCCGTCTCTGCCGGGCGGACCCCGGCGTCAGGGGTCGCCTTTCGGCCTTCGGCTGCGTCACCGGACGCCGCTACCTGGGCCACACCGGGCGAGGGTAGGGTCATCAGGCCCAGAAAGGCGAGGAAGATCAGCGATCGATGGAGGAGATGACTCGAATGGTGCAAAGGTCAGCCCTCGGGGGTAGAGAGGTTCGGACCGGGTGCTACTGGAAAACGCCAGACCGGCCCCTCGGTTCCATCGCTGGAACCGACTACCCTACAGGTGGCGACCCACTCACCTTCCTGGACATTCCGGTCTGAGACCTGCGGAACCGCTCTTCCATGCCCACCTTCACTCCACGCGCCGTGCGGCCCTACTTCCTGCTCCCAGCCCTCCTCGTCTTTGTCATCGGCTGCCAGGATCTGGGGTTCGGGCTGCCCCCCTGCCCCGACCCGTCTGCGGAGCCGGTACACCTGGTCCCGGTGGGAGAGGCCTGGCTCGAATCCGATTCAAGGCCCGGCATCACCGACGGCGGGCTGTCTCTGCCCGCCTCCATTACCACCGATGTGGAGCCGCGGTGGACGGAGAGCGAGGCGGCGCCGTGGGTCACGGGAACCGGGTGGCACCTGGAACAGGCGGTCTACCGGGGGGAATGCCTGGACCTGTCCGGTGAGACACGGCACGCCCGGGACGTGGACTTCAGCCCCGACGGCACCCATCTGTTCGTTGTGGCTCGGGACGGGGAGCGGGTGATCGCCTATCGCCTTGCCACCCCCTGGGTGCCCGGGAGCGGGACGGTGGCCGGATCACTGGACCTCTCGGAGGAGCTGAATTCTCGGGCCGGGCACGGTGCCCGGGCCCACGGGATCCACCTCCGGAAGGATGACGGAGGCCGTCTCTGGATCTGGAATCGTACCGAGATCTGGGAATACTCCCTGGAGCGGCCGTGGGATCTGACCAGTGCCCGGCCTACGGGGCACCAGAGTTTCGAGGGAACCGTCCTCCGCGGTCACGGAATCGACTTCCGGCCCGACGGCCGCCGTCTCTTCATCGACGACCGGAACGCCAGGGCCATCTTCCAGTTCAGGCTGGAGGAGCCGTGGAACGTGAGCACCGCCGAGTTGGAATACACGCTGGACATCTCGGACCAGGAAGAGGCCGTCCGGGGAATCCAGTTCCGGCCGGATGGCCTCCGCCTCTTCGTCATGGACACCCGCCGGCGGGAGATCCTGGAATACCATCTCGACCGCCCCTACGAACTGGCCGGCGCCCGCTTCGCCCGGGCCCTTCCAGTGGATGGCCAGACCCGAAACCCCCGCTCCATCACCTGGAGCCAGGACGGCTCGCGGTTCTTCGTGACGGAGGTCCCCAGGAGACTCGCGCTGATTCGCCGCCCCGCCCTTCTCACCTATGAGGTGGTGCCCACCCCAGCGGGGGAGCCGGTGGTGCCATGAAGCGAGCCTCAGCCGGCCGGATCCCGCCAGAGGGGATGGGTGAGGCAGTGAGGTCCGCCCCGGGCGCGGGAGAGTTCGTTGGAGGGGGTCAGGATGCAAACCTGCTCGCCCCTCTCCAGCGAGACGTCCGCTCCCCCCAGGAGCAGGTCATCGGCATGGACGATCCGGAACCCCGCCTCGTCCAACTCTTCCGCCGTCCGGACATTCCGGTCGTAGAGGATGGCCACGCCGGGAGCCACCGCCAGGGCATTGGCGCCGTCGGTCCACTGCTCCCGCTGCTGCTCCACCGGATCCCTACCGCCACAGAACACGGGCCGGTACCGGAGTCCCCTCCTGGCCAGGACGCCCAGGAGGTCCCCGGCCTCCCGGGGCTGCGGCTCCCGGGCGTGGAGGTCATACTCCACCACCTTGGCACTCTCCGGATAACCCGGGAGGATCACCGGCGGATACACCAGGCACACCTCGTGATCCACGGGGGTGAAGAGGGTGTCCAGATGCATGAAGGCTCTCTGCCGGGGGAGGCTCACCTGTAGCAGCCACCGGGGACGCCTCTCGGCGCGGCGGAGTTGCTCCATCAAGGTATCCAACCCGCCGGCAGAGGTCCGGGCCGACTCTCCAACCGCCACCACGTCTTCGGAGAGAACCAGGACGTCACCACCCTCCAGGACAAGGCGCTCGTCGTCCGTCCCCTCCTCCTCCATGATGGGTGTCCCCTGCAGGTCCGGGTGGAATCGGAAGATGGTCCGGGCCAACTCCGCCTCCCGGCGCCGCGCCGCGCTGGCCATGGACGAGATGTGAACCCTGTCGCCCAGCACCACCTGGGAATCCCGCTGAAAGCACCAGTTGGGCAGCGGCCGGATCCCGAAGAGGTCATCCAGCGTCACCGCCGTGGGGCGACCCTTCCGCCGGACGCCTGCCACCAGCGCCCGCGATGCTTCCCGGGGCCCCATCCCCCGGAATCGCTCCCGAAAGGGAGGATCCAGGTGAGGGAGCACCCGGGACTCGAGCCACTCCCGCCCGTCCCGGTCCGAAATGGCACGGGTGAGCAGGTCCTCACTCTCCAGAACTTCCACCCCCAGAAGCTGAAGAACCCGACGAAAGCGGCGGTGCTCATCCCGGGCAGCGGCGCCGAACAGAATATCGTCGAAGAGGAGCTCTTCCATCATCCCGGGAACCATCTGGTCCACCTCGGGGCCGGGCTCGTGGACCAGGACACGACGGAGCCGACCGATCTCGGAGTGGACGGATACTCCGGCGGATTCCGGACTTGCTGACTGCGGAGAGGAAGTCATCTCGGCCTGTGGTGGACTGAGGGCGGACTTGGAATCAGCTCCCGGAGGTGGCAGGCCGCGGGGCTCCCGAGCGCCGGTCAGGGATCATTGACCTCCGTGACGGAAAGCTGGTAGTCACCAACCTGATCCGTCTCCGAGCTACTGGCCCAGATCAGGAGATCCCCGGCGGGGAGCGTTCCCTGGAGCACTGCCGGCTCCCCGGGCTCGGTGGCTTCATTCTCGGCGAGCTGGTTCAGGAACTGGTCGGTGAGTAGAACATAGGGGATGAAGTCGTCACTCTCCACCTCGATCCTGACCTCCACGGCGGCGTCGATCTCCAGCAGCCAGGAATCGTAGAACCACTCTTCCAGGAAGCAGCTTTCCTCGGTCAGCTCACCGGTCACCGAATCTCCCGGAGCCAGTTGACCCACCGGTGTAGCACAGGGGTTCTCCACAACCTCCACCTCGAAGGATTCCGTCAGGTCGTCCACCGTGGCGGTGATGAGCGCCGCGCCTGTTCCCTGCGCTGTGAGCAGACCGGCCGGGTCCACCTCCACCACCTCAGGATCGGAAGAACTCCACTCCACGACCACATCGGTCACCACGTTTCCGGCCTCGTCCAGCGCCACCAGATCGGCCTGGACGGTTTCTCCTTCCACCATGGTCTCAGGGCCGGTCAGTTCCAGTTCGGCAACGAGTTCCGGGGGGGTGGTGGGGGTGCTGTCGCCGCAACCGGCGAGAAGGAAGGCGGGGAGAAGGAAGAGGGCGATGAAGTGACGACGTCTGGGAATCAGGTGAACCATGGGTCGGCAAGGGTTCGAGTACGTAGGGGCTCGTAGAAGCTTACACGCCTCCCACCGCTCCGGTCCGGTTGCCTTAGGTTGCAGTGGTACGCAGAGAGCGCCTATCCCGACCCCGCGGCCCATGACAGAGACCCCGGACAAGGACGATCCCCGACCTGATTCCGGGTCGGACCCAGGAGAGGAAGGCGCTCGACGCCGATGGATTGGTCTCCTTCTCGGACCCCTTTTCCTCGCCGCATCCCTTCTCGTGCCCGCCCCTGCCGGGTTGCCACCGGAGGGGTGGCGGGCGGCTGGAATGGCTCTTCTCATGGCGGCATGGTGGATCACCGAAGCCATCCCCATTCCGGCCACGGCCCTCCTCCCTCTCCTTCTCATCCCGGCCCTGGGTCTCGGAGACATGGAGGCGGCCGCCGCTCCCTTCGCCAACCCCATCATCTTCCTCTTCCTGGGTGGATTTCTCCTGGCCCAGGCCGTCCAGCGTTCCGGTTTGCATCGCCGAGCGGCGCTCCACCTCCTGGCCAAGGTCGGATCCAAGCCTACACACCTGGTGGGCGGCTTCATGGTGGTGACGGCCCTTCTGAGCATGTGGCTCAGCAACACGGCCACCGCCGTACTCATGTTGCCGGTGGGGCTGTCGGTGGTGGGTCTTGTGATGAGAAAGGACCCTCGGGCGCCGGACGATCCCCGGGACCTGAACTTCGCCGTGGCCCTCATGCTGGGAATCGCCTATGGAGCCACCATCGGTGGAGCCGCCACCCTGATCGGAACCCCGCCCAACGCGATCCTGGCGGGATTCATGGCCGACGAGTACGGGGTGGATGTGGGGTTTGCCCGGTGGATGCTCATCGGCCTCCCACTCACTGCCGTCACCCTCCCCCTGACCTGGCTCATCCTGACCCGTCTCCTCTATCCCGTGGGAGGGGAGCCCCTCCAAGACGCCGGTGTGATCATCCAGACGGAGTTGGAGGGCCTCGATACGCCGTCCATGGGTGAGTGGAGGGTTGGTATGGTCTTTGGCCTGACGGCCCTTGCCTGGATCTCCCGTCCGGCACTGGAAGGGGTCGTCCCCTGGCTGACGGACGCAGGGATCGCGGTGGCGGCGGCGTTGCTGCTCTTCGTCGTCCCGGTGGACCGGGAACGGCGACGCTTCGCCCTGGACTGGCCCACCGCGCAGAAGATCCCCTGGAATGTGCTCATCCTCTTCGGGGGCGGCCTGTCCCTGGCAGGGGCCATCACGCGGAGTGGGCTGGCAGACTCAATTGGCGCAGCCCTGACGGGGGTGGGAGCACTCCCACTCCTTCTGATCATGGGTGTGGTGACACTGGTCCTGATCTTCGTCACGGAACTCACCAGCAATACTGCATCGGCCGCCGCCTTCCTCCCGGTGGTCGCCGCCCTGGCCGGTGAGTTGGGCTACGATCCCCTGATGCTGGCCATCCCGGCCGCCCTCGGGGCAAGTTGCGCATTCATGCTTCCGGTGGCCACTCCGCCCAACGCCGTGGTATTCGGGAGCAACATGGTGCGGATTCCCCAGATGGCACGGGCCGGTGTCGTCTTCAACCTCCTCTTCGCCCTGGCGATCCCGATCCTGGCCTTCCTCCTGGTTGCCCGGGTCTTCGGTGGCTGACCCCCCGCCCATCGTCCCGGTCAGACCCACTCCGGCGGGTGTGGGTTCTGAGGATCCTACGGGCCTCTTTCCGGACCAGCGAGTCGGTCCGGAGACCCCAGAGTTGCTCCCGCGCCCGACCAGCCGCCACATCCGGATCGACCAGGGGTGCCGGGTAATCCTCGCCCGGGACGAATCCGTACATCCCCCCCTCCAGGGGCGTGATCAGCCAGGGAGCGTGCCGGTAGGGGGCGGGAAGGGCTGCCAACTCCGGTACCCAGGCGGCAATGAAGGCCCCNTCCGGATCCTGCTCCCGAGCCTGCTTCACCGGATTGTAGATGCGTACCGTATTGACTCCGGTGACCCCCGCCTGCATCTGGATCTGGGGGTAGTGGATCCCCGGTTCGTAGTCCAGGAAGAGGCGAGCAAGGATCGGGGCACCGTACCGCCAATCCTGGAAGAGATGGTGGGTCAGGAAGGACACGACCATGGCCCGCATCCGAAAGGTGGCCCACCCCGTCTCCCGGAGGCTCCTCATGACCGCATCCACCAGGGGAACCCCGGTCCGTCCGGTGGCCCATGCCTCTACCCACTCAGGGCGGTACTCCCGAGGGAGGCCTTCGTACCCCCGGTTGATGCACTCCGTCTCGTAGCGCCCCTCCACCTCGAATTTCTGGATGAAGTGGGCCCGCCACTTCACCCGACTCCGGAAGGAAGAGAGGTCCTGGGCCCGGACCCCGCCGCCGGAAGCCCCGCTGGCGGAGTTTGGAATACCCGGGATCCCATGGGACGATGGGGCCGTGACTCCGCAGCTGACCCTTCCGTCATCACGCCCATGACGCCGAGCCGCGTCCAGGACCTGTTCCACCGAAAGATTGCCCCACGCAAGGTGGGGCGAGATCCGCGAGCAGGCACTTCGACTGTCGCCAGGTTGGGACATGAGGCGCCGGTACCCACGGCCGCGATCCTCCAGAAAGGTCCGGAGCGCCTCCCACCCCCGCTCCTCCCCTCCTTCCTGCATGACCGGGGAAGGAGTGTTCAACCGCAGCGCCAGGGCCGGCTCCACCGGGAAGGGATGACCCTGACCCCCCAGCAGGGCGGTGCCGGCCGGGAGCGCACCTCCGAAACCACCGCCTCCCAGAGGCCGGAGCCCGGCGAATTCCCCCCGAGAAGACGAAAAGAATGGAGAATCCCCCTCCGGTGTGTACCTGTTGTTGAAGAGAGGTCGCTCCACCTGACGATGCCAACGACCATCCCACCCGTCCCGGTCCCGGATTCCCCGCTCCACCCCATCCCGAACGGATTCTTCCCACACGATCCCACGGACGCGGAGCCATCGGGATACGGTTCGGTCCCGATCGTAGCTCCATTGGACACCACTTTCCCGGTGGCTCAGGACCCGCTTCAACTCGGCGTGGCTCCAGAACCACTCCAGGACCGCCGGCATCTTGCCCTGGAAGACGTGCACCCGCCGCCCCTGCCGCCGCAGCTCCCGGTCCATGGCCAGGAGGGATTGGTGGATGAAGCGTAGGTGACGGTCCGAGGTATCCGGATGGGCTATGAAGTCCGGCTCGTAGACGAACACGATCCGGTAGTCCACGGGACCCCGCCTCCGGGCCTCGTCGCCAGACCAGGCATCTTCCGCGCTCCACAGAGGCGCGTGATCTCGGAGCCTGAGGTCCCGCTTGAGCCAGACAAGATTCAGGGGGGGCCGCAGTCCGCACGGTGAGGAATTCATGACCCAGCAAACCCCCATGGCACCGGGGAGTTCTCCCGGTCGAGCCTGCATACGGATGGGCGGCCCATTGACAGGTCATGACGCCCGTATCGATCCTTTTTGAACTTCCTTCACAACTCCAGCCCCTCACCCTTCCCCCAAGGAGGGCCCGCCCTACCCGACTGTTTCATGCCCGGCGGACTGTCTGCCGGGACATTCACCGCGGTGGGCTGGGGTCTCCTTGGAATCGTCGGAGGACCACCCATCGCCTTCCGAAGCCAGGAGGACGTAGATGGGACGCAGACTCTTGTTCGGGGTCACCTGCGGGATGGCGTTGCTGCCGGCAACGCTTCTCGCCGATCCGCCCCCGACCCTCACCCCGCCGCCCGCCGACCTGACCCCCCTTGTGGGCGAAGTGGAAGCACGGCAGGGTACCATCCAGGGTCGGGTTACCGACGCCCAGACCGGCCAGCCCCTCTCCACCGCTCAGGTCTCCGTGGTGGGTACCGCCTTCGGCGCCCTCAGCGACCAGAACGGGAACTACTCCATCACGGGCGTCCCGTCCGGCCTCTACACCATCCAGGTTACCCGACTCGGTCACGCCCAGACCCAGCGGGAGAACGTCTCGGTGACCGATGGGGCCACCATCACCATCGACTTCCAGATGCGCACCTCGGCTCTGGCCCTGGAGGGTGTGGTGGTGACGGGGCTGGCCGATCCCATGTCGGCACGGCGGGTTCCCTTCACCATCTCCCGCCTCAGTGAGGATGCGCTCCAGGTGGCCCCCACCAATGCCATCAGCGCGCTGCAGGGGAAGGTCGCCGGTGCCAACATCACCTCCCCGGCCCAGCCCGGCGCCGGGATCAACATCGTGCTCCGGACCCCCACCTCCATCAACCGGACCAACGCCCCCCTCATCGTAGTGGACGGAGTGGTCCTGGCCTCCACCTTCGCCCGCTCCACCGCCGACCTCTCGTCGCTGGACATCGAAAGCATCGAGGTGGTGAAGGGCGCTGCAGCGGCTTCCCTCTTCGGGTCCAGGGCCTCCAACGGGGTCATCCAGATCCGGACACGCCGGGGAGCCGGCCTCGAGAGCGGTGTGACCCGCTTCACGGCCCGCACCGAGGTAGGGGTGAACCAGCTCGGCCGGCGTATCGATCGCTCCCTACATCATCACTATCGGGTTGACGCCCAGGGGAACTGGGTCGATCTGGACGGAAACGTGGTGGGGCGGGAAAACCGGGTGGAGCGCCCCGCATCGGAGCGCTTCCTGGATCAGCCCTACCGGGACGGGGCCGTGGACCACGTGGAGCAGTTCTTCGATCCGGGCCGGTTCTCCACCACCTCGGTGACGCTGGCCCGGAACAGCGAGGACACCAACTTCTTCACCTCGTTCTCGAATCAGCGAGTGGGCGGCGTGGTCCTGGATCATGGCGGCTACGACCGGGACGACCTCCGCTTCAACCTGGACCACCGACTGGGCGCCAATCTCCAGTTCAGCTTCAGCGGCTCCCACATGCGTTCGACACGGGACAACCTGCCCAGCGGCACCTTCTTCGATCTGGTGCAGCAGGCCCCGGACGCAGACCTGCTCCAGCCCGACCCGGACGGCACCCGCTTCATCTACCAGCCTGACCCGGAGGGCGTGACGCCGAACCCCCTGTACGAGTTGGTGACCTCCACCGATGAGGAGCGTCGCACCCGGACCCTGGGGGCCACGGAGCTCCGGTGGACGCCGGTGGGGTGGCTGACCCTCGACGGGAACCTGAGCTACGATCGGTCGGACCGGAATACGGAGTTCTACTTCCCGCGGGGTGCCAAGACGGCCACGGCGGCGTGGACCGCGGGGATCACCAGCCGGGGGGCCGGGACCACAACCGCCCTCAACGCCTCCACCTCGGCCCAGCTTCGGGGCCAGTGGCGGGACTTCAGCGGCCGCCTGACCTTCCGTGCCCTTCAGGAGTCGGAGGAGACCGAGTTCTTCTCTGCCGAAGCCACGGGGCTTTCGGTGGGCGGGGTGCCGGATCTGGACGCTGGCACCGTGGCCCAGGTATCGGGGTCGACCCAGGAGATCAGCTCCCAGGGCTTCTTCGCCATCACGAGCCTGGATTACCAGGGGCGCTATCTCTTCGACGGCCTCGTGCGCCGGGACGGCAGCTCCCTCTTCGGGCCCGAAGAGCGTTGGCACAACTACTTCCGGGCCTCCGGCGCCTGGCGGATGGCCGAGGAAGCCTGGTGGCGCTGGCCCTCCATCAACGAGTTCAAGCTCCGCTACTCGGTGGGCACCGCCGGTGGCCGACCCAACTTCGCCGACCGGTTTGAGACGTACAACTTCACCTCCGGGGGTGGGCTCTCCAAGGCCACCCTGGGGAACCGCTTCCTGAAGCCGGAGCGGGCACTGGAGCAGGAATTCGGGATCGACATGATCATCCGGGACCGATTCTCGGTACAGGCCTCCCACGCCCGTAACCGGACCGAGGACCAGCTCATCGCCATCCCTCTCCCCGGCGCCTTCGGCTTCAACTCCCAGTGGCAGAACGCCGGGACGGTGGAAGGCACCACCTGGGAGTTGACCCTGGAAGCCTCCATCCTTGAGCGCAGCAACCTGAGCTGGCGCATGGGCCTGGTGGCCGACCGCTCGAGCCACGAGATCACCCAGTTCGACCGGGCCTGCTTCCGCACTGGGCCCTCCTCCCTCTTCTTCCGCTGTGAGGGCGAGACCATCGGAACCATGTACGGCGCCCGCTTCCTCACCGGCGCCGACCAGCTCCCAGCCGGTCTCCCTGGCGACCAGTTCCAGGTCAATGATGACGGCCTGCTGGTATGGGTGGGCGAGGGCGGCAACTGGCGTAATCACCAGTGGGGCACCTCCACCACCCTGGACGGGCGCAGCTTCGGATGGGGACTCCCGATCCTGGAGCTGGAAGAGGACGGGAACACCGCCATCCGCCGGATCGGTGATTCCAACGCGGACCTGAACCTGGGTGTCTCGTCCAGCGTGGCCTGGGGCAACTTCAACTTCTACGGCCTCCTGAGCGCCCAGATCGGCGGCGACATCTACAACCGTACGAACCAGCGGATGTACCAGTACTTCCGCTCCGGTGACACGGATCAGGCAGGTCGTCGCGAAGAGCTGAAGAAGACCACCGACTACTACACTGCCCTCTACGGCGCCAACCTCATCAACGAGTGGTTCGTGGAGGATGCCACCCACCTCAAGCTGCGGGAGCTTTCCATCCGCTACCGCCTCCCCCAGGTGGCCGGGACCTTCCTGGAGGGAACCGGGCTCGACAACCTCACCCTCTTCCTGGTGGGCCGGAACCTGTTCACCATCTCCGACTACCGGGGCTACGACCCGGAGGTGGGAACCCCGCTCCAGCGGATTGATGACTTCATCTACCCCCAGTTCCGGACCATTACGGCCGGTATGGAGGTGCGCTTCTGATGGAGAGACGAACCATGCGACTCGTGAAGCTCGTCCCCCTCGCGGCTGCGCTGATGGTAGCGTCGTCCTGCGTGGATCTGGACGTAACCAACCCCAACAATCCGGACCGGGAGCGGGTGCTCTCGGACCCGGGGGACGTGGAGTCCCTCATCTCCACATCGTTCCGGGCCTACTACAACAACTCGGCCCAGACGAACCCCAACATTCCCACCTCCGCCATGGCGGAGACCCTGACCGGTGGGTTCTTCGACTTCAGCGTCCACGATCTCACCACCATCCCTCGGAGCCCTTGGGACAACAGCCCCCTGAACACCCGGGGAGGAACGGCCCGCTTCTCGTGGGATCGCCTCTACACGGTGATCTCCAATGTGAATGACGGGCTTCAGGCCATCGACGGCGGACTGCGCATCGAGGACTCCGCCGGTAATGACAGCACCGAGCGAGCCCGGGCCTTCGCGAAGTTCGTCCAGGGTATCTCCCACGGATTCCTGGGGAAGTTCGCGGACCAGGGCCTGATCGTAGATGAGAACACGGATCTGGAGACGCTGGACCCCACCGGATTCGTTCCGTGGCAGGAGATGGTAGCCGCCTCCCTGGAGCAGTTGGCCGAGGCCCGTGCCATCGCCCAGGCCAACACCTTCCAGATCCCGGGTTCGTCCGACTGGATCAACGGTGTACCCCTCTCCAACCAGGATCTGGTGAGGCTCATCAATACCTTTGAGGCCCGGATCCTGGCGTACTCGCCCCGGACGGTGGAAGAGCGGGACGCAGTGGACTGGGACCGGGTCATCGACCTTCTCCAGAACGGGATCCAGCAGGACTTCGGCCCCACCGGCCTGACAGGCGCCTGGGAGAACAACATGGCCCGCCTCACCGCCCGGGTCCGGGTGGCGACCCGTCCCGGTGACCACGTCCGGATGAACTATATGGCGTTGGGGCCCGGCGATGTCTCCGGCGGGTTCCAGGAGTGGTTCAACACACCGCCCGATGACCGCCGGCCCTTCCTCATGGATTCGCCGGACCGCCGGATCCAGGGCCCCGGTGGCCGGGAGGAGCGGGGTAGCTACTTCGGGTACTCCCCGGACAACATCTGGCCGGCGGCCCGGGGCACGTACCGCTGGTCCCACTACTTCTTCCACCGCTTCGGACTGGAAGACACCTGGAACACCGGCCGTCAGGTCATGATCGCCAAGGCGGAAGTGGACCTCCTCCTGGCGGAGGCCCTGATCCGACGCGGACGGGCGGAGGAGGCCGTCTCTCTCATCAACAACAGCCGGGTGGCGAACGGCCAGCTCCCCCCGGTGACCATCGACGGGCCGCCTGAGGCCGAGGACTGCGTCCCGCGGAAGTTCTCATCCGGTGCGTGTGGGAGCCTCTGGGATGCGCTTCAGCACGAGCGCAACATGGAGTTGGCGGTCACCGAGGGTGTCATGATGTGGTGGCACGCCCGAGGTGTGGGTACGCTCCGGGAAGGAACGCCCGTCCACTTCCCGGTGAACGGCGTGGAGCTGGAGAACCTTGGGCTCCCCATCTACACCTTCGGAGGTGTGGGTGGCCAGGGGGCCGCGCCGGCCCCCCAGTACCATCGCTGCCCGCCGGGATCGGCGCTGGCGCGGTGCGGGCCCTGATCGTGAGGGAATGACCCGTCCGGACCTACTCCGCTTGCTCCGGGGAGTAGGTCCGGGACCGGGTCACTTCGGTTGAATAGGAAAGAGCCCCCCGGTGGATCCGTTCCACCGGGGGGCTCTTGGTTCACCTACCGCTTACATCAGCTCATCCGGAACCGGTTCACTCCGATCCGGCATGGGGTACTTGAGCCCGGTGGCACAGTTGAAGAGAACCGCACGATCCGACGGATCCACAAGGTTGCGCTCCAGCGCCTCCTGGTAGGCGGCCAGGGTGGCGGCACCCTCGGGGCAAAGGAGAAGGCCGTCGCCGGCCGCCGCCCGGATCCGGGCCTCCTCGATGGCCTCATCGTCCACGGCGATGGCGAAGCCGTCGCTTTCACGCACCGCCTGAAGAATGAGGAAGTCACCCACCGCCGCAGGTACCCGGATCCCGGAGGCCACGGTGTGGGCGTTCTCCCAGCGCTCTGCATGCTTCTCACCTCGCTCCCAGGCCCGGACCATGGGAGCACAGCCGGTGGCCTGTACCGCAACCATCCGCGGCCGATGGGAGCCGATCCACCCGAGTTGCTCCATCTCGTCGAAGGCCTTCCACATGCCGATGAGGCCGGTTCCGCCACCGGTGGGATAGAAGATGACGTCGGGCAGCTCCCAACCGAGCTGCTGGGCAAGCTCGATCCCCATGGTCTTCTTGCCTTCGATGCGGTAGGGCTCCTTGAGGGTCGAGACATCGAACCACCCCATGGACTCCTTCCCCTTCCCCACCAGGGCGCCGCAGGCGTCGATGAGCCCATCCACCCGGAAGACCCGGGCCCCCTGAAGGGCGATCTCCCGGACGTTCACCTCCGGGGTGTCGGCGGGGCAGAAGACGAAGGTCTGTATCCCGGCCCGGGAGGCGTAGGCGGCCAGAGCGGCGCCGGCGTTCCCATTGGTGGGCATGGCGATTCGGGTGATCCCCAATTCCCTGGCCATGGAGACCGCCAGGGCAAGCCCCCGGGCCTTGAACGAGCCGGTGGGGAGCCGACCTTCGTCCTTCACCACGATCTCTCCCCGACCACCCACTCCCAGGGAGCGGGCCATGGTGGAAAGGGGGATGAGCGGAGTATCCACCTCCCCCAGGGAGACGACGTTGGCGGAGTGGCGGACCGGGAGGAGTTCCCGGTAGCGCCAGAACCCGCCGGGGCGAGCTGCCACGGCGTCCCGGTCCACCGATCGGCGCGCTGCGTCCAGGTCATACCGTACAAGGAAGGGCCGCCCCGCTTCGGACAGCCCGTGGATCCGGTCGGACTCTACCCGGGCTCCGGTGAGGGAGCACTCCAGGTGGGTCACATAGGTAGTAAATTCTCTCATACCGGCGAATATGGCGCGCCGGAAGCGCTTTCGTCAAAGCTACAGGAAGCGGCTCGTGCGCAGCTCCACTCCGGCGCTGCTTAGCGCGCTCTCCAGATCCGCCAACCGGTCATCCCCCGCCTGCTCGGTGGGAACCAGGTCCAAAGCCCCACTCTGCCTCCGGATCGCCAGGATCCTGCGGGACCGGAAGGCAGCTTCCACCTGCCCCCAGCGGATCCGGTCCCGTCCCGTGGGACCTTCCACCGAGTACCCCGCCTCGTCCCAGCGGAGGGTCCGGGGACTGTCGAGCCCCGGCACCCGGCGCCAGATGAGTCGCCCTGCCGCCGGCACCCAGGTGAGGTAGACCACCAATGGCAGAAGCGCGGCGGGAACGAAGGCGCCTGCGGCGGGCCAGATACCCGTGAGCGACAGGAGGATGAGCCCCACGGAGGTGTAGGCAAGGAAGGGGAGTACCGGACGCTCCAGCGCCAGGACCCACTGGGCATGGACCAGGTCGTTCCGGGAGAGCCTGACCGTCACCTCATCGCCCTTCCTGGCACCGCTCACAGAAGATCCCCCAGTCGAGGGGGTCGGCCCAGCCGCTCCTCCAGCCTCTTCATCTGGGCCAGGAAGAGTTCGCCCGCCGCCACCGCATCCGATAGCGCGTCGTGGAGCCGGTGGTCTCCAAGCCCGTAGCGTGCCCGGGCGGCGGAGAGGCGGAAGGCGCCGGCCTCACCATCAATCTCTTCAGGCACCGCCGGGTCTGGCACCTGGCCGCCACCCATTCGCTGCCCCATGCGACGTTCCAGAGCCAGGGTATCGACCCCTGCGAAGGGGATGTTCACTCCCCACGCATGGGCCGTTGCCGCCGCCAGGAATCCAGTCTCCATGGGAAGGTGGTGCGCCACCAGGAGCCTTCCGCACGCCGCCTCGGCGAACTCCTCCAGAACCTCTCCCAACTCATGTCCCTCGCTACGCAAATCGTGGACGATTCCGTGGATCGTCTCTCCCCCGGTTCGTGCTTCCCGCAGGATGCGGTGCCGGGCCGACCCCAGGAGCAGGTCGCCCTCCACCGCCACCCACCCGAAGGCCACAATCCCGTCCGACTCGGGATCGAGCCCCGTTGTCTCCAGGTCCAAGGCCAGAAACGGAACGGTGTGAACCTCCTGGCGGACCCCCGGGCAGGGAGCCTCAAGAAGACGGCGGGCCGACCCTGGAAGCTCCCCACCTGCACTGCGGAGAAGCCCCCGCCGGCCACGATGAAGCCGGGCCAGACGCCATGCGCCCACTAATCCCCTCACGTGCCCAGGCGCCCGGTCTGGAAGCGGCGCCCCAGGTGTTCTTGCTGGGTGCGGAGGATCTGGAAGGCGTCCTTCAGATGCCGACGCTCCAGCGGCGCCAGTTCCGCCGGCGCCACCCGGGAGTCGGGACGTCCACCCTCCTCGAGCCTCCGCACCTGATGCCGTTGACGGAGGGTGGAGAAGAAGTCCAACGCCTCCCGCAGATCCGCCGCCCCCGACGCCGAGATCACCCCGTCCCGTCCCAGCCGCTCCAATCGCTCCCGGGTTCCCACCTCCGGGATCCCGGCCACCAGCGCGTGGATGCGCACCAGATCCACCAGGGGCTGAATCCCCCGCCGCTTCAGCTCCAGCGCCGGCTCCTGATCCCCGCTGCGCTCCACCACGAAGCGGCGGAAGATCCCCAAGGGCGGAGGGTTGCGCACCGCCAGGGCAGCCATCTGAGCGGCAAAGATCTCATTGTTCCGGGTGTGCTCCAGGAGCCGAGCCCTCAGGACATCGGCCGCCGATGCCCCGCGTCCCAGCCCCCGAAGGTCGAAGAGGATCCCGGCGTGGATCAGNTCCTCCAGCTCCGGCCGCCGCGTCCAGCGCAGNAACTTCCGGTCCCACCCGTCCAGTGTCCTCCGCCAGAGTGCCTCCGAAGCCATGACACTTCCGGGACACGGAGGGTATCCGGCCCGGACCAGGGCGCGAGCCACGCCCCGTCCGAGCCGGCCCCACCTGTTGCCATCCGGTCCGTGAGCAGAGGGATCGGACTCCTCCTCCGGCAGGATCAGCCCGTGATCCTGATCCGAGTGAAGGCCCATCTCCCGGCGGGCCTGGGACCCGAATACCAGCCACACCCCCTTCCGCCCCTCTTCCCGCACCTCCAGGATCCGACGGGCCAGGGCATCGGCGATCCCGGTGAGAATCCGCTCCACCTCCCACGGTCCCAGCCCGCCCCGGGCCAGGGCCAGGAAGAGCCGCTCCCGTTCCCGGGCCACCCGGATTGCCTGGAGGACGGTGGGGGCCTTTCGGATGCGGTCACCGAGGAAGACCGGGTGCAGGGCCTGCTCCCGGAGGAGATCCGAAGCACTCACCACCCCCACGACCCGCCCCTCCTCCACCAAGGGAAGATGATGGATCCCCTCCCGGACCATGGTAAGGATGGCGTCCAGTCGGCTCGCACTGGGTGGGAGGGTGATGGGATCGGCCGTCATGACCGTTCGAACCGGCGCCTCGGGAGACACACCGGCGGCCAGGACCCGGGTCCGGAGGTCCCGGTTCGTGACAATTCCCACCAATCGGTCCTCTCCCGGGTGCTCCCCCCCCTCTCCCCCGCTTACCTCGCCGGCATGGCTGCCGGACCCGGTTTCCTCGACTTCCTCCCCGTTCGTCACCAGAAGGAGGGAGGCGACCCCGGCGTTGGACATACGGATCGCAGCCCCCCGAATGGACATATCCGGATGTCCCATGACCGGAGCCCGTCCCACCAGATCTCCGCAGGGAGCCAGGAGGTCGGTCCTGGGGGCGGCGGAAGCCGGCTCAGCCTGTAGCTCCCGCAACGCACGGCCCAGACGCCGGGCCAACCCCTCGGAGAGGGCCGCTTCGAAGTCCGGCTCTCCATGGCGGAGGCGGTAGAAGGCCTCGGCAGGAAGAAGGTAGAGGAGGGTGTCTTCCACCGTGTGGGCAGATCGGGCCGTGGGGGCACCCGAGATCAGGGAGGGGGCCCCGAACACCTCCCCCTCCCCCATTCGCTGGGCCAGGTCACCCTCCGGATCCCGGAGTTCCACGGCCCCGCTCCGCACCAGGTACAGGTGAGTCGGCTCCGTCCCCGCTTGGAACACGGTCTCGCCCCGACGGTGGTAGCGGATCCGGAGTGCCCGCACCGCCGCAGACCTTCCTGCGACGGAGAGGCGGTCGAAGGGCGAGTGGAGGCCGAGGAACCGGCTGATCTCCCGGAGCTCCGGTTCCATGGCTCCGTCGTCTCCGTCAGGAGACCTCATCGGGGTGCTCCGCCACCTGGTCGAGCCGGGCCTCGATCTGCCGCCGGAGGGTGCGGCGGATTTCGGCGGCCCGATACCGCTGCGCTTCCAGGGGGGTCTCCGGATCCAGGGGAGGCACCGTGGTGGGCCGTCCGTCGTCATCCACTGCCACCATGGTGAAGTAGCACGAGTTGGTGTGGCGTCGGGTCCCTGTCTGGATGTCCTCCGCCTCTACCCGGATCCCCACCTCCATGGAGGTACGCCCGGCATAGTTGACGGAGGCTCGGAAGGTCACCAGTTCACCCACATGGATTGGCTCCCGGAAAACCACCTGGTCCACCGAAAGGGTGACGGCGTAACGCTGGGAGAAGCGGGAGGCACAGGAGAAGGCCACCCGGTCCAGGAGGTTCAGGAGTGCGCCCCCGTGGACTTTCCCACTGAAGTTGGCCATATCCGGCGTCATGAGAACTGTCATCTCGAGCCGCTGTCGTTCCCTCCTGTCCGCATCCTCCATCGTCCGCGCCCTCCAAGTCCAAGCTTCGTCTACTGCACCCCGCAGGCGGGGAATCAAAACCAGAAACGAAGGTAGGCGGGCCCCATACCCGGTGCAAAGGCCCCTGCGCCGCCCCCTCTCCCATACCGGCCGGTCGGTGGGCCACCATGGGACCCCTGCCGCCCCTTGTCCTGCCACTTCCGCGGTCCTACGCCTTGCGTTCGCCCCTTCCGCAGGTCTATAAAAAAGACCGTCAAATTCACTTTTCGGAGGCGGTATGGAACCGGAGCGAGAGGCCCTCGAGGCCTACTGGAAGAAGAACCTGACTCTCATCGTGATCCTTCTGGCCATCTGGTTCACCTTCGGGTTCATCGTACCCTACTTTCTGGGGCCCTGGCTCAACCAGTTCACCTTCCTGGGGGGTCCCCTGGGCTTCTGGGTTGCCCAGAACGGCTCCATCTACGTGTTCTGGATCCTGATCCTGGTCTACGCTCTCCAGATGAACCGGCTGGATCAGCGGTTCGGCGTGAGGGAGTGATCGTGCCATGAGCCTTCAGATCTGGATTCTCCTTGCCGTCGTTCTCACCTTCGGCCTGTACATCGGGATTGCCATCTGGGCCCGGGTCTCCACCACGAAGGGCTTCTACGTGGCAGGCCAGGGGGTGCCGCCCTTCTTCAACGGGATGGCCACCGCCGGCGACTGGATGAGCGCCGCCTCCTTCATCTCCATGTCGGGGCTCATTGCCTTTCTGGGCTTCGACGGTGCCATGTATCTGCTGGGGTGGACCGGTGGGTACGTTCTCCTGGCGGTTCTCCTGGCCCCGTACCTGAGGAAATTCGGGCGATTCACCGTTCCCGCCTTCATCGGGGACCGGTACTACTCGTCCACGGCACGGGTGGTGGCGGCCCTCTGCGCCGTGGCCGTCTCCTTCACCTATGTGGCCGGGCAGATGCGTGGGGCCGGGATCGTCTTCTCCCGCTTCCTGGAGATCCCCATCGGTTGGGGGGTTGTGGTGGGGATGGCCATGGTGGCCTTCTACGCCGTGCTCGGGGGGATGAAGGGGATCACCTACACCCAGGTGGCCCAGTACGCCATCCTAATCACCGCCTTCATCATCCCGGCGGTGGGGATCAGCCTGGAACTCACCGGGAGCCCGGTCCCCCAGGTGGCCTTCCCCCAGGTGGCGGCTCAGCTCGACCTCATCATCGAGGACCTTGGGTTCGGGGCCTACACCTCGCCCTTCACCAACCTCTCCCAGCTCGACGTCATCCTCATCACCATGGCGCTCATGTGCGGGACCGCCGGACTCCCCCACGTGATCATCCGCTTCTATACCACCCGCACCGTTCGGGGCGCGCGCTGGACCGGCGTCTTCGCCCTCTTCTTCATCGCGCTGCTCTACACCACGGCGCCTGCGGTGGCAGTCTTCGCCAAGTTCAACCTGGTGGAGACGGTGGTGGGCGAGCCCTACGAGGAGCGGCCCGAATGGTTCCGGACCTGGGAAGACACGGGACTCCTTGAGTTCAGGGACAAGAACGCCGACGGGATCATCGACTTTGCCCCCGGCGCCATGCGGGACCCGGCCAGTGACAACGAACTCTTCGTGGACCCGGACATTATTGTGCTGGCGAACCCGGAGATCGCCAACCTCCCGGACTGGGTCATCGCCATCGTGGTGGCAGGGGGACTGGCCGCCGCCCTCTCCACCGCCTCCGGACTCCTACTTGTCATCGCGTCGTCCCTCTCCCACGACATCTTCAAGACCTACATCCGGCCCAAGGCCTCGGAGCGGGAGGAACTCCTGGTGGCCCGGGGTGCCATGCTCGGTGCGGTGGCGCTGGCGGGGATCCTGGGGGTCTATCCACCCGCCTTCGTGGGGGAGGTGGTGGCCTTCGCCTTCGGACTTGCTGCCGCCTCCTTCTTCCCGGCCATCGTCCTGGGCATCTTTGATCCACGGACGACCCGGGAGGGTGCCATCACCGGCATGCTGGCGGGGATCACCTTCACCGCCTTCTACATCATCACGGTGGCGCCGGGGATCGGGATTGGATGGGACCCCTGGTTCTTCGGGATCTCGCCCCAGGGCATCGGGACGGTGGGAATGCTCCTGAGCTTCGTCCTCACCGTCGTGGTGTCGCGCCTCACGCCGCCGCCCCCCCCGGAGATCCAGGGGCTGGTGGAGCGGATCCGGTACCCTCGGGGGAGCGGCGCCGCCATCGATCACTGACGCCGGATGGCCGAAGCCCCCTCGACTTCGCCGTGGCGGCCCGGCGCGACACCACGGGAGAGATGCTGGCGTGATGGGATTCGGGAAGAAGATGGATCCGGAAGAGGAGAGGCCTGCGGAACCCGGCGCTCAGCGTCTCAGCGCCCACCGTTCGCCTGCCCTGAGGCGCCTGCGCACCGGTGGGTTTCGCCTGGCCTTCATCGGCCTCGTCGCCGGCGGTGGCCTCGCCGCCTGCGAGGATGGCAGGGAAGCGGTTCTGGAGGAGCGGGTAGGGGTCCGCATCGTGGCAGTGACCCACGGCCAGCCCGCCGATCCGTTCTGGTCCGTGGTCTCCAACGGGCTCCGGGCCGCCGGGCGGGATCTGGGAGTCCGGGTGGAGTACCAGGCGCCCTCCACATTTGACATGGTGGAGATGAGCGACCTCATCGACGCCGCCGTGGCATCCCGGCCTGCCGGGCTCATCGTGTCCCTCCCGGACCCCGACGCGCTGGAGGGCTCGGTGCGTCGGGCCGTGGCCGCCGGGATCCCCGTCATCTCCATCAACTCCGGGAGCGAGCGGGCCGCCGACCTGGGGGTCCGGGCCCATGTGGGCCAGACGGAGTACGAGGCGGGGTTCGGCGCCGGCGAGCGGATGGCGGACGCCGGGGTCCGGAGCGCCGTCTGCGTGAACCAGGAGGTGGGGAATCTGGCCCTGGACCTGCGCTGCCGGGGATTCACCGATGCCCTGGCCGCCGCCGGTGCCCGTGCCCGGATCCTGGCGGTGGAGCTGGCGGACCCGGAGGGAACCCGTCAGCGCATCGCCGCCGAACTCAGGGGCGACGCCGGAGTGGACGGGCTCCTCACCCTGGCCACCATCGCCGCCGAACCCATGCTCCAGGCGCTGGACGAGACCGGAGCCCACGACCGGGTCCTGGCCGCCACCTTCGACCTCTCCCCCGAGGTCCTGGCCGCGGTGGAGGAAGGACGTCTGGCCTTCGCCATCGACCAGCAGCAGTTCCTCCAGGGGTACCTGCCGGTGGTCTTCCTGGTGCAGCTCCTGGAGACGGGGACCATGCCCGGCGGCGGTGAGGTAGTCCGTACCGGCCCGGGGTTCGTGACCCAGGACGACGCCCGGTCCGTGATGGAGTTCACCCGGCAGGGGGTGCGGTGAAGCTTCTCCGCCGACCGGAGCTCGCCGCCGTGGGCGGTGCCGTTCTGGTGTGGGGAGTCTTCGCCGGAGTGGCGGGAGGCGCCTTCACCTCCTCGGAGGCTACCGCCGCCTGGCTCAACGCCTCGGCCCCCCTGGGGATCCTGGCGGTGGCAGTGGCGCTCCTCATGATCGCCGGGGAGTTCGACCTCTCTGTGGGATCGCTCATGGGGGCGGCGGGGATGTTCCTCATGGTTCTGGTGGGCCCCATGGAGTGGTCCCTCTGGGCGGCGGTGGTCGCCACCTTTCTCTTCTCTGTCCTGGTGGGGGTAGCCAACGGCCTCCTGGTGGTGCGCACCGGGCTCCCGTCGTTCATTGTGACGCTGGCCGCCCTCTTCATCCTCCGGGGGCTGGCGGTGGGGGGAAGCCGGGCCGCCACCGGGCGCACCCAGCTCGGAGGGATTCGGGAGGTGGAGGGGTTCGAGAGCGCCCGCCTCCTCCTGGCATCCACCCCCGTGGGCTCGGTGCGGGCCGCCGTCCTCTGGTGGCTGGGTTGCGCGCTTGTGGGGATGTGGGTCCTTCGCCGCACCGTCTTCGGAAACTGGATCCTGGCCACCGGCGGCGACCGGGAAGCGGCCCGGAACAGCGGGGTCCCGGTGGACCGGGTCCGGGTCATCCTCTTCGCCGTCACGGCGGCGGCGGCATGCCTGGTGGCGGTGATCCAGGCGGTTCAATTCGGGGGCGCCGACGCCCTCCGGGGTCAGCTCTTCGAATTCCGCGCCATCATCGCCGTGGTCATCGGGGGGACGCTTCTCACCGGCGGGTACGGCTCGGTGCTGGGAGCGGTCTTCGGCGCCGTCATCTTCGGGATGGTGCAGCAGGGGCTCGTCATCACCGGGGTGGACGCGGACTGGTTCCAGGTCTTCTTGGGCTTCATGCTCCTGGCGGCGGTCCTCTTCAACCAGGTGGCGCGGCGGCGTCTGGCGGGGGCGGCATGACGGGGGAGCGGCAGCCACCGCCGGAGGTACCAGGAGACGAGGGCGAACCACCCATCCTCGAAGCCCGCGCCCTCTCACGGCGTTTCGGGCGGGTGGTTGCGCTGGACGGGGTGGACCTGGCGGTGCACAAAGGCGCCGTCACCTGTGTCCTGGGCGACAACGGCGCCGGAAAGTCCACCCTGATTCGGATCCTCTCTGGGGTGCACCGCCCAACCGGGGGCACTCTCCTCCTGGACGGCCATCCCGTAGAGATCCCCTCTCCCCGGGAGGCCCGTCGTCTCGGCGTAGCAACCGTTCACCAGAATCTCGGCATCGTACCCCTCATGAGCATCTGGCGAAACTTCGTACTGGGCGCCGAGCCCACCCGGGGATGGGGGCCGCTGCGCCGGCTGGACCGGGAGCGGGCCCGGGATGAGGCCACGACGGAGCTGGCCCGGATGGGGATCACGGTTCGGGACCCGGACGAACCGGTGGGCGTTCTCTCCGGTGGCGAACGGCAGAGCCTGGCCATCGCCCGGGCCCTCCACCAGGGCGCCCGGGTCCTGATCCTCGACGAACCCACGGCGGCGCTGGGCGTCCGTCAGTCGGCCCTGGTCCTGGACCGGGTGCTTCGGGCCCGGGAGCGGGGGACGGCGGTGATCCTCATCACCCACAACCCGGAGCACGCGCTGGAGGTGGGTGACCGGTTNGTGGTCCTCACCCGGGGGCGGGTGGCGGCCAGGAGGGAGCGAGGCGCCACGGATCGGGCCGAGCTCTCGGCCCTCATGCGGGGGCAGCCGCCTCAGACGGGGACCTCCGGGTTGCCGGCTTCCGAGACGCAGCCCTCCGCCGCGAAGTCAATTTCAAACCAAGGTCCCGACTGATGGGAAAGATGACGCGACGGGACTTCCTGAGACTCGCCGGTGGCGTAGGCCTCTCCGTCCCCATGGCCATGCGCCTTCCCACACCTCTCATGGGAGCCGCCGGGCTCTCTCCCCTCCTGACCGCCTGCGGCGGGGAGGGCGATCCCCTGGTCTCCCCCCACCACAACGGCAACGGTACACGCTTCCCCCTGCGCCTGCCGGAGGCGGTGGGGGTGGGAGATCTCCGCTTCACCGCCGCCCCCACTGAGTGGGATCTGGGCGGGGGGCTCCGTGCCCCGGTCTGGGCGCTGAACGATCAGGTTCCCTCTCCACTGCTCCGGGCACGCCGAGGGGACCGCTTCCGGGCCGTGATGGAGAATGGAATCCCCCACGACCTGATCCTCCACTGGCACGGATTGGCGCCCCCGGACGACATGGACGGACACCCGCGCTTCGCCGTGGCCCCCGGTGGATCGTACCGCTACGACTTCACGGTGGATGACCGGGCAGGCACCTACTGGTACCATTCCCACACCCATGAGCACACCGGAGAGCAGACCTACCGGGGCATCGCCGGTCTCCTCCTGGTGACCGATGACGAGGAAGAGGCGCTGGGGCTCCCGGGAGGCCACCGGGAGATCCCCCTGATCCTCCAGGATCGACGGGTGGACGCGGACGGTATCCCCTTCTTCCAACCCTTCGGTCCCGCCTTCATGGCCGGCTACATGGGGACCCAGGCCCTGGGAAACGGCGTCCGGGATCCCTACCTGGAGGTGGACACCGGCCTCTATCGCTTCCGGATCCTCAACGGATCCAACGCCCGCATCTTCCGCCTGGGCCTCTCCGACGACACGCCCTTCCTCCTCATCGGCAATGATGGCGGGCTCCTCCCGGCCCCCCGCACCGTAAGCGCCGTGGACATCGCCCCGGCGGAGCGGGTGGACCTCCTGGTGGACCTCCGCTCCCACCCTGTGGGCCGGCGGGTCATGCTCCGCTCCCTCCCCTTCACCCTCTCCGGGGGGATGGGCTTCATGGGCGGCCAGAACCTGCAGGGCGAGCCGCTTGCGCTCCTGGAACTACGGGTGGCCCGGGAGGTGGACGATGCCACGCCCCTCCCCGCTGCCCTCCCCCCGGTGGAGCTCCCGGACCCGGAGCGGGCGGTGCGGGAACGGACCTTCCGCTTCGACTCCCGGATGATGAACCACTTCATCAACGGCCGGCACTTCGAGATGGAACGGATCGACGAACGGGTCCCCTTCGGCGAGACCGAGATCTGGTCGTTCGTGAACGAGAGCGGGCTTCCCCACCCCGTCCACCTCCACGCCACCCACTTCCGGGTCCTCTCGCGGAGCGGGGGGCGGGGGCGGGTGTTCCCGTGGGAAGAAGGGCGGAAGGACACGGTCCTCATGCAGGGCTTCGAGACGATCAGGGTGGCGGTGCGCTTCACGGCGCATCGCGGCCTCTACCTCCTCCACTGCCACAACCTGGAGCACGAGGATCTGGGGATGATGGCCAACATCCTGGTGGAATGACCATGCGTGTTCCTCTTCGCTTCCCCTTCCTTGGTCCCCTCCGGTCCATTAGCGGACTTCCCTCTATCGGAGTCTTTCGCTCAATCAGGGCCTCTCGCTCGATCAGGGCCTTTCGCTCGATCCCACCGCTAGCCCTTCTCACCACCCTCACTGTCCTGACCCTGGCGGGGAGCATGGAAGAGGCTTCGGCCGCCGTCCAGGAGGTGGGGACCCCCGCCGCCCAGGAGGTCCGAACGGGTACCGTTCAGGAGTTTGAGACGGGCACCGCTCCGGAGATCCGGACGTCCGCACCCCAGGAGGCATGGCAGACGGAGGGGTGGGAGGCCCTCTCGCAGCGGGCCGAGATCATCCGCACTCCTCGCGGGATCCCCCATATCCGGGCCCAGGATACCGGCGCCGCCGGCTTCGCCTTGGGGTGGGTGCAGATGGAGGACTACGGCCCCCGGGTGGTGGAACTCCTCCTCTCCGCCAGGGGCGAGACGGCCCGGCACTTCGGTCCTGGCGCCGGCGAGGGGCGCGTGACGTCCGACGCCCGGGCACACCGGACGCTGACCCGGGCCCGGGAGGCCTTCCCCACCCTCCCGGCGGATCTGCAGGCCATTTACGACGGGTTTGCCCTGGCGGTGAACCGCTGGCTCGAGCTCCATCCGGAGGATGGCCCCCCGGCCCTCGTCCCCGACTTCAGGGGGGATCATGTGCTGGCTCGGGACATCCCCGGCCCGGCGTGGGGGCTCGGGGAGCGCTATGTGGCACGGAGAGGGAGGGCCTCGGCGTCCGGGTTCGAGGATGCGTCGGGAGATCCCCCCGCCTGGAATGACCGGGCTGATGCCACCGGCTGGAGTGAATCCGGTGATGCTTCCGATTCGGATCCCTGGACGGACGCCTCGGTCTGGGCCGAAGCCGGCTCCAATACCTGGGCCCTGGCCCCGGAGCGGACCACCTCGGGCCACGCCATTCTCATGCGAAATCCCCACCTCTCGTGGACCGCCGGGTACTACGAAGCCCACCTCCGCATCGACGGCGACCTGGACTTCTATGGGGATTTCCGTATCGGCGGCCCCTTCAGCGTCATCGGCGGATGGAACGCCCGGCTCGGATGGTCCACCACCAACAACAACCCGGAACTCTCCGATCTGTACCTCCTCACTCCAGACCCGGAGCGTCCCGGGCACATTCTCTGGGATGGGGGTTCAGTGGCACTGGAGGTGGGTCGCTACCCGGTGGAGGTCTGGAGCGATGACCGCCTCGAGACCCGGACCGTGGAGATCCTCGAGAGTCCCCTGGGACCGGTAGTCCACGAGGGGGAGGAAGGCATCCTGGTGGTCCGTACCGCCGGGGACGGCAATCCCCACCTGGGGCGTCAGTTCCTGGCCATGATGCGGGCCGCAGCTCTTGATGAGTGGCTCGACGCCATGAGGATGCAGGACCGGACCCAGTCCAACTTCACCTACGCCGACGCCGACGGGAACATCTTCTACGTCTGGAACGCCATGCACCCGGTGCGGCCCCACCCCTTCGGAGCCGACTCGGTGGCTCATCTGGCCCAGAACCCGGGCGACGCCTGGCAGGAGCTCCTCCCCTTCGATGCCCTCCCCCAGCTCCTGAATCCGCCGGGGGGCTACCTGCGAAATGAGAACGACCCCTTCCACCACACGAATCTGAACCAGGTGCTGGACGCGGCTCGGTTCCCGGCGGAAGCGGAGGAGCCCCAACTTCGGCTTCGGAGCCAGCACTCACTCGAGCTCCTCCACAACGACCGACGCTTCTCCCTGGAAGATGTGGTAGCGCTCCGCGCCAGCGACCGAATGCTCCTGGCCGACCGGGTGCTGGACGACCTCCTTGAGGCGCTGGATGGGGCCCGGGTTGCTGCCCGGGTT
>SL_3KL_010_SEDDRAFT_10000922_pt1 | contig 25966 bp, 17 predicted proteins | sample SodLakKL_010_SED_2_FD_10381 | JGI IMG/M metagenome (IMG submission 10381) | reverse complement strand
CCCGATAACGCAGTAAGGCAGTATATATTGAAAAATATCATACGGGATACGGAAAACAGTTTTCACTGGAAATTTAATTTGGAGGCAATCAGGGAAAATTATCGGGCAATTATATCCGGCCCTCAAATCGAGAGGGCAATTCCGAAACCGACGCTTTTTGTAAAAGGTGAGCGGTCGTCATATATTACCGATCAGGATATTAAAAAAATGGAAAAAATGTTTCCGAATATGCAATTGGAAACGATACCGGGAGCGACTCATTGGGTGCATGCCGATGCTCCCGATCTCTTAATCGGTGCGGTCCGTAAGTTTTTAGACGAAAACGGTTGATTACTGCTGATTCTCATTAAAATTTTCGTTATTTTAAAAAACAGCAGATTTCAGATGGTGAGTAAGGAGTCAGACGTGTGATGAATTTTTTTTCAATATTTTTCGCTGTACTTTTATGGTTCTTTTTCCTGGCCGGCTTTGACGGGTATGCTCAGGAACAAATACGCACAATGTCCGTGAAAGGTTTGTACACGTCATCATCGCGTCTATTCCCGACTCCCGGAGCGGCAGATGAAATCGCGCGTCACAGATATAATTCCCTCAATCATATCTTCGGATACGGAGCCGATGTCAGGTACGGTATCCCGAGTATCGGTGTAATAATCGGCGCCTCCGTTGAATATCTCGAAAAACACGCGGATTTCTTTACCCGATACCAGATTGGGGATACTGTGTATCCCGTACCGACCGTTGACGGTTATTATGTTATACCGGTAGAACTTACGGGTTATTTCCTGATACCGGTCAGCAGTGAACGTGTACAATTCTATATCGGCGGCGGAGCAGGTGTGTATTTTGGAAGACGGATGTATGAAGTGGGTGGCGTGCAGTCCGAATCGCTCGAACGGTCTGTGTATCCGGGAATACATGTTGTAAGCGGTATCGACTATTTTTTCCATCACCGTATCGGTTTGCGCGGTGAGCTGAAATTCCGCGATCCCGATATAGAAACACATAATCGTTTCAACGAAGAGACAATTGAATTTGAGGGAAAAACATTCAATCTCCCCGAAGGAGATATCCCTTCCAGAATTAATGTGGATGGAATTGTATTCAGCCTCGGTCTTGTTTTCAGGTTGTAAGTGTGACGATGAAACGCAGACATATTTTTCTGACGGGTTTTATGGGCAGCGGCAAAACGACCGTCGGACCGCTCATCGCAGAAGCGCTCGGCTTTTCTTTCGTCGATCTTGATGAGGAGATAGAGCGGCAGGAGGGAAAAACGATCGATGATATTTTTCAGGACTCCGGTGAACAGCATTTCAGAATTATCGAAAGGTCTTATGTGCGGCGCTTTGTGGAAGGAAGCGATACGGTTTTTGCCCTCGGCGGCGGGACGGTGACAATCGAAGGATTGATATCCGAACTGAAGGCAAATGGATTACTGGTATATCTAAAGTCGGATGCGGATGCACTGATGTCACGGCTGCGGGGGCATTCCCATCGGCCTTTGTTATTAGGGGAAAAGGGAGAGACTCTCAGTGATGCGGATCTTCAGCGGAAAATAGCATTCCTTCTCAAGCAGCGTGAGGAGTATTATCGGCAGGCCGATATCATAGTCGATAGTACACACCGACCCGTCGATGCGGTGGTCGAATCTGTACTCAACGCGCTTGCTGAAAATTTATTTCGTGAGAATATAAAAAATAAAGGCTAAATAAATAAAATGGATAGGACGTTTTCGAAATTAACGGTTGAAATACCCGCGGGTCCGGAGAACTCATCTCACACATATCCTATCTTTACCGGACAGGATATATTAAGCACAATCGGCCCGGTTGCATCGGAATATCACATACCGGAGCACGTCATTATTATTACCGACGCGACAGTTGAGAAACTATATGCCTCGCACGTGCAGGCAGCATTATTGAACTACGGCTTCCGTCCGGATATTATAACAATACCGTCGGGTGAAGCAAATAAAACACCGGAAACGGTCAGGTTTGTTTATGATAAAATGCATCAATTGGGCTGCGGACGGGATACGGCTCTTGTAGCCGTGGGTGGCGGTATCGTCGGTGATCTTGCGGGATATGTTGCAGCAACATATCGCCGGGGTATACCCTTCATACAGGTGCCTACGACACTCCTCGCGCAGGTCGATAGCTCGGTAGGCGGCAAAGTCGGCGTGAATCTCCCTTACGGTAAGAATCTTATCGGTGCTTTTTATCAACCACGCTTCGTCTTTATCGATACGAAAACATTGACGACCTTGCCCGCCCGTGAATTGAAAAGCGGTCTGGCGGAAGTGGTCAAATACGGTGCGATACTTGATCGGGAATTATTGTCACTGCTAACGAATACAATCGATGATCTTCTCAAACCGGATGTTTCGCGATTTCCCGAAATCATTGAACGTTGTTGTGCATTAAAATCGTCGGTGGTGGAAAAAGATGAACGCGAGTCCGGTTATCGTGAGATACTAAATTTCGGCCACACTATCGGCCACGCTATCGAAGCATGCACGAATTACTCTCTGTTGACACACGGTGAAGCTATTACGTACGGTATGATGGTCGAAACCCATTTGTCCGTGAATCATTGCGGCTTACCCGCCGATGATGCCCGTGCAGTATGCTCTTTACTGTTACGGCTTTCACCTCCCCCGCTTCCGGAACCGGTGGATGTCGATCAACTATACCAAACAATGTACAGCGATAAAAAGGTGCGAGCGGGAGTGCTCAGGTTTTCGCTCATTAATAAGGTCGGTGATGCCACGTTCGGCGAAACACCCGATGAGCATTATGTTAAACAATCGATGCGAAAGGTGTTCACAACCGGTGAGGACGAATGCGTTTATTGATGTATATAATTCTGTTATTTTTATTGATCATATCCGGTACATATGCCAATGAACCGAAAGAGGAGTTTCGTGCTGTTTGGTTGACAACGTTTGCCGGACTTGACTGGCCGGGCTCATTCGATCCGGTGGAGCAAAAACGAAGTCTGCTCGGGATACTTGATCATCTCAGAGATGCAAAATTTAACGCGATTTTTTTTCAGGCACGTTCACGCGGCGATGCATTTTACCGGTCTTCGTTCGAACCGTGGGCGCGAGAGCTCACGGGCAAAACCGGGGAAGACCCTGGATGGGATCCGCTCGCATTTCTTATCGAAGAAGCGCATTCCCGCGGCCTGGAAGTACACGCCTGGTTCAATGTCTACAAGGTGTGGGGGGGATCTCCCATACCGTATAATACTGAGCCGCCCCACATACTCGAACAAAACCCCGAATGGGCACGACAAAGCGGTGTCGAGTGGTGGTTGAATCCCGGCGAACCGGGTGTCCATACTTATTTGCTGAAAGTCGCGCTCGATCTTATTGAACGATATCCGGTCGATGGTATTCATTTTGATCACATACGGTATCCCGATACTACATTCGATGATAAGATCACTCACGAACGTTTCGGTGTCGGTAAAGATCTGCATGACTGGAGACGGGAGAACATAACAAATTTTATCCGTGATTTTTATCATTATGCGTCTGTACTCAGACCCGATTTGAAAATCGGCTCGGCTCCGGTCGGTGTGTATAAACCGATCCCTGGTTTTTTCTTTTCAACCGCTTATGAAGATTATTATCAGGATCCCGAAAGATGGTTACGGGAAGGTATTCACGACTATATCACCCCGCAGGTTTATTGGGATATCGGACAACATCCGAAGTTTGACAGGATAATGCATGACTGGAAACAGCGGGCACACGGTCGGCATATATATGGGGGTATAGGAATATTCCGGCCGGAAATATACAACGAAATATTTCAACAGGTATCCATTACGCGGTCACTCGGTGCTCACGGACAGGTTTATTTCAGGTATGCTCATCTCGGTAATCCCGCACAATTATCGGATGTATATACTTCCGCCGCCGTCGTCCCGGATATGCCGTGGAAAAATAATAATGAGCCCCGGCTATACACTGTACAGTTTCCCGATGACTATGTATCAACCTCCGTTAACCGGGGTGAGTGGCAGGCTCGGTCGGTGTCGGATTATATCGATGAGATAGCCCGGATGCTCGACCGTCCGGTTGTCATCGGACTTGAGGCTGATCCGGACAAAGGGAATCCGTTGTATCTGTCTATGTACTTACCCGGCAGGTCCTCTGTAACTGTATGGATAATGGATGGAATGCATTCGCAACAGATTCCGGTCATTGACGAAAACCTTGATGCCGGTTTTCATATGATTCCGGTTTATCACAATCAAACACAACCCTTTTTACGATATGTGTTACAGACGGGAAACAAGGTGTCGGAGAGATTAATAAAAACTACCGGAGATACAAGTGCACGTACATATTGAACAGGAACGCGTAAAAGAACTCATTCGTAACACAGAGGGCAGGCGAATTGCGGTCGTCGGTGATATAATGCTCGACCAATATTTTTGGGGCAGCGTATCCAGAATATCACCGGAAGCCCCTGTTCCCGTCGTTGAGATACACGCTGAATCAATACGGTTGGGCGGTGCTGCAAACGTTGCTCACAATATCACTGCATTGGGAGCGCACCCTTTTCTTGTCGGTATCGTCGGCAACGATGGGAACGGTGAAATGCTTTCCTCGCTTATGACCGAATCGGGTCTGCCATCGGACGGTATTATCGTGGATGATAAACGGGCTACCACGATAAAAAGCCGCGTCATAGCACATAGCCAGCATGTTGTTCGCTTCGATCGGGAAACCACAGCGGATATTGATGCATCGATAGAAAGGCACGTTATTGACAGACTGCGCGCTGCTATGAGCGATATCGATGCCATCATTCTTCAGGACTACAATAAAGGTATATTTACGAAAAATGTTATAGGTGCGATCATACGTCTTGCAAACGAACACGATCTACTTATCACGGTCGATCCGAAGTTTAATCATTTTTTCGAATATAAAAATGTCACCGTGTTCAAACCGAATCGCCGCGAACTGGAAAAGGCGTTCGGAACAAAACTTCAAACGGATGAAGAGTTTTGTCATTACGGAATACAGTTGTTAAAACGGATAGATGCACAAAATGTATTGATCACACGGGGTCGGCAGGGAATGACTCTGATCGAGAAAAGCGGGGCTGTTCACCATGTACCGACACGCACACGCTCGGTCGCCGATGTCAGCGGTGCGGGCGATACGGTTATTGCAACGCTGACTGCAATGTTGGCTGCGGGTGCGGCAATCGGTGAGGCGTCTGCAATCGCAAACTTTGCGGGCGGGGTCGTCTGTGAAGAGATCGGTATTGTGCCTATAGATAGAGACCGGCTTATCGATACCATAGTGCATTTTAATCGGGGGAATCCGGATTTGCTTCATAAAGGAAATGGATGATATGGGTAAGGTAGTTTCTCTGGATGCGGCGATCGCTCAGCGCGGACAATTGAGGGATGCGGGTAAAAAAGTGGTATTTACGAACGGTACCTTTGATATTTTACATCGCGGGCATATAGAGTATCTGAAAAAAGCGCGTGAGATGGGAGATGCATTGTTTATTGGCCTCAATAGTGATGAATCGGTTCGCGCTATTAAAGGAGACGGTCGCCCGATTATGACACAGGAAGACCGTGCCTATTTACTGGCGAACCTTGTATGTGTCGATTTTGTTGTAATTTTTACAGAGAATACTCCTCTACATTTAATCCGATCGATTCTTCCGGATATTTTAGTCAAAGGTGCCGATTGGCAACCGGACGAAATCGTGGGTAAAGATGTTGTGGAGAGTCACGGTGGTAAAGTGGTGACCGTAGAACTCACCCCCGGCCGCTCATCTTCTTCTGTAATTGAAACAATACTAAATCGGGCAGCGTATTTTAAAAAGACCTAACGTCTAATCAATTTTATAACATCGATCGGTTGTGAAAAAAATCTTTCGCATACTCAGCTACTCAATTGTAATATTTATCTTTTTGATGGCTATTGTCGTCGGTATGACGCAAACAGCCGTCTTCAAGGAATGGGTACGTCAGGTCGCGGAGAAACAGGCAGCCGATCACTTAAACGGCGAGCTGCGAATCGGCAAAATAAGCGGTACATTTATAACCGGTATTACATTGAGAGATGTAGAATGGTGGTATGAGAACGAGCGTGTCATATACATCCCCTCTCTCGATCTCAGAATCAATCCTGCCCGGCTGCCCGGTCGGGAGATAGTTATCGACAATGTAGTGCTTTTAAATCCCGATGTCCGGTTTATGCAGGATGAAGAGGGCATACTAAATATCAGCCGGCTTGTCAAAAAGCGGGAAGAAAAAACAATCCTTCCCGATACTACCGATATTTCCGAATCCAAACCCTGGATTTATCATCTGAAAGATATTGAAATTATCGGCGGTACATTTGCGTATGAAAATCACTCGGAAAGTCCACGGATAGAATATGATTATCCAATCGGTTTTCCGAAAATCGATTATGACGATATAAACATCGGTAATATATATCTGACCGCATCGGTTCTATCGGATGGAAGAAATCACACATTTGATATACGGTCGTTGAGTCTGTTTATTACGAATCCGTCATTTGCAATAAGTCACATGTCGCTTCAGGCATCATTTTCGCCCGATGAAACCCTTATACATCGTCTTCGGTTGATAACCGACAGGTCGAACATTAATATTACCGGCAGTATAGCCGATTATAATCTTCTCGGTCCGCGTCAGGAAGGCATCGAGGATAAGCACCTGTACATGACATTGTTTGCCGACCGGTTTCATTTTGATGATCTGAAAATGTTCATACCCAACACCTGGTTTCTTGAAGGGGATGCAGAATTTGATATCTCGGTACATGGAACGTTCCGGGAGCTTCATTTTGAGTATGCAAATATGAAACAGCGTGAAACAGATCTTTTATTCAGGGGAATTCTTCAAAACGTAACCCGCGGTCAGGATATGTTCATGGATATTGTGTTGGATGAAAGCCGTCTTGATCCCCGGGATGTGAACAAATTGTTGCCGCATTTTACAATACCTGATTATAGTCATCTCGGTACCGTCGATATCACCGCCTCTTATAAAGGTCGGCCGAAAAATTTTAATTCCGTTATCGAACTCGAGACATCGGCGGGTTATTACGCCGGAAATGTTGATTTTAACCTGACCGACCCTGTGCTTGCGTATGATGGTTCCATCTCAGTTCGTCAGGCGGATGTTAATACCCTTCTGCAGAATGAGTACTACCCGAGCGATGTGTCGGGTCGGATAGCGGTGAAAGGGAAAGGAACGAATTTTAAAAATTTCGATACAAACCTGCAGTTTGCGATCGATCGGATGAAAATAACCCATCTCGGTTTTGATTCCCTGGTAACTGATGTGTATATACGGAATGATGACGTACGGCTGACTTCTACGGGATATCTTGAAAAAAGTAAATTTTCGATTGATGCTACAAGTGAGATTAGTTCTATTGAAGAGGCACCGTTCATCGTGGATCTCATTGTTGAATCACTTGATATGGCACGCATCATGAGAGATTCAACATATGTGAGTGATCTCTCTTTTTCATTGTCCGCTACCGGATCGGGTTTCCTGCCCGAATCGATGCTTGCCGATATAGCAATTGAACTTTCGGAATCACGATTTCGTGATTACACATTTGTCGGTGATCCGGTCTATGTTTCCTTGTCGGAAATCGATACCGTATTCCGTGAATTAAACATCCGATCAGAGATTATTGATGTATATCTTGCGGGTGAATTTGATCTCCCGACGATATTCGATATATCATACGATCATGTACGCCAGCTTGTGTCGTCCGTCAAAAACGATATTCAGGGAATTGTAACCGGAGAACCTGTCGATGTCCCTGAATATCTCAGCACAATTAATATTCAAAAACCACTCGATACTTTGTATGATATCGATATAAAAAACATGAATGCCATAGCACTTTTTCTCGGTCGCGATCAATTTGAACTCGAGGTTGAGGGTAAAATCTATGGCTATTTTCGAGCATTGGATAATATGCTCCACCTCGGAGGAGATGTTGAGATAGATCATTTCATGTACCTTTCGCAAGACGAAAGTTTTTTATTCGATAAAGTCGCCGGTTGGTACAATATCGACAATGATTTTCAGGCATTGGGTCTGGATGGGATTTTTTCCGTGTTCGATGTCTCTGCTTCCGGTGTCTATTACGAATCTCTGAAAATGAATGATGTGCAGGTCCGTGCCGATATACGGGGGAGCGATTGGAATGTGTATAGCAAATCGATTATAGATTCTGTTGCTTCATATGAAATTAATACGGCGGCACATTTCAATGCGACAGCTCTGAATACCGATATCATTGATCTGACTATCGCGTATGGGGAATTCGATTTCTCGAATATCGATACGTTAAGAATACGTTACGATCAGACGGGAGTTTGGTTTGAATCGTTCTTCCTGTATCATAATGATGTAAGTTCCATACAATTATCCGGATTATATGCATTCGATAATGAACACTCGATCGATTTCAATGTCGGGAATCTGGACGTGCGGGAAATTCACCGCATCGCAGCACCCGACGCCGAACAACGACGGCAACCATTATTCAACGGAGCGATCAATATTGTCGGCAGTGTGGCAGGCAGAACGGACAGTCTCTACAGTCAAACGGATGTATGGATAACCGATGTAGAGTATGGTGAACTATCCTTTGGTGTCATTAAGGGATCGTTCGAGTACGATGCGGNTCGGCTGAATTTTCATGCCGATGTTACCGAAGTCGATGATACATCCAGGATTGCGTTCAGATTTACCGGCTATTTACCGTTTGATTTATTCCCCGGCCAGGACGGACATCGTGTACCCGACGGTCCTATCAACGTACACCTTTTCTCCGAGGGCTTTGACCTTTCGATCATCGATCCTTTTATTCCCGATTTCCGCAATTTCCGTGCTCGCATGACAAGCGATGTCTCAATATCCGGAACCGTTGAAGATCCGATTTATGACGGAAACATTGAATTCTCCGATGGCTATTTCGTTTTTTTTCAAAATAATATCGCCTATCATTTTACCGGTCAGCTTGTACCCCAACAAAATGAGCTTGCCATCAGACATTTCCGGTTGGAAAACAGGACACGCGATTTCCAAAACGGTAGGATAAATTTATCCGGTAGTGCCCGTACCCGTGGAATATCAATAAGAGATTTCGATCTTCGGGTCGATGGACAACTCATGGTATTACGTGCTGCTTCCCGCCGATCCGCTGATATGTTTTACGGCGACCTGATTGTTGCCGCCGGTCCGAACGGAATTTCCCTGTCAGGCAGCATGGATGAATCCAGGCTTACAGGAAACCTCTTAATCAGATCGGCAAATCTGACGTTTCCGCCCACCCGAACAACTGTATATGAAAGAACGGGCTCAATTGTTAATTATATAGTTATCGACGAAGCCGAGGAGATTGAGGCGCCATCACCGCTTGAAATATTTTTCAGAGATTTGGCACAAGATCAGGCAAAACAATTATCCGGAGCTGAAGCAGGAAAAACGTTTCTTGACGGTCTTGATTACGACATTGTTATTCAGACCGAGGGGCGTGTCGAAATGACAATGGTATTCAACCAGGCCACCGGCGAAGAACTTGTGGCACGGATCGAAACAACAGGACTGCGGTTATATCGCGATGACCTTACCGGACTGCGTCTGATCGGGAGCGTCATTATCGTGGAGCCCTCGGGATATACTTTCTACCGCAAGTTTGAAGCACGCGGCAGGTTAAGCTTCGTTGGAGCTCCCGACAATCCGGAGCTCGATATAACCGCGACATATCACGGACAGCGAATACCGGTCAGACAGACACCGGGCCAGGGAGATGATTTTTCTGCAATGGATAGAGGCTTACCTGAACCGGTTGAAGTACGTCTTCATATCACGGGGGATCGTTACGAACCGAAAGTTGCTATTAATTTAATAGTTAATCATGTGGAGTGGGAAGGTGATGTTGAAACCGATGCCATCTCATACATACTCACCGGCAGGTTTCAGACCGAATTAGAGTCGGGTGACTACCGTTCCATCTCAGCCGATTTCGGTCGTGCCATCCCTGCGACATTTATGTCCGGCGTTGCTACATCGCTGTTATCTAATCTTCTTTCTGAATTCCTGCGAAATGAGGTACGGTTTATCCGGACCGCCGAAATTATCTGGTATGGCGGAAACATTATGGATACTGCCGAATTACGGATAAGCGGTGAATTACGGAATTTTTATTGGACCATCGGAGGGAGAGTCTTTAATGATATAGGGAATACCAATTTCTCATTTCAAATACCGATGGGTCCCGTCTTTAATTCCGACCGATGGACGAATCTGTTCCTTGAGCTCGAACGTCGTTCCCAAAGCATTGAATTTTACGAAGATCAGCGCCCGGTAAATGCGGCTCGTTTATATTACAGCATATCTTTTTAGACAGGAGGAAAAAACAAACAGACCATGGAAGAAATTAAAAAGAATATTTTAGAATTCCTGGGAAAATATCCGTCGCAGTCATTTAAATCGCGGCACCTTGCAAGGAGACTGCACGTGACGGAAGAAAAAGCATATCATAAGTTACGTGAAGCTTTACATGAACTTGCAAACAATGATAAGATACGCAGGTTGAAAGGAAAACGGTACAGCTATAAACCCGATGATGATCAACATAAACAGGGTGTGCTGCAGATGACCCGACAGGGATACGGATTGGTCATCCTCGATTCGGATGAAGAAATATTTGTCGCCCCTCAAAATCTGGGCACTGCACTTGACGGAGACCGGGTGCATGTCGTTCTCTTCGCCCGCCCTGCACGGAAACATCAACGCGAAGGAGTCGAAACCGAAGGTGAAATCGTGAAGGTTCTTGAGCGAACCAAACGGGAGATCATCGGAGTCCTTAAAAAAACCAAAAACTTTTACTTTGTTCAACCCGACAGTCGGCGTATCCCCCGCGATATCTATATTCCGAGGGCGCAATTACATGGTGCCTCGGATAACGACAAAGTAGTTGTTTCCATAGATGAATGGACCGATCCGCTGCTTAATCCCGAAGGTTCGGTCAAAGAAATTCTCGGGAACGCAGGCAACGTCAGCGTCGAACTCCGCGCTATAGCAATGCAATATAAGATCCAAGTCGAATTCCCGGCCGCCGTCATCGATGAAACCGAATCATTCCCCGATGCTTTACCGAAAAAAGAAATGAAACACCGTCTCGATATACGCAAACAAACGGTGATAACGATCGATCCGGAGGATGCAAAGGATTTTGACGATGCATTATCGCTTGATTATGATGAAGACGGCAATTATATGCTCGGCGTTCATATCGCGGATGTAAGCTATTACGTCCGGGAAGGATCGGAGCTTGACCGCGAAGCGTATAAGCGGGGAACGAGTGTGTATCTTGTCGATGGTGTCATCCCCATGCTGCCGGAACGATTATCAAATAACCTGTGCAGTTTACGGCCGAATGTCGTTCGTCCGGCTTATTCGATCTTTATGACCATTTCAAAGCGCGGTGTCGTGAAGGACTATGCAATCAGAGAAACGGTCATCAAAAGCGCAAGAAGATTTACGTATGAAGAAGTGCAGGCTATATTGGATAAGGGTAAAGGTGAACACTATGAGCTCATAAGCGGATTGCATAGCTTGATGCAATCTCTTCTGAAAAAACGTGTCCGCGAAGGGAGCATCGAGTTTTCATCAACTGAAGTAAAATTCCGACTCGATGAAGATAATAAACCGACGGAGATTATAAAAAAACAACAACTCGACGCACACCGTCTGGTAGAGGAATGTATGCTCGTCGCGAACCGTACGGTTGCAAGGCACATCAGCAGAGGAAAAAAGAAAAATATACTGCCTTTTCTCTATCGTGTTCACGCGGCGCCATCACGCGATAAATTGACGGAACTTGCGGCATTTGTATCTAAATTCGGTTATACATTTCATATGGATGGAGCAGGACTGTCTAAATCATTACAAAAACTCATTGAGAGTGTCCGCGGAAATGCAGAAGAAAATCTAATAAATGAAGTAGCACTTCGGTCGATGATGAAAGCCGTGTATTCCGAGAAAAATGATGGGCACTTCGGTTTGTCGTTCCAGCACTACTCCCATTTTACTTCACCNATTCGCCGTTATCCCGATTTAATTATTCATCGTTTACTTAAAGAGTATGAGGAGCCTATAACGCAGGGACGATGGAATATTCTCGCCGAGAAAATGAAAACCATTGCACTCCATTCCTCGGCAATGGAACAACGTGCCGTGGAGGCCGAACGTGCATCGGTGAAAGTCATGCAGGTAGAATATATGCAAAGGCATGTCGGTGATGAATTCGAGGGCATTATATCGGGTGTTATCAACTATGGTATTTTTGTTGAGCTCAATGATATTCTCGTTGAGGGTATGATACATGTGCGGAATATGGATGACGATTATTACGAGTATGATCAAAAGAATTATACCCTTATCGGGAGACGTACCGGACGCCGGCTTCGACTGGGCGACTCCATCAGCGTTAAGGTGCTGTCGGTAAACCCCGAAAAAAGGGAAATTGATTTCATATTTTCGGATAATCAAAAATGACGGAACTTTATGAATGAAACCCCCTGTTTAAATTTCTAGAAGAGAAATCCGGGTTATTGCTTTTTCTTCATTAGATTGATACATTTATATTGTACAGTGTGGCTTGATTGTAGAATGAGAATAGAGAGAGAGAAACCAATGAAACGCGTCATTATTACCCTGCTCATAATCCTTATCCTGCCGTATGTCGGCCTGGCACAAGGATTACCATTCGGTAAAAATAAGGTGCAATATACTAATTTCGAATGGTATTTTATACAAAGCGATCATTTTGATATCTATTATTACGATGACGCGTACGAACTCGCACAGTTTACCGCTCTCGCGGCTGAAGATGCCTACGAATCCATCCGTGAAACATTTCGGTACCAGTTGACCGACCGTGTCCCTATCATTGCGTACGTGTCTCATAACGATTTTCAGCAAACGAATGTGATCGCTCCGTATATGGAAGAGGGAATAGGCGGGGTAACCGAATTGTTTAAAAACCGGGTTGTCATGCCTTTCCGGGGTGATTATGCCGAATACAGACACGTACTGCACCATGAGCTGGTGCATGCCGTTGTTAACGATATGTTTTACGGGGGATCAATACAATCGGTCATTTCAAATAATATTCAGTTGCAGATACCACTCTGGTTTAATGAGGGCCTGGCCGAGTATGAATCGATCGGCTGGGAAACAGAAACAGATATGTTTATGCGGGATGCTACTATCAATGAATATCTCCCGAGACAAATATCGCAGCTCTACGGATACCTTGCATACCGCGGAGGGCAAAGTGTCTTTCACTATATTGCCGAGACATACGGCCGTGACCGGATCGGGGATATCCTGCACCGGATAAAAGGTACACGTAATGTTGAACACGGTATTCGATCAGCTATTGGTATCGGGTTAAAAGAACTATCGGAGCGATGGTTTCAGGCGCAGCGTGAAATGTACTGGCCGGATGTAGCTACAAGAAAGAGACCTTCGGATTTTGCACAGCGGCTGACAAATCACCGTGAAGACAGTAGTTTTATGAATAATAGTCCCGCCATCTCACCGCAGGGGGATATTGTTGCGTTTATTTCCGATCGCCGTGATTATTACAGCGTGTTTTTAATGTCAGCGATAGACGGTCGCATAATGAAACGCGTAATTCAGGGATATAACACCACCGATTTTGAACAGTTGCACCTGCTGACACCGGCGCTATCCTGGTCACCGGAAGGCGACAGGATCGCCTTCGCTGCGAAATCCCGCGGGCGTGATGTCATTTATCTTGTACCGGTCGAGCGTGGCAGGCGCGAGCGCCTTGATTTTGACCTTGATGCAATTTACAGCGTCAAGTGGTCTCCGGACGGCACTAAACTTGCCTTCATCGGAACGAAGAATCATCGTGTGAATTTATATCTGTACGACCTTGAGTCCCGGACCAAGGTTGCAATGACGAATGATATGTTCACGGAGTCGGAACCGGCATGGGCACCGGACGGTAAAACCGTATATTTTATTTCCGACAGAGGTGACCGTATGAACGACAATTTCCAACCGGATGCTTTCGATTTGATGGGGCATGATTTTGAACAAATAGATATTTTCAGCATTGATATTGAATCGAAGGAAATAACCCGCCTAACCGATAGTTGGGATAACAAAAGATCCCCGGCTGTGACACCGGACGGGAAAAACCTTATATATATAAGCGATAAAAACGGTATCAATAATATTTACGCCCGCGATATTGCGACGGGTAATGAAAGACCCCTGACGAATTCTGTTAACTCAATTCTCCAGCTGTCGATTTCACAGGACGGCACAAAGCTTGTCTTTAGTTCACAATTCTACGGTGGTTTTGATATATTTCTTATGAACAATCCGCTTGAGCAAAATCTTGAAATAGATGAGCTTGAACCGACTCCTTTTATTGCGCAAAAAATCGAACGTATGAAGGCAACGAAGGCGATAGCAGAGGCAGATACTATCGAAACCGTTGTTGATGAGTTGGAAGAGGTTGCTGAAGTCGCAGAGACCGATACCGTGCGCGAACCGAGTATCTATGGTGAGGACATTGCGATCGATTTTGGAAGCTATGTTTTCGGTGATCATATTACCAGACCGGTTGCACCCGATACGGATCTGACCGAGATATTTTCAGTCAGCGGTAATATAGACGATGAGGGCAGATTCGTACCGCAGGATTACAAACTGAATTTCTCTCCGGATATCGTCATCGCGAATGCCGGGTACAGCACATTCTGGGGTGTACAGGGATCCACTCTTATGGCGTTCAGCGATATGCTTGGTGATCACCAGATTTATTTTCTCACGAACTTACAAATTGATTTGAAAAACAGCGATTACGGATTGGCATACTTCTATCTGCCGGGTCGTATCGATTGGGCCTTTCAGGCATATCACACAGCACGTTTCTTATTGCAGGGCGATCTTGCTTTCAACCGATATAGTTTGTTCAGATACAGGACGTACGGTGCCAGTGTCATGATGTCACGGCCGATAGACCGATTCAGACGGTTCGATGTCGGCCTGTCATGGTTCAATGTATCGAGAGAGAATCTCGATGTGTTCACCGATCCGCTTCAAAGGTATACCGTTTTGTTTCCTTCGTTGAGTTATGTTCACGATAATATTCTCTGGGGGTTCTTATTCCCGCGGCGCGGTTCCCGTTATAATATAACAGTACACGGAAGTCCGAAGATAAGTGAAAATTCATTCGGATTTGCTTCGGTACTCGGCGATTACCGCACCTATACAAGTCTCGGTCATGATTATACGGTAGCGTTGCGGTTTACGGGCGGTGCGAGCTTCGGTCCGAATCCTCAGCGATTCATGCTCGGCGGCGTTGAGGGATGGATTAACCGGCGATTTGAGAATAATGTCATACCTATTGAATCCGCACAGGATTTTGCGTTTCTCACACCGGTATTACCGATGCGCGGACATAATTACAACGCTCTGCACGGCACAAATTATGCTTTGATGAATTTCGAAATGCGTTATCCGCTTATCCGATACTTTGTGGGAGGACCGTTACCGCTGGCTCTGCAAAATGTTATGGGAATTATGTTCCTTGACGTGGGATCGGCCTGGGATGATTTTTCCGAATGGCGGGGAGTCCGCAGGAATCAATTCGGAAATTATGAAACAGAGGATCTGCTCATCGGTACCGGATTCGGCGCACGGTTTATAATCTTCGGTCTTTTGCTCAGATTCGATATGGCATGGAACTACAATCTCGACTCCTGGTCGAAACCGCTGTACTACTGGAGCCTCGCGTTGGATTTCTGATGAGACGGCTATATAATTTGTAAAAATTTTCTCCCACAGATCCTTTTTTTGAATCATCTGTGGGACATTTATCTGTGGGAGCCAATAATTTCATCCATAGTTTTTCTCCCACAGATTCATTTTTTGATACTATCTGTGGGACATTTTATCTGTGGGAGCCAATAATTTCATCCCTAGTTTTTCTCCCACAGATTCATTTTTGATACTATCTGTGGGACATTTATCTGTGGGAGCCCTTCCATCCATCCATTGGTTTTATCCCGAAAACAATTGGACAAATATCAAAATTTCCTTATCTTTATTGTTTAAGCTAATTTTCGAAAGAAATCAGGTAATCCGGTAACATACCGGCTGTACTACTCGTTATATATTGAAATGAAATTAATTCCCTTACTTTCGATATGCGTAATCCTGTTCACCGGCTGCAGTATCGAGCGACTCGCCGTTCGCAGTACTATCGGACTGATTGAAAACAGTCTTGAAGCAACGGAAGAAGAAACCGATCTCATCCTGGCAGAACAGAGTATTGCATCAAATTTAAAATTACTCGAGGGCATGATCAAAACGGATCCGAACAACCGGAATCTGCTTTTGCTTGCAGCCCGCGGGTTTACAAGTTATGCGCTCGGATTTGTCGAAGAGGATGATACCGATCGTGCAACGGCATTGTACACACGTGCACGGGATTACGGCTTGCGCGGATTACGCCATAACCGTGATTTTGACAACGCATTCGATAAACCCTTTGAGGAGTTTGAAACGGCATTGCAGCGAACTCCGGACCGGGATATCCCGCTGCTTTTTTGGACGGCAAACGCATGGGCGGGTGCCATCCAGCAAAACATCGGCAATCCCAGAGCACTGGCAGATCTGCCGAAGGTAGAAGCAATGATGAGAATCGTGCTCGAGCGTGATGAAACGTTTTACTATGCCGGACCGCATCTGTTTTTCGGTATCAACTATTCAAGCAAACCGGCTATGTTCGGAGGAAATACCCGGGAGGGCCGCAAACATTTTGAACGCGCGCTTGAACTGACGCAGAATCGTTTTCTCATCATCAAAGTTTTCTTTGCCGAGACATATGCCGTGCAAACACTGGATGATGTTTTATTCGAACAATTACTGAACCGGGTCATTGAAGCCGATATCGACATTTTACCCGAACAGAAATTGGTGAATACGATCGCAAAGCGGCGGGCACAGGCATTGCTTGAAAAAAAAGATTTATTATTCTAACGACAGGAGGTTGGAGTGAAGCTGTTAAAAGTGATGATAGCAATGGTGTTAATGTTTTCGACGGTTACTACCGGTACGGCTCAGACACCGCAGCATGAAATAAAATTTGCAACTGTTGCACCCGAGGGAAGTACCTGGATGAAGGTTATGCGCGAATTTGACCGGCAGATTCGCGAAGAGAGTAACGGACGTCTCGGTTTTCGTATCTATCCCGGAGGTGCTCAGGGAGATGAGCGTGATGTCTTGCGGAGAATCAGAACCGGACAGCTGCATGGCGGAGGGTTTACCGGTGTCGGTATGGGAGAAATTTCCTCAAAGGTTCGTATCCTCGATTCACCCTTTCTTTTTCGGTCTTATGATGAGGTCGATTTGATTTATGAAAAATTCGGTGAAGAGCTCAGGCAGGATTTTTACGACAACGGATATGTGCTTCTTGGTTGGGCGGAAGTTGGGTTCGTGTATATATTCTCAAATATCCCCATCAAACATCCGCAGGACCTCCGCGGCGTAAAAATGTGGATGTGGGAAGGCGATCAGGTTGCGGGGGAAACGTTCAGAGCGCTGAATATCAATCCAATCCCGCTTTCGATTACGGAGGTTCTAACGTCGCTGCAGACCCGTATGATAGATGCCGTATACACACCGCCGCTCGCTGCCCTCGCATTACAATGGTTTACGCGCGTGCGCTATATGCTNGATCTCCCTCTGGCCGACTCCGCNGGTGCTATTCTTGTTTCGCGAAGAGTATTCGATCGGTTGCCCGAAGATTTACAGGAAATTCTGCTCCGTAAAGGTGAAAAATATATGACCGAACTGACAAGACTGAGCCGGAAAGAAAATCAGGAATCAATCGAAGTTATTGCAAGCTCGGGTGTGCAGATAATTGAATCTCCGCCGCAGGAACAGATTCAACAATATGAACAAATAGGAAGAGAAGCACGGCGCAATCTGGTCGGCAGATTATATTCACAGGAGTTTTTAGAGGCCGTAGAATCGGCGCTCGAAGAATATCGCTCAAAAAAAGCCGCACAATCCGAATGAAAAGAATCCGCAGCATAGATAACGTCCTGGGCACCGTATCGGCCACATTGCTGGTCTCGCTGCTTGCGGTTATGTTATTGATGGGATTTACCCAGGTGATTCTCCGCAATCTGTTTTCAACAAGCATTCTCTGGGGAGATATATTACTGCGGCATATAGTCCTGTGGGTTGCTTTCCTGGGAGCGATTGTAGCTACCGGAGAAAAAAGACACATTACCATAGATGCCCTGACCAAAATCCTTCCGGAAAGGGGTAAACAAATTGCAGGAATCGTGACCGGTATTTTATCCGTCATTGTTTGCTTTTTTCTTACCGGCGCCTCGTACCGGTTCCTGGTAGACGAGATGGAGTTCGGTGGAACACTCATACTCGATGTACCCATATGGGTGTTTCAGCTTATCATACCCGTCGGATTCGGAGTGATGATGTTGCGATTCGGTTTACGGGTGATTGTCGATTCTATAGGTCTTCTGAGAGGTGAAATCAGCGATCCTGAATCCGGGGAGGGTAACGGTGCTTGAAACAATTTTAATAGGCATTGCTCTTCTTATATTAGCGCTCCTCGGTGCCCCGTTGTTTGTTATCATAGCTGCTATAGCACTTTTGAGTTTCCACGCCGCGGGTATAGATATTATGGCGGTAATCATTGAACTATACCGGCTTTCCGCATCACCTACACTTATTGCCATACCGTTGTTTACCTTTGCCGGCTATATGCTTGCCGAGAGTAATGCACCGCAGCGGCTCGTGGGCGTCGCCCGGGCGTTATTTGGATGGATGCCCGGCGGGTTAGCAGTCGTGGCATTGTTTTCATGTGCATTTTTTACTGCATTTACGGGTGCATCGGGCGTGACGATTGTAGCGCTCGGAGGTATATTGCTGCCGGTGTTGATAAAAGAAAATTATACAAAAAAGTTCTCGCTTGGTTTGATGACCTCTTCGGGAAGTCTCGGTTTGTTGTTTCCGCCGAGCCTGCCGATTATTTTGTATGGATTTGTTGCCGGTGTGAGCGTCGATCAGCTCTTTATCGCAGGTATCCTTCCGGGTTTTCTGATTATCGGGTTGCTTGCAATCTATAGCAGTTATAAGGGCATTACATGTAATGTCCAGCGGACACCGTTCTCCCTGAGGGAAATATTATCATCGATGAAGAATGCCGCCTGGGAATTACCTTTGCCATTTATTATCCTTGTCGGTATCTATGGCGGATTTTTTACCGTTACCGAAGCGGCGGCAATGACTGCATTTTATGTTTTTATAGTCGAAGTACTTATTTATCGCGATCTGAAATTACGTGCAGTCCCGAACGTGATGCGCGAGAGCATGGTGCTTGTCGGTGCGATACTTATTATTCTCGGCGCCGCTCTGGGACTTACAAACTATCTTATCGATGAGCAGGTACCGGCGCAAATGCTCTCGTTTATTGAACAATACATCGATAGCAGAATTGTTTTTCTCATATTGCTAAACGTCTTTCTCCTCGGCGTCGGTGCGATGATGGATATATTTTCCGCTATCATTGTCGTGGTTCCGTTGATTCTTCCTATCGCACAGGAGTTCGGTATTCATCCCGTTCATCTCGGGATCATTTTTCTTGCAAATCTCGAGATAGGGTACTTTACACCGCCTGTGGGAATTAACCTGTTCATATCAAGTTACAGATTTAAAGAAACCGTTATTGAATTATACAAAGCTACTTTCCCTTTCCTGATCATTTATCTGATAGCACTTTTAATCATTACCTATGTTCCGGAATTAAGCTTGTTTTTGGTTAACCTCTTCAGCGGTTGATAGTCCCGGTTCATACCCGGGAGTGGTTAATCAAACAAGCCTATTTGTGAGCATGTATTTTTTTTGCTTTAAACTTTGAGGAGGTTTCCTATGTATCGTAATACTGTGTTAGTCTTTTTTCTGTTTGTCCTTTATTCTCTGCTCCTTGTCGGAGAAGAACCGGTATCGGTTGAATCGCGTGATCTCACCGAGTCGGAAATTTTCGGGCTTGAGTTTATCGATGAGAGCAAACTTTTCGCGCACCTTAATTACATTGCTTCAAATCATTTTGAGGGCAGGGAAGCCACCGAACGGGGACACGAGCTGGCATCGGAGTACGCTGCCGCACTATTTCGTATGTGGGGATTGCGGCCGGTAGGCGATGATCTGGACATACATGGATGGCAGGGACCGAGCTACTTTCAGAAATTCAATGTTATTGAATATGAGCATTTGCCGACAAGTACATTAACGATCGATACACAACAGGGGCCGACACAGTTTAGGACAGATTTTCGCCATGAGACCGATTTTACCATCGGTTGGGGTGTATCTGATAATATGACGATCTCCGCACCCGTAGCGTTTGTGGGGTATGGCCTGGAGGTCGCGGAGGAAAACTTTAACGAACTGCGAAACATAGACGTAAAGGATAAAATCGTATTGTTGTCGCGTGGTGTTCCGCGCAGAGATGATGAGTCGCTCACGTGGAATCAATCCGATCAAAGATTCCGGTATGCAAATATGCGGACGCGCATTGAACGATTGAGAGAGCAGGGAGCCGCGGGTATTCTTATCGTGCCCTCATACAGCGAACCGGATCTATATTCACAGTTTGTCCAAAATATCGATCATCATCATCCGCGCTTTAATAGATATTATGAAGGGGACGAACCGCTGGAACCCCGTCGCCGCATGCGGTTAGCCGACAGAGAACAATCCGGTATCCCGGTTTTTAACATAACACGAGCGGTTGCGAATACAATCCTGGCATCGACGGGAAAAACGATTACACAGATACAAAAAGAAATCGACGATAATCTGAGACCGCAATCCCGTAATCTCAACAACGTGACCGCATCGATGCAACCACGTTTTCATACCAGGGTATTGTGGACGAACAATGTCGTTGGTCTGCTCGAAGGCAGCGATCCCGAATTAAAGAACGAAGTAATCGTTGTCGGTGCTCATTATGATCACGAAGGGATGCGAAGCGGATATATCTGGAACGGTGCCGATGATAACGGATCGGGAACCAGTGGGGTACTGACGCTTGCCCATACTTTGACGACAGCCCCGGAACGTCCCAAGCGTTCCATTTTATTTGCGTTATGGGGTGCGGAGGAGAAGGGGTTGATCGGCTCGTATTATTTTGTAGACAATCCCGTCGTTCCGCTGGAAAGTATTATTACCAAGAAAAATCTCGATATGATCGGTCGTGATCAGAGCAGGCCGGAGGCGGGGATACATGCCGCAGATAATAAGAACCAGGTATACGTCACGTTATCCGAACAACTGCCGTTGCTTGAAAAAGTGACAAAAGAAAACAATGAGTTGATCGGTCTCGATATTACTTTGCGTGTCACAAATGTCACTGGCGGCGGAAGCGATCATGCTCCATTTGCCAGGAGAGGTATTCCGGTATCTTTCTTTTTTACCGGTTTTCATGAGGATTACCATCAGCCGTCGGATACCGTTGAAAAAATAAATTTTGATAAAATGGCAAAAATCGTTCGTTTGGCGTATCTAAATCTATGGTCTCTGGCCAATTACGAGGGGGATGTAAGTACACTGGCAGCAGATTAACGTGATATATTAACGCCCTATCTTTTGCCTTCGGAATTTGAAAAAAAATGCTTGACACTAAAAATAAATTTTTGTATATTGATTTTCTCTTTAAGTTTAGGACCGCAATAACGAATTAAAAATTGAGGTATTGATTGCCGACGATTAATCAGCTGGTAAGAAAAGGCAGAAAAGTAGTAAAAACATCGAGTAAGTCACCTGCTCTGAAATCGAATCCTCAGAAGCGTGGTGTCTGTACCAGAGTATATACAACAACACCGAAAAAGCCGAATTCGGCTCTGCGAAAGGTGGCCCGTGTTCGTCTTACGAACGGAATTGAAGTGACCGCATATATTCCCGGCGAAGGGCATAACCTTCAGGAACACTCGATTGTGATGATTCGCGGCGGTCGTGTAAAGGATTTACCCGGCGTCCGTTATCACATAATTCGCGGGGCACTCGATTCAGCGGGTGTCGAAGACCGTCGTCGCGGTCGCTCAAAATACGGTACAAAAAGACCAAAACAATCAGCAGCTTAATGTAGTATTTATTATGAGAAAGAGAAGAGCACCAAAACGGCATATTGAACCGGACCCGAAGTTTAATGATTTATTGATAGCTAAGTTTACGAACTCGGTTATGAAAAAGGGCGAGAAATCGCTTGCACAGCAAATCATTTATGATGCATTCGAAATAATCGAAGAGCGGTTAAATAAACCCGGAATTGAAGTTTTTAAGAAGGCCGTCTCAAATGTACGGCCTATGATAGAGGTTCGCGCACGGCGTGTCGGAGGGGCGACGTATCAGGTGCCGACTGAAGTAAGACAGGAGCGCAGCACTGCGCTCGCTATCCGCTGGGTTCTGCAAAATGCCCGGAGCCGGCGAGAAAAGTCGATGGCAGCGAATCTGGCTTCCGAATTAATTGCAGCCTCAAATGGCGAAGGGAACTCAATCAAAAAGCGGGATGATACCCATCGTATGGCCGAAGCAAACAAAGCGTTTGCTCACTTTAGATGGTAAGTTGTTTTCCCTCTGAGTTCTCAATTTTATTAATCACTATTTATTCATCTACTTAACGTAAAGTAACAGCAGGGTTATGTCTGTACGATATTCATTAGAAAAGTCACGTAACATCGGCATCATGGCACACATCGATGCGGGTAAGACGACGACGACAGAGCGTATTCTCTATTATACGGGAATCGTTCATCGTATGGGAGAGGTACACGATGGAGCCGCGACGATGGACTGGATGGAGCAGGAGCGTGAAAGGGGCATAACCATAACCTCTGCTGCAACGACGTGTTTCTGGCGCGATCACAGAATTAATATTATCGATACACCCGGTCACGTCGATTTTACCGTGGAGGTCGAGCGGTCGCTACGAATACTCGACGGCGCTGTGGCTCTGTTCTGTGCCGTAGGGGGTGTGGAGCCGCAGTCTGAAACGGTATGGCGTCAGGCTGAAAAATATCGCGTGCCCCGCATTGCGTTTGTTAATAAGATGGATCGGGTCGGAGCAGATTTCCTGAATGTCGTCCGTATGATACGCGAACGCCTGGGGAGTAACCCCGTCCCCGTTGTGCTGCCTATGGGCGAAGGAGATATATTCGTCGGATTGATCAATCTTATCTCCATGAAAGCGCGTGTTTACAAAGATCAATCGCTCGGATCGGATTGGGATGAGATGGAAATTCCGCAAGATCTTTTACCGAAAGCCCAGGAATACCGTGCGAAGATGCTCGAGGCGGTTTCGGACCTTGACGATACGCTGCTTGAAAAATATATCGAGGGTGAAGAGATTTCCGAAAAAGAAATCGTTGACGTCCTTCGGCGTGCGACGTTAGCGTTAAAGGTTGTGCCAGTATTGTGTGGTTCTTCATTTAAAAACAAAGGTATTCAGGTGCTTCTTGACGCGGTTGTAGATTATTTACCGAGTCCGATTGATGTGGGTGCCATCCAGGGACATCATATCGACAGAAACGACGAGGTCTATCGCAAACCCGATAGTAATGAAAAGGTTACCGCTCTCGCATTCAAAGTAATGTCCGATCCATATGTTGGAAAGTTGACATTCCTTCGTGTTTATTCCGGGACGTTGAATGCCGGCTCGTATGTATATAATTCTACGACAGGAAAGAAAGAGCGTATCAATCGTATCGTTCGGCTGCACGCGAATCACCGGGAGGACGTTAAGAATGCCTTCGCCGGAGATATCATCGCGGCGGTCGGTTTGAAGAATACAAAAACCGGTGATACTATTTGCGATGAAAAAGATCCTATAGTTCTTGAAAGGATGACGTTTCCCGATCCGGTTATCTGGATTGCGATTGAACCGAAAACAAAGGCCGATCAGGAAAAGTTATCCAATGGTTTGAATAACCTGGCTGATGAAGATCCGACATTCAAAATTCGGTCCGATCAGGATACCGGGCAGACGCTTATCGGTGGGATGGGAGAGCTTCATCTCGAGATTATTGTTGACCGATTGAAGCGTGAATTTAAAGTCGAAGCAAATGTCGGCAGACCGCAGGTTGCTTACAAAGAAACGATAAGAAAGAAAGTTGAAGCGGAAGGAAAATTTGTACGACAGTCGGGTGGGCGCGGTCAGTACGGACATGTATGGATCGAGGTTGAACCGAACGAGAAGGGTAAAGGGTACGAGTTTACCGACGGTATTGTCGGCGGCGTCATACCAAGGGAGTATATATCATCGGTATCCGAAGGAATTAAAGAAGCCCTTCGGTCGGGTCAGCTTGCCGGATATCCTGTCGAAGATGTGAAGGTTCGTTTGTATGACGGATCATATCACGATGTCGATTCATCAGAGATGGCGTTTAAGGTAGCAGGCTCAATGGCTGTAAAGAATGCAATTCGTAAAGCCGAGCCGGTATTACTTGAGCCGGTTATGGACGTGGAGGTAATTACTCCGGAGGATTATATGGGGGATGTGATGGGTGACCTCAATTCACGTCGCGGCCATATCCGAGGGATTGAACCGAGAAAAGATGCGCAGGTTATTCGTGCAACGGTGCCTCTGTCGGAGATGTTTGGCTATGCTACTACCCTTCGGTCGATGACCCAGGGCAGAGCGCTTTACACGATGCAGTTTGCTCACTATGCGGAGGTCCCACAATCAATTGGTGATAGTATAATAGAGAAAACCACAGGTAGGGTTGCAGCGGCAGGCTAAAGGAAAAGATGTCTAAAAAATATGTGCAACTAATATTTAAACTAAGGAGAAACGTAGATGGCTAAAGAGAAATTTGATCGCAGTAAGCCGCACGTCAACATCGGAACCATTGGTCACGTTGACCACGGTAAGACCACGTTAACCGCCGCAATTACAATGGTTCTTGCAAAGAAAGGGTTATCGGAGGTTCGGTCATTCGATAGTATCGACAATGCGCCCGAAGAGCGCGAGCGCGGCATTACCATCGCGACGGCACACGTCGAGTATGCAACCGAGAATCGTCATTATGCACACGTCGATTGCCCCGGTCACGCAGACTATGTCAAGAATATGATCACCGGTGCAGCCCAGATGGACGGTGCAATTCTGGTTGTTGCAGCCACCGACGGCCCGATGCCGCAAACCCGCGAGCACATTCTTCTCGCTCGTCAGGTCGGTGTGCCGAAAATCGTTGTATTTATGAATAAAGTTGATATGGTCGATGATCCTGAATTACTCGATCTGGTCGAGCTTGAAGTCCGGGATCTGTTGAAACAATATGAATTCCCCGGCGACGATATTCCGGTTGTTCGCGGAAGTGCACTCCATGCGATGGAGGCAGCATTGAAGCCGGATGTCTCAGCGGATGATGAAGTGTTCAAGCCGATTATGGAGCTTATGAACGCAGTCGATGAATATATCCCGCTTCCGGAGCGCGATACCGATAAGCCGTTCCTTATGCCTGTTGAAGACGTGTTCTCTATTACCGGTCGCGGAACCGTCGGTACCGGACGTGTAGAGCGCGGAAGAATTAAGGTGGGTGAAGAGGTTGAGATCGTCGGACTTGGTGCACACAAGAAAACAGTGGTTACCGGTGTTGAGATGTTCCGGAAACTTCTCGACGAAGCTATGGCAGGCGATAACGTCGGTCTGCTTCTTCGCGGCGTTGAGAAAGACGACCTTGAGCGCGGTATGGTTATCGCCAAAGTGAAATCCATTACACCGCACAAGAAGTTTACTGCTCAGGTCTACGTCTTGAAGAAAGAAGAGGGTGGCCGTCAT
>SL_3KL_010_SEDDRAFT_10000921_pt1 | contig 25995 bp, 26 predicted proteins | sample SodLakKL_010_SED_2_FD_10381 | JGI IMG/M metagenome (IMG submission 10381) | reverse complement strand
CAAAATGCTGGTGTACAAGAGGAACCGCTTCGCTTTCACATGATCTTTTTTCATTCGTCTGTGTGCAATTTCGAATGAAAAAAAATCATGTATATTTGAACATGGCATGGGGGATGCACTGATTTTTTATTAAAGCCCTGCCACAGCCAGGAGCACAACCCGGAAGTCTGAAAACGACACCATTTAACGTTAAAAGGGATTATATGCCAAACAAGGTAAACTCATTTAACCATGGAAAGAACAAACAAGCCACACGAAGTCACAGTAGAGCTGATCCGGGGTGACATCGCAAGACAGCCGGATATCAGCACCATTGTAAATGCTGCAAATGCCTGGTTACGGATTGGCGGGGGGGTAGCTGGTGCCATACACCGTGCTGCCGGACCGGGCCTCGAAGAAGAGTGCCGCCCCCTGGCGCCCATCAGCCCTGGCGAAGCGGTGATCACCGGCGCCCACAATCTGCCAAACGATTACGTGATCCATTGCCTGGGGCCTGTCTATGGCCGGGACAAACCGGAAGACAAGCTATTGGCCAGCTGCTATCGCAACGCCCTGATGCTGGCAGACCGTGAAGAAACGGACTCCATCGCATTCCCGGCAATCTCCGCCGGCGCCTTCGGCTACCCCATTAGAGAAGCAGCCGCCATCGCAATGAAAACCATCCATGACACCATCCCCTCACTGCAACACGTGAAGAAGATCCGCATGGTGCTTTTCAGTGAAAAAGACCTTCAGGTGTTTGAAAGCCTCCGGGCATAAAACCCACGTGCCCGTAAACCTCTGGAGAAAGGCTGTTGACTGTTGACAGGATAAGGCCTTCGACAAACAGCCAGAAGCAAGTTATGTACACCGGTTGTATTAAGGATAATCTTATAACTTTGCATAGATGAGCCTGGAGATCATTCTTGTATTCAGCATACTGGGTGCAGCCCTTTTGATGTTTTTCACCGGGTGGCTGCGAATGGACGTTGTGGCCTTGCTGGTGATGGCCACCCTGGCATTTACAGGCATCATCAGACCCCATGAGGCGCTGGCCGGCTTCAGCAATCCGGCGGTGGTGACCGTATGGGCCATGTTCATCCTGAGTGCAGCACTTTACCAGACCGGGGTCGCACGCATCATTGGCCACCATGTGCTTCACCTGGCAGGCAGCGGTGAGGCAAAACTGACTGCCCTTATCATGCTCTCCGCAGGCCTTATGTCGGCCTTCATGAACAACATCGGGGTGGCCGCACTGATGCTTCCCGTGGTAATGGACATGGCGCGCGCAAGGGGCATTCCCCCCTCCAGGCTGCTCATGCCCCTCGCCTACGGATCCATGCTGGGGGGGCTGACCACCCTGATCGGGACACCACCCAACCTTCTGATAAGCTATGCGCTGGAAGACAGCGGATTTGAGCCCTTCAGGCTCTTTGACTACACACCGATAGGGATGTCCGCCCTGCTGGCAGGGATCATCTTCATGACTTTCATCGGACGGCACCTGCTGCCCAAACGGGACGCCATCAGTGAGGAGAAAAAACACAAAGCCGGCATACCAACCCCTTCCTATGAACTACAAGAGCGCAGCTTCTTGCTGAAGGTTAAGCCTGCCTCCCCCCTGGCTGGGAAAACGTTGTCGGAAAGCCGTCTGAGGGCCGGACTGGGCCTCAATGTGCTGTCGATCATCAGGCAGGATGCCACCCTGCTCGACCCCGGGCCAAATACCATCATACAAAGCAATGACAAGCTGCATGTGCAGGGAAACATAGAAACGTTCAAGGCCATGCAGCACTGGGAGGTGATCGCTCCGGACAAAGCGGATGTCGACATCCGCAAATTGCTCACCCCTGACCTGCATATCTTTGAGGCATCCTTGCCGGGACAGTCAGCCCTCTCCGGGAAAAGGCTTCAGGATACAGATTTCAGGAAGCGGTTGGGCCTGAATGTACTGGCAGTGAAGAGGGCCGACAGCATGCAGCGAACGATGCTTCACGACCTGGTCCTTGAGGCGGATGACACCCTGTTGCTGCAGGGGCCCCGAAACCGGCTTGAAGTCCTGGAAAAGGAAGGAAAGATAACAAACATAAGGCAGGCAGGCACCCGTGACCTGACAGATACTTACAGGCTTCATGAGTTGCTTTTCCTCATGGAGGTTAGCGAAGATGCTGAACTGTTTGAGAGGGCCATCGCTGAAAGCCAGATCGGCAGTGCCTTCGGACTTACCGCGATAGGCACTTTTCGCCGGGACGGCAAGCTGAAGCCATATTTGCCGGGCACCACCGTTGAGGCAGGCGACCGTTTGCTGGTGAAAGGCAACATCCATGACCTGCCCCTGCTTCAGGGCCTGAAAGAGCTTGAGCTGCTTGACGAGACGGTGCCTGAAGAAAGAGCCCTGGAGTCAGACAAGGTACAGATGGCAGAGGTGATCCTTGCGCCACGGTCGCTGCTGGCAGGCAAGACCCTGCGTGAGATCAATTTTCGCCAGAAATATGGCCTGACTGTGCTGGCCATATGGCGGGAAGGGAAGGCGCACAAGACCAACCTGCACAATATGCCCCTGAAATTCGGAGAGGCATTGTTGTTGTACGGAAAGCGCGACAAGCTGGAGCTCATTGACAGTGAACCCGACTTTATCCTGCTCACGGAGTTGGCCCGGATGCCCCAGCGTACCGGGAAAGCCCTCACCTCGGCCTTTGTGATGCTTGGGATCCTCACTCCTGTGCTTCTGGGCATCATCCCCCTTGCCATCGCGGCTGTCGCAGGCATCGCCCTGATGGTCCTCACCGGATGCCTGAAGATGGAAGAAGCCTACCGTGCCATCGAATGGCGCTCTGTTTTCCTGATTGCCGGCATGCTGCCCCTGGGAACGGCCATGCAGCAAACAGGGGCAGCCAACGTAATGGCGGAAGGGATGGTACACACATTCGGGCATTTCGGGCCCTGGGGGGTCATAGCAGGACTCTACCTGCTAACGGCAATCTTTACCATCGTCATACATCCCGCGGCCCTGGTGGTGATCATGTCGCCCATCGCCATTGAAGTCTCTTCCGGTTTCGGCATACCACCCCAAACCGCCATGATGGCCGTAGCGATAGCCGCTGCAGCCGTGTTCATGAGCCCGGTGTCGCATGCGGCAAACCTGCTGGTGATGGGCCCCGGAGGATACCGTTTCAGCGATTATATCAAAACCGGGCTCCCGATGACCCTGGTGGTCATGGCCGTTGCCATGATGCTGCTGCCCATTGTCTGGCCAATATAACACACAACCGATAACCATGACACCACCCAAATTCAACCTGGGCTTCTTCCCCACCCCGTTGCACGAGCTAAAGAACTTTTCCAGGGCCTATGCGGGACACCGCATTTTCATCAAACGCGACGACCACACCGGGCTGGCCACAGGTGGCAACAAGACACGCAAGCTGGAATACCTCATCGGCGATGCGCTGGCACAAGATGCCGATACGGTGATCACCGCCGGCGCACAACAGTCAAACCACTGTCGCCAGGCAGCCGCGGCATGCGCCCTGGCAGACCTGAAGTGCCACCTCCTGCTGGGCGGGGAGCCCCCCGGGGAGGTTAACGGCAACCTCCTGCTTTCCAAGTTGCTTGGCGCTGCCATCCACTTCACCGGTGAACAGAGGAAAGGCGAAGACCTGGAGCTGTTGGCCTACAAGCTGAAAAAGGAAGGGGCCAAACCCTACGTCATCCCCTATGGAGGCTCCAACATGGTTGGTGCCATGGGCTATGTGGAGGCTGCCGGTGAACTCAAACAGCAACTCAACAAAAAAGGGATGAACCCTGATTATATCTTCTTTGCCTCCAGCTCCGGCGGGATGCAGGCAGGCCTCATGCTGGGCATGGCACTCTATGGATGGCATGCCACCCTGATGCCGGTACGCATCGACAAGCAGGAAAGGGACGGCCTCTCACTGAAAGAGATCGTACGCGACATGGTAGAACATGGCCTTCAGTCGCTCGACATCAGTAAAAAAATCGACACAGGCAACATCCCTATGCTGGAAGGCTTTGATGATGCAGGCTACGGCGTGGTCACCCACCGTGAAAAAGAAGCCGTACAGATCCTGGCCCGAAAAGAGGGGATTCTCCTGGATCCCGTTTATACCGGGCGTGCCTTCCATGGGATGATACACTTCCTGGAGCAGCGACTGTTAAAGCCCGGAACGAACGTGCTCTTCTGGCATACCGGCGGCCTGCCCGCAAACTTCCATTACGCAAAGCACCTGGTCGATCAGTAAAGCACCAGATACCGGGGCCTGAAAACATCTGTCCAATCATTAAACAACATTGCACGATTTGTCATTTACCATCCGATGGCATAGCTTTGCATTTCACAAAAATCCATCATCATGCGCAACAACATATTATTATCCAACCTTCTTGCTTTTCTGATCATTGGCGCTTCAATGGCTGGTCCTGTTGAGGCTGTCAATACAGACGATACGGCTTTGAATGCTGCAGACAGGCTGGCCGGATTGCCTGCCTTTATGGAGCGGGGCATGACCGACTGGGGCATCCCCGGCATGGCCGTGGCCGTGGTGAAAGACGGTGGGCTTGTTTACGCCCGGGGGTTTGGGGTGCGTAAGCTGGGCGAAAATGACTCCGTGGATGAACACACCCTTTTTGGGATGGCCTCGCTGACCAAGGGCATGACAGCTGCCGCCCTGGGCATGATGGTGGATGAGGGCAGGCTCCGCTGGGACGACAGGGTGCGCGACCACCTGCCCTGGTTCACACTTTCCGACCCATGGGCCACCGACAATGCGACCATACGCGACCTGCTCTCCCACCAGATGGGCATCGGCCGGCTTACAGGCAACCGCCTACGCTTTATGCCCGGACGTGACCCAAAAACCATCATGAAGTTTGTCAGCCATATGCCCTTCGAACAAACGTTCCGCTCAGGATATGTTTACAGCAATATCATGTATATGGTGGCAGGACAGGTTCTGGAAGCAGTATCAGGAGAGTCGTTTGACGAGTTCATGTCAGGGCGGCTCTTTGCCCCGCTAGGCATGTCGAACGCCAACACCTCGGTGACACGGATCAGCGAGACAGACAATGCCGCCTGGCCTCACCAGGAAATTTACGGGGAAGTGCAGGTCATCCCCCGGCGCAACTTCGATTATATCGGCCCTGCTGCATCTGTCAACGCCTCCGTGACCGACATGGCCAAATGGATGATGTTCCAGTTGGGAGAACCCGGAGAGTATGCGGGACGGCAAATTGTCAGCAAAGAAAGCATCAGGGAGACGCACCAGCCACACCACGCATTCCGCCTTGCTGACCCGCTTACAGAACCCCTGACAGGCTATGGGATGGGCTGGGGCCTGCGGCATTACGAAGGATACCGGGTGTCGCAACACAGCGGGGCCACCGACGGCATGACCTCATCACTCGTGCTCGTGCCCGAAATGGACCTGGGCATCATCGTCGCCAGCAACCTTTTTTGCAACTTTCGGCCTGCCGTGATAAATTTCATACTGGATGCGATCCTCGGGATCGAGAGGGACAAGGACTGGCACGACCACTTCTATGAACAATACCTGGTCGACAAGGCCGATGCAATGGAGCGCAGGTCAGCCATCGAAGGGCGCCGCCAGCAAAACACCAGTCCCACCCTGCCACTGACAGCCTATACCGGCCATTACCACCACAAGGTGTATGACAACGCTGAGGTCACCCTCGACAGCGAAGGGGAGCTGGTGATGCAGCTGTGGGACGACCCGGAAATGATCGCCGACCTTGAACACTGGCACTACGATACCTTCCGGGCCCACTGGCGAAACACCTCCATGCGCGAAAAATTCATCACCTTCGACATGAACCGGTACGGCGAAATAAACTGCCTGAATGTGAAGTTCACATTAAGGCAGGTGCTGATCGCAGCAGGCATCTATCCCACCGATTACTACCGTATCGTTTCATATACACGGTGCAACCCGCCAACCTCCCCTTAACTTTTTAAACAAAACATCCATTGAAATAAACAAAAAACATTACCTTTGCACTTCCTTAAACGACAAGGACAATTCAATCATTACAAACACATTAAACAAATCGAAATGCTTAGACAGTACGAAACCGTTTTCATTATGACTCCCGTTTTGTCTGAAGAACAGATGAAGGAAGCGGTAAGTAAGTTCCAGGACTACCTGAAGAAAAAAGGGGCGGAGATCGTATTTGAGGACCAGTGGGGTTTGCGCAAGATGGCCTATCCGATCCAGAAAAAATCCACCGGCTTTTATCACCTCATCGAGTTCAAGGCCGAAACACAACTGGTGAAAGAACTTGAGCTGGAAATGAAGCGCGACGAAAGGGTGATCCGTTTCCTCACCGTTGCTATGGACAAACACGCCATTGCATACAACGAGAAAAAGAGGCGGGAGAAAGAAGCCGCCAAGGAAGCAGAAGAAGAAAATAAATAGGTAGTATCTTAAAAAGTCAAAGAAACATGGCAAACCAGCAAAGCTCAGAAATAAGATATCTGGCACCCATCACCGTTGATATCAAAAAAAAGAAATACTGCCGCTTCAAGAAAGCAGGCATCAAATACATCGATTACAAAGACGCCAACTTCCTGCTGAAGTTTGTAAACGAGCAGGGTAAGATCCTTCCAAGACGGATCACCGGCACTTCTGTAAAATATCAGCGCAAGGTAGCCAAAGCCATCAAACGGGCACGACACTTGGCCATCATGCCCTATGTAGCGGATCTTTTAAAATAGGGAGGTACAGCAATGGAAATTATTTTAAAACAAGATGTTCCCAACCTGGGATTCAAGGACGACCTGGTAACCGTCAAGGACGGGTATGCCACAAATTATCTTATTCCTAAAGGATTGGCCATTATAGCGCTCCCTGCCGAAAAGAAAAAGCTTGCAGAAACCATAAAGCAAAGGAGGTACAAGGAAGAGAAGATCAGGAAAGAGGCTGAAAAAATGGCAGAGAAACTGCAGGACATCGAGATCAAGATCGGCGCAAAAGTGGGTACCTCAGGAAAGATCTTTGGCTCGGTAAACGCACTTCAGATAGCTGATGCCATCAAGGAGCAGTACGGACTGGAAATTGACCGCAAGAAGATCATGGTCGACGGCGACACCATCAAGGAAGTCGGGATCTATACTGCAAAGATCAACCTGCACAAAGAGGTACGCCCTGAACTGAAGTTTGAAGTGGTTGGCGAATAGGGCAAATCACAGATCATACAAAAAACCTGTCGCACGGAACGGGACTTTTTTGTCCTTTCATTCCCAAGATGATCACTGTCAGTCAAATGAAGTATATCCGGTCGTTGCGGCAAAGAAAGTACCGCGACCGGTACAAAGTGTTTGTTGCCGAAGGTGACAAGATCGTGCAGGAGCTTTTGGGTGAGAGTGGTTTGCAACTGGAGATGATCTGCGGTCTGAACTCCTGGATGGATAAGATGCGTGCACAGACACCCCCGCATGTTCAATGCATTGCGGTAAGTCCGAAAGAACTGGGCCGCATCAGCACATTGAAAACCCCCAACCAGGTGCTGGCAGTGGTCCAACAGCCCGCATATCCGCTGCCGGAAGAGTTTGCCGACCATGAACTGGTCTTGATGCTTGACAGCATACAGGACCCCGGCAACCTGGGTACCATGATCCGCACGGCCGACTGGTTCGGTGTACACCATATCTTTTGTTCACCTTGCACAGCGGATGTGTACAACCCCAAGGTGATACAGGCCAGCATGGGCTCATTCATGAGGACAAAGGTTTACTACGGAGAACTTGATCAGCTGATCCGCAAGATCAAAGGAAAGCTTACAGTATATGGGGCCTTTCTGGAGGGCGAAGAGGTGCCGGGTGCCTCCCTGTCACTGCCGGCGGCACTGTTAATCGGCAATGAGTCGAAAGGGATCTCCGCAAATACAGCATCTCTGGCAGACCGCAAATTGTCTGTGCCACGCCATCACCCCGCCGATGCCCCTCAGGTGGCAGATTCACTGAATGCGGCCGTTGCCAGTGGCATCATGATGGCTTGGTTCCGCCATAAAGAATACAAATGATGAACTTTTTGCCACCGCATTTGTTATCCGTGGTGACACACCTTGCACCAAACAAGCATAGAACGTTTGCAGCCACAAGGCATAACTGCAACGGTTCACCAAAAGAAATACCCTAAATACCAACGCATATGGAGGCAATGATTCTCGCTGTTCTTTTGCTGGCAATTGCCATCGGCGGCATCGCCATCAAAATGTTTGTCAAGCCCGGTGGGTCTTTCACAAAATCATGCACCAGCACGTCCGATCCCGACTCCGGGAAAACGCGTTCGTGCGGCTGTACACCGGGGGTGCCCGGCGATTGTGAAAGCAATGATGGATGACAGGGATGCGTCTGGCGTTGACTCACGGCTCATTTTAACAGTTCCCGCACATTCTCGTTTTTCATTACAGAGAAAAACTCTTTCACGGCAGGCACCTCTGAATGCAACGCCTTTGTGAGCGGGCCTTCCAGTACCACCACCCCTTTGTCGAGAAAAACAATTCGGTCGGCTACCCGGAGAATGCTCGACACTTCATGCGTAACCATTATGATGGACATTCCCAGTTTATTTTTCAGGTTCAGGATGAGGTTGTCCAGCGACTCCAGCAACACGGGATCAAGCCCGGCACCGGGCTCGTCGCAAAAGAGCAGTGGTGGATCCATGACGATGGCCCTGGCCAGGGCAGCTCGTTTCATCATGCCCCCGCTCAACTGCGATGGGTAGAGGTGGAAGGCATGGGAAAGGTTTACGAGGCCCAGCTTCATATGAACGATCTCATCGATCAGTTCCTTTGGCAGGTCGGAATGCTGGGCCAGTGGCAAAGCGATATTTTCAGCAACGGTCAGCGAATTCAGCAATGCACCGCTCTGATAAAAAACGCCCATCTGCAGATAAAGGGTTACCTGTTCCACCTCACGCAAGCGGGCAAGGTCCTGTCCGAGCACAGACACATAACCGCGTTCGACCGGGTAAAGTGCCAGCAAGTGCTTCAACAAAGTTGTTTTCCCTGACCCGCTGCCCCCGAGGATAACAGTCACCTCACCCTGATAGGCAGAGAAAGAGACATCTGACAACACGACCGTATCGTCAAAGGCCGCATATAGCCGCCGTACTTCTACCACCTTTTCTTTTTCCATCAGCAATCCATTAATAGAAGATCACACCCAGAACACTGTCGGCCAGTATCACCAAAGTGATCGACACCACAACGGCAACAGTGGTCATCCGGCCCACCCCTTCAGCACCCCGCTCCACCCTCAACCCATAGAAACTGCCCGTCAGCACAATGATGGCTGCATATGCCTGGCTTTTCACCAGTGCGGTATACAGATCTTTGGCCATCATGATGTCCTGCATGCGGTTGATAAATATCTCCGGCGTGATGTCAAGGTATACCTGTGCCGCCAATCCGCCACCAGTGATGCCGGCCACATTGGCAAACACGATCAGAAACGGCATGGTGAACATACAGGCATAGAGTTTGGGCACCACCACGAAGCGCATGGGGTTTAGTCCCATGGTTTTAATGGCATCCAGCTCGGCGGTCACCTTCATGGTAGCAATTTCTGCAGCAATGGCCGAACCGCTGCGACCGGCAACCAAAATAGCCGTTATCAGCGGGCCCATCTGGCTCATGATGGAAAACACCACCAGGTCCACCACAAATATGTTTGCACCAAAGGTGCGCAGCTGGCTGGAGGAATGAAGGGCAATCACATAGCCGATAACAAATGACAAGAAAACCACTATCAGGACGGCATTCACCCCAATCAGCACGGCCTGGTTAACGACCTCCCCCCGCCTTCTGGCCCATGGGCGAAAAACATCCGTAAAGCCCCAATAAAACAGATTGGAGGCGAGCAACAGAAATCCCACGACATAAGAGTGGAAGAAATGAGTCATCTGGTTGCCCAGGTCTTCAAGAAAAAAGGGCTTTATGGGGGGGTCTTGTAAGATGTCTGTTTCGGGAAAGAACAGGCGTATCTTGTCTTGCACAGATTCTGAGGCACCTTCCATCGCCACCGCCACCCCCTTTTCCTTCAGCTTCTTCTGAACATAAAACAAGGCCATCACACCGGCACTGTCAATGTTTTCAAGCCTGGAGAGATCGATCCGCAGCTTTTTGACCGAAGGGTGCCGAAAACACTTAAAAAAAACGTTTGTAAACACAGCGGCCTCGTTCACCGTGAGTTTCCCTTTCATCTTCAGGATGTCACGATCAAGCCGGGCCACCACTTCGCTGCCACAACAAATATCCTGAGGAAAGCTTTTACGTTTTCTTCGCATGGGTTATCGTCACTCAGAAAGTGAATAAAGAGCATGCAGGCTTTAATCGTTCCTTGCAATGGTTTGCATGGAGGCGACGCTGAATGTATGCAGCTCTTCCATGAACAGCTGGCTGACAGCTGCCGCAAATGCATTGATGTTCTTTGTTTCCAGCGATTGAAACCTGTCTGCAATGTGTTGCTGTATCACCTTGCCGCCATTGTCCTGGTCCAGTAAACGGAACGCCACATGCAACCTTGCGCGAAGGTCTTCATGGCGGTCATCCAGTTCTATATGGTACACCTCTGTTTCAAGGATGTAGTTTACGGGCGTGACCACCCTGCCATGCTCAACTTCATCAAAGACATGGTATTTTTCGAAAAAGTCAATGATGAACCGGGTCAAACCCTGGGCAGGCCTTACCGCCCATTCGTTAAAGGTAAAGTAGCGGATCTGGTGTGAACCTTCGCGGATGGCAATCTTATGAGAGGCGTATGCAGGTGCAATGCGCACATTCTCAACCTCGCAGCTGCCGATGATGCTGGAAAGGCCTTCAGGCCACCGGACAAGCTGTTCTGAAGGCGGCTCCAACAGGAAGTACTGTTGAATGACAGGCTGGCTGCTCCTGCATCCAGCCATGGCAAATGCCATTGCAAAAAAGATGATCAGTATCTGTTTGTTCATGATCACTTACCCGGTTTTGGTGTTTACACTATTTTCTTTATCCATCCATAAAACCCTCAGCCCCTATCGCCCATTTTCCAGGATCTTGTCGGCCGCGTCATCCATCCTTGGCCTTCTGATCAACACAGAGGGGTTGGTGCTTGCCTTCCTGGACAAATCGTGAAGGTTGATCAGGGTATGTTCAAGCAACAGCAAGTTGTCCGTCAGCACTTCGCCACCCCGGTCAATATCTTCACCGACCTTGCGCAGCAGGATCTGCGTTTCTTCCGTTGTGCTGGCCAGTTGTTCAATCAATTCATCGAGCTTGGTTTCCTTCAGTGTGATGGAGATGTCCCTGAAGTTGGCCAGCAGGTCGCTGAGTGTGTCGCCCTGCATGATCTCATTGAAGCGCGATACAGCCATAAACAGCTCGTCAGAAGTTTTGTGCAGATCGTCCGTGAACGCATTGGCTGCAGCAATGGTTCTCCGGAGGTCTTCACGGTTTTCCCCGATCACCTCATCCAGTGCAACGATCGTCTGTTGTGCCTGGTTCGTGAAGTCCGAAAGGTCTGTTGCTGTCTTTGTGAATGCCTGCATGTTGTCAGGATGGGTGAACACCTGGAGGTTATTTAACACCTCTTCCAGCCTGAAGGCAATGTCGTCAGCCCTGCCAGTTATATCTTCTGCAAAGGATGTCCCAGGACGGATATATTCGCCGGGCTCCAGAAAATCAGCCTCCCGGGTACCTCCCCTGATCTCGATGGTACGCATGCCAGTGATCCCCAGCGCCACAATGTCGGCCACGGCATCCTCTTTCACCGGCGTGTTTTCTTTTAACGCCAGCTCAACAATGATGGTACTCACATCCTCAGGGGAGATGCTGATGTCCTTGATGGATCCCACATTGATCCCCATATACTTTACCGGGCTCCCCACTTCCAGTCCACCCACCGACACGTTCGTATAGGCCACATAATAGTGTTCCTGGCGTTCAAACATACTGCGTGCGGTGAAATAGCCTATCAGTATGATCAGCAGGACGGAGCTGATCAGGATGAACAGACCCAGCCTGACTTTTTGTGCTTTTTTCATAACTTGAAGCGAATTGTGTTTTTTTTTATCCGTTACGTAAAAATACGAAAAAAAAACAACATGCTCGACCGTCCCTTTCAAGGTCCTGGCATCCAAAGGCTGTGCTTGTTTCGTTTACAGGTCTTCGCGGGAAAGCAGTTCCAGTCCGGTACTGGCATAGTATCCGTATGTTTCTGTATCGTCCGGGGCAGCAAATATCAAATAGGCTTCCAGGTCGTTTCGTTTTTCAACAAATTCGATGGAGCCTTCCAGGCCCATCACCATAAAAGCTGTTGCATAGGCGTCGGCCGAAATGCCGTCAGGGGCAAATACCGACGCGCTCATCAGCTGATGGTCGACGGGATGGCCTGTTTCGGGATCGATGGTATGTGAGTACCTGCGCCCATCTTTTTCATAGTAGCGGCGATAATCGCCCGAAGTTGCCAGTCCGGAATCCCTGATCTCCACAAAATATGTCCACTCCTGTGCCGCATCCATTTCCCCGGCAGGGACCTCCAGGCCAATACGCCATTTGCTGCCATCGGGCTTCACGCCTCTGGCCACCAGGTCGCCGCCAATCTCAACAAGATAGGTGATGACCCCTTTTGACTCAAGCCATGAGCCCACAACATCGGCAGCATAGCCTTTTGCGATGGCATTGAAGTCGAGCTGCACCCTGTCATCTTCCTTCACCAGGTGTCCATCCTCAAGCCATACCTTCTCATAGCCTACGAACTGCAACAGGCTGTCCACCTTTTCCGCGGTCATGTCTGCCCTTTCCGAAAACCCAAATCCCCAGGCGTTCACAAGCGGCAATACCGTGGCGTCAAAAGCACCACCTGTTTCGCGCGAAATCTCCTGCGCCCTGGTAAAGACCATCTCAAAATATTGATCTGCCTTTGTCTCTTCATTCCGGTTGATCCTTGACAGCAGAGACTCTTTGTCATAGATGGAGAGCGAACGGTTAAAGTCCTGAAAAAGACTGTCAACGGCATCATGGAAGACGGTGCCCTCATCCTCATAATAGGTGATGGAATAATAGGTCCCGAAAACCGTCCCGCGTATATTGACCCTTTGCGGAGAGCGGTCAAGGGGGCCACAAGCGGTCAGGAGGACCAGTAACATGCTGAATGTTTTTATCCTTGTCATCTGTTGGTTATTTTTGTTTGACAGGCCGGGCTTGCCGGTACATCAATCGTGTCAGGGTGTGTCAACATCTAAGGTGGAGGTGGCGCACCTGTCATATCCTGGTTTGGCAGCCCATCATATCCTGGTATTGTGCATCCGGGGTCCCGGGAAGATTTTTCCGGACAGGCCGGACCATTACAACGGTTCTGTATGCACAGATATATATGTCTCTTCCCCGTATTTGTCGCGCAGCCTTTTTTCAAGCTGTACGGTGATCGCATGGGCTTCCCGTATGTTCAGGTCACGGTCTACCTGGATGTGCAGGTCGATGGCGATATTACTGCCTATCTTGCGTGTTTTCAGTTCATGCGGATTATGTACCCCTTGCACATCGCCGGCAATGTTCAGAATTTCATTCTCATTTTTTGCCGGCAGTGAGGTTTCAATGAGCTCCATGAGTGCTTCCCGGATAATGACTACTGCCACTTTGAATATGAAGAAGCTGACCACAATCGCGGCAATGGGGTCCAGTATCACCCACCTCGTTCCCAGGAAAATCGCCCCGCCAATCCCCAACAGGGTCGCCAAGGAGGAATAGGCATCGCTGCGATGATGCCAAGCGTTGGCAATCAGCACATTGCTGTCACACTCCTTTCCTTTGCGCAGGGTATAGCGGTACAGCGTTTCTTTGATGATGATGGAGAACACCGCTGCATAAAGGGCGATCATGCCGGGCCGTTGCAGCGGTTGATCGCCCAGGTGGCCGACAATACTCTTAATCCCTGAATACATAATGCCGGCTCCCACGGCAAATAGGACCCCGCCGACAAATGCTGCGGCCAGGGTTTCCACTTTCCCGTGTCCGTATTTGTGGTTGCCGTCGCGGGGCTTTGCTGCGACCCTGAGGCTGCCGGCGATGATCAGGTCGGTCATGAAGTCGCTGACTGAGTGTATGGCATCTGCCACCATGGCTGCGCTGCGGCCCAGTATGCCGGCAGCCAGCTTAAGCAGCATCAGCGCAATGTTCCCCAAAAAACCGATCCAGATAACGCGGCTGGACGTGATAAAACGGGATCTTTTCATGCCTGGCGGTTTCAAAAAAGCCCTTTTTAAAAAAGGGCTACAAAGTTAACCTCCAAAATCGTCAAGGTCAATATTTTCTTCAGGGACCCCCAGGTTGTCCAGCATGCCCAGGACGGACTCATTCATGATGGGCGGGCCGCAGAGGTAGTATTCGAGCTCTTCGGGTTCGGGGTGCTCTTTCAGATAATTGTCCAGCACCACCTGGTGTATAAAGCCGGTGTAACCATCCCAGTCATCTTCCGGAAGGGGTTCAGATAGTGCTATGTTAAAGGTAAAATTAGGAAACTCCTTCTCTATTTTCCGGAAGTCCTCTTCATAGAAGATCTCTCTTTTCGAGCGGGCGCCATACCAGTACGACACTTTTCTGTCGGTCTTCAACGTATGGAAAAGATGAAAGATATGTGACCGCAGGGGTGCCATGCCGGCGCCACCGCCTATGTATACCATCTCTCGCGCTGTATCTTTGATGAAGAAGTCGCCGTAAGGGCCGGAGATGGTCACCTTGTCGCCTGGCTTGCGGGAGAATACGTAGGAGGAGCAGATGCCGGGATTCACATTCATGAACCTGTTTTTCTTTTGATCCCACGGTGGGGTGGCGATGCGGACATTCAACTTGATGATGTTTCCTTCGGCCGGGTGGTTCGCCATGGAGTATGCACGGAAAATGGGTTCGGGGTTGACCATTTTCAGGTCCCACATTTTCAGTTTGTCCCAGTCTTTCCTGAATTCTTTTTCCACATGCATATCGGCAAAGGGGATCTCACATGGCGGCACGTCGATCTGGATATAGCCGCCCGATTTGAACTCCAGGTTTTCACCTTCAGGCAGTTTCACCACAAATTCCTTGATAAAGGTGGCCACATTGCGGTTTGACACCACTTCACACTCCCATTTTTTGATGCCGAAGATCTCTTTGGGCACTTTGATGTCCAGGTCCTGTTTTACTTTTACCTGGCAGCTCAGCCGCCATTTCTCCTGTATCTCTTTGCGTGTGAAGTAACCCACCTCTGTTGGCAGGATATCCCCGGCGCCATCCATTACCTGGCATTTGCACATGGCGCAGGTGCCGCCGCCGCCACATGCGCTGGGCAGGTAGATCGACTCCCTCGAAAGGGTTGTCAGCAATGTGTCTCCGGCATTCACCTCCAGTTCTTTCTCGTCGTTGATCGTTACTTTTACCGGCCCGCTGGGTACGAGCTTTGCCCGCGCATACAGCAGAACACCCACCAGCAAAAGCATCACCACAAGGAACATGGCCACGCTGAGGGTGATGACCCATAAGTTACCGACTTCCAACAATATCATGACAATCTCTTTAAACATGTTTTTTTTTACAATTCGATGCCCATAAAGCTCATAAAAGCGATCCCCATCAGTCCGGTTATTATGAATGTGATCCCGAGGCCGCGCAGGGGTGCAGGGACTGCTGAATACCTGATCTTTTCGCGGATGGCGGCGATGCCCACGATGGCAAGGAACCAGCCCACGCCGCTGCCCAGTCCAAAAGCTGTGGCTTCCGCAAGGTTTGCATAGTTACGTTCCTGCATGAAGAGGGATCCTCCGAGGATGGCACAGTTCACGGCGATCAGTGGCAGAAAGATCCCCAGTGAGTTATACAGTGTCGGACTGAACTTTTCGATGATCATCTCCACCAGTTGTACCATGGCGGCTATGATGGCGATGAACATGATGAAGGTCAGAAAGCTCAGGTCGACAGCGGCAAACTGCGGCCCGAGCCAGGCAAGCGCTCCCCTTCCCAGGATGAACGATTCCAGCAGGTAGTTGATGGGCACGGTGATGCCCAGCACGAAGATCACCGCAAAGCCAAGGCCGACGCTGGTGTTTACCGTCCGCGACACGGCCAGGTAGGAACACATGCCCAGGAAATAGGCAAACACCATGTTGTCAATAAAGATCGACTTTACAAATATGTTGACGAGTTCTTCCATTGCATTGCTGTTTTACGTTCAACCATCCTTGTTAGCTGACATCGACCAGGCTCCGGTCTTTATGCCGTTGCACCCATATGATGACACCCACGGTGATGAGCGCCATGGGTGGCAATATCATGAAGCCATTGTTCTCATAGCCCATCTCATAGACTGCATTGGGGATGACCTGGTAGCCCATGAGGGTCCCTGAACCAAAGAGTTCACGGAAGAAGCCTACCGTCAGGAGCACCCATCCATAGCCGGCGGCATTGCCTATGCCATCGAGGAATGACGGCCAGGGCTTGTTGTTCAGGGCGAAGGCTTCGAGTCGCCCCATGATGATACAGTTGGTGATGATCAGTCCCACGAACACGGACAGCTGCCTGCTGACATCATAAACATAGGCTTTCAGCACCTGGTCCACCAGGATCACGAGGGAGGCAATGACGGTGAGCTGTACGATGATTCGGATGCGTGGCGGGATGGTTTTGCGCAGCAGGGAGATGATCACATTGGCAAACCCCATGACGGCAACCACCGAGATGGCCATCACCAGCGATGTCTGCAGTTGCACCGTGATGGCCAGCACCGAACAGATCCCCAACACCTGGACACTGATGGGGTTGTCTTTCCCCAGGGGGTTCGACAGCAGCTTCTGGTTCTTCGGAGAGAACAAAGCCTCTTTCTGTGTATTGTTATTGTTCTGGCTCATGTGGTTTTGAGTTTTTCAAAGTAAGACTTGTACAGTTCCAGGCCGTCTCGCAGCATGTTGGTCACACCGTTGGAGGTGATGGTGCCGCCGCTGATCCCATCGACGGCATGGGGGTCATCTGGATCCACCCTCCCTTTCACCACCCTCACCGGGCGGAAGTTGCTTTCATCGTCAAAGATCTTTTTGCCGGCAAACTGCTGTTCGAAGCCCCGTTCAGAGATCTCTGCCCCCAGGCCGGGCGTTTCGCTTGCATGGTCGAAGTTGGCACCGGCAACCGTTACAAGGTCAGACTCCAGCCCGACATATCCCCAGATAGGGCCCCAGAGCCCCGCACCCCTCAGGGGCACTATATAATAAATCTCACCGTCCACTTCGGCAATATATACAGGCAGCCGGCGATCTTCAACCCCTTTACGGATCTCATCCTGCAGGTCCACTTCAAAGGCATCCCCTTCGATCTCATCCCCTACATGGTTCACGATCTTTGTGTTTGTCACATAGCGGTCAAACAGGTCTTCGACCTCACCCCGCGGTGCGGGAATATTGATGGCAGCAAGGATGTTCTGCATTTTTTCGATGCGCATATTTCGTTCCTGCAGGGGCCTGAGCAATGTAGCGGCTCCTGACAGGACAACTGCCACGATGATCACCATTGCTGAAGCATAGAGAAACACATATCGGTTTGACATCGGATTTGTTTTTAAAGGGTTTATTCTGAATCCATCTTCACCTGCAGGTTTTTCAGCCTGCCCAGGCGCCTTTTGATGTTCGCGCCCACCACGTAATGGTCGATCAGCGGTGCAAACACATTCATGAACAAAATGGCCAGCATCATCCCTTCAGGATAGGCCGGGTTCACAACACGTATCAGCAGGGTGATCACGCCGATCAGGAATCCATAGATGTACTTCCCTGTACCGGTCTGGGAGGCTGACACCGGGTCGGTGGCCATGTACACCGCTCCAAAGGCAAATCCACCCATGATCAGGTGGTGGTATGGGGGGATGGTCATGAATTCATTCACGGCAAACAGGTTGAACAGCAATCCCATGAACACGCCGCCGGCCAGTACAGACAGCATGATGCGAAGGCTTCCCACGCCGGTGGCTACCAGAATAAGGGCACCCAGGAGTATGGCCACCGTGGAGGTCTCTCCAACAGAGCCGGGGATCGTCCCGATAAACATCTCCATGGCCGAAGGCAGCGACTGCATATTTCCTGTGGCAAGCACGGCAAGTGGTGTTGCCCCGGAAAACCCATCGATCAGCTGTTGCCCCTCTTGCAGGTTGGTATAGATCCACACATCATCGCCCGAGAGGTGGGCCGGGTAGGCAAAGAACAGGAAGGCACGGGCCAGCAGGGCCGGGTTCAGGATGTTCATTCCCGTGCCGCCAAAAACCTCTTTGCCAATAATTACAGCAAACACAGTGGCTACGGCCACCATCCACAATGGTGTTGTCACAGGGATGATCAGCGGGATCAACATGCCCGTAACCAAAAAGCCTTCATTCACCTCATGGTCCCGTATGCTGGCAAAAATAAACTCAACGGCGAGTCCGGAGGCATAGCTCACGATGATCAGCGGAACAACTTTTATCAGTCCGAAAACAAACTTGTCAAAAAAGTCAACCTCCAGGCCGATGGCCTGATAGTGCTGGGACCCCACGTTCCACATCCCGAAAAGCAATACGGGGATCAGGGCAATGATCACATGAAACATGGTCCGCTTCATGTCTATGGCATCGCGGATATGGCTCCCCCTCTTTGTCACATTCCCGCTGACAAAAAGAAATGTCTCAAAAGCTTCAAAAGAACGGTAAAACTTCTCCAGCCGGCCCCCCTTTTCAAAATGCGGCTTGACCTTCTTCTCAACCAGATTGTGTAAAGCTTTCAATGTCCTTTGTTTTATGGGTTATTATCTGTCAAACAATCGTATCAGGCAAACTCTTTCTGCATGGCATCCAGCCCTTCACGGACAATGGTCTGCATTTCGATCTTCGACGGGCACACAAACTCGCACAGGGCAAAGTCCTCCGGGGCCACCTCGTAGATCCCCAGCTTTTCCATCATGTCAATATCATTGATCATGATTGATTTTATCAGCTGCATGGGCAGGATATCCATGGGCAGCACCCTTTCATACACGCCTGTGATGACAAATGGCCTTTCGCCACTGCGTATATTGGTATTCAGGCGGTATTTTTTCCATGGCATCAAAAAAGAGAAGAAGGTCCTGGAAACACTGAATTTGTCCGTTTTGGGGATGAGCCATCCCAGCAGTTCGGGCTTGTCACCTTCGGGGATCACCGTCACCTGGTCATCATAGAATCCAACAAAGCCGCCGGGACCGATCTTTTCGCCCGACAACACATCCCCGCTGATGAAACGGGGGGTGACATCTTTTTCTTCTTTGATGTTGTTTTGGGTGAATGACGTGATCCTGGCCCCGCGAAGGGTTTTATAGTAACGTGGGTTGAGCACTTCCGGGCCGGTGAGGGCAACAATTTTCTGCGCGGAATAAATGCCTTTGTCAAACAGGCGGCCGATGGCGATCACATCCTGGACATCCACAACCCATACGGTCTCCCCTTTGTTGAGCGGGCTGACATGATGTATCTGTATGCCAATATTGCCGGCTGGATGCGGCCCCTTGAAGCGGTGTACCCTGGCTCCTTTTGCCTGGATGAAGGCTTTCGAAGTGGTATCGGTGGCGTGTATGCCCAGGTGGACATCACCGTCCGTTAGACGGCCAAGCACATCAAGGCCTTTCTGGAATTCGTTCTCCTGCCCGTTAACGACAAAGTCCATGTCCGGCGCCAGGGGTGCTGTTTTAAACCCGGAGATAAAGAGCGCACGGGGTATGTCATTCTGGTTGGCGATGACCGAATAGGGGCGTTGACGAATGGCAGGCCACAGACCACTTTTAAGCAGTTTTTCGACAATCTGGGCACGCGTGAACGAAGCAGGGGAGCCGGCACCAAAGTCAACATGTTCATTCTTTCCGTCAGGCTCTATGCGAACCTCCAGAATACGGCGTTTGGCACCCCTTACCAACTGCGTAAACGTACCACTGACGGGAGAGGTAAATACCACATCCTCATTGTGCTTGTCAAAAAACAAAGGGGTGCCGGCCTTGACACGGGCCCCCTCTTCCACCATCATCTTCGGGAACAGCCCGTGAAAATCAGGCGGCTTCATTGCATATTCATCAACCCGGGGCGGTGTCTGCAATATTTTCTCCGCATCCCCAAACAAAGGGATGTCTAACCCACGTTTGATCTTGATCACTGTCGCCATCTTCTGATCATATTTTCTGAATAATGCTCAGCAACAAAATTATAGATATTTTTAAATACCAAAAATACTTTTGCCACAATTTCATTTTTTGATTAGCTTTGCTTACAGCACAGCTGTGCAACACGAAAAATGGATTCAGATGCAATGCCGCTTTCCCTTTCTGTTAAAAACCTTCCCCTCTTTATGCCTTGGGATTGCCTGGGTGATGATAACCGCCCTGTTGCCCTCCGGTGCGAAGGCTGAAGATAGAGACTATTTTCTTTATGGCGATTTTACCCATAAAAACAACATCAAAACCGTTTTGTTTAATCAAAAAGGTTTTGACCTGTCCCCCCCTTTGATACGCATGGGCTCCGGTGACCGCCTGATCCTCCGCTTTGATGATCTGGATGCTGATTACAAGCAATACCATTACACCATCATCCATTGCGATGCCCATTGGCAGCCTTCCGAACTGAGGAAGCACGAGTACATCGAAGGGTTTTATGAGGACCAGATCAGGGATTACCGCCGGTCGATGAACACCAGGGTGCCATACACGCATTACTGGTTGGAATTTCCGAATGCTAACCTGCGCCCGGCAAAGTCGGGCAACTATATCTTGAAGGTGTTCCTTGAGGGTGACCCTGGCAATGTTGTGTTCACGCGAAGGTTTTCGGTGTTCAGGCAAATTGTCACCGTTGATGGCTATGTTCAGCAGGCCAACCTGGTACGCTACCGTGACCGGAAGCAGCAACTGGTGTTCAACATCAACACCGGCAGTTACCGTATCACCAATCCCTACCGCGACCTCAAAGTGGTAATTACGCAAAACGGACGCTGGGACAATGCGATCACCGGCCTGCCCCCAAGGACCATCCGGGGCAACGAACTGCTCTATGACCATGAAGAAAAGACGCTTTTTGAAGGCAACAACGAATTCAGGCGTTTTGACATCCGAAGCCTGAGGTATCTGTCAGAAAGGGTTGAAGACATCCGCTCTTCCAGAAGGTACTGGGATGTTTACCTTTTGCCCGACAGGCCGCGGGCATACCAGCGGTATGTCACCGATGATGACCTGAACGGCAGGTTCCAGGTAATGACCCATGATGCACGCGACAACCACCTGGAGGGTGATTATGCCTGGGTCCATTTTCACCTGCCGATGGAGGGGGGGCCTTTGGAGCAAGGCTACCTGCATGTGATGGGTGCGCTGACAGACTGGCACTTCTCGGAGGAGAACAAGATGAATTATAATTATGGGGAGCAGGCCTACGAGTTGAGCCTGCTCCTGAAACAGGGATACTACAACTATTTGTACGCCTATCTGTCTGAAGATGATTCAGAGGCCGACATCAGCCATATTGAGGGGAGCCATTCCGTTACCGAAAACGACTACACCATCTATGTATACCACCGGCAGCCCGGCGACCTGTATGACCGCCTGGTCGGCATTGGCCATATGAACCCGGCCATCCCCAGGTAAGGCAGGCCGCAGGATATCCACAGCAGTCATCATCCGCCACTGATCAGATGGATCACCTTCACATCATCCCCATCGTGGATCATGGTACTGTCATACTCATCCGTTCGTATGGTGTTGCCGTTAATCCTGACCACCAGGAACTTGAAGGTGAAGTTCTTGTGTTTCAACAATTCACTCACCGACATCCTTTCTTTGCCGGAAATCGTTTCAGGACGGTTGTTTAGTGTGATGTTCATCTCTCTTGAATGGTCTCCGGTTTTTTATTTCAAACGACAGGGTGTTTTGGATGCATCGGGCGACCCCCACGCTTCCGTCGCGGGCCGCGCCCCATCAAAAGCTGCGCCTTGCCTCACTCTTTAAAAAGTCCAGCGCTTCCCTGGTGGCTGACTTTTCAAGGTCTGTCTCCAGGATCTTTTGGCTCAGGTCGGTGGCGCCGGCACCTTCCTTCAGTGATGAAGCCAGGGAGTTGATCTGGCCCATGGTCTCCTCATATGCACGGTTGATGAGATCCCAGGCCTGGGGTGAGATATACAATTGCTGTGACAGGTTGTGCGTGTATTCATCACGAACGCTTTTGATCAGCTGTTTTTGCAGTTCTCCCGCTGTCAGCTCAGGCCGGTATACCCTCATGATCAGGTTGTTTGGAGAAATACGCTCCAGAAATAAAACAAGCCGCTCATACGCCTGCAGGCGAAGTGGCATCGAAATGCGCATCCGGTCAGACATCAGATCTGCATGACGGCGTTTGTTCTCTTGCTGGAAAAATTCCTTCAAAAGAAACCATGCCGTGACAAAAACGACGATCGAAGGGATGGTATAACGCAATATGTAATAGATGTCTCCCATGGCTATAGGTATTTTCAGACAAAGATAATCCCTTTTGGCAAATTGGTTTATTTTGCTAATTTTGCCGCTCACCATTTCTATAAAAAACCTGATATCAACTGTTTATTATAAACCCACCCCTTATCGTTTACAGAGCCATGAACCACCTGTCAGACAGAATAAATCGCTTGTCAGAGTCCGAAACCCTTGCCATGTCAAGGATGAGCCGTGAACTCAAGGCCGAAGGCCATGATGTGATCAACCTCAGCGTCGGGGAGCCGGACTTTTTCACTCCGGACAATATCAAAGAGGCCGGCAAGCAGGCCATAGACGGCAACTTCTCTTTTTATCCTCCGGTAAATGGTTATCAGGACCTGCGCGAGGCCATCTGCAGGAAGCTGGCACGCGACAACAACCTGGCATACACGCCCGATCAGATCGTGGTGAGCACAGGGGCCAAGCAATCCATTGCCAATGCCATGCTGTGCCTGGTGAACCCCGGTGATGAGGTCATTATACCCACCCCTTATTGGGTAAGCTACAGAGAAATTGTGAAGATGGCCGAAGCAAAGGCGGTATACGTAAAAGCCGGCATCGAGAACCATTTCAAGATCACCCCCGGGCAGTTGGAAGAGTCCATCACCGACAAAACAAAGATGTTCATCTTTTCAAGTCCCTGCAATCCGACCGGGTCGGTCTATTCGCGCGAAGAGCTCCGGTCGCTGGCTGCAGTTTTTGAGAGGCACCCCCACGTATATATCATCTCCGACGAGATCTATGAACACATAAATTTTGGTGGGAAGCATGAGAGCATTGCCCGTTTTGATGCCATCAAAGACAGGGTCGTCCTCGTAAACGGGGTGTCCAAAGGTTTTGCGATGACAGGCTGGCGCCTGGGATACATGGCTGCTCATGCTGAAGTTGCCAAAGCCTGCGTCAAGTTGCAGGGGCAGATCACTTCCGGAGCATGCTCCATCGCACAGCGTGCCGCCCTGGAGGCCGTGGAGACAGACCCTGAAGTGACCAGACATATGCTCGAGAAGTTCAAAGAGCGCCGCGACCTGGTAATCAAACTGCTGCACGAAGTCCCTGGAGTCACTGCTAACAAGCCGCAAGGTGCCTTTTATCTTTTTATCAATGTGAAGGCCTGCTTCGGGAAATATGATGGAGAGCAGCCCGTTAACGATGCCGCCGCCCTATGCATGTACCTGTTGAAAAAAGCCCATGTTGCAATGGTTCCAGGCAGCGCGTTCGGCGACGATGAATGCGTGCGGTTCTCCTACGCCACATCAAACAACCTGCTCATTGAAGCCATCGACAGGATAAAAAAAGCCTTGTCGCAACTAAAATAAATCCAACACAGCAGCCGTTTCATCTTATATTATGATGGATGGATGTCTGTCATCATTTTGTCACACGGCGACATAGGGGCCCCTCCCTCTGCGCGAAGTACAATATAATAATGGCATCCCAACCAATCAACATGCCGGTTAACCCAACATATGCCTTTCGATACCAATATAACCAATCAACACCATTCAACGTTCCATGACAGATAAAAATACCATCACCCGTTTATTTCATTCTTTTGAGGGCAAGAAGCTCCTGATCATCGGTGATGTGATGATCGATGCTTACCTGTGGGGCAATGTGGACCGTGTATCGCCCGAAGCACCTGTGCCCATCGTCAGGCTGAACAAACGTGAGAGCCGGCTTGGCGGCGCAGCCAATGTAGCCATGAACATACAGAACCTCGGCGGCATCCCTGTGTTGTGCTCTGTGATCGGCAATGACAGCAAGGGCGAGCTTTTCCGGGAGTTGCTGGATGAGAAGGGCCTCACCAGCGAAGGGATCATCACCAGTGAAAAACGTTTGACCACCGTGAAGTTCCGTGTATTCGGCAACAATGTACAGATGCTCAGGGTGGATGAAGAGGTGGGGCACAACCTTGAAGATGAAGAGTCGGTGGCGCTGATGAAAAAGGTTACCGCACTCCTTGACACCAATGGTGTGGATGCCATCGTGTTTGAAGATTATGACAAAGGGGTTATCTCACCGGTTTTGATAGAAGAGGTCCTGAAGCTTGCAAAAAAGCATGATGTGCCTGTTGTGGTGGACCCCAAAAAGAAAAATTTCTCCCTGTACCAGGGTGTAACGTTGATAAAGCCCAACCTGAAAGAGCTTCGTGAGGGGCTTAACCTGAATGGAGAGCTGGCAGACCCCGAGCATATCCACAAGGCGGTGCTTGCTTTACAGGATAAGTTGCAGGTGGGGATCGTCCTTGCCACCTTGTCTGACAAAGGCATTTATTATTGCCGTCGCAATGCTGGTGGCGACATCGAGTCAGGATCTATTCCAGCTTATATTCGTGATGTTGCCGATGTGTCCGGTGCGGGAGATACCGTGATCAGCCTTGCCGCACTCTGTGTTGCCGTGGGTGCCCCCGTAAAGCTCATGGCAAGGCTCTGCAACCTGGGTGGCGGCCTGGTGTGTGAACTGGTAGGGGTCGTCCCTGTGAACAGGGACAAACTGCTGTTTGAGGCATTGAAGAAGTTTTGCCAGAACTGACATAAGCATCTGTTATAGCGCCGATTCTTTAACTCATAAAACAAAACCAGGATCATCGAGAAAATGGACCTCGCATCTTTTCGCAATGAGTATACAATGGCGGAACTGGATCAGTCGATAGCGCCTTCCGACCCCATTGTGTTGTTCCATCAATGGCTTGATGAGGCAGTCATGCGGAGCCTTCCTGAGCCCAATGCCATGACCCTTGCCACCGTCACTCCTGATGGCAAGGCAGCCGCAAGGGTTGTTTTGCTTAAAGCGGTGGATGACGGCCACTTTGTCTTTTACACGAACTACAAGAGCCGGAAAGGGAGGGAGCTGGAGTCCAACCCCCATGCCGCACTTGTTTTCCTCTGGCTGGAGTTGCAGCGCCAGGTCAGGGTGGAAGGCACAGTCGAAAAGGTGAGTGCGGCTGCTTCTGATGCCTACTTTGCCACAAGGCCGAGGGATAACCAGATTGGTGCCTTGGCCTCACCGCAAAGCGAACCCGTCAGTGACCGTGAAACGCTTGAACGGCAATACCTGGCAGTGCAAAAACGCTATGAAGGCCGTAAGATCGGGCGCCCCGACCAGTGGGGAGGATACAGGCTGAAGCCCGACAGCATTGAGTTCTGGCAGGGGCGCAAAAGCCGTATGCACGACAGGCTGTTTTACAACAAACAAAACGGGCAATGGGACGTCCGGCGACTGGCGCCATGACCGTTGGTTTATAAACAAACAAAATAAGCCGGGGGCATTTTACGTTCACCAATCCATAAATACTCAATTCAAGCAAGATCGTGAAAAGCAAACACCTCTTCAGGATACTGATCGCCACCTGCTGCATCTTGTTTCTGCTGCCGGAAGATGTGATGGCACAGCGCAGAAACAGAAGGATCCAGTTTCTGAACCGCCTTGAACATGACCACAGGCCCTACCATTTTGGTTTCGCACTGGGGGTGAACACCATGAACTTTTCCATCAAGCCCG
>SL_3KL_010_SEDDRAFT_10000918_pt1 | contig 26018 bp, 18 predicted proteins | sample SodLakKL_010_SED_2_FD_10381 | JGI IMG/M metagenome (IMG submission 10381) | reverse complement strand
TTTTTTGATAAATAGAAGCTAATGCTATGACAATTTTACTATGTCCGGATTCATTTAAAGATTGCCTGTCTGCAATCGATGTAACACAAGCACTTTTAAATGGCATCAAATCGATAAAATCTGATAGTAAGGTTATGCTTTTTCCAATGGCGGATGGCGGTGAGGGAACATCGGATATTCTCAATTACCATCTGAGTGGTCGTTGGCAGCAGTGCGCAGTCCACGACCCGCTTCAACGGATCATTGATAGCCGATATTTACTACTGAATGATCGAAATACAGCAATAATTGAACTGGCAAAAGCATCCGGTCTTGAGCTCCTGAAATCCACAGAGAGAAATCCTCTCCACACTACAACGCTCGGCACGGGCGAACTCATACGCGATGCACTCGATAACAATATCACTGAAATTATTTTAACCATCGGTGGGAGTGCAACCGTAGACGGTGGCACCGGTATTGCCGCTGCTTTAGGATTCAGGTTTATTGACAAAAATGGAAAAGAATTTACACCGGTCGGCGGAACATTACAAAATGTATCCCGGATTGATACTACTAACCTTCACCCGTCTTTCAATAAAATAAAATGGGTTATTGCGTCGGATGTTAAAAACGTCTTGAATGGCCCCGAAGGAGCAGCAGCTGTTTATGGCCCGCAAAAAGGTGCCGATGAAAACGCGGTTACTATACTTGCACAAGGACTCGAACACTTATCAAACTGCATAGAGGCTGACACGGGTTTCGCGGCTGATAACCACACCGGCACGGGCGCCGCAGGAGGTGCCGCACTTTTCCTTATGGCATACGGGAATGCCTCGTTGCAATCAGGGTTTGATATTATCGACGAGCTTACCCGGTTTCAATCTGCAGTTGCCTCTGCGTCACTCGTCATAACCGGTGAAGGGAAACTCGACTCACAAACACAATACGGAAAAGTAGTTTCATCGATTTCTCATCATACACGAAAAATGAAAGTACCATTGATCGTTGTGTGCGGAGCAACAAGGGACGATCCGGAAACTATAGCAAAAAACTTAGAAATTCATCAACTTTATATAATTCGTAATCGTGCAAAAAACGACGAAGACTCAATGAAAAACGCTCACCAATATCTTGAAGAGATCGGCACAGAAATTGCACAAAAATTTTTTTCAGGTTAAATTATTGCAACCACAAAATCGAAGGTCAACGCTTGCGGTTTTATGAGTATTCTGCTATATTAAAAAGACAACTAACTGTACTCTGAACTTTGCTCTTTTTGTATGGAATAATTGTTGCTACAACCATTAGAAACTTTCCGTAGAATGTTCCAATGGAGGCAGTCACAACCGTCATCGCGGTAATAGGAAAACTGCATTTGACAGCGAAAAGCAAACAAGGGTACGTATCATATGATTCCTTTGGGGAGGATAATCCTAATGGAAGAAGGTACCGTAAAATGGTTCAATGCTTCCAAAGGCTACGGATTTATTCAACGAGAAGCAGGTGAAGACGTTTTTGTCCATTATAAATCAATTATTGCTGATGGATACAAAACACTCAATCAGGGAGAACGGGTACAATTTGATGTTGAAGAGGGTCCAAAAGGCCTGCAAGCAAAGAACGTAAAGAAAATATCATAAATGAATAACCCCGGCAGGCCCCTGTCGGGGTTCAAATAAACTGCTCTTGTGAGTAAAGTTGGAATAATATGTGGAACCTTCCTCACTACCACTGTTATTATCATAATCTACTGACATAATTAAAATGTTTGTATTTAGACAGAATCACCTAAGTAGGAGTGACTTATGAGCCCACTTGCGGCTATTACTTTTGCGCAAGCCACCGAAATCGCACGTGAAATAAAATCTATTGCATATAATTTATGGTGGACATGGAATGTCGATGCACGCGACCTCTTTCGTGAGTTATCACCACAAACATATTTTCGCTTTAATCATAACGTGATCGCAATGTTCGACGAGATATCGGATCAGGAACTCGCGGCACGTTTGCTCGACCCGTTGCAAATGGAACGCGCCCAGAATGTTATTAATCAGTATAAAAAATATATGACTGAGAAAAATACCTGGGCAAGCAAACATGCAAAAGAACTTGTGCAACAAGGACCGGTCGCATATTTTAGTGCAGAATTCGGTCTTCACGAAAGTTTGCCAATATATTCCGGTGGTCTCGGGATACTTGCCGGTGATCATACAAAATCCGCAAGCGATCTGGGAGTGCCCTTTGTTGGTGTAAGTTTATATTACCGGCAGGGGTACTTTGAACAACAGATAGGACCCGACGGCTGGCAACAAGAGGAATATCCGAACACTGATCCGAAAAAGCTTCCCCTTGAACTCGTGACAAATGAAAGCGGTGAACCTATTGTGGCATCAGTTAAGATAGGCCATAGCGATGTTTACTTTCAGGCTTATCGTATCAACCTTGGCAGAGTATCATTAATTTTGCTCGACACAAACCGCGAGGAAAATGAGTTACATTACCGTGAGATGACTTCACAGGTATACGGCGGTGATATAACTACCCGTATTTCACAAGAAATCGTCCTTGGTATAGGAGGTGTACGGATGTTGCGTGCTATGGGAATTACTCCCGCCGTATATCATATGAACGAAGGCCACTCTGCCTTTCTCACACTTGAATTGCTCCGGGAGCTTGTTCGGGAAGAAGGTAAAACATCCGCCGAGGCAATTCGATGGGTACGCGAGCATACAGTTTTTACAACTCATACACCTGTTCCGGCGGGGCATGACCGGTTCAGTGAGGACCTTATCCGGTTTACGCTTCAAAAATTCTGTACTGAATGCTGGGACGATGCTTCAGAGATCATGCCTCTCGGTCGTGTTGATCCCGATAATAAGGAAGAACCGTTTTGTATGACCGTGCTCGCAATGAAAATGTCACGCTCGACTAATGGTGTCAGTGAATTACACGGAAAAGTAAGTCGTGAAATGTGGCGCGATATGTTTCCAAGAAAAAAAGTTGATGAAATACCAATCGGTCATATTACCAATGGTGTCCATGTTCCCGGATGGACTTCATCAAGGGCATACCGATTCTGGCAAAATGTTCTCGATAAAAACTGGCCCGAACATCTTGATGATCCCGAATTCTGGCAACGCATTGAAGACCCGAACTATGTTTCAGACGAAGAGATATGGGCACTGAGATATATATTGAGCCGTGAATTAATTGAGTTTGTCCGTACGCGTCTACGACAGCAAAGCGCGAGATACGGAAGCAATCCACGCGATACGTTTGATAAAGTTCTTTCAAACGATGCCTTAACAATCGGGTTTGCACGAAGGTTTGCAACTTATAAACGCGCTCCCCTTTTCTTCAGCGATCCCGAACGTGCAAAAAGAATATTACTCAATCCGGAGCGTCCGGTTCAGATCATCTATGCCGGCAAGGCGCATCCTCGAGATGATCAGGGTAAAAAATTCATTCAACAACTTGTTGGGTTTGCCCGTGACCCTGAATTATTCGGCAGAGTGGTATTTCTTGAAAATTATGATATCAATGCAGGCCGATTACTGGTATCGGGATCTGATATCTGGCTGAATAACCCGCGGCGTCCTCTCGAAGCCAGTGGTACCAGCGGTCAAAAAACTGCAATTCACGGTGGTCTCAACGTTAGTATAATGGATGGTTGGTGGCGTGAGGCGTACAATGGTAAAAATGGTTGGGCTATTGGTGATGACAGCCATCCGGAATCCGTTGAAGAACAGGATAAACAAGATGCTGAAAACCTCTATGATGTCCTTGAAAACCAGGTGATACCCGAGTATTATAACAGGGAAGGAAATGGTCTCCCGAGGAAATGGCTGAAACGCGTGCGCAATGCAATGGCTACCCTTATTCCTCAATATAACACCGACCGGATGGTTGAAGAATACGTCCGTAAATATTATATAAAGAACCAGAAATAGACCGAACCACGGGTGTTAGCAACGTTACATAAAAGTTAGGTGGGAAACATATATAGTATGCAACACGCACACAATTATTTCCCGTGTCGTGTAAGTATGGTATGAACTCATATAACAACGGCATCATTCAAGAATAGAAAAATATTTTGTTCGCTACAGGTTCAACCGGTACTTTAATTGAACAGGGACTTGGTGTAGCGATACCCAACACTATACATGGTACCGGGTAATGGTTACTAATTCAGGAACTATATCCCGTTGCTATATAGTTTGTTGTAATAGGGAAAACTTTGTGCAATCCTTGATATGGAGGAATCTATGAATATGCTGACATTTAATGATTTACAATCATTAGCTGATTTTGAAAACGACATGTCTATCTCAATATATATGCCAACAGTAAAAACCGGCTCTGAAACTCGAATGAATCCGGTTGTCTTTAAAAATCAGATAAAAAAGGTAGAAAACATTTTAAAGGAGAACGGGAAAAAAGTAAATGAAGTCAACGAATTCCTTGAACCAGCGATAAGACTTATTGAGGATACGGTGTTCTGGCAAAAACAACAGTATGGTTTAGCTGTATTTATAGGAAAGAACACATTTTCATACTACAATCTCCCGATTTCTGTCGATGAGAGTGTGACAGTCAAACGCCGGTTTCACATAAAACCGCTGGTGCAATTGCTCACCGATAATGGAGAGTATTATGTACTGAGCCTGGATCTAAATAATATAAAATTATATCATTGCACACGATTTACAATGGAGGAAATCGATTTGGGGGATTTCCCGACGAGTATAAAAGATGCATATGCAGATGTCGAATTCGAACGGAGGTTATCATTCCACACTGAAGCGCCCGGCAGATCCGGAAAGCGCGAAGCCCAGTTTTTCAGTCATGGTGCCGTGGGAGAAGAAGATGTAAAAAACACTATCAAGCAATATCTTCGAGATGTGGCAAAGGCATTTTCAGAAGCGGTTACCCGGACCGATCTTCCGTTGATTCTATCCGGAGTAGACTATCTCATCGGTATGTATCGCGAAATCAATGCCTATCCGTATTTGAACGATGAATGGATAAGCGGTAGTCCAAAACAAATAAAGAAAGATGAGCTGCACCGGATAGCATGGGAAATTGCATCATCGATATACAGAAAACAAATAGACGATGCAATTGAAATTTATAATAACAAACAAGGTACCGGCTATACATCCGACGCTATCGAGGAGATAGTTAAAGCTGCATACAACAAACGTATAGATTCATTATTCTTCGATGCAGCGGCATCACTATGGGGTACATTTGATTCGGATAAACAAGAAGTATATATTGTTGATTCACCCACACCAGAACACGATGAGTTGATAAATACTGCTGTGATACATACCCTGAAAAATAAAGGGAATGTTTATACAATTAACCAAGAGGATTTACCGGGCAAACATCCGGTAAAGGCTATATTCAGATATTAAAATTAAAAAAGGCATATGACCTATAAAGAGGTGCCGGTTCCACACACGAAATCGATTGCTCTGATCGCCCATGATAATAAGAAAAAGGAATTATTGGATTGGGTTCGGCACAATAAAGAGAAACTTGAACAACATCGCCTCAGTGCAACCGGCACCACCGGCACGATGCTTGAGCGCGAACTATCTATACCGGTAAAAAAATTTCAAAGCGGTCCTCTCGGCGGAGATCAACAAATAGGGGCAAATATAGTTGACGGTGATATAGATATGCTCATATTTTTCTGGGATCCGCTCGAACCACAACCCCATGAACCGGATGTTAAAGCATTATTACGCCTCACCGTCGTCTGGAATATACCGGTTGCTACGAACCGTTCTTCAGCCGATTTTCTCATCTCATCTCCTTTGCTGTCGGCAGACTATAGCCGTCTCATACCTGATTATGACACAATAAAACAGCGGCTTGAACCGGAATGATTAAATCTCATTTTAGTAATTTATTTAATCCTGCGGTTTATCATGGCCAGGGGAAAAGAAAGAATTTTTTCGAAGGGTGGTTTTTTAAACTTGTTTCACCGGACGACAACCATGTATATTCAATAATTCCCGGTATATTTTTCGGCAGGAAACGAACTTCAGCACACGCCTTCATTCAGGTTATGAACGGGAAAACGGGTAAAACAAACTATCACCGTTATACGACAAAAGAATTCACCTCTGCCCGCAATATTTTCGACATACAGATCGCAACTAATCGCTTCAAGCAAGACGAGATAATACTGGATATTGCAAATGAGGATCAAAAAATTCAAGGCGTTTTGCAATTTTCCAATCTGTCGCCCTGGCCCGTGACATTGCGTTCACCCGGTATCATGGGGTGGTATGCATATGTTCCCTTTATGGAATGCAATCATGGAGTTGTAAGTCTTGATCATACTATCGAAGGATCACTTAGTATTGATTCAAAAAAAATAGATTTTACCGGTGGCAAAGGTTACATCGAAAAAGATTGGGGCAAATCATTTCCCGAAGCATGGATATGGATTCAAAGCAATCATTTCAATGTGCCGAATACTTCATTAACAGCCTCGGTCGCAAAAATACCCTGGCTGTTTAGTTCATTCAGAGGATTTATCGTCGGATTTTTATATAAAGGAAAACTATTCCGGTTTGCAACATATACAGGTGCCAAAATTACCGGGCTTAAGCTGATGAAAGACTACGTGATGATGACGATTGAGGATAAACTCCATCGACTTTCAATTAAAACACAACGCGGAACCACCGGTATTCTGTATTCACCACACCGGACAGATATGCTGGAACGCACCGCAGAGTCACTCCAGGCAGTTACAGAAGTTCATTTGGAGCGCCTGGCACCGAACAATACAACGATATTTCAGGGGACCGGCTATCATACAGGCCTTGATATAAATGGAAATATCGATCTTATACTGGATGGAGTTGAATAAAAATGGTTATTTGGTTTTGCTGGTCAGCATTTTTGCAAAAGAGCGGGCAAGCATCAGGTCTTCTTTAGAAGTAATTTTGAAATTATTCGGTGCCCCATCAACATATCCTACCCTGATCCCGTGTTCTATTGCAATTGAGGCATCATCTGTCGCCGTTTTATTTTGATTCCATTTTGGAAGTATTTGGTTAATTGCTCTCCATTTAAATGCCTGGGGAGTTTGGATCATCAATAAATTATTCCTGTCTTCCAGCCTGCCGAGTGATAGTCGTTTACCTTTTCGCCGGACAGTATCGTAGGGCTCAACCACCGGTACCACGGCTGTGAACCGATCTAGCCGTCTTATCACTCGCGTTATGAGTTCATTATCAACGAACGGTCGAACTGCATCATGGATCAGGACCGCATCCGGTGGATTTTGTGCGAGAGACCATAATGCATTGCGGACTGAATCCCTTCTGGTTTCACCTCCTGCAATAACAGAAATTACTTTTTTTATTTTGAACCGGCGTACCAGACGTTTTGTCTGGGGAATGTATTCGAACGGTACACACATTACAATATCGGTAACCAGCGAGCACTCCTGAAATTGTCGGGCCGTCCAACAGATTATCGGTTCATTGGTCTTCCGACGGGGTAATGTGTGAAATTGCTTCGGCACATCGTCATTAAATCGCTTGCCCGTACCTCCACCGGTAATAATCGCCGTTATACGCATTTTGATCGTACTCGCATTAAATAATTAACATTGCATCGCCATATGAATAAAAACGATATTTCTCTTTGATCGCCTTTTTATATGCCCGCATAATGAAATCGCGGTTTGCAAACGCTGCTACCATCATCAACAAGGTTGATTCAGGTAAGTGAAAATTAGTGATCAACCGGTCAACAATTCTAAATTCATACGGTGGAAATATAAACTTATCCGTCCAGCCGCGGTTGGGCTTTAGATGTCCGGTAGTGGTAACATTTGTTTCAAGGGCACGGGTTACGCTGGTTCCAGCCGCATAGACTAATTTACCCGAATCAATTGTTTTATTTACCGTTTCGACTGTTTGCATCGGGATCTCATAAAATTCAGAATCCATCTTATGCTTCGTCAGGTCTTCTACTTCAACCGGTCGGAATGTTCCGAGTCCTATATGCAAGGTAATCGGAACAATCTTTACTCCCTTCCTTTTTAATCTATTCAAGAGCCGTTTGGTAAAGTGTAAACCTGCAGTCGGAGCAGCTACCGATCCCACATTTTCGGCATACACCGTTTGATATGTTTGCTTATCTTTTTCGGTCGCTTCACGCTTAATATACGGCGGTAACGGCATAGTACCGATGCGTTCGATAACTTTATAAAAATCGCCTTCGTAATGAAAGCGCACCGTTCGGCCCCGGGATGTTGTATTATCAATTACTTCACACCAGACCTTGCCATCATCAAAATACGTTTTATTTCCAATCCGCACTTTCCTGGCCGGATCGACAATGACATCCCATATGTGCTCTTCGGGATTTAATTCCCGTAATAAAAACACTTCAATTCTGGCGTTTGTTTTTTCTTTTCTACCGATCAATCGAGCCGGGAAAACACGGGTATCGTTAACAACAAGACAATCACCTTTTTCAAAGAATTCAACTATTTCAGTAAATTTCTTTTCATCAATACTCTCATCAGCCCTATTTAAAACCATCAACCGTGCACTGTCACGCGGCGAAGCCGGATGTTTTGCAATAAGGTTTTTAGGTAACGGATATTTAAAATCCGATAATTTCATTGAGTGAATATCACCCAACGTGTTTATGTTTGGATCGGATGTTTTCCATGCCTGAGATTTTCTCTTAGCCATTGACTGGTATCACCTTCTTTAATCTAAATGTAGTTTATAATTATACAATTGAAACCGGAAACCGGTTATAAGCGGTTTCCGGTTTCATATGATGATTTATTGCTATTTATTTCTTTCGTCCTGATGTCCCTTTTTTAGCTCGTTTTGCCGACTTTGTACGCTTGCGTGCTGCGGCTGCTTTTTGGGCCGCTTCTCTTCGTTTTGCTGCCTGTTCTTCTTTTTTGGCTAGCTTTTCACGAATAACACCACGTGCTGCCGCAAGACGGGCTATCGGTACTCTGAACGGTGAACAACTGACGTAGTCGAAATTCAGTCGATGACAAAGCTCTACCGATTTCGGATCTCCGCCATGCTCACCACAGATACCTACCTTTAGCTTCGGCTTTACGGAGCGTCCCTTTTCGGTACCGATTCTCATTAATTCACCGACACTATCGATATCAACTGTCGCAAACGGATCATTCTCGAGTATACTGTGATCATAGTAATACTGGAGGAAATTGCCTGCATCGTCACGGGACAATCCAAATACCGTTTGTGTCAGATCGTTTGTGCCGTATGAGAAGAACTCCGCCTGTTCTGCAATTTCATCTGCAGTTAACGCAGCACGGGGGAGCTCAATCATAGTACCAACGAGGTAGTCGATTTTCATATCATAGGATTCCATCACTTCATTCGCTACACGGTCGACAACTTCTCGTTGATTCTTGAGCTCATTACGATGGGCTACAAGCGGAATCATGATTTCCGGTAATACGTTTATGCCCTCATTTTTTACCTCACAGGCAGCTTCAAGAATTGCGCGTGCCTGCATTTCGGTAATTTCAGGATACACTACACCGAGACGACAACCACGATGTCCCAACATCGGATTGAATTCGTGCAGGCTTTCCAGTCTTCGTTTAACCTTCTCAACCGGTACCTGCATATAATCTGCCATTGCTGTAATGTCTTTTTCCTCATGGGGTAGAAACTCGTGTAATGGCGGATCGAGTGTACGAATCGTCACGGGATACCCGTCCATAGCCCGGAATATACCAATGAAGTCCTCACGCTGCATTGGAAGCAGTTTCATAATACCGTTCCGCCGTCCCTGCTCGGTATCGGAAAGGATCATTTCGCGAACTGCGGTAATACGTTCGCCGCCAAAGAACATATGTTCCGTCCGGCATAACCCGATTCCTTCTGCACCGAACTTTATTGCATTCGTCGCCTGATCCGGTTGATCGGCATTGGTTCTGATCCTCAGTTTTCGTTGTTCATCGGCCCAACGCATAACCGATTCATATTTCTGATAGACGTCCGATTGATCCGGATTCATCGTTTCGTCGAGCAATACCTGCAACACTTCAGACGGTCGTGTATCAAGTTTCCCTTCCATAACCTCGCCGGTGGTACCATCAATCGATATCCAGTCACCCTGGAATAATGTTTTACCGTTGACCTCCATTTTTGCTTCACGGTAATTGATATCCAGCGCGCCGCATCCTGCAACACAGATCTTACCCATCTGGCGTGCAACCAAAGCTGCGTGTGAGGTCATTCCACCCCGTGCAGTCAGAATACCATCAGACGCTTCCATTCCTTTGATATCTTCCGGTGATGTTTCTACCCGTGTCAGGATCACGGGATCTCCGCTCTTTGCCATATCGACGGCATCGGATGCATGGAAGACTATCCGACCGCAGGCTGCACCGGGACCGGCATTTAATCCTTTTGCAAGGAGCTTACCATCTTCGATGACCTGTCGTTTCTGCTCCATATCAAATATTGGCCGCAAAAACTGGTTCAACTGTTCCGGTTCTATCCGCATCAACGCATCTTCTTTTTTGATCAGACGTTCTTCAACCATATCCACTGCAATTTTTATTGCAGCAAATCCGGTTCGTTTGCCTCCACGGGTTTGCAGCATATAGAGTTTCCCTTCCTGGATTGTAAACTCCACATCCTGCATCTCCCGATAATGACGCTCAAGTTTTTTTCTGATTTGAAGCAATTGTTTATAGACCTTTGGATCGATTGCTTCAAGCTCTTCGATTGGCAACGGTGTTCGTGTACCGGCTACAACATCTTCACCTTGTGCGTTCATGAGAAATTCACCGTAGAATTTATTCTCTCCGGTAGCGGGATCGCGGGTGAATGCCACGCCGGTACCGCTGTCCTCACCCATGTTACCGAAGACCATCGCCTGAATATTAACAGCCGTTCCCCACGATTGAGGAATTCCGTACATTCGCCGGTAGGCAACAGCACGTTCGTTCATCCACGAGTTAAACACCGATCCGATTGATCCCCACAATTGCTCCATTGGATCCTCGGGGAAATCCTGGCCGGTACGCCGTTTAATTTCCTCTTTATACTCCTGCACTAACTCTTTGAGATGTTCTGTCGTTAACTCGGCATCGGTTTTCAATCCATGCGTCCATTTTTTCCGATCCAGAATTTCCTCGAACGGATCGGCAGCATTTTTATCTTCGGGTTTCATACCCATAACAACATCGCCATACATATGGATAAACCGGCGATAGGAATCGTATGCAAACCTCGGGTTATCGGTTTTTTCAATTAAGCCCTGAATGGTTTCATCATTCAATCCAAGATTTAATACTGTATCCATCATACCCGGCATCGAAGCGCGTGCTCCGGAACGGACCGACACAAGCAGCGGATTTTTCGGGTCTCCGAATTTCATCTTCATCGATTTTTCGACCTTCTTCAATGCTGCCTTAACTTCATTTTCAAGTCCGCGGGGATATGTTCTTTTTTTATCATAATAATATGTACAAACTTCTGTAGATATTGTGAATCCCGGTGGAACAGGAAGCTTCAGATTGGTCATTTCCATTAAGTTGGCTCCTTTTCCTCCCAATAATCCGCGCATCTCACCGGAACCTTCTGCTTTTCCGTCACCAAAATAATATACGTACTTTTTCTTCGCCATTGTGTTCTTACCTCCGACTAATTGATTGTGATTGATCGTTTATTTTTATTCATTGTACGGTGTACACAATTCTCGAGAACGTTTTTATCATAGCTTGAAACTGAAAATGCAATAGCAACCGCATACAGCGGTACAGCTTCGGTAAATAATTGCTTATATTGTCGTAAACGCACTGCATCTTTTTCGGTTGTCAGAATAATATCAGCATTGTGTTGTTTTGCCTCCTGCAGCACATAATGGATATCACGCTCACTAAAGCTGTGATGATCCGGAAACCAATGATAACCGGATATGGTCACGCCGAGATCATCAACGGTCTTATAAAATTCTCCGGGATGTGCTATACCCGAGAAAAGAAACGCCTTTTTCGTAGCAATATCTTTTATTGCAATGATTTTACCCTGCCTTACATCGAAAATATCTTCCGGTATGATTTCCGAACCGATGACCGGAGCATTTGTGTACCGGTGAACAAGCTTTTCAATGGATTTAACCATACCATCATCCCGGTACTTTGTCACGATAACGATATCAGCCCGCTGCAATGACTGTAATCGTTCGCGTAATCTGCCTGCCGGGATGTGAGCACGCAGGTGATCAGTTTTCGATGCATTAATCAACACAATATCCAGATCACGATGCAGTGCCCGATGTTGAAATCCATCATCCATGATGATAACATTCACACCATAATCTTCGATTAAAAATTTACCGCCACGGTATCGCTTTTCGTGCACAGCCACGACCGCACCGGATACTTTATGCGCAAGCATTACGGGTTCATCTCCGCCGCGACCGGCATTTACAAATACTTCCGAACCGTCAGAAACAACAACGTATCCTTTCGAGGAACGCCTGTATCCGCGACTGATAATCCCGACCTTATAGCCATCGTTTTGTAACATCTTTGCAATAAAAGCAACAACCGGTGTTTTACCGGTACCGCCGGCTGTAATATTACCGACCGATATTACCGGTACCGACAATTTTTTCGATTGTATGATCTTAATGTCAAAGAACAAATTTCTCAGGAACATTATTAATGCATATATGAAACTGAACGGATAAAGCAACCATCGCTGAATAGTTTCCATTATGCACCAATTATACCCGGTTTCATTCTTTCCTGGAAATCTTCCCGATATGCATCAAGTGCATCACCGCTTAAATCGGGATCAATCATTTCAGGAGCCTGGTATTTTACGATAACCTTCGAAAATGGCAGCGGAACAGTAAATTTATCCCAGCTCTGTAAATGTGTTGTACTTGACACTTCAAATGTTACGGCAACAACCGGAACACCGGTTTTTTGGGCAGTTCGTAAGGCACCCATTTTCATTTCGTATCTCGGTCCCCGCGGTCCGTCAGGCGTCACCACAAGCGTATGGCCTGCCCGGACTAAATTTTCCATTTCCTGCCTGGCTTCTTTTCCGCCTTTTGAACTACTGCCACGGATAACATTGTACTGCCATTGTTTTAAAATCTCCGATAACAAATCGCCGTCCTTACTCCGGCTAACGAGTGAACTATACTTCCGGTATTTATGAAAATACCATCCCATTAACATATCACCATGCCAGAATAAAAGTACAAACGGCTTTTGTTGTTCGGTCAGTGAATTAATGTAATCCCGACCGATAAATCTGACACGCCAGGTGGATGCAACAAGTCCGACCAGTGAGGTGAACGTCCACCCTAAACATTTCAATTTCCACGGCCCTAACCGATTCTTAATATATCCCATAACAATCAGATATAATTACTGACTGTTCAACCCGGCTACTTCAAGCACCCGGTTTGCTGCCCGCCCGGATGCCCCCGGTTCCCCGAGCATTGATTTAATTGAAGCGAGCCGGTTTTTCATTGCATTTCGTTTTTGTTCATCCTCTAATAGTTCTTTTCCGTACCGATACAAGGTCTGTACATTTACGTCACCCTGACTGAGTTCCTTAACTACTTCCTCACCCGCGAGGATGTTAACGAGTGAAAAATGATTCAAGTTAACAATCATCCTGCCTACAAAGAAATTAAATGCAGACGTTTTATACAAAACTACCATCGGTGTTTTAAAGCACGCAGCCTCCAGTGTTGCGGTACCTGATTTTACGTACGCAATCTCGGCGTGCTGCATAAGATTATACGTTTCACCCTGTAAGAGGGGAATATCTTCACTTCCTGCCGGCAGTAATCTTCTGATTGATTCAGTCGGTAAATTCGGTGATACACCTATTGCCGGTTGTATATCGAATTCATCTTTCAGGCGAAGCGCAGTTCGTGTCATCACGCTTGCGTGATTGACAATCTCACGCATACGACTTCCCGGAAACAACGCCAGTATCGTTTTATCCGGGTCGAGTCCTGAGGATCTGCAAAATTCCGCACGTTCACTTGTAATTTCAATGAGATCAAGAATCGGATGACCGACGAATTCTGCATCAACATCGCGCTCCTGAAAAAATTGTTGTTCAAACGGTAAAATAACCAGCGCATGATCAACGTATTTTCGCATTTTTTTCAGACGATGTTTTCCCCAGGCCCACACCTGCGGTGCAATATAGTAAACGACCGGTATTCCCCGTTCCTTTGCATACCGTGCAATCCGCAAATTCATACCGGGAAAATCTATCAATACTACAACTTTCGGCTTCCGTGCGTCAAGCAATGCTTTGATCGTTCGTTCAACGGACCGGATCACTGTGATATTCCGTATCACCTCGCTGAACCCCATAAACGAGAGTTCATTTATGTGATATATAATCTGTACCCCCTGCTCCCGCATCCGTTCTCCTCCAATACCGAACAATGATAATTCGGGGCGTACCTTTTTCATCGCTTTTACAAGGTTACTTCCATGCAGGTCACCTGACGCCTCACCCGCTACAATCATAATCTCTGAAGCTGCTTTATTCATAGTGATTATACATTTGCTTCGATACGAAACGCTTCCCGTCGTCGAATTTCAGCCCGATGCCGCGGATTGAGACGTTTTCGTTTTAATAATTCTTCTATTCGTTTCCGGACATCATGAAAATCCGAAAATTCAAAATAGCTTATATTGGAATCACGGCAATATTGTATTAATCTTCGTTTTGCAAACACCACGTCTGCATAGTCGGCTGCGCAGCGATCCGAAATTCCGTCGCCGACAATGACACGTAACTGATCATCTCCGGCATTATTTAAAACGTGTGTCCCTTTACAATTTGCCGCACGCTCACAATGCGGGTTCTTATACGGAAACTCCGGCAGCAACATATTATTTTCAATCCGAAGTTTGTTTGCGTATACCGGCAAATAATCGAGCTTATAGTTACGTAATATCCTGTCAATATAATAATCGAATCCGTCACTCAGGATTTCGACCTCAATAGTATGTTGCTCACAAAAAGCAACAAAAGCCGGGAAACCTGCATCAAGCTCTTGTTCATCAATCAGCGCGTTAAACCGATCAACATCGAGATCGTTTACATCTGCACACTCACGCCGGATACATTCATCGCCGCTGATCTCACCTTTCAGGTATAACGCAACGGCATCGCGAACTGCGTCGCCACCGAATGTTTTAAACAATACCATCCGTACATCACTTTTACAGACAGTCCCGTCAAAGTCGCAAAATATTTTCAAAGAACGTATCATTAATTGACTGCCGCTGTTGAGTCATTAAACCGAACCGATACCAGTTTTGAAACACCGCTTTCTTCCATTGTCACACCATAGAGGGCAGCGGCGGCCTCCATCGTACGTTTATTATGTGTAACTACAATAAACTGCGTATTATCACTGAACTGGTCCAACATATTGGTAAACCGGTCGATGTTTGAATCGTCAAGCGGTGCGTCAACTTCATCAAGAATACAGAACGGACTCGGTTTAACCAGATAAATCGCGAACAAAAGCGCAATCGCTGTGAGTGTTTTTTCTCCGCCGGAAAGCAATGATATCGATGTCGGTCGCTTTCCACGCGGTTTAGCGATTATTTCAATCTTTGCTTCAAGTAAATCTATATTTTTCGGCGATGTTTCGGATTCCGTTTCCGGATCAACTATACGCAGATCGCACTCATCACCTTCGTCGAATAAACTTTTAAACGTTTTTATAAAATTTTCGCGGATCTGTTTAAAGGTGTCGAGAAATTTCTCCTGCGCTGTGGTATTGATCTCGTCAATAGTTTCGATCAGTGTTTTCTCCGATTCAAGCAGGTCCTCACTCTGACTTTTAAGAAATTTCAATCGCTCTAATTCATTCTCATATTCTTCGAACGCAGCAAAGTTTACGCTCCCAAGTTTCCGCAGACGGTTTTTTATCTCGTGGATTTTCTCACGCGGGCCGGCTATATCGAAGGAGTCATCATCCGGAAATGTTTTTAGCTCAAGGGTAAACTCGAGCTCTTCCGCAGCACGTTGCTCCATAGATTCAATCTTGAGTTTTAGTTCATTCAATTTCATCTCAAGCTCATGGGTAATTGAAACCGAATCATCCCGGATACGCCGATCATCCCGTATTGCATCGGTGATATTCTGCACCTCGTTACGTTTAGCATGGTGTTCTTTTTCAATTTCTTCCCGCCTGGCTTCAATAGCTTTCAGGTCACCTCTCAGATGCTCAAGTTCGTGTTCTGTCTCGGTAATTTTTTGCCGCTCCGTTTTCAGCTCCTCCTCAGCGTGCGCTATTTCGTCTGTGCGCTGTTCAATAAGATCATTGAGTTCTGTTATCTTTGAGTCGGCAAATTCAATTTCACGTTCAAGCTTACTTCGTGCGTTTACCTTATCGAGTTTTCGAACGGATATCTGATTCACAATGCCCGCGCGTTGATTCCGTTCTTTTTCAAGATATTCCACCTCTTCCGACATCATACCGACACGATGTTCGGTTTCAGATCGTTTTCGCTCAAGTTCTTCAAGCTCAGGTTGAAATTCCTGAAGCGTTACCTGTAATTCATCAATTTCTTTTTGAAGCTTGTGAGATTCGGCTTCATTTCGTTCTATTGCTTCTTCGGCGCGTTTTTTCTCAAATTGCAATTGTGCAATCCGTATTTCTATTGTGGTGATATACTTTTCAAGTGATTTTACCGTTTCGCTCTCGGTTTTCACATCGATCGTCTGAAACTCGTCATTTTTTATCCGTATCTCGCTCTCAAGGTGATCACGCGTTTCATCAAGTGCCGCAAGATCCCGGTTCAGCTCTTCGATTTGCTGACGTTTGCTGATCGAGCGCCCTTCATCCGAGCGGGTACTTCCTCCCCGTAAGATGCCGTCGGCAGATATTTTCTCGCCATCAAGTGTTACACATTCCCGTACTCCCGGCTGTCGGATCAGTTCGTTGCCGTCAACAAGTGAATCGACAATTACTGTTCCGTGTAAGATAAGATTCATTACAGGCGCAAGCTGTGCCGGTATGTCGACGACATCTGCTGCCCATGAGAGGGCAGTTTCGGGTAATGCTGTTCGCCTTGATATATCTGAATATTCATTCGTGTTTACGCGATCGAGACAGAGAAAGGTAGCTTTTCCTTTACCATCCTGTTTCAATAATTCGATCGCTTTGCCGGCATCTTCCGAGGATTCGAGCACAATATACCCGGCTGCTTCACCAAGTACCGCTTCAACGGCAACCCTATACCGGGAATCAGTACGTATCATTTCACCAAGGGTAGTTACCTCGATTGAAGATGACGACCATTTGCGGTTTTGCAGAAGATATTGGGCACCTTCCGTCATGCCGTCATGAGATTCAATCAATCCTTTCAGAAATTGTAAGCGTGTTTGAGCCCGTTCTATCGAACTTTTGGTCTCATAGAGACCGGCCCGGAGACTATCGAGTTCCTGTAAAACTTCGCGGCGGCGATTCTCCGTTCGATATAGTTTAATTTCAGCTTCAACAAATTCTTCCCGAAATGCTTTATGTTCTGTGGTAACCGAATCGATTTTCTTATTTATTTCCTGAATCTCATTCTTATAGTGAGTATTTTCTTCATCGGCGCGCTCAATTCTACCTTTTAAATTATCTATCCGGGCTTTACTTCGTTCCTGTTCACGCCTGCTTTCTCCGATGCTGCGAACAATTTCTATTACACCGTCTTGTTCGGCGCGCAGATTCTTTTTCTTTTGATTAAGTGCTTCTTCAAACTCTTTTAGATCACGCTGCTTTTCGTTCAGCTCGGCATCCACAGTTTGGATCTCACTCTCTATTTTCTCGATCTGCCTCCGGTGTTTGGATTTAGCTTCATCAAGGCGGTGAATTTGATTGTAGGCTCCGATCTTTTCTTGCTCATACCGTTTGATATTATCGCGTAATGTTTTTGTCCGTTCGACGGCAATAATACGTTGCTCGTCGGTTTTATGGATTGTGTCCCTTAGGGTGTTATATTCTTTTAGCGCAGCATTCAACCCCGACTCTATACTGCTCATCTCATCGCGTAAGACCTCAAGTAATGCTTCACGACGTTTTAATTCTTCGTCTATACGGTTTTTATCATCGAGTGCCACTTTCAGTTTTTCATCAAGTGATGTATGTTGCGCCACGGCAGCAGCATATTCACGTTCGATAAGTCCGATCTCAATTTTTCTTAATTCATCTGCAAGTTCTTTGTGTTCTTCTGCTTTCCTAGCCTGTCGCTCAAGTGAGTTAACCGTCTTTTGCACCTCTTTTATGATATCATTCACACGCATAAGATCGGACTGCACATGTTCAAGACGGCGGTACGCCTCTTTACGGCGATGTTTATAACGCGTAACACCGGCAGCTTCTTCAAACAAACGTCGCCGTTCGTCGGCTTTATCGCTTAGAATGGTTTCAACCATCTTGAGCTCAATAACCGAATATGCATTTGCTCCCATGCCGGTATCCATAAAGAGATCGATAATATCCTTGAGCCGGCACACTGTTCCGTTAAGAACATACTCACTTTCTCCGGAACGGTATAATCGACGCCCAATGGTAACCTCGGAATACTCAGTCGGCAGGATGCCTTTTGTATTTTCGATGGTTAATTGTACCTCTGCCATACTTAACGGTTTGCGCCGCTCAGTACCGTTAAATATTACATCTTCCATTTTATCACTCCGGAGGGTACTGGACCTTTGTTCACCCAGCACCCAGCGTATCGCATCAACGATGTTCGTTTTACCACACCCGTTCGGTCCGACGATCGCAGTCATACCCGAATCGAAGGTCACCTGTACCTTATGAGCAAAAGATTTAAATCCAAATAAATCGAGTTTTGATAAATACATAAAACCCTTAAAACCGGAATCCCTCAAACATATGTATGAAAAAACTGATATATGAAAATGTTGCCTGTAAATATTCGCTTATAAGCAACATAATACCATTGAATGAGATCAAAATAAAAATGCCTAATATATAAACTCGGAACGGAATTACGTCATAAATTATCGAAATACCTTTTAATAGCCGGAACAAAACCCACAACATCAATAGTCCGATTAATATGAGTGCAGGTGCAACATAAAATTCCGTTTCAAGAACATTGTATAATATCATCGCTAACGGTATAAATGCCACAAGGGGTAGCGCGGACCAAAACGTAATAACAAACGAGTGTGATAATAAGACCCGCGTTTTGATAAAAAATGAACACAACTTAACAACAAGGGAGATGAGCACCATCATTAAAAGATACAATGCAGCAATAATCAGTATAATCTGCCAGGTGTTATTGACAGAATTTGCCAGTAAGGTTTTAGCACTATCGGTAATTAAAAAATGAGTAAAGAAATGATCGACGAGTTGATTTTGACTATAATGTTGTATAAAACTGGCAAAGATCATTCCCATCGTCAGTGAGATCAATAAGCCCAGATTAATGGTATGAAAGCCGGAGAGAACTCTTTGATCCCGGACATCCGCATAAAAATTATATGGCCGCAGCAGTGACCTGTTAACATTTTCTCTGAATCGCCTGCTTGAATTCAACATATACGCAAATCCGATCAGGACGAGAAATCCGCCGACAATATACTCAAAGGGTGTACGACTGGGCAATTCGCCGGCGGTAAGTGTCGGTGGCGGGTCACCCCGATACAATGCCCGAACCACTTCAAATCCTTTTCGCTGTTGCCTGTCAGCGCTGAGAATTCCGCTTGTGTGCAGAAAAAAATCAGAATCAGGGACGACCATTATCGGCCGCTCTGCCCGCCAATCGGTAAATGAATTTATTAATACCCCATCGACGTTATGTTCGCGCAACGTTTGCATCATCTGCAATAAATATCTTGCCTGGGCATTGTACGAAGCCGGATCATTATAACCACGTGTATTACCCGGTTCTACATAATAACCTAGTTTACCAATTAACAGCGGTTTATCAGGATAACGTTCCTTCCACTCTCTCACAGACTCAGGTACACCCTTTCGTAATCCCGGCGGGAAATTCATAACTGCAAGATCAAGATATTCTGTAGTCATATCATTTGCCGGAAATTGCGATGCCGCATAAACAGGCCTCTCATCCATTGACTGTACAAACTCACGTATATCCTGTACATACTGTTGCGTTCCCTGGTGCGGCATTTCCAGGTTATCGCCGATCCCCCATGCAAAAATCGAAGGATGGTGACGATCACGTTTAATCATCGACTCAAGATAGAATTTCGCAGTTTCACGAAATACTGGATTCTTTAATAATGAACCGGGAATATTAACCGCGGGCATTTCGATCATACATAGTATCCCGTAGCGATCAAACAAATTCAGCAGGTATGGATGCGGAGGATGAAATGCAACGCGGACAAAATTAATATTCGCAATACTCATCAGTGCAACATCCCGTTCGAGTTTTTCATAACTCATTGCGTTACCGCTGTCGGGATGATATTCATGATACACTATTCCACGTGCGCGGAACGGTTCTCCGTTTAGATAAATTGCGCCGTCGCGAATTTCGATATCCCGGAAACCATATATTACGTTTTTAATATCGTACTCTACACCGTTTCTGTATACAATAATCGAAACCGTATAGAGATCGGGTTGGCCCGGACTCCACAAGCGGGGATTTCGGGCTATTACCCGAATTGTTTCATGTACCGTTCGTGCATTTTCGAACTCGACTGAAACTCTCTGGCTTTGTGCAAGCGTAATGCCCCGCATCCGGTCAATAATTGTTACGGCAACCTGATATGTATCCTCGACGAACTCTTCTTCGTCTATATCCGGATCCGGATCAACCGATGTATAATTTTGCCTTTGCAGAGAGACATCAACATCCATCTCTGCAACGGTATATCCATCGAGAAAAGTTGTGTGAATTTGTTTATCGATAATTGAGGTAGCAGGTTTTCTCAAAATATAAATATCACGAAAGATTCCGCCATAATTCCTTGGTGTCCACATTTGCGGTTTAATAGGAAGAGTATCACGCGGTCTGAGGTAATTATTCACAGATATTTGAATAATGTTTTCACCTTCCCGAAGTATGTCGGCCGAAACCGGTATAGTAAAACTCGTATACCCTCCACTTTGGCTGCCAACCGAAGTACCATTAATGGTAATATCTGCAGTATAATTTATCCCATAGGCAACAAGTTCGAAGGAGGCATCGTCGAGTACTTCAGAAGGGATCGTGAATGTTCGTTCATAGTGAAACTGTCCAACACCATCATAGGCACTGGGAACTTCTATGGACTCATAGGCACCACCATTGACGGAGACTTGCCAGAGACCCGAAAGGTCTATCTTTTGACGGGTCGGGCTTTCTGTAAAGATACCGGCATCCTGTCCGGTTGCGGTTTGAAATCCACCGATAAGGAAGGATGAATCGGCTTTGACAGTGTTCACAGGGGTAAACACCCCAATCATGAAGAAAACCATCACGATCGTGAGATTGATAAATGACAGGATTGATGACCGATTCAAATGCTGATACCGGAAATTTAAAATGTTCCAAATTTGAGTAATTTTACACATTTATTAAATTTCATAAAACTAAAATATAATAAAAAATCGGCCTGAAATCAATGAAAATTGCCGATTTAAATGGTTGTTTTTAGTGAGTATGGAAATATTGATTATGAACCGATCGTATGCCGGTACGAATGGGCGATGAGATAAAGTAGCTCAGCGTGCTGGATATTCATTAAATCTCTTTCGATGGGTTGCCCCGTATTTTGAGTTTTTTCAACCAATTCATTAAATAACTCAGGATTCCAGCCATTTTGAGTCAGCAGGTATTGTTGAATATTTTCGGGGGCATATTGTGTTACATAATCATATACCAGTGAAAATACAGGATGATCCCCTGTTTTCCGGAACCAGTAGTTTGAGTTCAACATATCAGGTTCACGACGGTGAATAATAGCGTGAAAATAACTTCCTTCTGGTGTAGATATATTCTGTGCAATTTTGTGTGCTTCATTTTCACAATCATTCCAGATCAGCAGTCCGCTTACCACTGCTTTTGCACAGTTTTCATTTTTAACGGGTTCGGGTTGAAACAATTCAGCCAGATCAGCAGATACCAGCGTTTCCTCTGCTTCTCTGTTATATGGTTTAGAAAAAATCAATCCGGGATGATGATTGCGCAAATCACCAATAATATTTTTTATTTTCTTCGCTTTGATAGAACCGGAAAAATCGTTAATCAATTGATCAATCATACGTAGATATTCTATGGTATTGTCAATCTATCATGTTTTAACTCATCAAATCTAAACATATCGTCTTCTCTAAAACCAATGCCGTCAAAAATCTGATTTACATATGTTATGGTTCCTGTTTCGCCATTAATTTCAAACACTCTCCAGGTATTGCCAATTTTTTCATCGGGTCCATCTTCTCCGGCAATATCGAATTCATATGCAACTCCATCGTCGGAGAAAACACGGACTTTTGCATTCGATCGTACCACAAGGGATGAATCACCTTCAACTTCATTTGCAGAATAATTGTGAACACTGAACCGGTAGGTGCCGGGAAGAAGTTGTTTGATAGCTATGCTTTCAGGTCCATATCCTCCACGGCGGTCGCTTATCAGGCGTGCGACAATATCGCCATCGACACTTTGACCGATTTTATTGTTCCAGTAAACGTGAAAACGCTCGTCATTCCCTTTCGGCCCGGTAAGATGCGCGTCAAGATCAGATGGAGAACTTCCCCAGGTTAATACAACACGGAACTCATCATCCATGTCAGTAGGCGGTATTGATGCAGTTCCGATATTCAGGGTATCAGGCGGACCGATACTCAAAAATGCAGTTGCGATAAGATCCAGATAACCTGTATGCGAATAAACCAACCGTAAGTTGGTACTTTGATCGATGGTAATTGTATCAGACCATTCACCTTCAGCATTTGTAACCGGACTCGTAATATAATTTCCACTTCCAAAATCAGCACGGCTATCGTAGATCGAAACAGTTACATTTTTCAACGGATTGCCGGCATCATCGGTTACTTTACCGTAGACATATTTGTCTATGGGTTCAGGAGGTTCAAACGTCTGCCGATCGTCACACGCTAAAAACCCCAAAAAAATGATTAATCCCGCCGCTGCTATTATTGATCCTTTTCTCACATCCAACCCTTTCATAATAATCATAAAAACAACATTAACTATGTAATATAGCAAAAAAAATGCTCCATCTCAAGGACAGGTCATCGCAGCATTTTTATCTCATACAGGTCACTCCGACGATCACGCAATTGTATGACGCTACCGGACCGTCTATGCCGTTTCAAGACCTCAAGATCAACATCCTGTACTATGACTGTTTCAACATTTGGATTGCACTCGTCGGCGATTCCATCCCGGGGAAACGAAAAATCAGAGGGTGTATATATGCCCGACTGGGCGTATTGGATATCCATATTCTGTACGTGCGGAAGATTGCCAACCGTACCTGCAATTACCGTGTAAATTTGATTTTCAATTGCCCGTGCCTGGGCGCAATATCGTACACGAAGATATCCCTGACGATCTTCAGTACAGAATGGTACGAAAATTATCCGCGCACCTCGTTCCGTTGCAATGCGGGCGACTTCGGGGAATTCGATATCGTAGCAAATCTGAATTGCTATTTTACCACAATCGGTGTCATAAACCTGCACTTTTTCACCGGCCTCTATTCCCCACCATCTCCGTTCATTTGGTGTAATATGAATTTTATACTGACGCTCGATCGTTCCGTCACGACGGAAAAGAAACGATATATTGTACAGTCGATTGTCTTCTTCAACGATGTGAGAACCACCGATAATATTCACATTTGACTTCACTGCAAGATCGGTAAATAAATTTAAATAATCGTCAGTATACTTTGAAAGCTCACGAATCGCCTGTTCGGGTCGTTTCTCTTCGATAAATGATAAGAGCTGTACCGTCAATAATTCCGGGAATACCGCAAAATCGGATTCATAACCACCGGCAACATCTGCAAAGTAGGAGCATGCATCAGCAAACTCTTTAAATGAGGATATTTTTCTCATCATATATTGAATAACACATATACGTACCGGGAACGAAGTTTTAAAATGACGTTTCGTTCGCGGTTCATATTCAACATTGTTCCACTCTGCTAGGATTGCAAATGTATGCGACTCTCTGTCACCGGGAAGGTAATTCGTAAGTACCCGTATCACATTAAATCCATTCTTCACCTGAAACGTTAATACAGGATCATAAATATTCTGAGCGAGCACTTCCTCAATGTATTCACGAACCGATAATTTATCGGCATATTTATGGAAGTTTGGAATTCTGCCACCGATAATGATGCTTTTAAGGTTTAGTTCCCGCGCAAGTTGTTTACGGGCTTCATAAATCCTATGCCCGATTTTCATCTGCCGGTAATCGGGATGCACCATAACCTCCATACCATAAAGATTGTAACCTTCCGGATCATGATTGGTAATGTATCCGTTGTCTGTTATTTCAGACCAGGTATGTTGATCGCTATAATCGTCAAAATCAACGATCAGACTTGAACTTGAGCCGATGATCTTCCCTTCATACTCGACACAAATTTGACCTTCGGGAAATATTCGATGATGATGTTCAAGTTGATCAGTTGTCCATGGCTTCATGTTTGGAAAACACATTACCTGGAGTTCAATGATCTCTTTAAAATCATCGGGACGAATATTCCGGACGACGATTTTTTTCTCAAACTTCTTCAGGTCAATTTTCGGCATAACACGTGTACCTTGCTACTGTTTTTATAAATTATTTTTAGATATACAAAATTTTTTCATTTGAATCAATGATTCAGCCAGAGGATTGAATAGATAATGGCTTCAAATTAAGGTAGGTAAATTTTTGAAATCGCACTACTCCGCAACGTTGATTCCCGGCGGAGGGTGAGGGACTCGAACCCCCAAGCCCTTGCGGGCGGCAGTTTTCAAGACTGCTGCATTACCAATTATGCTAACCCTCCAAAATTAAAAATAAATTTTCATCTTATCCGACGGCAGTTTTTCCCGACTCTGTCGGGACTGCACTACAAATTATGATAAATCTTCGTAAATTTAATCATATAATTTACAAAATATTTAAAAAATTGGCAAATATAATAAAAAACCATAGAGAGCGGCTCTAAAATCGCTCCCTATGGTTCGGTTATCAGCTTCACAACGCCGCCGTCTTAACCAATTACCTCATGCAGGTCATTTCAAAAACATCATAGATCTTGTTGCATTAAAATCACCGGCATTGATTCGATATATGTACATACCACTTGAAACGGTGCGGCCGGAAGAATCCTGACCATTCCAGCTCACGGTATACACGCCTGCATTGAACTCTTCGTTATTTATCAGAGTCGCTACCCGCTGTCCAAGCATATTGTAAATCTCAAGCGTTACAATAGATTCAGCCGGTAATGCAAACTGAATTGTTGTCGTAGGGTTGAAAGGATTCGGATAGTTCTGCGATAAAGTGAACTCGCCTGGAACGTCCCGAATCACTTGTTCTACACCTGTTGGAATAGATAGTACTGTTCCATCAGCAAGCACTGCAATCAATGTAAATGCTGCACCATTCTGATTATCTCCCGGGTTTAAGAAACCGGATGCAAGAACAACGGCAGTGCCGCCGGCAAGACCAGAGACATCCAGGTCAAAAGACGCAACCGGCTCATTACCACCCGCCGGAAGAATATCAATAATATATTGTCCGGCAGGTACTCCAAGATAATCGGAAATAGCACCGTAGGGAACATCATTTGCCAGTGTTGCCACACCCCGTGCTGCTACATCTACCGATGGAGCATCGCTTGAACCATGCACTATAATAAACTGTACTTCATCTTCCTCAGTCGATTCTTCACGTGCTTCGTCCTTCAGGAACAAGGTGAAATCAATATCCAGTCCGTCAGGATTTGCTGCGAAATCATTCG
>SL_3KL_010_SEDDRAFT_10000917_pt1 | contig 26022 bp, 21 predicted proteins | sample SodLakKL_010_SED_2_FD_10381 | JGI IMG/M metagenome (IMG submission 10381) | reverse complement strand
TTTTCCCGAACCTGATCCAGGTACCGGATCACCTGCTCGTCCGGATCCATCTCCAGGGCCAGGAGGCGGTCCTGTAGCTCCCGGGGCCTCGGCCCCAGCTCCACCCCGAAGATGTCGCCCAGCGAGTGAGCCGGATCGGTGGAGACCAGAAGGCAGCGACGCTCGGCACGAGCCAATTCCAGGGCCAACGCGGAGGCCGTAGTGGTCTTCCCCACCCCTCCTTTCCCTCCAACGAAGAGGATGCGGGGCCCATGAGGGGTCAGGAGTGAGAGGGGAAATGGCGGAGTAGTCATGGAAGGAGCCGGTCAGCAGCAGCGGAAGCCGTCCAGGGGCGAGTGCTCCATTCCCATTCGCAGATGCCACTCGTGGAAGCGGTCCATGACCAGGGGAAGAAGCTCCAGCGTGTAATACGACGCCGGGTTCGGGATACCCATGCTCTCCGAGAGGACCAGAAGCATGAAGAGGTCATCTTCGTCCCGGCGGGAACGGGCCAGCGCCCCCCGGTGCCGCCCCTCATAGAACTCGCGCAGGAGTTCCAGGGCATTCTCGAAGCTCCTTCGGATCTCGTCTCGGGACGGTGTCATGGCCGGTCAGTGCCTCAGGAAGAGGTCCCGGAGCTCGTCCGGATCCGAGGTCAGGGTCAGCGCCAGCATGAGCAGGATGCGCGCCTTGGGAGGGGTCAGGTCGCCGGCACCCAGGATCGCGCCCGCCAGCTCATCCCGTGCCCCCGAACCCACGGGCACACGCCCCGCTCCGGTACGGCTGCTCCGCACCACCACCACACCTGCTTCCCGAGCTTCGCGCAGGGCGGCGAATTGATCGGGTGTGGACCCGCCCCTCCCCACCGAAGCCAGCACAATTCCACGCGCACCGGCCTCCACGGCGGCTCGGATCAGCGCCCCATCCGCTCCAAGGTGAGCGTGGATGATCTCCACCCGGGGAAGCTCGTCGATCCCCTGGAGATCGAAGGCCGCTGCACCGCACTCCCGGACCCCGACGTGACGGCTGAGAACCACCGAGTCCGGGTCGGCCACTCCCACCGGACCGACGCCGGGCGCCTCGAAGGCGTTCATGCGCGACGTATGGACCTTCACCACCTCACGGGCCGGGAAGATCTCGTCATTCATGAGCACGACGGCGCCGAGCCTTCCCGCCTCACCGTGAAGTGCCAGGCGAATGGAGTTCAGGAGGTTGGCGGGACCATCGGCCCCCGCCATGGACGCCCGCCGCATGGCCCCGGTGACGACGACGGGCCGACACCAGGCCAGCGTAAGATCCAGGAAATAGGCGGTTTCCTCCATGGTGTCGGTGCCGTGCGTTACGATGATTCCCACCGGCGGATCATCGCCGGCGAAGAGCTCATNGATNCGGGAAGCCATGCGGATCCACTGATCNAGGGTAATGGCACCAGAGGCCACATTGCTGAACTGCTCCACGGTGTACCGGGCCAGGGGGCCGGCTTCCGGGAGCCCCCGAACGAGTTCCTCGCCNGTGAGGCGNTCGCCTTCGGTGTTGCTGATGGTACCTCCCGTGGCCAGCACNTGGACCCGGGGAAGATCCAGNTCCGAGTCGCGGGCGGAATCGGGGGGCTCCTGCGCGAGAAGGCCCGTTGTGAAGCACAGGACGACCACGGCAGCAGAAAGAACCGGCATCCATACGCACCGATTCCCCCAAACCCTGGTTGCCCGAACCATTCGCGTCATGCTAAGCTCCTCCGTCCTGAAAACTCACAACATAGCCCGGCGGTCCGACCCGACCCCCGGGTGCGCGGGAGACTCCTTCGTGGTTCGACGAACTGTTTCGATCCTTTTCTCACTGGCCATCCTCCTCTCGTTCGCTGGCTGCGGCACCCCTGGAGACACCGCTGCGGGCCACGGTCTTGCCCTCCCACAGGGCTCCGAGTCCGTGGTTCCACTTCCCTCCCAAGCGGCCATCGTCATGTCCGAAGCCGCCGACGAAACCGCTGTGGTCCTCTTCCGCCCCGGTCTGAACTGGCCCGAGTCGGTGACGTTCTTCACCCAGGGCTTCGAAGGACGGGGGTGGACGTTGGAAGAGCAGGATATTCCGGAGCTCGACCAGGGGGAGCGCACCGCCGCCTGGCGGGCGGTGGGTCACGGGGTGCGGGTGACCGTCAACGTCACGGCCTTCGGCGGACCTGAAGGCGCGAACCTGTCCGGTGTTCTCATGGTCGAACCGCAGGACTGACCCCGCGGGGGTCAGAACCCCCACGGTGCCGGTGGCGGCTCCACCGGTGTCGTGAGGTCGAATTCAACCCGATACGCCAGCCCCGTGGCCTCCCGTCTCAACCCGTAGACGAACACGTCTCCCGGACGGATCTCGAGGAACCAGAACTGGCTCTCCCGCGCGGGCACCACGCCGATGCTGTAGGCGTCGGCGGGAAACTCCTGCCGCCACTCGGAGCCCGGCGAAAGGGTATCCCCTCCATAGTCCGTATTGGAAGCGTCGGGAGTGCCGTCACGGAGGCGATGATCGTGCTTGAGCCGGAGACCCTCCGCCGTCCGGGTGATGACCCAGGTCCGGGACCGATCGTCATCCACGTGCAGGGGAATCCGGATCTCCTCGGGACCACAATCCCTGACGTGCATGACAAGTTCGGCCTCCCACCAGTTGGAGTCGTCAGGGGCCTCCACAGGCGTCCCCATGAAGGCTCCCCCGCAGAGATCCCCGAGGCGGTCCCAGAACACCTCCTGTTCCGGGGTGAGTCCAGGGGCAGGGGCGACTTCCACTGGATCTTCCACCGCTGGCGAAGCAGTGGGTGGCTCATCGGAGGCAGGCGGAGGCGGGTCATCCGGTCCGCCGCACCCTGCTGCTGCCACGAGAAGCAGGACCAACGGTGTGAGGAGGGAGCCGCGGAAGGGGGCCAATGGCATGGTGTGGACTCTCGCAGGGCTGAAGGCTTGCGGGTGCTGATCCTCCGCCAAGAGTGCGGCCCTCCGGATGGGAGAGCAAGCCGGGAGGGCTCCGGCGGTCTCACCGTTCCAGCACCACCAGCCCTCCTTCTCCGATTCCCTGGGCGTCGAACCAGCCCCGGTTCGTTTCCAGCGCCGCCTGATAAGGGAGACCCGGAGCGTAGGTCGGGCAGTCCTCGGCCCGAACCTCGAAGCAGGGCTCCATCCCCAGAATGCGCTGGATCACCCCGTCCTCATCCAGGAAGGCGATGTCCAGCGGAATGCGCGTCCGGTACATCCAGAAGCCCTCGTCCGGTTCACGCCTGTCCCGGAAGAGGAAGAGCATTCCGGCGCCCTCATCCAGCCGGTCACGCCCGGACAAGCCCCGGATCTGCCGCCGCTCGGTATCGGCGATCTCCACCACGAGTTCGGCGCTCTGATGGCCGTCCTCCACCACCACCCGAGCCGTATCGAAGGCCACCGGACCCGTGTACGGGTCGCCCATGGACCCGCATCCCTGGACCGCCGACGAGGTCAGCAGCAGGACCAGGGCGATCAGGCCGGGGACAGGAACGCCGAACCGGAGCCTCGGGCTCCCCCCCGCGACCCGCGTCACCGGGCTCCGACCCGTGGGCGATGCGGCACGAAGTCTCCCGTAGATACGTTCAGGATGTGCACCTCACCCTCCTCGATGACATAATGCCACCCCTGTAGCTCCAGGCTACCGGCATCGACTCTCCGGCGAACGTTGGGAAACTCCAGGAGGCGTTGGAGCTGGAGTTGCACGGACCGGCGCTCGGTCTCTCGTAGGGTCGCTTCGGTGCAGGGGCCCGAGATGCGGGCCGGCCCCGCCAGCTCCAGCCACTCCCGAAGGTTCTGCGACGCTCCGTCGGGAGGGTCGTAGAGTGCCCGGACCGCGCCGCAATGGGAGTGGCCACAGACGATGATCTCCTCGACCTCGAGGATGTCCACCGCATACTCGATGGCCGCCGACACCCCGTGGGGCCCCCCGACCTTTTGGGGCGGGGGAATCAGGTTTCCCACATTCCGGAGAACGAAGAGTTCTCCCGGACCGGCGCCGGTGAGGAGTTGGGGACTCACCCGGGAGTCGGAACAACCCACGAAGAGGGTGCGTGGGTGCTGGCCGTGGGAGACCAACTCACGATACTCCTTCCGATGCTCGGCAAAGTACCCCGATCGGAAATTCCCCAATCCATCCAGAAGCTCATCCGTCACGACCTGCTCCATTTCTCCTGGTCCGCCTGCGGGCTCACTCCTTCACTGTCGATCCGTCCAGGGGCCGGCGTCAACCCTGGGATGGCCGGGATACACCAGGGCCCCGACCCCCGTCGAAGCGGGAGCCGGGGCCCGGTACCGAGGTCGCCCCCCTGCTCCAGATCCGTCCTTGATCCCGGGAGCAAGAGCGGGGGACGAACCGAACTCAGCCCTTCAGAACGAAGGTCACCTTCATGATGACCCTGAACTCACTCACCTTCGAGCCATCCCACTCCACCTTCTGCTCCTTGATCCAGGCCCCCTGGATCCCCTCCAGCGTCTTGCCTGCCCGCTCGAGACCCTGGGCGATGGCATCCTCGAAGCTCTTCGGGGACGTTGCGGTGAGTTCCGTTACCTTGGCGACGGACATAGTGCCTCCCTGCTTTGAATGGGGCGCCTCGTCCGGGTGGACTCGTTCCTTCTCGTCCAGCGATGACAGTGTCGAGAGGTGCGGCTCCACCCGACGCGGCACTTCAGGGCATCTCGAACCTACGATGCCTATCGCAATATAGGTAATGACCGCACTGCATGGACCCATCCCTGGAGCCCATGGGGGAACGACCCTCGGCACAGTCGGGTTTCAGGACCCCTGCGCCACTTCCCCATCGCCGAGACCCGACCGATGCCGCCACGGCCTGCCATGAACCGACTCCCCCTCCTTCTGACCATCCCCTTCTTCGTTCTGGCCGAGCGCTGCGGCNCNGATCCGGNAGAAGAGTCCCCCTTGCCGGACACAGCCGCCGAGGTCGCTTCCGATCCCGACCGACCCTTGGAGGCGGCGGGGCTGGACCCGGCTGTTCCCAACGCCTTTCTGGAGAATCTCTCGGTGCACTGTGGGGAGGCCTTCCCGGGTCGTCTGATTCTGACGCCNGAAGGGGACGACATGCTCACCGGGACGGAAGAGTTGGTGGTTCACTTCCGGGACTGCGAGGACGGAGAGGTCCGAATCCCCTTCCATGTGGAGGTGGAAGCGGACGGTAGCTGGGATCGGTCCCGGACCTGGGTTGTGACCCGGGTCAGCGAGGGGCTCGAGCTCCGTCACGACCACCGGGAGCCGGACGGCTCGGAGAGTACCCGGACCTGGTACGGGGGGTTCAGTGTGGGCCAGGGAACCCCCACACGGCAGGATTTCTTCTCCCCGGAGCGTACCGAAGCCGCCGGCGTACCTGTGGGGTGGCGGATCGAGATTGAACCGGGAGTCCACTACCGATACGGCACCACATACGATGGGGAATTCGACTGGACGATCGAATTCGACCTCTCCAACGCACTGGACGAACCGGTCCCTCCGGTTTGGGGCGCGGACCGCCCGCCGTCGCGGATCCCCGGGCCTCCCTGACGCTCTCCGGAGGACACCTCCTCACTCCCGCTCCAAGGCCCGCAGGAGGCGCTGAACCAGCCCCAACCGAGCCTCCGGGGTGCCCCATCGCGCCCGGGCCTCCTCACCGTGCAGGTTGAGGGCGAAGTAGATCAGGTCGCCCGGAGCCTTTTCCCAGGTGCCCACCAGCCAGATGATTGGCCCCTCCGGTCCAGCGGCCGTGGTTCCCGTCTTTCCCCAGACCTTCCGGCCAGGCAGGTCGTCCAGGACCAGCATCCCCTTTACCAACTCAACGGCCTCGCCTGCCACCGGGAGTTCCCCTGTCCAAAGGCGGCGCAGGAAGTCCACCTGTTGGTCAGCCGAGATGCGAAGGTCGCCGTCGAGCCAGAATCGCTCCAGATCAGGACCCGCCTGACGGTTCCCGTAGTCCAGCCCGGACAGCCATGCCGCCATCCGTTCCTGCCCGATGCGCCGGGCCACCTCCTGGAAGTACCAGACCGTGGAGTTGGAGATGGCCAGGGCCAGGGTCTGGGTTTCCGACGGTCCCACGGCTCCCTGGGACAGCCCTTCCCCACCCCGCTCCAGCGTATGGTCCGGCCCGGTGAGGACGCCCAACTCCAGGGCAATCAGGGCATGGGGAATCTTGAAGGTGGAGGCCGGAACGAACGGCTCCATAGCGCGAGCCGCATTGTGTCGAACCACCTGACCTGTGGTGCCGTCCAGGGCCACGAAGGTTACCAGGGATCCATCGACAGCATCGATCCAACGGGAGAGATCCACCACCCGATCCTGGGATCGGTCCGAGTCCCCCCTTCCCTCCGCTCCGCAGCCAGGGAGTGCCAGCCCCAGGAGAACCATGCACGCCAGCGCCCCCAGTCGCGCCCTGAGCATCCGGAACAGCTCTCCACGGGCGCTGCCCGCTCCCTTCCATCGAGCCAGGTCCACCATACAGATCCGGGATCTCACCACATGTTCCACTGAGGAAAGGATGAAGAGATGACCACCCTGCCTTTGGCTCGGTCGGTGGCCTGTTCAGGCAGGGGAGAATAGCTTCTCCATGAGTCTCGTGCACAGGCCTGTGGATTCGGGCTGCTCCCCTCGTTCGCCTACGCCCGCGGTGACATATGTACCCGACTGAGCCGGCATCGTCCTTCCCACATTCCCATCGGGCCCGGACTGGATCCCGATTGATCCTTCTACTCCTTGCGCTCCTCCTTGCGGCGCCGGCCTCTGCCCAGGAGAAGCGGCCCCTGGACCACGATGCCTACGACATCTGGAACCGGATCCAGCAGTCGGGTCTTTCGGCGGATGGCCGGTGGCTCCACTACCGACTGACCCCGGGGCATGGGGACGCCACCCTCGTGGTGCAGGAGGTGTCGGGAGAGGGGATCCACGAAATCGAGCGGGGACAGAACCCGGCCTTCACCCGGGATGGGGGCTTCGTGGTATTCCGCATCGCCCCCACCCTGGAGGCCCGGGAGGAGGCTCGTTCCAACCGGAACACCCCCATGCCCAGGGACTCCCTGGGAATTCTCGAGGTGGCCACCGGCGAGCTCCGGCGAATCCCCCGGCTGAAGGCCTTCACCGTCCCGGAAGAATCCCGGGAGTGGATCGTGATCCACCGCGAGGCCCCTGGGAATGGGGAGGAAGGGGAAGAAGAGACGCCCGCCGGGGAAGAAGAGACCCCCGCCGGGGAAGACCAACCCTCGTCCCCCGACCGGGATCGTGACACGGGAACCGACCTCATGTATGTGAATCTCCGCACCGGCGAGGAGCGGGTGTTCCGGGGGGTCACGGAGTACCGGGTCCACGAAGACGGCTCACTCCTGGTGTTCGCCGTTCAGTCGGAGGACGGAAACGATGGGGACGGCGTCCATCTGGTTCGGGCCGACGCACCCCAGGCCGTCCCGGTCCTCCTGGGAATGGGGGAATACCAGCGACTGACGCTGGATCGGGAGGGCGAACAGGTGGCCTTTCTCACCAACCGTGATGCGTGGAACGAAGACGATGAGGAGCCACCCTTCTCCCTCTTCCATGCCCCGCTGGACGGCTCGGAGGCTCGAGCCGTGGCCTCCGCCGGGGTCGACGGAGTGCCTGCCGGATGGCTGGTCAGCACCAACGGCGCCGTCTCCTTCAGCCACGACGGTTCCCGCGTCTTCTTCGGGACCGCTCCACCGCCACCCCCGGAGGCGGATGAGGATGACCCCATGCTCCAGAACGTCCAGGTCGATGTCTGGAACTGGCGGGACGACTTCCTCCAGTCCCACCAGCTCAGCGATCTGAACCAGGAACGTCGCCGCAGCTACCAGGCCGTCTTCCACCGTGACGAGGCCCGGGTGGTTCAACTCGCCCATGAGTCCATGATGCAGGTTCAGGTGGGATCTCGCGGGGATTCCCATGTGGCCCTGGGTACCGATGACCGGCCCTACCGCCAGATCGTCTCGTGGGACACCCGGTTCACCGACCACTACCTGGTGGATCCCCGGACCGGAGAGCGGGAGCCCATCGCCACCAAGCTCCGGAGTTCAGCCAATCTCTCCCCTGCTTCGGAGTTCGTCTTCTGGTGGGACGGAGGAGATTTCGAGGGAACCCAGCCTCGGGGTTGGATGGTCATGGACCTGGAGACGCGGGAGGTGGTGAACGTCACGGAAGCCATCCCCTTCCCGGTGTACAACGAACTGAGCGATCGCACGGCGCCCCCCGGTTCCTACGGACTGGCCGGGTGGACCGAGGGAGATCGCTACCTCCTGGTCTACGACGCCTGGGACATCTGGCGGGTGGATCCACGGGGGCAGGAGACGCCGGTGAACCTTACCGACGGCTACGGTCGGGACCAGGAGGTCCGTCTGCGGGTGGTCCGCCTCGGGCTGGACGAACCCTTCCTCCCCATCGACGACGACATCCTGCTTTCGGCCTTCAGCAACACCACAAAGGCGGCGGGCTACTACCGCACGCGGCTGGACGGATCCCGAACCCCGGGTGCCCTGGTCATGGACGACGTGGCCTTCGGGTCGCTGGAGGTGGCACGGGACGCCGATGTGAAGCTCTTCACCAAGCGTACCTTCGAGATGTTCCCGGACCTCTGGGTGTCGGACCAGGACTTCCGGGGACAGCGGCGACTCACCGACGCGAACCCGCAGCAGGCCGAATACGTCTGGGGATCGGCCGAATTGGTGAATTGGACATCCACCGACGGTGAGGAGCTTCAGGGGATCCTCTACAAGCCCGAGAACTTCGATCCCACGGAAGAGTGGCCCATGATGGTCTTCTTCTACGAGCGCTCGTCCAACGGTCTGCACAACCATTTCGTACCCTCCACCGGCACGTCCATCAACCGGAGCTTCTATGTGAGCCGGGGCTACGTCCTCTTCGTTCCGGACATTCCGTACAAGCCCGGCTATCCCGGTGAGAGCGCCATGAACGCCATCGTCCCCGGCGTCCTTTCCATTGTGGATCAGGGGTACATCGACCGGAGCCGCATCGGGGTACAGGGGCACTCCTGGGGTGGGTATCAGATCGCGTACATGATCACCCGGACCAATCTCTTCGCGGCGGCCGAGGCCGGGGCGCCGGTCACCAACATGACCAGCGCGTACGGAGGAATCCGGTGGGCCAGCGGCCGGGTTCGCCAGATGCAGTACGAGACCGGTCAGTCCCGGATCGGGGCGTCCCTGTGGGAGGCCCAGCACCGGTACATCGAGAATTCTCCCCTCTTCACAGCCTACAAGGTCGAGACGCCACTCCTCATGGTACACAACGACGAGGATGGAGCGGTTCCATGGGAAGAGGGCATCCAGTTCTTCGTTGCCCTTCGGCGACTCGGAAAACCCGTGTGGCTCATCAACTACAACGGGCAGGGCCATGGGGTCTCGGGACGCTACCCCCAACTCGACTGGACCATGCGGATGCAGCAGTTCTTCGACCACTACCTGCAGGCGGCTCCGCCACCGGTCTGGATGGTGGATGGGGTCCCTGCGCTGGCCAAGGGTCGGACGTTGGGACTCGAACTGGTGGAAGATGAGCCGGTGGCAGACGCCGACGGCGACGATGGAGACGACCGATCGGAGGATCGGGAGGGAGAAGGCGGACCGCAATGAGGTCCCTCATCGACGATTCAGACGTTCCACTTCCCTCTTGATCTCGCGGAGGAGGTGGAGGTGAGCCGGTGAGAGCGGCCCGCTGCCCATGGGGGTGACGGGCCGTTCGCCGGCACGTTCCGGTCGGACGCGGCCGAGACCGGAATCGGAGACCAGCCGCATCCGCTCGGCGATACGGTCCCGCAGTTCCTGTGCATCCCGGATCCCTTCGACTCGCAGCGCCCGGGCCTGCACGCCCTCGTTGGAGCCTGGTGTGGTTCCGGCGGCCGCCGTCTCCACCACCAGATCCTGGATTCCGAACAGGCGTTGGATGGGTCCCTGGCGAACGCTCAGATTCTGCACATTGTCGAAGCTCACCGTGTTTTCCTGGATGACCCAGAGCCCCCGCCGGTTGCGTAGGGCCTGGTCCGTCATGACATACCACGTGGCGTCGTAACGGAGGCGGAGCCCCAGACCGGTGATGATGACCAGGGTCACACCCGCACCCAGGGCCAGCACCGCCACCACGGGTCCCAGGGGTCCGCCGCCCATGGCCTCCAGGCCCAGACCCAGTCCAAGGACCGCCACGAACGCGGTGACGCCGAGGATCAGGGCAGAGGTGACGAGCCATCCCACAGTGAGATAGCTGAGGTAGGCAGGATCGGCGCGGAAGCTCCGGGTCCAGCGGGAAGCGCCCGGCGGCACTTCGGGCGGCCCCACCGGAACCTGCAGGAACTGGAAAAGCCGAAGCTGAAGCCCCTCATAGCCCGGCGTCGGCAGGGGCTCGGTCATACTCACCCGGAGTGCCCTGCATTCAGCCGCCGGAGTTCATCGCGGATCTGACGAAGAAGCCGGAGGGCTTCATCATCACCCTCCGGTCCCGCCGCCGTACCCGGCACCTCCGCAGCGGCCACTGCCGGGGAACGGCCGGCCGAAGCGCCGTCGTCTCCCAACTCATGGTCAGCTCCCCTCATCCGGGCGTAGAGGTAGTCCCTGAACGCCTCGGGCTCCGGCAGTCCTTCCAGCTTCATCTCCGGCCCGGAGCTCCCGGAGGCCGTGTGGAGATGAAGATCGGCCAGGCCCAGCTTTCGCTGGATGATCCCCCGTGTCATCTGGATGTCCTGAAGCCGTCGGTAGGTGAGGAAGACCTCCCGCCGGTTCAGTACGCCCCACGACATGGAGACCCCTTCGTCGTCGATCCGGTAACGAAGGGATCGATACCGGATCCAACCGGGGAGGAACAGGAGCGGAAAGAAGATGAGCCCGAACGCCGCCGAGATGGCGTAGTAGGTCAGCAGCCTCGGCTCTGGCCGCGTGATGGTGGTCGGGTCGAAGCCGAGCCGCTCCACCGAAGACTCCAGGAGTTCGCGGGCCTGGGGGTTCGGGTTCGAGGCCATGGTACCCGATCCTGGATCAGCTCGCCGAAGTGTGTGGCTCAGCGCACCGCACGGGGGAAGCGATTGTTCACCACATTGGCAAAGCTCGAGCCCCACCGGTAGTTGAACCCCAGCGACGCCTGATAGCGATAGGATGAGGGCAACGACTGCCGTCCCAGGAGGATGTCCTCATCCGGAATGCTCGCGGCCGGCGTATGGATGTTGTCGTTCACCAGCGCCGCCTCCCCGGACATGTTCAGCTCCAGGCCCCGGGTGATCCGGTAGCTCAGATCACCGGCCACTCCCATGGAGTAGAGCGATGCGTCGTGGAGATATTGGGAGGTGTCGAAGCCCAGGCCGGCATTTCCCCACTCCTCCCGGGCCCGGTACTGCACCGCGATGCGGTGCTGCGGAACCGTCTCGGAAAAGACCCCGTAGATGGTCTCTTCGGCGTAACGTGAGTTCTCGAACCCCACGGCGTAGTGGGCGATGAACTGGCGCCGAGTCGCTTCCTGATAGGGAAAGTAGTTGTATTCCACAGCCGGAGCGGCGTTGACACGGGAACGCTGATTCTGCTGCTGGGAATTCCGGGCTCCCAGATCGACCCCCACCGAGATGTGATCGGAAACACTCCGGACCAGCAAGGTGGACAGGCGCCAGGAAGTGAAGTCATTCCGGACCTCCCGGCCATCGGAGAGCTGCCGACTTTCCCGCCTCATATTCATCCATGAGGAGAGCTCGATCTTCCAATCGGGCGTGACCCGGTTGGCGGAGAAGCTCGGATTCATGCGGGTCTCGGTTCGCGTCTCCCGCAGATCCATGTTCCCGGACAGCCCCATCCGAAAGGTCCAGTAGTTCCACGGATCGTAGAAGGCATCTTCGGCTCCCGCTGAACCGTCTCCGTTGCCCCCGTCACCTGAACCCGAAGCGGACGTTGGACCGTCATACCCGATCCGGAAGAACTGACCGGAGCCCGTCTGGACCGAATACCGCACCAATCCCAACCGAAGGGTCTGGGTCAATCCGTCCTGGGTCTGCCGGCTCGAGTCGGTTCCGGTGGAGGTGAAGGTGAGATGATCGTCCAACCCCTCCATCTCCCTCAGTCCGAGGAAATCGATGCTGTACTGCCGCCCGCCGTTGGCGAGTCCGGTACTGGTGAAGATGATGTGCACGTCCGCATCGGCGCGGTCCCGCACCCAATTCACGAAGTTGATCTCGGTCCGGAAGTGATCGAACGAGCAGTCCCGACCCACTTGGCAATCCAGGAACACCCTGGCCTGCTGGGCCCCTACTGTCCGGTCGGCCGAAAACAGTTGCGCCTGGAGACCCGGCATGGCCGAGGGCAGAACGAACAGGAGAGCAGCCACCAGCAGGAACGGAACGGAGGCGAACGCCACCGGGAATGATCGACGAGGCAGGCTCGAAGGCCAACCATTCGGTCCGGGGGAGGACATGGGGCTGTCACCTCGAAAATCCATTCGCTCGGCTCGGTCTTCTGATAGGAGTGCGCGCGGACAACGGCGGATTGTCCAGCCCGACGGCCATCTGATGTATTCTATGCCAACTACTCCGGCAAGTTTCGTGCGGTGCTCCAAAGCACCAGGCACGCTCTTCCATCGTGGGTACTCATGTCATCATGGGTACTCATGCGTCACGGGTCACAGAAGGTGGATGTGCTCGGGGCCCGAATCGTTAGGTGGCACTCGGCTCCATCCCGGAGGATCCCGATCCCGGATCCGTCCGGGAACGTCGGAGCGCCGGGACCGCCGACTCCGATTCTTCCGGACGGGATGAAGGCGGAGACGATGGAGATGGCGCCTTGCCGGCTCCTGATTCCGGATTCGCGGGGACCCCGCCGCCAGGGGTGGCGGCGGCCACCCGGCGTCCGGCCTGGGAGGCCGGCAGATAGTGGCGACTGAACCAGAGGGCTGCGTCGTCCACCACCGAGTACATGGTGGGAACCACCACCAGGGTAAGGAAGGTGGCGAAGATGATTCCCACGATCACCGCCACCGCCATGGGCCCCCACCAGGCCGCCTGCTCCCCGCCCCAATAAAGTTCGGGGCTCAGGCTGGCATAGAGACCGAAGAAGTTGAAGTTCAGCCCGATAGCCAGGGGCACCAGGCCGAGAGCTGTGGTGACCGCAGTCAGAACCACCGGTCTGAACCGGGTCAGTCCTCCCTGTACCAGGGCCTCCCTCCGGTCCATACCATCCCGATCCCGCAGGATATCGATGTAGTCGATGAGAACGATGGCGTTGTTCACCACGATCCCCGCCAGGGAAATGATCCCGACCCCCGTCATGATGATGACGAAGGGCATCTGGAAGACGAGGAGACCAAGGAAGACCCCCACCGTGGACATGATGACCGAGGTCAGGATGATGAGGGGCTTCACCACCGAGTTGAACTGGCTGATGAGGATGAAGGCGATGAGGGCCAGAGCAATGAGGAAGGCCGTGGTGAGGAACTCCTGCGCCTCTCCCTGGTCCTCCAACTGCCCGGTGAAGCGCATCTGGTACCCGGCCGGGAGCTCTTCTGCCTCAAAGGCCGCCAGAGTCGCCATCACCTCCTGGAGCACGGCGTTGGAGTTGAATCCGGCCCGCACATCCGATGAGATGGTGGCCATCCGATCCATGTCCTTGCGCCGAATGGATCCCAGTCCCTCACCCACCTGCCAGTCCGCCACCGAGAGGAGTGGGATCTGGTCGCCCCCCTCAGCCACCACCACCAGATTCTCCAGCGAGGACAGTTCCCCCCGATGGATTTCAGCCAGGCGGACCCGGATATCGAATTCGTCGTTCCCGGTCCGATACTTGGCCGCCTCGACGCCCTGGATGGCACCCCGTATCGCACTTCCCACTTCGGCGGTGGAAAGGCCGAAGAGGGCGGCGCGCTCTCGATCCACGAACACGGAAAGCTCAGGGCGGGCCTCATCCAGATCACTCCCCAGCCCCACCAGGCGATCGATGACCGGACTGCTCCTGAGAATGTCCAGGACTCGATCGGAGAGGGCTTTCAGCACCGCCGGATCGTCCCCGATGATCTCGAGGTTTACCGGTGCGCCTCCAGGGGGACCCATGTCCGGAGCCTCTGCCCGAACCTCGGCCCCCGCCAGATCCGCTCCGAGTCGCTCCTGGACCAGGGCCAGCGTCCGGAAGGAGTCCTGGCGGCGGTACTGATAGTCCACCATGGAGAGGGTGATACGTGCCTCATTCTCGGCGCTGGCGCCGCCCTGGAACATGAATCCCCCTCCGCTCCCCACCGTGGCCACCACCGACTCCACGTCGTCATGACCGGGGATGTCCTTCAGCTCCTCCTCGAGCCGGAGGGTGACCCGGTCGGTCACCGCGACCCTCGTGCCCACCGACGTTTCCACATCGATGAGAAGCTGGGAAGGAGGGATGTCTTCCGGAAAGAATTCCACCCCATGATTGAGTGGGATGAAGAGGAAGAAGGTGGCCACGAAGGTCCCACCCGTCAGGGCCAACACGACGCTGCGATGCCCCAGCGCCCACCGGAGCGTGCCTTCGTAGCGATCCATGACCCAGGGAACGGTCCGAACCTGGAAGGCCCGTCCCACCCGGTCCAGCACCAGGCGGTGGAATGCCAGGAGGAAGACCACCGTGGCAACCAGAAGAGCGGCCGTGAGGGGGTTGACCGCGGTCACGCCCAGCAGGACCAGACCGGCGCCGGCCAGGAGCGTCCAGCGTGCGGTGCGCGTCAGCCCCGGTCCCGGCTCCCCTTCCACCCGCATGAAGAGGGCGCAGAAGGTGGGCAGGATCACCAGCGCCACGAAGAGGGAGCTGGACAGGGTGATGATGAGGGTCAGGGGGAGGAACTTCATGAACTCCCCGGTCACGTCCGGCCAGAACATGAGGGGGAGGAAGGCCGCCAGGGTGGTGGCCGTGGCGGCAATCACCGGAAGCGCCACCTCCCCGGTGGCCTTCCGGGCTGCACCCGCTGAACTCCACCCCTCCTCCATGTACCGGTAGATGTTCTCCACAATGACGATGGCATTGTCCACCAGCATCCCCAGCGCCAGGATCAGGGCGAAGAGCACCACCATGTTCATGGTTATCCCCATGATGGACAGCACCATGAAGGAAAGGAGCATGGAGGTGGGGATGGCCAGCGCCACGAACACGGACGTGCGAACCCCCAGGAAGAAGAGCAGGACGGCCACGATGAGGATCAGCCCGGAGATGATGCTGTTTTCCAGGGAGCTCACCATCATGGCGATGTCCCTGGACTGATCGCCGGTGATGGAGATCCGGGTGGAGGGCGGGAACAGGGACTCCATGGAAGCGATGACCTCCTTCACCGCCTCCGCCGTTTCGATGATGTTCTCCCCCGCCCGCTTCACCACGCTCAGCGTCACCACCGGGACCCCGTCAAGACGTGCGAAGGACGTACGATCGGCGAAGCCGAACTCCACCTCCGCCAGATCCCGGATGTAGACGGGTCTTCCGTCGAAGGTGCCCACCACCAGTTCCCCGATGATGGTGGGATCCACGAATTCCCCGTCCACCCGAACCAGGTAGTTCACGGGCCCCACCTCGATGGACCCACCCGGAATGTTCACATTCTCGTTCCGGATGGCGTCCACCACGTCGTCCAGGGCAAGTCCGTAGAATTGAAGCCGGGGAAGATCCACATCCACCCGGACCTCCCGCTCGAGCCCGCCCTGCAGATCCACCCGGAGGATCTGGGGAATCTGCTCGAGACGGTCCTGGAGCTCCTCCCCCAGCTCCTTCAGACGGACGAGCCCATACTCTCCGGCCAGGTTCACCTGCATAATGGGCGTCTCCGAGATATCGATCTCGATGATGCTGGGCTCCTCGGCATCGGATGGGAGGTCGGGTCTGGCCAGATCCACCTTCTCCCGCACCCGCTGCAGGGCCTCGTCCATGTCCACGGAAGTGGAGAACTCCACCGTGATGGACGAATAGCCCTCGGTGGAGGTGGAGGTCATTTCCCGGACATCGGCGATGGTGTTCAGCTCTTCTTCGAGGGGACGGGTCACCAGCGTCTCGACGTCGGCGGGGGAAACGCCGGGATAGACCGTGTTCACCACCAGAAGGGGGATGGCGATCTGGGGCGAACTCTCCTTGGGGATGTTGAGGTACGCCAGCAGCCCCGCCACCGAGATGAAGACGAAGAGGACCACCACCGAGGTGGCGTGGGCGATGGAGAAGGTCGTGAGGCGGAACTCCTGGAAACGGGCCAGGAAGGACGGATCGTGCTCCGGGACGCCGGCCGCACCGCGCCGCCGGTCAGCCACCGTTGGTCTCCGTCGATCCCACCACCCGGACCCGATCCCCGTGGGCTACCTGCTGCTGGCCCACGACGATCAGCCGGTCCCCGGGCTCAAGTCCTTCCTCCACCACCACCTGGTTCCGCTGACCACCACCCAGTCGGAGATGTCGGCGCTCGGCCAGCGTTTCACTGTCCCGATCCACGGCGATGAAGGCGACAAAGCCTTCTTCCACACGGATGAGGGCGTCCTGGGGGACGACCATGGCGTCGTCCAGTTCGCGACGGACCAGTTCCATGTTGGCTACCATCTCGGGCTTCACACGCTGACCCGGGTTCCGGATGACCGTCTCCACCGGGAAGGTCCGATTGCGGGGGTTCACGGTAAGCCCCGAAAAGGTCAGTTGGCCCTCGTAGACGTCGCCACGAAGTGGATCGAAGGTGACCCGCACGGCGGTCCCCCGCTCGATGTCCGCGGCGAAACGCTCCGGAACCCCGCCGGCGACCTTGATGGGATCCACCTCCACCACCCGGAAGGTGGGAGTCCCAGCAGCCACCATGCTCCCAACCTCCACCTCCCGATCCTCGACGACCCCGTCGAAGGGAGCCCGGATCACGGTCCGGGACAGGCGTTCTTCCAGGGTACGCATGGCCGCCGCCGCCTGTTCGGCTCCGTAGCGGGCTTCCAGGTACGCCAGCTCGTTCCCGACTCCGTCATCCTCGAAGAGCCGGCGTCGCCGCTCCCAGGTCTCCCGGGCCAGGTCGGCCCGTGCCCGAGCCTCATCCACCTGACTCGTGAGGAGCGCATCATCGATCCGGGCCAGGGCCTGTCCCGTCCGGACCGTCGCTCCCTTCTCCACCAGGATCTCACGGATGGGACCGGCCTCCTCCGCCGAGACCACCACGTCCCGATTCGCCTGAACCGTTCCCGTGATGCGGACGATCTCGGTGAAGGGCTGGCGATCCAGCGTGAGGGTCTCCACGTTGATGACCCGGGTCACAGGGCGCTCGGAGGATGAGTCCTCCTCCCCAGCCCGGGCATCTCCGCCGCAGGCCACCAGGCTTGCCAGGAGCAGAACCCCTGTGAGGGCGACGGGGATCGATCTCCCGGCGCTCCGCGGGACAGGGCTGCCACCGAGGCGGGTCATGGGACTCGGGGAGGCCCCAAGGGGACCAGGGGTGGAGCGGGTGGATGCGGTCATGTCGTTTCTCTCAACGTGGGGATCTCTCCCACCAGTTCGTCCAGTCGGGCTCGGGCCCGCAGGTAGTCGAAGACGGCCTCGGCGTAGTTGAATTCGCTCTCCCGCAGTGCCACCTCGGCGTCGGTGAGCTGCAATCGGCCCCCGGTCCCCTCCCGAAACTCGGCGGAGGCGATCTCGAAGCCCCGGGTGGCCTGACCTACGGCGAGCCGCTGTGCCCGCGCGCGGAGGAGGGCCTCCTCCACCTCGTCCAGCACGTTCTTCACATCATCCCGGAGGCGATCCCGGCTGACCTCGGCACGGAGCCGTGAGGCTCGAAGCGAGGCTTGCCGCTGATCCACCCGAGCCGTGCGCTGGAATCCCGTGAACACCGGTACGCTGACCTGGATGCCCAGAAGGCGGCCGTATCCGCGCTGACGGGACGACCCGAAGAAGTCCAACCCCCCGTCCTGTTGCGCCTGGATCTGATAGCTCCCGAAGAGGGAGACCCGGGGGAGGAAGTCGGCCTGCTCGGCCCGGAGTTCGGCCTGCTTCAACTCCTCATCCAGTTCGGCCTGACGCAGAGTCGAGCTGGAGGTGGCGGCCCGGGCCATGAGGCCATTCAGGAGTTCCGGGTCCCTGGGGTCGGGTGCCGCCTCGCCGGCGGCCACACCCATGAGGGCAAGAAGGCGCCCATTGGCCGGGTCGTTGGCCGCAGGCTCGTCCAGGTTCATGCGGGAGAGGGCACCCTCCGGCTGCAGGCGCGTTCCCTCCGGCAGGTCCAGCTCGGCCACGAGTTCCCGCTCGATGCGGAGGGCCGCGTTGGCGGCCCGCCGGAGCTGAGGGGCGAGGTTGGCCAACTCCACCTCCAGGCGCAGGACGTCGAACTCCGACGCCAGCCCGGCCCGCTGGAGAGCCTGGGTTTCGGCCAGAGATTCCACGACCCTCTCCAATGATCGTTGGATGAGGCGGGCCTGCTCCTCGGCCAGAAGCAGTTCGTAGTACGTGGTCCTGACCCGGGTCACCACCTCCTGGATCCGGCCCCGGAGCTGCTCGTCCTGGAGCGAGCGGAAACGCCCCGCCGCTCCCACACCGATGAAGGCCTGGGCTTCGAAAAGGGGCTGTTCCAGGGAGAGGGTCGAACTCCACACATTGTCCAGACCGAACGAGACAGGGACCAGTTCGCCGGGATCCGCCGACGGGTCGAAGAAGACCCGCGGCAGAAAGCTCACCGGTGGTGAGATGTTCCGGGTCAGCCCCGCCGATACGTCCACCCGTGGGTAGACGCTGCTCCACGCCTCGGTCACCACCCCTTCGGCCTCTTCGACCGCAAGGCGGGCCTCCCGGATCTCGCGACTACGGGCCAGGGCAATTTCCAGGGCTTCGTCCAGCGGCAGTGGCCGAAGTTCGGCGCCTTCCAATCCCAGGAGCTGGTCCACGGACGAGGGAATCTGTATCCCCGAGATGGTCAGGGTGTCCGGTGACGCCGGAGGTGGGCCCGCTTGCGCCCCCTCCTGTCCCTGGCCGGGGAAGGGGGTGACCACGGTCAATCCTGCTACCGTCAGCGCCAGTGCGGAGATGCGGAGGCGGCGGGGTCGGGAGCGGCGGGACCGAAGAGGAATGGAGAGGGTCATGGCGTAGTCCCGTCCACCGGGGAGATGCGGGTCGGGTCCGACTCCCGGGAGTGTGTCAGGTGTTGGTCCAGGTCGGCGCCGTATTCCGTGGTCGCCAGCCCCCGGAGGATCCGGGCGAAGGAATCGCCGTAGAGTGTCCGGAAGGCCGATTCCGGCGCGTCCAGGAGACCTCGGAGATACAGGGAGAGGAGTCCGTAGGCATGAGCCCACAGGGTCAGGCCCACGCGGTCCGGATCGTCCCGGCGCAGGACCCCGCTCTCCATGCATTCCCGGACCCTGTCATCCCAGAAGCGCTTCACCCCCCCCATGCGTTCCTCCACCTCCACCGGGACCTCCGAGAGGCCGAGATGCTCTGCGAATGCGTGCATGATCTGGAAGTAGCGGGGATGCTCCAGGGCGAACTCCATGTAGGCTTCGCCGGCTGCGGAGAAGCGCTCACGGGGCGTGGACGCCGAGAGGGCCCGGTACAGATAGCTGCCCAGGACGTTGTGAGCCTCCCCCACCACCTGCAGGAGAAGATCTTCCCGGTTCTCGAAGTGGCGGTAGAGGGCTGGAGCTGTGACCCCTACCTGCTGAGCGAGCTTCCGCATGGAGAAGCCTTCCATCCCGGCCTCCAGATACAGGTCGCAGGCACAGCCCAGAATGTGTTCTCGTTGATCGGTCATGGCGCGGATTGTAAACAGCGTTAACTGTTAGGTCAAGCATCATGACCCAGGTTGAGTGAAGACGGCCGACAAGGGCGTTGGTATCGCGGAAACGATGTTTACCTGCGTGCGCGTCGCTCCCGTCCTACCCACCAGGTGGAGAGGACGATGACCAGCGCCCCGACACCGGTCCACACATCCGGCACCTCGGAGAAGAGCAGGAGTCCCCAGAAACCGGCGAAGACGATCTGCAGGTAGGCGACGGCCATGGCCCGCCCGGCTCTCTCCTCCCGGAGCCCCAGGGTCAGGAAGAGCTGTCCCAGGTGGGTCGTCACGCCCACGCCCAGGAGGAGGAGCCAGTCGGTGCCACGGGGGAGCACGAAATCCAGGGCCAGAAAGGGCGCGGACCCGATGGTGCTCACCAACGCGAACCACCACACGATGACCACCGGATGTTCCCGCTCTCCCGTACCATCCCCTCCCCCCCGTCCCAGGAAGCGCACCGTCACATACGCGGCGGCGCTGAAGACCGCCCCCACCAGGGCCACACCGGCCGGGAGCGCCGGAAGCGCGGAGAGGTCGCCGCCGAAGAGGAAGGCGGGCCGGACCATGATAATGACCCCGGTCATCGCCACCAGGGCCAGCGCCATCTCCCTTCGGCGCAGCCCTTCCCCGATGGCCACCGCGGCGAAGATCGCCGTGAAGACCGGATTGGTGTACTGAATCACCGTCACATCGGCAAGGGGAAGGCGGATGACGGCGTAGTAGAACGAGGTGAGGGCGACGAACCCCAGGGAGCCCCGCAGGAGAAGCAGGCCTCGACGTCTGCCCCGGACCGGGACCCCCAACCTCCGCAGGGTCAGCCAGGCGATGGCCAGGACCACCAGCGAGCGGGCTAGCACGATCTCCATGGTGGGAAACCGAGTGCCGGTCATCTTCACCAGGGCACTCATGAGGGCAAAGAAGAAGGCTCCGGCCACCATGTACCGGAGCCCCCTGGAGAACCGTGGGAGTGGCCCGCTAGTCATGGTCCGACGCGGCCTCCCTGCCCCGGTCCGGCTCTACGGACGCCGCCTGGACCAGGTGTCCCTCCAGGATCCCGTCCATGACCTCGAGCCCCTCTTCCACCCAGGCGAAGGCCGTGTAGGCGCCGTCCAGATGGGGCTGCCGGCCATGGGTGAGGAAGAACTGGGAGCCCTCCGTATCCTTCCCGGAGGACGCCATCCCCACCACGCCCCGTTGAAAGGGGACGGTGGTGAATTCGCTCCGGATGGTGAAGCCGGCAAAGCCGGATCCGTCACCCCTCACATGATCGCCGCCCTGGGCCACGAAGCCCGGAATGACCCGGTGGAAGGGAGCTCCGACCATCCGCCCCGACTCCGCCAGGCCCACGAGGGTCTGCACCGTGAGTGGCGCCTGGGAGGGGAGGAGCCGCAGCACCACCTCGCCTCCGTCGGTCCTGAGGCGGAGACGGGGAGCCTCGCCAAGCTCCTGCAGTGCCGGCCAGTCGATGGTGGAGGTGGGCATCGGCGGATCGGTGCCGGGAGGACGCTGCCCCGTGATGCGCTCCAGTGCGAACCCCACCGCCGCGCGGACATGGGGGTCCTCGTCGTCCAGCATCGCCTGCAGCTCCTCCGGGGCGGGGCTCGGCGCGAGGGCAGCGACAAGCTCTGTGACCGCGGTCACGACAGCGGGGCGATGCGGCCCCTCCTCCTGGAGTCGCGCCAGGCTCGCCTCGAGGATCGCCCCCCCGGCCCCCATCCCGGAGTACACCGAGGAACTCAGAGCATCCGCTGCCTGGATGGCCTCTACGGCGGATCCCCATGCCAGGCTGTGGAGGAGTGCCTCCAGGACCCGCCGCATGGTCTCGTCGTCCAGGGCGACGAACTGCCATCGCATCCCCAGTTCAGCCAGGGCACGGGCCCGAACCCTGGCCGCCGGGTGGTCCAGGGACTCCAGAAGAAATGCGGTGGCCTCGGGATTCCCCACCGATCCCAGGAGGCCGACTGTCCGGACACCGGCCTGCTCATCCACATGGGCCACTCGTCGGGCCCAATCCACCGCCACCGGCAGACCGGGCTCATCCAGCCAGAACGCCACCAGGGGAAGGTGAGCCCGCCACCGTTCCACCGGACCCTGACCCAGCTCCTCTTCCACCTGGGAACGGACCGGTTCAGGAAGGGAGATTCCTTCGGCCAAAGCCTCCGCAGCAGCAACGGCGACGTGGGGGGATGGATCGTTGGAGAGGGCATGGAAGAGGGCCGACCTCACCCCATCCGCCTCGAGGTGGGTCGGGTTCCCCAGGGCACGGGCGGCGGCCACGCGAATCCGCCAGTCGCTCCCCCCTGCGAGCCATCCCCGGAGCCGACCCACGTCGGCCCAGTCCCGGAGCTGTCCGATTCCAAGGAGGAGCTGGATCGCCGCCGGGTCGCTCCGGTCCAGCGCATCCAGTGACCGCCGTGCCCTGTCGCGTTCGGCTGCCCACCCCTCCGGTGTGGTGCTGCGCCCCAGGAGGTAGGCCCCGGCCTTTCGAACCGGAGGAGAAGGGTGCTCCAGCGCCGTCAGGACCTCGTCCACCAGCCCCGGCGCGTAGACACCGGCCACTCCCATTCGGGAGAGAGCCAGGATGCGAGCGGCCTCCTCCACCTCGTCTCGGGCCTCCCAGGTGACCAGGGCATCGGCCTGCCCGCGGGCCGCACGCTTCCCCAGGGCCTCCAGGATCCGGAGGCGTACGGAAGAATCCGTCTCCGTCTCCAACGCCGCCATGAGCCCCCGGCCGCCGTCCGGGAGTGTCACCTGCCCGAGGGCGAAGGCCGCCATGGCCCGGACCCGGGGGTCTGGATCCTCGAGCCGACGCTGGAGGCCGGCCACGGCATCCCCATCCTGGACCGAGCCCAGGGCCAGGGCCGCCCGCGCCCGCACCTCAGGGGTGTCCGAGTCGAGGGCAAGTCGGAGCGGGGCGGAATCCCGCAGGAGCTGGGCCTCCACCACCTGCATCAGCTCAGGGCTCTGCCACGGCACTGGAAGCGAAGGAAGGTCGGGGGCGGCGGCGGGAGGGACATCCTCCGACCGGGGTGGATCTCCGCACGCCGCGGACCCCAGAAGGATACCCGAGGCCAGCAGGCATCGAATGGCGTACGCCCTGGATATGACCATGGTCAACACTCCCCTCTCAGTGGATCTTCCCCTTCGCCGCAGGCGGGAAAGTCTCGCTTCGGTCCGAACGGGATTCAAGGTGCCGTTCCCTCTATCGGGACCGGAGCGCCACCACCACACCCAGGAGGATGAGGGCTCCCCCTCCCACCAGCGAAGGCCCTGGTTCCTCGGCGATGGCGGGGAGGAGCCAGGCGATGAGCGTTGCGCCCAGGGGCTCCCCCAGGACCGCCAGATTCGCCAGGTAGGCACGGACGTAGCGGAGCGCGTAGTTCACCCCGGTGTGCCCGATCATCATGGGTCCCGCAGCCAGGGCGGCGAAGACGGCCCAGTCCCGCCCCGAATACCCCTGCACCAGGGGCACGGACGGAGTCAGGAGCACCGCCACCAGGAGCACGCCGGCGGCGGCCCCGTAGACCAAGAAGATGTAACTCCAGAGGTCCAGTCCGGGGCGCAGCGCCCGGCCGATGACGTAGTAGGCTGCCGCCAGTAGAGCGGCACCCAGGGCGAGGGCGTCGCCCAGGAGAGCCTGCCCTCCCAGCGACAGATCCCCCCACCCGATCCACGCCGCCCCCAGTACGGCCACCCCCATCCCCATCCACTCGCCACGACGGGGTCGCTCCCGGAGGAAGAGGGCCGAGAGGATGGCCACGAAGAGCGGCTGGGTCGACACCAGAACGGCGGCGGACGCCACGGTGGTGTACTGCACCGCCGCGATCCAACCCCAGAAGTGGAAGGCCAGGAAGGTCCCGGCGAGAGCGGCCAGGGCCAGCCCGCGCCGCCCCACGGTGAAGAGCGCCCGCCGGGAGGACGGGCGGAAGAGGAGAACCACACCGATGAGAGCGACGCTCAGAAGAAGTCGCCACGCGGAGATGGCCAGCGCCGGAGCATCGCTGAACCGGACCAGGGGCCCGGCCCAACTGAACGCCGTAACTGCGACGATCAGCACCGGAACAGGCGGGAGCGGAGGCGCCGGGCGTGGCGAAATGACGGATTCTGGAGAGTCGGTGTTCTGCTGCATCGGGGCAACATATTGAAGAGAGGCCCCAATGCCATACCTTTGCGGGGCCATGGATGCCCAACCCCCCCCCACTGCGCCGAACGGACCGTCCCAGCCTTCGGGCGTGCCGGCACCGCACGGGGACTTCCAACCCGAGCCCTTCCGACCGGCGCCGTGGCTACCGGGTCCCCATCTCCAGACCGTGGGAGCCAAGTTCCTGCGTCCCCAGCCGGAGATCCAGCTCAGCCGGGAGCGCCTCGCCACGCCTGACGACGACTTCCTGGATCTACTTTGTCCACGGCCTCCCGGGGCAGGATGACCGCCCTCTGGTGATCATCCTCCACGGGCTGGAGGGCTCCACCGGCCGAGGCTACGTTCGGCTGGCCATGGCCGAGCTGGCGCGTCGGGGAATCCCGTCGGTGGGGATGAACTTCCGCTCGTGCTCCGGCGAGTTGAACCGGAGGCCCCGGTTCTATCATTCGGGTGAGACCGGCGACCTGGCCTTCGTGCTCCGAACGCTGGGCGAGCGCTGGCCCGGACGTCCACTGGGAGCCCTCGGATTCTCCCTGGGTGGAAACGTCCTTCTCAAGTACCTGGGGGAAATGGGCCGGCTGGGAAACCATCCCCTGGCGGTCGCGGCCACCGTGTCTGTCCCCTTCGATCTCATGGCGGGGACCCGGGCCCTGGAGGCCGGGACCATGGGACGGGTCTACTCCCACTACTTCCTCCGCTCGCTTCGGCGGAAGACGAGGGGGAAGGCAGACCTGATCCGGGAATGGGTCGACCTGGAGGGCGTCCTCCGCGCCCGAACCCTCCGGGAGTACGACGAAGCCGCCACGGCCCCCCTCCACGGCTTCCCGGGCGCGGAGGTCTACTACCGCCAGTCCTCATCGGCCGCCTTCCTGGAGCACATCCGGACTCCCACCCTCCTCCTTCAGTCCGAAGACGATCCCTTCCTCCCGGGCAGGGCCCTCCCCCTGGCTACGGTAAGGGCCAACTCCCACCTCCTGGCGGCCTTCACCTCCGGAGGCGGCCATGTGGGATTCGTGGATGGTCCGGGCCCGTGGAGGCCCGGATTCTGGGCAGAGCGGGAGGCGGCCCGATATCTGCAGAACGCATTCGGTCGGTTATATTGACCCCGAATCGTTCGGTCTCCCCCCCCTTCCCCCGGAGAAGGCCATGAAGTGTACAACCCCCTCCCGAATGAATCCGCGTCGAAGCGGAATGTCGATCCTGGCCCTTCTGGCCCTGGCCGTCCTCCCCCTTCTGGCGAGTCCGGGGCAGGCCCAGGCCCAGCAGGGAACCTCGGTGGAATTCACCGAGGTGACCTCCATGCAGGCCGCCGGCTTCCTGCAGCTCGTCGCCCGGCGGGCAGGCGGTGAGTCGACCCACACCATCCATGTCCTGGACGCGAAGATGAGGGTGGATGAGGGAGACGCCTCCACCGTCATGGACGCCGAGGAACTCCGGTGGCTCCTCCTCTTCCACGACATGGAGGCGTACATGGAGTTCGGCATCGGCGATGTGCCTGACATGATGGCCGCCATGGATGAGGCCCTGGCCCGGGCCGAGGCCGAGCTGGAGGCCGAACTCGCAGACGCCGATATGGACCGGGAAGAGTTGGAAGCCGCCATGGCTGAGGCCCAGGCCACCATGGATGTGAGCGTGGATTATGTGAACACCGGTGAGTCGCAGGTCATCAACGGGTACGCCGCCGATCGGCACCAGGTCATCGTGCGCGTCGAGGGCGCCGCCGATGTGGAGGGAGCCGAGGAGATCGAGGGTGGCGCGCTGGTGGTGGTTCTGGACATGTGGCTCTCGGAGGAGTTGGCCCGGGAGAACCCCCTCTACATCGGCCACGGTGATGGGGCGGACAATCCCTTCGTCCAGGCCATGCTGGCGAATCCCCAGTACCAGGAGATGGTGGACGAGATTTCAGCCGGCTTCGAGCCGGGAAATCCATCCTCGGAACTGGCCCTTTTCGGAATGGTGGACCCCCGGGTCGGGGCCGCCATGGATGAGGCCGTGACCCAGTTGGCCGAACTGGACGGAATGGCGGTGCGGACCACCGCCGTGGTGGCGCTGCTCCCGCCCCAGGTGGAGCTGGACACCGAACTCCTCCTGGCCTGGACCCCCGACGGCATGGGCGACCAGATCGTGGGCGCCGCCACCGAAGCGGCTCGTCAGGCGGCCCGGGATGCAGC
>SL_3KL_010_SEDDRAFT_10000916_pt1 | contig 26071 bp, 24 predicted proteins | sample SodLakKL_010_SED_2_FD_10381 | JGI IMG/M metagenome (IMG submission 10381) | reverse complement strand
TAACGTCCCTACAAATGAATCAACATTGTGATACATAACAACATGTAAATCATAAAATATGAAACTACAATTCGACTCAAATCAAGACTACCAGCTCCAGGCAATACAATCCGTCATCGATATCTTCGAGGGGCAGCCGCTCAGTACAGGTGAGTATGAGTTTTCGTTGGGGAATGCAAATGCAAGTCTTGCATTGACGGAACAGGGTGTCGGGAATGCCATACGGTTGATGGAAGAGGAAGTCCTTGAGAATATACGAAAAGTGCAAGAGCGGAACGGTCTGCCGGTCTCGGATGTGCTGAAGGGAATGCACTTCTCTATTGAGATGGAGACGGGTACCGGGAAAACGTATGTCTATCTCCGCACAATTTATGAGTTGAATAAGCTGTACGGTTTTAAAAAATTCGTCATCGTTGTGCCGAGCATCGCGATACGGGAAGGTGTGCTCAAAAATCTGCAAATCACGCACGAGCATTTTCAGAATATTTACAACAAAGTACCGCTTACCTATATGGTGTACGATTCCAAAAACGTATCGCAGCTTCGTTCGTTTGCTACGAGCAACACGATACAGATTCTTGTTATCAACATCGACTCGTTTGCAAAAGACGAAAACATCATCAACAAAGAAAACGACCGCCTCACCGGCAAGAAACCAATCGAGTTTATACAGTATACCAATCCCATCGTCATCGTGGATGAACCGCAAAACATGGAGACCGATATCCGAAGAAAGGCAATCGCAAACCTCCACCCTTCCTGCACGCTGCGGTATTCAGCAACGCACACTGAGCTTTATAATCTTGTCTACAAACTGAGTCCCGTTAAAGCATATGATCTCGGACTCGTAAAACAAATCGAAGTAGATTCGGTTGTGAGCGAAGACAGCTACAATCAGGCATACATCAAGCTTAACTCCATCAAAGCGCAAAAGACGCGGCTCACCGCACGGGTTACCATCGATTACGTCGGTGCAAACGACATCATACGAAAGACAGTCACCGCAAAAAATGGTGACAACCTGTCCGAGCTGTCGAACGGGAGAGAAATGTATCGCGACGGATATATCGTCAACGAGATAAATGCCGAGGATGGATTCATAGAATTTTCCAACGGCACAAAACTGTACATCGGCGGTGTGCAGGGCGGCTTCCGCGACGATATTATGAAAGTGCAGATCAGGCGGACGGTTGAGGAACATTTCAAAAAAGAAGTACGGCTGAGAAAGCAAGGCATTAAAGTACTCTCGCTCTTTTTCATAGATAAAGTAAATAATTACCGCATGTATGAGAGCGGTGAAGCAAAACACGGTAAATTTGCTGAATGGTTCGAATCCATCTTCAACGAATATAGGTCGAAACCGGAATACAAAGACCTTATCCCGTACGAAATCGAACGCCTGCATAACGGCTACTTTGCGCAGGATAAAAAGGGCGTGCTGAAAGACTCCCGCGAAGGAAGACCGACACAAGCCGACGCCACCGCATACGAGCTTATCATGCAGGATAAAGAACGTTTGCTCGATCCCGGTGAACCGCTCAGGTTCATCTTCAGTCACTCCGCCCTACGCGAGGGATGGGATAACCCGAACGTCTTTCAGATCTGCACGCTGAACGAAACCCGCTCCGATCTCAAAAAGCGTCAGGAGATCGGCAGAGGGCTGCGGCTTGCCGTGGACAGCGAAGGCAGCCGCGTGTTCGACCGGCAGGTAAACCGGCTCACCGTCGTCGCAAATGAAAGCTACGACGATTTTGCACGGCAACTCCAAAAAGAGATCGAGGAAGAAACGGGCGAGAAGTTTGAAAGCAGAATCAGGAAAAAAGAGAACAAGGTGAAAGTAACCCTGAAAAAAGGATACGATACCGACGAACGTTTCAAGGCATTGTGGGAGCGCATCAATCAAAAAACCACGTATCGTGTGGATTATGATACCGGCAAACTCATAGAGAACGCAGCAAAACGCGTGAGCGATATGGGAATAATCGCCAGACCGAAAATCATCTCCCAGCGAACGGATGTTGTGATGGAACAACATGGCATCGACGGTACGGCGCGCGCAACCCGCGTTTACACACCCGATTCCGAAAAACTCTCGGTGCCCGACATTATCGCATACATCCAGCGACGTACCGAACTTACCCGCGCCACCATCGTGAGAATACTCGAAGAATCGGGCAGATTACCCGACTGCCTGAACAATCCGCAAATGTTTCTCGACTCGGTCGTCCGCGAAATAAAAACAGAGCTGAACGCACTGATGGTTGACGGTGTCAAATACCAAAAGATTGCCGGCGACTATTATGTGATGCGTTTGTTCAACATAGAAGAAATTGAAGAATACATCGAAAACCTCTACACGGTAAAGAATCAAGATAAAACCGTTTACGATAAAATCCAGATAGACGCCCTCTCCGATACCGAGCGCAAATTTGCCGAGGACTGCGACAACAACGAAGACGTGGAGTTCTTCATTAAACTCCCCCGCTGGTTCAAATTACAAACACCCATCGGTACCTACACACCCGACTGGGCATTGATGCTTAGAAAAGAAAAACGATTATACTTTGTAGCCGAAACAAAATCGACACTCGACAAAACAAAACGTCTCGAAAGCGAAAACCAAAAGATCAAATGCGGGTACCGGCATTTTGATGAGTTTGAGGAGGTGGAATTTACAGAAGCAAGGAATCTCGACGATGTACAACGGCAAACTTAATTAAAATGGATGGGATCCACGGGATCTCCCTGTACTTTAAGAAGTACTTAAATACCCAGAGTATGTCACCGGAACAAAACACGTCAGAATAGTACCGGTACTATCCGGGTAGATATGTGGCTTTGGTAAAATTAAATGTAAGGGAAATTACCTATTCTACATACGCTATCCCAAAATCAGATAAATAACCGGTCGATGCAACGGGAGCGAACGATAGAAAGGCATTTCCTGTTCCCACTGATTCCGGTGAAACTGTACTGCTGTTTGTATGAGTTAAATATCCCTCAAATAGTCTACCTAATTCAGCATCGGGATCAGAGTTTTTATTCAATTTTAGCATTCCTCATTGTATATAAATGGAAAGATAGCACTTATAATATTTAATGTTAAATGAACTTTTCTATACTATCGGTAAGTTATAGCCCTGGAGCCATTATTATAGCTATACATCATCAGAATAATCAAGGAGTAACCGGATGTCGCAAAAAGCAGATCGATCTGATATTGTTATGAACATGGTTGATGCCTTAAAACGATTTGAGAGCATGTCCTATGTAGAGGTATTCCAAATTGTCGGAGAAATTTCTATTTTAAATGTGCAGGAGTTAGATATTTCCGATACGAAAAAACGCTATTCATTGAGTTTTCTACCCGGTGAGAAGTTTTCAGGATTACAATGCCTGTGTATGATGTATGTCGGGTTTAAAAAGACGCGTCCCGATATTTCGCCGAAAATGGATTGGGAAAGTGAATATAAGGAGGCCATCGATATTTATAATTCGGGATAAATATACTGTATCTAACCGAATAGTTGAAATCGAAACAGATGCAAGGTAATAGATATAATAAAGATTAGAAAGTATGTTGAAATATAAGGGTGTACAGGCAGCCCGGCACACCCTTATATTTTATTCGTTTTGACATCATAATGACTACTTCACACAAAGCGATCCCGGGCCATCGCCGACATCGAATGTTGCAACTATTTCATTATTGCTATTTAATTTCACTACCTGATCTGCATTGAAATCGGCGATATAGATATTACCCTCGATATCCGATACAATACCAGAACCACCTCTGTTTATGACCGGGTTGTCCGGCGAGTTAATTACTGCGTATGTTGCTGCATTGTAAGTAAATACGCCTTCGGAGAACGTTCCGACGTAACCGATGTTATTTTCTGAAATATGGATTTTACCCGGACTTCCACCGATATCGACCGTTTGGACGATAGTATCGTTTGCAGGATCAATGACAACCACTTTTCCTTTTACATCCATATAATCCCCGGTACATACTACATGTACGTAGCCGTTCGGAGCAACTGCAATGTCCTGAGGATTTGTCGGAACATTAAGAGTTTTAATGACCGTATCAGTCGATGTGTCAATTATTGATACTGTTCCTTGTCCATATTCAAAAGTTGATCCGTCGAAAGCGGTATTTGCTGCGTATACCTTGCCATTGGAAATAGCGATCCCTGTTGCGCCGATCCCCACGTCAATTGTTTTAGTGATCGTATTATTGCTTAGGTTGATTACTTTGACGGTATTTGACTGAGAACTCGCAACATATCCTTTTTGATCATTTAACACTACAAATGTCATTGGATTATTATCCGCACCAAGACTGATTGCTCCGAGCTTTGTCAATCCTTCCGAGTCGAAGATTTCAATGTTGTTCGACCCTGAATTTACAACATATACCTTGTTGTTGTAATAAGTAATCTGACTCGGCCATATGCCAACTATTGCCACATCGTTATACACTTGACCCGTCTCAATATCTACCACAGAAATGCTATTTGCCATACTGTTGAGTACGAATAATACATCAGAACTATCCGGCACTTCCGGTCCGGTTGAACTATCGTCACACGATGCAAATAAAAATGCGACTGCGACGATGAGGGCATAGATGATGATTTTTGTATTCATGTTGATCTTTCCTTGTGTTTGTGTTGTGTGGTTGGTTAAAAGTATCCTGGTTTATAATTCAGTTGTTATTTTCTTTGGTAGAAGTGGATCTCCAGAATGCAACATTGAGCGAGATACGTACTTCTCTACCCGGCATCGGAAATCCTTCCATTATTTCGTAATTACTACCAGTCATGTTTTTTAATTCGAAAGTCGCATCGACCGAAGCGAACGAAAACGGTATCCGGTATGATAAGAGAAAATCTAACGTTTCATGTGCGGGTAACGATTTCGTATTTGCCGTCGTAGAATATCTTTTTCCCGTATGTGTAACATGAACTATTCCATTTAATCCGTATCCAGTCAAATGAAGCGATGCATTATGCGTGTGCCGGGAACGGTAGGGAAGTATTTTGTTATACTCATTTAGACGTGGGGATTTATTTCGTGGATTGAGATATGTATAATTCCAAGAAACTCGTGCAACATCCTTCCATAAAGAAAATCCGGCATTCATTTCCATGCCACTGATCGATGCCTTGCCTATGTTAAATGGAGACCACAATCCGGACGCTCCCATTTGCCAGATTATCAGATCTTCAATTTTATTGGAAAAATAGGTAAATCCCAATGCGAGTTCTCCAAGGCGGGAATCCTGTACCATGAGACCGAAATCGTAATCAGTTGAGTTTTCGGGCTTGAGTTCCGGATTTCCGACAGTAAAATTATCTCGCGGCCAGTAAAGATCGTTGAATGTGGGTGCACGATATGATTGGCCGACGTTGCCTTTAATTGAAAATTGTGTATAGTAATCCGAACTGAGAACAAGTCCGAATTTCGGACTCCATTGCGATCCAAAATCAGAAAAATCATCGTATCTGACCGATGGCATAGCAACAATCTTCTTAATAACCTGACCATGTGCAAAATTGCGTTCTATTTCATTTTGCAGGTATAAACTATGGGTAGTACGAGACGGTTTGTTATTCAATGCGGTACCAGAAAAATTCTCATACCGGAATGAATAACCTGATGTGAGTACATTCCATGTGCTGAATACCGTACGATTTTGTATTTCTCCACCGCGGGCGATATTATTACTGTAGGTATCGGAGGGCACATATGCATCCGGATCAGAATACCAGAAATCTCCATTATGCAGATATCCCTGTATACGAATGCTGTTGAACTGATTAAATAATTTCTGGTCGTAAACCACGTTAAAAGATTGGTTCTCGTTCTTTTTCCTCGCGGTAGCATTTGGTTGAAACGTTGTACCTGGATTTCCGGCCTCGGAAGTAAATATTGTACCCGACAGAGATAGAGATCTGCTCATCATACCTTCACGGATTTTCCATGTACCTTTCCCAAAGAATTCATGAGATGAATAATCCGCATTCTTGCGGGTTTCACGATCCCCGCCGGGTGTCGTATATTTATAACTATTGCTGCATGCAAGATGTTTATACGATACAAGAGAGAATATTTTCTCGCCGGTATAACCGCCGTTCAGCGATGCTCCGAACGAACCGAATGATCCGGTTAAAAGCGATCCTCCGGCGTTAAGAGTATGGCGGTCGGTTACATCACCTGATTTTGTAATAATATTGATCACCCCTCCGACTGCATCGGCGCCATATATTGCAGATGCGGAGCCGCGCACAACCTCTATACGTTCAACCCCTTCCAACGGTATCGTGCTTAAATCCACCTCACCCGATTGTGCATTATTGAGTCGCTGCCCGTCAAGTAAAATGAGCACCTGCCCTGAGGATGATCCCCGTATCGAGACAGTCTTCATATCGCCGAAACCGCCGTAATTCCGGATGGTTACTCCGGGAATTCTCTGAAGCGCTTCGCTGATGTTTTGTACATTATTTACCCTTAGATCTCGAGCCGAGATGATGTCGACGGTAGCAGGAACTTCACTGATCAGCGATCTCTCTCTTGTTGCAGTTACGGTAACTTGATTTAGATGATAGACGGTTTCGCGTAATATGAATGTTTTAGATTTATTTTCGCCTTCATTAATTACTATCTCATCATATATTGTCGAGTAACCGATAGCGCTGACAATTATAGAGTAAGTTCCCTGCGGAATTCGATCAATATGATAGTACCCCTCCGCGTTTGTACTTGCACCGATGTGTGCTCCCCTGAAATAAACGTTAGCCGAAGGTATAGATTCGCGGGACCCTTCCGAGATAATGCGACCGGTTAAGCTACCCTGGTCTTGCAAAGCATACATCGGAAGACAGTAGACAAATAAAACGATGGAGAGGACGATATTTTTCATAAAGAACCCCACGCACAGGATTAATAATTAATTCCGATTGTAAATCTGTAAATTCTACCCGGCTCGGGAGACCCATCAATTGCCATATAGTCAAGGTCGGTAAAGTTGTTTAGTTCAAAACGGGTCATCATATTCAATTGCCCCAATCTGAATGAATAACTAATGTTGGAATCAACTATGTTGTACGGGTCGAGCCAACGAGTGTTAGCGGCGTTGATATAGCGGCGGCTTACAAAGTGATTTATGACATTTAATTCAACACCGAAATATTTTACCGAGAGTGTGACATCGACCTTATGTTGAGGTCGGTAGATAAGGAATTTATTGTGTGTCGTACGATCGCCGCTTTTATCTTTGGCGTCGAGATACATATAATCGGTATTAATGCTGATATGATCCTTTATCGGACTCCACCGGAATGTTGCCTCTATACCGCGTGCATCGGTTTTTGCAATATTCTTCGGCCGCCATAATCCGTCGAAATCTGGTGCCCAGAGGATTAAATCGTCAAGTTTATTGTAAAAGTAATTTAATGATAATCCGATATCACCGTATTCTGCATACGAAATCGATAATCCAGCATCGTAATTATATCCCATTTCGGGGGAAAGATTCGGATTTCCTTCTGCAAAACTATCACGTGGCCAGTAAAGGTCGTTGAAAGTCGGTGCACGGTAAGACCGTGTAACGTGGGCTTGCAACCCGATAGAAAGCGGGCGGTTGTTCGATAATTCCAATGAGATCTTCGGACTGAATTCAGCATCGAAATCCGACGGGTGGTCATATCGCAATGCAGGTGTTATTGCAAGATTCTCGAAGTAGAACGGTAAAATCATCATATAAGTGGCATTTCCGTAAACAGCATAATTGTTTCGTACTCTTTTACCTACATCGGTGCTGTTGAGATCGTCTCGCCGGAATGAATATCCATACGCAACTTGAAAATTATTTAAAAGTGTTCCGCTTTGCGATGCTTCTACTGAGATAACGTCATTTTGATGCAGACTGTTGATTGGTACTATACCCTCGGGATTATCATACTTTAGGTCAAAAAACAACATATATGCTTGCAAATTTAAATCAAAATCCCTGAATAGTGCATTATTGACATATGTGGCGTTCACACTTTTATTATCATTTTCAAGTCGTGCTTTCGGAGTTAACTGCCCGATACGTCCGGGTGCTCCATATTCAGCCCAATAATAATCACCGGCCAAGGTCACGGACGATTTGTCGTTTAACGTATACGATCCGCTCAAATATCCATGATGACTGGTAAGATCGTTATTCAGATAGCGAACGCGGTTTCCTTCGGCATCGGTGAATTTAAAATCGTTGGTTGTCTCAGTCAAACCGTAGGAGGCAAGGTAACTGAACCGGTTATAGGTGTTCGATAACTGTAAACTTGCAATGGTCGTATTGAAAGATGCACGGGTTACGCGGGAGTTAACATTAACGAGTTTCTGCTCACCAATATGTCGACCGCGTGTGGATATTAAAATTACTCCGCCGACGGCATCCGCTCCGTAACGTGCCGATGCGCCGCCACGCAACACTTCAATTCGTTCAACATTGTCGATCGGCAGTGTTGCGACCTCAACGCCGCCGCCTGTTGCTAAATTCAGACGCTGTCCGTCGAGTATGATAACGACCTTATCGGGAGCAACGTCGCGAAGTGATATACGTCCGTCTCTTACATATACGCCGGTTATGTTTCGTAAAGCATCGCCGACATTTTCAGCACCTAAACGTCTGAAATCTTCCGTTGTAAGCACCGTTTCCGATGTTCGAGCACGGTCGGAAACACGAACTGAATCTTGCTGGGACTGTGCATTATATGTTAATATACAGGCAAGAAGTAATATAATCATTAAAAAGTATGTCACGTTTTTCATAAGTATCCTCCGGCTGCAATTGCAGCGTTTATGTTCCTATTGTTGATTTTATGAGTCAATCGAATAGCCTTCCGCCGCGAGTTTCTCGCGAACAACAATTTCGTCTAGTTCCATGGGTACTTTGTGTAATCCGATTTCCAGTTTCGGCATACATAATAGATAATGGAGTGATGCCAGTTGGAGTGAAAACGACATATCCATAATCTCCACCGGATGACCAAGTCCTCCCGCGATATTTACTATACGGCCGTTTGCGAGGAGATATACCGCACGACCGTTTAGCAGTTTGTATTCAAACACATTATCCCGTACCTCCATAATCGATAAAACGTCTGAGTTGAGTTTATCCACATCAATTTCTGTGTCCGCATGACCGGCATTTCCGATAATCGCCCCGTGTTTCATTTCAATGATATGTTCCCGTCTCAATACTGCATCGCGTCCTGTTGTAGTGATAAAGATATCGCCTATTTTACATGCTTCACTGATGGGCATAACATCGTATCCATCCATTACCGCTTCGAGTGATTTCCACGGATCGAGTTCCGTAATAACTACATGACCACCCATTCCACGAGCGATCGTTGCAACTCCTTTTCCAACCCAACCGTATCCAAGAATGACAATCTTTTGTCCGCCGACGGTCATATTTGTTAAATTCGTAATAGCGGTCCATGTCGATTGTCCTGTGCCGTACCGGTTATCAAACATGTGTTTTGATTTTGCCTCGTTTACTGTTATAGCGGGGAAGAGGAGGCGATTTGTCTCCATTAAATTTTGGAGCCGCATTACGCCTGTTGTCGTTTCCTCGCTGATACCTCTAAGATTTACACCGTATTCGGGCTTTTCATGAAGCGCCATACAAATATCCGCACCGTCGTCAAGAACGACATCCGGCAGACAGGAGAGAAGCGAATAGAGTTCATTTTTGTGTATGGTTTCAACGACACCGTGTTGAGCATAAACGTGAATTCCTTTCTCAGCCAGGGCTGCGGCAACGTCGTCTTTTGTAGAGTATGGATTGCTACCAGTCACCCAAACTTGCGCTCCAAGTTGCTGGAGTATCAGACAAAGATATGCGGTCTTTGCTTCCAGATGAATTGCAACAGCAACCTTTTTCCCCTGAAAGATACCATCTTCCTGAAATTTTACTGTGAGGCGATTTAATACCGGCATACGTTCAGCAACCCATGCGATTTTTCTCGCACCTTCCTGTGCGAGTGAAATATCTTTTATACTATATGTGTTATTCATATTGTACTGCCGTTTCTTTTTTGATTTTTAGTGATTCATTGATGTTGCCGAGTTCCCACGGTATGGTACCTTCCGGGATCTCAAAGACACCCGGGTGAAGTATGTATGCCAGTTTACGAATAGCAATTACTTGACGGGGTCCCTCATGTTTTAGTAATGCCGAATCATAATAGAGTACCCGGCCATTCAATACGGCATCCGTTGCATCATACCCCGGGCGCGAACTGATTTCAAGAATATTCGTAATGCCTTTATATCCGTCTATGTCGAGTTCGGCATCTATCCAAATGGGGGAGAGAATTACTTCAGGGTTCGAACGTACTATATCTTCGTGAGTGGTGATAAATACTCCCTCATCTACGTCGGTGAAGATATTTCTACCACCCGCAATGGTAATTATATCCTCAAGCGGTGAGTCATTGCCCACCGCCCAAGGTCCCATGTGATTTATCTCCATATAAACTCTAATCGGTGTGAGAGTACTTGAAACGCTGCGTATTTCTTCGATCTCCGCAATGTATCCGTCAACAAGTTCTCTTGCTACTTTTGCTTTACCGATAGCATTACCTATGGTAAGAATATCGTCAAATACTTCATCAAGAGATTTTGGTTCAAAATGGAGAACTTTATATCCTTTATTACGGAGTTCCTCCGCGATTTTCCGTTGAAAACCGGTATCAGTTATAATGATGTCCGGATTGAGCGAATCAATTAATTCCGTATTGGTGGTATTAAAATCGCTCACAACCTTCACTTTATTTTGGGCTATATCGGTAAATATCTTTTCCGGAAAAACACAAAATGTGGTGATCCCGAGTAGTTGATCCTCTGCGCCGAGTGCATATACAATCTCCGTGCGTGTCGGTGATAGGCTGACTATTGTCGGTTGCGCGTCTACCGCGATCGAGGATAATAGAATCGCAACTGTAAGAAAAAATATTGAAAATGTGATATTTAACTTGCTATTCATATAATTGTTCCTTCATTTTGTTTTAACTGATTTTGTGGTGCATGTTTCCAGACGTCATCAAAAATGGATTTATAGGCATTCCGCACATCCTGTTCGAGGAATGATGAATTGAGTGCATTGTAGCATACCCGTTTAATATCGGATAGCGAACATTTTAATACACCGAGGAGGAGGAAATACTCATCGCTTATCGTGCAGTTAAACATAGTCGGATCATCCGTATTAATGGTTACATTTAGGCCATGATCTATAAATTGTTTAACAGGGTGTTCGGTAACTGATTGAACTGATCCGGTCAATACGTTGCTGGTGATACAAACCTCGAGTGGAGTTTGCGACTCTTTTAAAATTTTAATTATCCGTGCATCTTCTATTGCCCGTACTCCATGGCCTATTCTTTCGGCTTTAAGATCGAATAATGCCGATGATACCGATTCCGCACCCGCAGCCTCACCTGCATGGGCTACCCGTCGCAATCCTAATGACCTCGCTGCTCGAAATACTTCGGTAAAAAGAGAGGCCGGGTAGAGAGTTTCGTTTCCTCCTAAGCCGATACCGATAATCCCGCGGTTTTTATATACTGCTATCTTTTCGATGCGTCGAAAAGCGGCTTCTGGGCCATGATCTCTATTAAGATCTGCGATCAATTTCCACCGAATGCCCGAATCCCTTTCGGCACGTTCACACCCATATATCACAGATTCTGTAATTTCTTCCATTGGAATTCCGTTTTTCTCGAAATCCCACGGAGAGAAAAATGCTTCGATATAAACCACTTTTTGTTTTTTCAATCCTAAAAGGGTCTCGTATGTCGATATTTCGAAATCCTCTCCTTTTCTAAAAAAATTGTTCTTCCAGTACCAGGTCTCTATGAAATCATTAAATGATTTATACATAAACTTTTTCTTTATATCGTCCACTGATTTAATTGTGGAATCGCCGCCATATTTCTTAATTAAACGGAATAATGTTTCGACCGTGAATGCACCTTCAAGATGTAGATGAAGCTCGATCTTCGGCATAAATGAAATAAATTCGAACAACTGCTTATTAAACTCATGTTGCTTCATTTGACATTCCTTATTGCCCGAAAAGAATTGAATTTTGTGTGAAGAATATACCCGCCCATGCTGCCGTCAGCAGGCACCCAAGCGTTGCCGCAATCAAAGCCCGAATGCCGACTTCAGACAATTCTTTTGTCCGTGCTGGTGCTACTGCACTTACACCACCGACGAAGATTGCAAGTGAGGCGACGTGAGCAAATCCGCATAATGCATAAACCGCAACGACGGCAGAACGCGGATCAGAGATTGTACCGTCGGCAATCATTTCAGCGAGATGCCGGTACGCAACAACTTCGGTGAGAACAAGTCGCTCCCCAATGACTTGGGCGACTGCCCCGGCGTCGGCCAATGGTATACCAATCATCAGTGCAAAAGGATATGCTAAAATCCCAAGAAGCGATCTAAGCGACCAATCGATATGAGCCCCTGTCCAGGTATTCAGATAACCACCGATAAATCCCAATGCTAAATCGATAAGTGCTACAAGTCCCAATAAAGCTATCAGGGTTGCAGAAATTCCGATTACAAGTTTTACCCCTGTGTTTGCCCCATTTATAATTGCCTCTATAACATTGTTTTCACGTTCATAGAAAGGTTTGATGGTGATACCGAGCGTTTCCGGTTGCTCCGTTTCGGGATATATTATCTTTGCCATGACTACGGCGCCGGGAGCTGCAAGGATCGTTGCAGATACAAGGTGTCCGGCTATGTTCGGGAATTGATCATGCAGCATCATAACATACGTTGCCAACATACTTGAGGCGATTGTTCCCATACCGGCGGCAAGGATCGTACAGAGCTCCGATTTGGTCATTTTTTCCAAATAGGGACGTATCACAAGGCTTGATTCGATTCCTACAAAAATATTCGAAGATGCGCTTAGTGATTCCGCACCGCTGATACGCATGAATTTTGAAAAAATATAACTGAATCCTTTAACCAGTAGCGGCATAATCCCAAGGTAATACAGGATTGCGACAAGACTGGCAAAGAAAATGACGGCAGGGAGTGCCTGTGTTGCTAAAATGAATCCAATTGAAGATTCACCGGTTTCGTTTACGGCGCCGGGTGAAAGCCCGAGTCGCCCAAATAAAAAAACGATTCCTGCCGTGGCACTGTCAAGAATAGCGACGACAACATTGTTAATCACGATAAAGATCGATGTACCGACCGGTATGATAAAAATAAACAAAGCAAAAACGCACTGAATTGTAAGCCCTGCAGCAATAATGCGTGGATTCAACCTGCGCCTGTGTTTTGATAAAAGCCACGCACATCCCATCAGCATAAAAATACCGACAAGACTAACGAAATTATAAATAGTAATCTGCATATGTTTTCATATCAATAAATGTTATTATTATAAGGGTAATCCCAATATAAGTCTCCCGTATTTGTTCCCGTACATATAATTCGTGTAAGGACCGTTCCACATCATACGTGTACGCGTACCGTCTGGATATAGGTTGTCAATACAAACGTCGAAACCGATCATATCACTTGATGGGTTAAATCCGATTAACTGATCGATCGGTATTGCCACTTCGATGGTATATCCATTTTTCGTCCGTTTTGTGGCGAAGTCGATGTTTTCCACTTCCGTTCCAAAAGGATAAATAGTTTGAATATACGGTTCATCACCGGAAATGCACTCGGGAACGAATATAACAGCATACACGTGTTCCATGAACATCCGTTTTTGAAATTCGTCCTCCCCGCGAAGATCAAGATAAAGCGTTACGGCATCACCCTGATATGGTTCATTTTTTCGGGGAGAATGCATTACATAATTATCGACAACCTCTCCGGCGAAGAACAAGTGGGTGTCGGATAGCTTCACGGCGAATCTCCCCGAGACCTCTTCAATTCCTTGCCATCGATCAGGTACCAGTGTAACCTGAGATCGATGATTTAATTCTATTGGCCAATGTGTATCCCAATCATCCAATATTCCGTCAATAGTGAGTTCACCGGAAAATGAGTCTGCCTTCACAGTTCTGACTGTGATGAGTTTTTTATCATCTTTTACCTGAATGAGGGGAATTTCGTCTGCATTTAATTTTGAAACGTTGTATGATATTACTGGTCGTTGAGTGAAGATATCGTCGATCGAATTGGGATCGGCAATCATCAGTTCAAATTGTATATTTTTTTGCTCTCCGGCTTTCAGATCATATTCGTGATCGACGGGTAATATTGTATAAAATGGTGAGGAACCGTTCCATTCGATAGAGCCGGATATTGCGGATTCGTATGGATTGGCTACTTTTACTTCAATTATCCCGTTATGTTCTCCTTGATTATTGAGCATTAGTCGCGGATCACCGATCACATTGTCTCGGATATCGTGCACCATTAGTGAACTTTCCTTTGTGACGATTGACTCATGATAAATTGATCCGGGTTCGATAACTGAATAGTTGATATTCTCATCCCGAACGGATACGTACATATAATGATGAAATTCACCGCTTGCGATTGAGTGATCCCCCATCAGCCCTCCCGCACCTCCGGTGACATAGTATTTGATTCCGTCAATTACATCGGATCGTTGATAGATGTGCCAATGTCCTCCGAATACTCCGCGGACATTGTATTGTCGCAGGATAGGATGTACGTCGTCCATCCAATTGCTGTGATCTCCATACGCCCAGAGTGGTGCGTGAACACCGATGAATATTTGTTTTCCGTTGCCGTGTTGTTGAAGATCGTTTTCGAGCCATCGAAGTTGATCCGGACCAATCCGATTTTCTTCTCCCGGAATGTGGCTGTTGAGCATTATAAAGTGTACATTCCCGAAGGAAGTCGAACTATAAAAGCCTCCGAACCGACGAATAAATTCAACTTTGCTTGTCTCGTCCCATATATCATGATTTCCCGCAGCAACAAGGATCGGCATATGCAGCGGTTTAACAGCTTTCTCATATTCATTCCACATCTGATTGATCTGTTCCGGGTTCTCTGTAAAACCTCGAATAAGATCTCCGACAATGATAACAACATCGGGTTGAAGCGATTGTAAATCCTTTACGATCGAAAGAAAAACTTCAGTTTGTTCAAGCGGTGGTTCTTCAGGTTGCGGATCGCCCATAACGACGAAATTCATTGAGAATTCCGGGGGCGTAATTACGTAATGTTGTTGAGTGATTCCCGGCATTGGGAATATGATCAACAATATCAGAATGTATATAATTTTCGATTGCATACTATTACGTCCATTGTATTTCTTTTGTTTTTTCCATTACCAGATCGGCGAGCCGTGTTGCGAACGATTCCAGATTGAGATTATTTATCCGTTCAATGAGATCGATATAATCTTTCGGAAATGCTGAAATACCGGCGAATGCTCCTGCTATTCCACCGGCGATTGCGCCGATTGTATCTGCATCACCGCCAAGGTTTGCGGCAAAGTGAATCGTTTCTACGGGGTCACCCTTACAATATTCAACAATTGCCAGAGCGGTAGGTACGGTCTCTGTGGTTGCAGTAGTCGTACCGATAATATCGTATAGAAATCGTATTACGTTCTCCCGGTCGTGGTTGTTTTGAAGGTAGTTGAGTGCAAGCTCGGTTCTTTTCCGTATCGATGCACCAATCCATGGAGTTCCTCTTTCCATGCCCTTATCCGATGCGTTAAGGCCACTTCTAACAATAGTAGAGATGTTGGATTCATTTGTTATTGCCTTACCTATGGCATAGGCAATTGCCGATGCTCCTGCAATTGCAATGTCGGTATTGTGAGTAGGAAGACATGCGAGCGCAACATTTTCCACGGTGGTTTCAAGATCACCGACACTCAATATTCCTATTGGGGATATCCGCATGCTTGCGCCGTTTGTATCGCCGAAGCTTCCGGCTTCCTCAACCCGCGTTCCATTCTGTATTGCTTGTAAAGCACGTAAAGAACTCGGACCGAGCATCAGAGAATCGAATGCACGAACTCGCTCAGCCCAACGTAGAATATTTTGTGCAATCTTTTTTGGGTCGACATAACCATCTTCTAAAATCGCTTCGGCGACCATTAAGGTTTGTTGTGTATCATCGGTAACCATACCGGCTTGGTAACCGTTATGGATACTGTGTCCTTGGGGTGCATCATAAAATTTGTCGATACCCTGAGGGAATATTTTTCTTATGGCATCCGGACTCATCATCGAGGTCGGCATTCCCATAGCATCGCCGCACGCAACACCCATCAGACATCCGTGAATTTTATTGATTAACTTATCAGCATTAATTTTCATTTATTCCTCGTTATTTTAGATTGTTCCTATGTTGTGTACATATAGAAAAAGACTGATAACAAATATGAGAATACCGGCGGTGATGAAGACGTAATCCTTCTGTCGTAGTTCAATGTCTTCTAGTATGGTGTACGGTTTGGTGGCGTCAAACCCACGATTTAGCACCGCAACTGCGAGGTATTCCGACATTCTGATCGAATCGACAATGACCGGGATCATAATCGGTAAATATGATTTAATACGTTTAAGTATACTCCCTGTACCTAACGGAGCTCCGCGGGAGCGCTGTGCATCCATGACCATTCGCGCTTTTGTTTCCATTGTGGGAATAAACCGTATAGCAGTTGTGATAATGAATGTTATGGAGTACGGGACTTTAATTTTACGGAAGAAATGCAAGAAATCGTCTACCGGTGTCGTATATGTAAGAATGATGGTTGCCATAACCATTATGACGATTCTAAATACCAATGAAAACCCCATCAATATGCCGCCAACGGTAAGGGGAGAAGATTCTCCCGGAAATAAATAAAAGAGAACTCTTTGATATTGCGTATTTGATTGATCATCGACGGAAAAAGAAAATGCAGTAACGACAAACATTATTATTAATATAGGGAGTAATAAAAAAATGAGACGTCGTATATGAATAAACGGGATATTTGCTATGTTAAAAAGTACAAGAAGAAAAATAATCGTCATGAGCCCTGAAAGTGGGTGCGTTAACAAGAACGTAATTGTTACGGCGATGATAAACCAACACAGCTTTGTTCGTACATCAAGCCGGTGAAGAAACCCTATATTTTTATTGGAATGTGTAAACATATCAGGTTCTATGTAATAATCTTCCTACTACAATCTCTCTGAGATCGCTCATACGAACCGCAGTAATATTGATACCCCTTTTGCGCAATTCATTTGTTATCAACGCAGCAGGAGGGGGGACCAGTGATGATTGTTCAAGTATTTCACTTTGCGAGAAAACATCACCGGGAATTCCGTCGGCAGCTACTTTCCCTCTGTTAAGTATAATGATCCGGCTTGCATAATCCGCCGCAAGCTGCATGTCGTGAGTGATCATAATAACCGTATGCCCGAGTGAATGAAGGCTGGTAATTAGCTTCATCATTTGTTGCGTACCGATCCAGTCAAGCCCGGTAGTTGGTTCGTCAATCACGATTATATCGGGTTCGACAGCCAGTACGCTTGCGACGGCGAGTTTTTGCCTTTCACCTTTGCCGAGGCTGAACGGGTGGCGATCAATTTTATCTGCTAATCCTACGAAATTCAGCGCGTAATGAATTCGGTCGTCAGCTTCCGCTCCGCCGATACCGCAAATGTGATGTAATCCAAACGCGATTTCTTCTCTGACACTTGACGAAAATATTTGATGGTCGGGATTTTGAAAGACATATCCGATGGTTTTACCGAGTGTACTGGTATCTGAATTTTTCGTGTTTACACCTTTAATAAAAACATCACCTTCGGTTGGCAGAAGAAGCCGGTTTAAGTGTTTCACAAATGTACTCTTTCCGGCTCCGTTTTGACCTACAAGGGCAATAAACTCACCGGCTTTAATTTGTAATGATATTCCATGAAGGGCTTCGAAACCATCCTCATACCGGTGGTAAAGATTTTTAACCTCAATCATTGTTTCTTTTTGTGATTGTTTAGCGGTCAGAGAATTCCAGTTGGATGAAAGTATGGTTCTACCCTTCAGAAGTGTGTATAGAGCATCGATCCCCTCATTAAGTGTTACGGGAATTTCTTGTATGGATACGGTGTCCGTGGATTGTAAATCGTGAAGGAATTCTGCTATAGCCGGAGGTCGTATGCCACTTAGTTTACATAACGATATGTCGGAGAAAAGGTCACCTGGTTTTCCTTCCCAGGCAATTTTTCCGTTTTCCAGAACGATTATACTATCACTATAAAGAAGAGCTTCTTCGGAATCGTGTGTTGCACAGATAACCGTATAACCGAGGGAGTGACACAATTTATAGCAAGTATCGAATAATCGCCTTCTGCTCAACGGGTCGAGTTCTGATGTCGGTTCATCGAGAGCGAGTATAAGGGGTTGCATCGCAAGAATGCCTGCTATAGCGAGCCTCTGTTTTTCACCGCCAGAAAGTTTCGCGGGTACCCGATGTTCGTAATTCGCAAGTCCGACGGTGTCGAGTACCCTTGGTATGGTTTCCCGGATTTTTTCCGGAGGAAAGCCGAGATTACTGGGTCCAAAAGCAACGTCCTTTTCGACCGTCATTCCAAGAATCTGGGTATCAGGGTCCTGGAGGACAAGTCCGATCCGGCGGGCAAGTGTTTGGATGTGATATCTTTGTGTATCCAGACGGGCAGTTGTTACCCTACCCTGAATTTCGCCGTCGAAAAAATGAGGAATCAGTCCGTTGAGCAGCATAAGCAGGGTAGTTTTCCCTGCCCCTGTTTTCCCCATTATAGAAGTAAAATGACCTCTTTTTACATCAAGATCAAGCTCTCTGAGAGCTGGTTCATTTCCATTACCATACTTATAAGAAACCTGATCTATTGAGAGTATATTGCTGTTGTTTTTCATTATCGAGTACCAGTGATCCGATACGATTCACCGGTCTTTCTGTTATCTTTTGTATAAGTTTAGCGGCAGTTTCAGTTGTGGAAATAAGAATGCAGGTCGATGGTCCTGCCGACTTCAATAAATCGACCTTTGATTGAAAATTGTGAAATGTAAGTCCTGCTGATATTGAGAGTTGAGTCGATTCGTACATTATACCTTTAGAACCGACCGGGAGTATATCATGTACTCCTTCAATTCTTCTAACTTCTTCGATGGTTCTTGCATCTGCGATCTCGGGGTCGTCTAACGTTATCATATCGTCAGGACCGGATTTTGGGATCCCTATGCAGTAGACATGATCTCCCGGTTGCGACGTACCCGGTCTGAAATCTTGTTTCATAACTATACCCATTATCACTACACCCATACCGGTTTGAACTGTCGGAATGTTATCCTCGGTGCTTCCGGACAGGGGAAAATCCTCCGATAATCCCGCTGAGCGGAGTTCATCGCGAACTCCATCTATAATAGCCATACCATAAGGATCCATTTCTACCGCAAGCGGATCGAATGCAGCGATTGGTATTGCACCACATGCAAGAATTTCCATTAACGGAACTCGTGTACCAAACCGGCCGCAAACATATCCGTTAACTTTGACGATATCCGATGGTTTTTCGCCGATTGCCCCGTCGGAATCAACAGCTATAACTATCAGTATATCACCAATGAAATTTATCACGGTAAGATCTCTTACCTGATTTGATTCGAATGGAGCTATCCCGGGATTATTCTTTGCCCGATTGTATGTTTCCACAAGACTGCGGTATGATGCATCGAGGTTCATGGTATCATATTACTCTTCTTGACAATTGAATATGCAAGCTGTGCGATTAGGATATTCACCGCTGATCCTATTGTCAACGGAACAATAAGAGCAGTCGCAAGACCAATACCCCCGAAAGGTATTATGAGGTATGCAGAGAGAATTCCGTTTAATGCAGTTGCAGTGATAATACCCACAATCGGGTGAAATCTTTTTATTAAATACCGGAACACCATGACATAAAGCGCCATCTGGCAGGCGATATAAAGGTGCACGGGAAGACCAAGAGGAAAGCCGATAGTAAATGCAGTAAACAGGTGACCGAGTGCAGCAACAATGCTACCCTCGAGATAACCGAATGATGCCGCAGAAAAATATCCGGGACAGGAATCGAGGGAGACGGTTCCGGTCGGGCTTGGAATTTTTATCATTGCACCAACAGCGCTTAAAGAAATAAATATAGCCATACGGGTAATACGTCGGGGTGTGAAAAAAACCTTACGGCGGCTTTGACTACTTATCTCTTCGGGTGGAATTGTTGCGAGAAGTTCATCACGGTATTGTTCATCGGGGTTCATCTATTTTTTCAATTCAATATTAAATTTAGTTTTATCTCCGCGCAACAATGTCTTAACCAATTCAACCGGACGCCCTTTTATATCGATACTTGCACGCTCGATAAGAAAAAGGGGATCACCGGTTTTTATGCCAAGATGATTTGCTTCATATTTATCGGCTTTTACCACCTGCAATGTTTCATTTGCAGAGCTTACCTCTATATTAAATCGATGTAGTAAAGTTTTATAGAGGGAATCGTCTTCAAGTGGTTGATCGATTAAACCCGGGCATATGTGTTTAGGGAGATATGAAGTTTGCAACGCAGTCGGAACATTATCTACTTCACGAAGGCGTTGTATGATATAGAGTGGCGAACCGGGTTCAACATCAAACAGGTTTGCCAATGTTTCGGATATTGGAGCTTCACGTCTATATAACAGTTTATTCTTGGGGGTTTTATTTTGGCCCAGAATTTCGTCAGAGTAACTCAACAAGGTCGTGAGATTTTGGTTGATCTTCGGATTGGCAACAAATGTACCTTTTCCCTTCACACGGTATACGAGTCGCTTGTTCACAAGGGTTTGGATAGCTTGTAGAACAGTTGTTTTGCTTACCTCGAACAACTTACAAAGTTCATTTTCGGAGGGTATCATTTCCCCGGGTTTGTATGCACCGGATTCGATTTGTTGAGTAAGGAGTTCCTGAATCTGGTAGTACAATGGAATGATATTTTCTCGCTGCAACATTTTTGCTTGAAGGGTCTTCATATTAGATATCCCATCCATGTTATTAGGTTAACATGTTAAGTTTAAAAATTAAAAAAGTCAAAGTCAATAGTTGGGAGAAGAAAAATTAAGGGAAAAATTGACGAAATTGCTTAATATTACCTGTTTTTATATTTCTAATAAGAATTAGAGAGTGAATTATAAATAATCGGCGAAAAAGCAATCAGCTAAAATTTTCACAAGACGAGTATGCCGTGAGTGAAACATCCCTCCAGCACGCCGTCTCACCAACACGATGGAATACTAGGGTATGTTTTTAAAGACACCGTCGAGAATCTTTTCATCGACCGTATGGAGCAAAATGAAGAGAGCGCCGCGAAGTTCGTCGAGGTTCTTCAATGAGGAAGAGTTCTAGGTATATTGTGTTCGGGTATCTGCTCAAGCGGGTGTATGAGTGGATACGTAGTGAAGCTAAAGCGTAATGGTGGTTATTTCGAAAAGTCCGACAGAATTTTTCAATTGTCCGATGGGAACGACACATACTACCGTTTCTATCCTGGAGAGGCGGTGGTTATGATGAATTACTATTTTAGAAAATTTTCTGGTCTCAAGTCAATTATGACCAATTCACCATTTTTCCGGTAAATGCAATAAGGTTCACAAAGTCTGCCTAATTCAGTGCGTATTCCGGTCAAACTTGCCACCCATTCCGTTTTAAACCTGCCACTTTTGTTTTCTTAGGCGCTCCTCGTTAATTAAAGTAGCACGGTGGCAGTTTTCAGCCGGTATACGCACCACTCTCCATCCCCAAAAGAAAATAGAAGCACCCCGTAAATTCATATGGAGACTATGCGCATCCGCTCGAATTTCTTTAACAAACATTGTAATCGTTTTGCAGGTTTGTTCTGACTTTATAATTATTTTTCATATTTTTCAATCAAAATTCAGGTAAATATGTCATTTTTAATAGTTCTGGGGTCCGGTTTTTACCCCATAATATTGCATTTATAATGAATTATAATTATTATTCTGTTATGATTATGTTTTATAATCAATTTTCAGATAATGTGATTGTTTTTCAGGTCAGTGAGTAAATTATAAATGAAACAGAATTTGACGGCTATTGGATACTCTGAGCTTGTTCGAAGGTACAAACTAGATGCTCTTCCGCACTGGAAGGTGTCGTACTTATCATCGAAGCAAGTTCAAAAACGTTACATAGAAGAGGGTACAGTAGTCGAAGTATATACCCCTCGATACGATCCGGGGACAAGTTTGGAAGGCCATCTTACGTTCGCACTAAAACACGAAGGAATAAATCTTGAAATACTTGCCGGACTTTTCAGAATTGTTTCTCCGGAGGAACTCACGAGCATTGTAAAGGCGCAGCCAACGGGGAAGTATGCGAGAATGATCTGGTTTCTCTATGAGTGGTTGACCGGAGAACAGCTTCCACTCGATGACCTATCACAGGGGAATTATTTTCACCTCCTCGATGGCAATAAATACTATACTCTCTCAGGCGAACTGGAACAAAGAAGTAAACGTCACCGGGTGGTCAACAATCTGTTGGGAACACCGGCATACGCTCCCGTGGTACGCAGGACTGAGCAACTCAAAAATTTTCAAAAGATGGAGCTCGACAAAGAAGCTCAGAAAATGGTAGGGCAATACTCAGAGGAGATTCTTTACAAGGCCACACAGTATCTGTATACAAAGGAAACAAAATCGTCCTTCGAAATCGAGAAAGAATATCCGGATAAACGAAGAACTGCACGATTTGTCGAACTACTTCGTAAAGCTTCAAATTCAGATCCTTTCTCGCGGGAGGAACTTGTGCGGCTTCAAAAAGAGATCATAGATGAACGGTTTGCTATGGATGACTATCGGGATTTTCAAAACTATGTTAGTGAAACCATCAGTCCAACCCGGGAAATGGTCCATTACGTACCTCCGAAACCTGATGATCTTCCCGCTATGATAGAGGGATGGATAACCAGTTCAAAACAGATGATGCAATCAGAAATCGATCCTGTCGTTACAGCAGCGGTTGTCGGTTTTGGTTTTGTATTCCTGCATCCTTTTGAGGATGGAAATGGCCGGCTTCACCGGTACCTCATCCACCATGTTCTATCGGCAAGGAATTTCACTCCCCCGGGTTTAATATTTCCCGTCTCGGCAACAATGCTCAAACAGATACTCAAATACAACGAGATGCTTGAAAATTTTTCCCGGGAACTCATGAAGCGTGTGGACTATGATCTCAATACTGACGGGGAATTAACGGTCAAGAATAACACCGCCCAATATTACCGGTATCTTGACCTGACGAATCAATCTGAGCGATTATATGAGTTTGTAAGGGATACAGTAGATCAGGAGTTGCGTGTTGAACTGGAGTTCTTGGATATCTTCGAGAGATCTCGCAAGAAAATCCGTGAAATAGTAGATTTGCCTGATAGAAAACTTGATCTGTTTGTTCGGCTTTGCTTTGAAGGCAATGGAAGTATCTCCGGGAGGAAACGAAAGCAGTTCGATTATCTTTCGTATGATGAATTAGAAGAGATGGAACAAGCAGTGGCGGATGAGATTAAACGTTATAGACAGTTATAGCAATATCGGAGCACCCGTGTTCACATTGATAGATGGAACGACTTGCAATTCTCTGCTTTTCCAATACATACCCCCGGCAACCTATCTCGTATATCATATCTAACACATACTATACTTCCGTTATAAAGCACCTCAAGAATTTATAGGTGAAGGGGTATTGGCGGACGTGGCACCGGAAAGCGAGGTGCTATGATACCTTGCAGCACATCTATATATGTTATTTCAAACAACTAAAACTGATAGGTATGTGTAGCTATACGCGGAGTCAGCATCATTGTGAGGTTTGCCGGGATTCATTCCCCCTGGCAGTTGCCTCGCTCATTCAACACACCGGCCTCTATGGGGATTGGGTGGCCAATTGTTATACCGTTACTAATACCCGTGAAAACAGGAGCTATTAAACAGATAGTTACAAGAGATGCTGTGCCCAGAGCACGGGCAGTAGAATTATTGTAGTCCGGGCATTGTTTTGGATGCTTTACTATAAAGAGACTAAATACTTCCAATACAAGATTTTCCCATCATAGAAATTTCTAATCTTGAATTTTGAACGTAATGTGTTATATTAATATACACGAAATTGACCCTTAGAAGGTTTGTTTTATGTATAAAACTATAACAGAGCTTGGTGAAAAAGAAGCAAAATTTTTAGCCCGTATGGCATCCGAGAAAAAGTCCGAGTTCCTCACCCGGGATGCAATCTCTTTCTGGGAAAGCAGGGAGAAAGCGGGGAAAAAACTACGTCTGCTCGAGCGGAAGGGATGGATAAGCAGGATTGAAAGAGGAAGATATATTGTTATTCCGCTCGAAGCGGGAGAAAAACGTAGTTGGAGTGAAGATTCCTACCTGATTGCAAACGCACTTATCCAACCGGCCGTCATATCCTACTGGACGGCTATCCGACACTGGAATTGGACGGAGCAAATACCGAATGTGGTCTATGTGCAAACAACAGCCCGCAAATCAAAAATGTCGAAAATAATATTCGGCGTTCAGTACGAAATCGTAAAAGTGAATTCGAAAAAGTTTTTTGGATTTGTCCCTGAGTGGCGTAAAGGAAATAAATTACTGATTACTGATCGCGAGAAGACACTAATCGACTGTGCGGATAAACCAAACCTTGCCGGTTCGATAGAAGAACTCACGAAAGCCGTGGTGGAAGGATCGAAAGAAATATCGTGGTCCCGGCTCGACGAGTACATCCGAAAATTTCCGAGCGGTACGGTGAAGAAACGGTTGGGTTTTCTGATGGAGGAGCTGGTATCACCGCTGCCGGTAGAAGCAAGATCTATTTTAAAAGAATGGCGGTCGTCATTAACTCAAGGGATGAGTCCGTTGTTACCCGGTACAAACACAAAAGGACATTATCTGCGTAGATGGAATTTATTTGTTAACACAGAGATATAGATGATTAACGTTTCGGAAATAAAACGCATCGCGGGTTCTCTTGGATTAAATCCTACGGTTGTCGAACACGATTACGTATTGGGATGTTATCTTCATTTCAAATCCATCTGAATCGTGATGAGGAAATTATTTTTCCTCCGAAAAGAACCGGCATAATGCACGATTACTCGGACAGGGATGAATTACCGGAAACATTGATAACTGTATATTCTCTCGAAGAAGTTCTTTCAGAAAAATTACGCGCTGTTTTGGGACAACGGAGGTACGCGATTGCACGGGATATCTATGATATCAATTTCATTGTCGGGCGAAAAGTTGATATCGAAAAATCAATAAATGCCTTGCCGAAGAAATGTGAAATCAAAGGCATTGATATCAAAACCGTACAGATAGAAAATTTTACTAAACGAAAAAAGGAATATGAAACAAATTGGGATCGGAATCTAAAGTATCTCATTCCTTCTTCAATGATGGTCGATTTCGAAAATGCGTGGAATAGTACTGTAAAGATACTTCAAGAATCATTGAAGTAGTTATTGCAATCGCGATACTAAGCCCGGGTACACAATCCTGCCGATTACTATAACTAAGAGATTTTCTGGTAGGTATCATTTTTATTAGTGCATCGAGTTTATTTTACATCCAATACTGATGGTTGAATGTGATGATTAATATCAAAAAATTAGAATGCAAACAATAGATAAATTGTTTTACCAATAATGACACCAGTTAAATAATTAATCAATAAAAACAATAACTTACGGTATAAATAATGTCTGCTCCTGCGGCACGAAACAGGCAATTTTGCCTCCTATCTTACCTGCCACCGAAGCAATTATATGCGCATTTTTATAGGCAGTTTAATGCACAGTCCGCTTGGAGGAAAGGAGTGTGTTCATGTTCCTGTCAAAGCGTAAAGCTACCGGTTACACCAGTATACATGAACTTTCCACATAAATATATCAATATCTTCGCTCTCCGTAGTGTTAAATCAAATCACTCTTATTCTCCATCTGAATCCGGTGTAGATTCC